>Ga0307374_10010630_pt1 | contig 13283 bp, 14 predicted proteins | sample OX3MG_FD_202532 | JGI IMG/M metagenome (GOLD analysis project Ga0307374, IMG submission 202532) | Soil microbial communities from Risofladan, Vaasa, Finland - OX-3 | ecosystem: Environmental > Terrestrial > Soil > Coastal area > Acid sulfate soil | place: Finland: Risofladan, Vaasa | collected...
GCCTGGTCAGCCGCGCTTTGTCCCTGTTTTTGGAAGCTCGATGAGAGGTCCCCGAGATCTTTGCTCATCGTCCCCTTGTTGCCCGTGAGCGCCGCAATAAGTGGGTTCTGTGTTGTTGCCGTCACGGTGCCGATGGGCCCCGTTACATCGGCACCCCCTTGATACTTTCTCGTGCTGGAGAGCGAATCGGAGCCGCGCTCGATGAAGATCGATGCAAGCGATGCAGCCCCGGACAGCAGGCCGCCCCAGAACCCTGACTGCTGCTGCTGTTGCTGCACCCCGACCTGCTGTTGCTGGACATTGATGCCGGCTTGCCCGAGGTTCCAGTTCTGTTGCAAGCCCTGCTCCCCAAGGCCGAGTTGCCCGGCCGTTCCGTAGGCCTGCGGGAGGACGTTCTGGTACACGCTCGATCCTGCGTTCGCTCCCACGAGCGCCGACATCGCGGGGGAGAGTCCCGAGGAACGAGCCGCCATGGTCGCGCTGTTGACCGCTCCGCCCTGTGCCGCGCCGGCGAGGTTCTGTGCGGTCGACATCGTTTGTTGGGGGGTAACGCTCTGGATGGCGAACTTGTCGCTGTTATTCTGGACGGTCTGCGCTCCGCCCGAGGCGCTGGCGCTGGCGTTCAGCTGGCTTTGGTCGGGAGGAGCGGGGGCAGCCGGTGCGGCTGGCTTCCCGAACCCGGATGGCAAGTCGCCCTGGCCGCCTGTAAGGTGCTGGATGTAATCCGATGTCATTCCGCCGCCGGGCATTATGTCCTCCTACTGCGCATGATTGCTCGCAGTTGCTTCTGCGCTTCCCACGTAGTACAGAACGACCTCCAGGATCGTGATCTTCTGCGTCGCATCCGTGGTCGAGATTCCGACAGAACCGCCTAGGACCTCGTTGTTCGCGGGATTCAGATCAAGGACCGCATAGCCTGCCGCCGAGACGGTCGGAGTGACGGTGTACGCATTGGAACCTTCTCCGTCGGGCGTGAGCCAGTACCAGGTGACCGTGAGCGGTGATGCGGCGCCGGATCCGTAGAGAACTCGCACGAGTACCCGGTTCACGGTGATGGTCTGGCCGTCGCTGCCGTTGCCGAGGTAGGCGCTCTGAAAGGTCAGCGGGATGACCGTCGAAGTTCCGGGAACGAGATTCTCATAGCTGCGGATCTTGGTCACGATGCCTTGCACGAAATAGGTGCCCGCTTGCGTCGACCACGTACTGAACGCGCCGGTGAAGGGGAGGGGGTTTTCTGTTATCGTCCCATCCGACCACATCGAAAGCACGGAGCTCGATGTGACGAGCGTCAAACGATTCTCGTTTTCGTTGTAGACGCCTGACTGTATCGGAGGTTTCTGATTGAATGCAACGACCTTTTGGATCGTTCGGCCGCCGTCGAAGGCCCACACCGAATTGTCGAAGCTCCCGAGGAAGAAGGCGTAATCCTGGCCTGCATCGAGGAACTGAAGACCGGTAGCCGCGACGAGCGGATAGTTCGGGCCGGCAACCGTGCTCGCCGGTCCGTTCGCCAGCGGAACGGCGTAAATTTGAACGCCATCAAACGCATAGTAATTGCCTTTCAGGATGAAGAATGCGCTGTAGCGAACGGAGAAGAGATTCGAGATCTGGTAGCCGAAATAATTAGGCTGTGGGATAGCCGAAGAAGCGAGCATCTGAATCCCCGCTTGGTTTTTCGACCATACTGCATCGCCAGCAGGAGCAACGTATTGATTCGCTACATAGGTCGCATCATAGCGCGGGTCGATGTACCATTGGCTTAGCGCCGGAACACCTACAATCGGCGTCGACACGCTCGCAACATAGGCAAGTGATGAGTTCCACACGGAGTAGCTGAGAGGATAGGATGCGTAGGTGGAGGCCGCTGCCTCGATGCCGCGAAGGGGAAGTGAGCCGCTCACGAGCGCTGTCTGGATCCCCATCGCGCCAGCATCTAGGGTCGCGGAATACTTGTTGTACCCCCTGAAATACCCGAGCGCGCCCGATGTGAAGGTGAAGAGGAAATGATTCGAGTAGCCTGAAAGGTTCTCGTATCCCACCAGACTATTCGTGTCGATGATGGTATTTTTCGAGATGCACGCATTAAGCGCTACGACTCCCGGGCCTATCTCGGTAAACTGTTGTTGAGCGTTGTAATACAGTCCACAGGCGACGTACTTGTGGTCATTCCTGCGGTATACGCACCAAGCGCCGTTTCCCGTTCCGTTTTCGCTTCGGTAATCGAACGGCCAAAAGATGCCTGGAGCCTGGAAAGTTCCCACGGGGTTTTGCAGATAAGGAGTGAGATCAGTGTCGAACGAGCCTCCGCCGAAATCGTTGAGCGGCATGCCGGTGGCATAGTATCCGACTCTGATGAGGGGATACTGATTGGCGCAAATGAGCGCAGCATTCCCGAGATAGGACTTAAGCTCAAGCGCAAGCGAAATGCCAGAGGAAGGCCCGAGGGTCACGAGAACGGGGGCGAGGAGCTCGGGAACGTATTGACCTACATTCGATGTGCTTGCCGTGGAATTGTAGGCTATGTCCGAGCCGACCCAGCACGCGTACCCCGTAGTATCCTTCTCTAGACCCGAGGTACCGTAGGGGCTAGTATATGCGACAGACATGGCGGGGGTGGTGCCGAAAACCGGATAGGTGTTGCCCGCGTCACTCGCGAGCGCGACGGCACCTGCCGAAGAGACAGTGATCTTGACCGTAGGAGCTGAGGCGCTCATTTGCGACCCGACGAGAATCAAGCTAGTCTGGCTGCTTGAGAGCGGCTGGACCTGAGAAGTGCCAATCGAGAAAATCGTATTGGTCGTGTTTACGATGGTCCAGTTCGCGCTCGCGTAGGGAGCCACGCTTTGAATCAAGACTCCGCTGTTCGTAGTGAAAAGAACTGTCCCCCCATTGAAGAAGCTCACGACGTTGTCATTCGCTGGGTTGAAAAGAGCAGGATAGCCCGTCGTTGCCGCAGGAGCGGTATATGAGGTGCCATTCAGCAAGTAGACGAACGTACGCACGGGGCTGCCGTATACAATTCCAGACGTGCTTTGCAGGGACGCGAAGGTGAGCGTGTTTGCTCGGCAGATTGCGGCGAAAAGACAGTTCGTAGCGAATAGCGTTGCTGTCTGGGTGACGGTTTGCGGGCTTGCAAGAGAGAACTCGTCGAGATAGGTATTCGTTGCATCGGTCCACACGCCGAGTCCATGGGTTCCGTCCGACGAAATGGCCACGTCTAGATAGTTCTTGTTGATGACTGATCGATTGAAAAAGACGCTCGACGTTTGCCCGATGTATTTGTCCGAGACTCCATCATTCACATAGACGTCGGTCGCGTAAGGAGAGCTGCCGATATTCTTCAGCTTGAGAACCGTCCCATTGCTCACCGTGTAGCACACCGTGGCATTCGCCTGCGTAATATCGGTCTCGTACATCTCCGTGATGCCGCCGTCCTTGCAGATGCCGTTGTTGAGCAAGTGCGGCGCGGTCGTCCCGAGGTCCTGGATATCCTCGCTCACGGTGGCCACGTTCAGCGGCGCCTGGAGCGCGATCTGACTCTCATAGCCGTCCTGCGCGGTCGAACGGGTGAGGCTTTTTGCTCCTTCGCCTATTGTCCAGCCCATATCAGATATTCCATATCCCGTAGTAGTCGTCGAAGATGTTCTTCGGCGCCACCGCGCTCGCATCGTCGCGAGACTTCTGCATCGTCATAGCCTGCATGAGCTCGCCGGCTTTCTGTACCCACAAGGACGGATCGCTATGCTGCTTGCGCCTGATTTCCGCTGCCATTAGATAGGCCATAGCCTCCGGGAAGAAGTTCGTCGGATAGACCAAATCCGATCCGGTGGTCAACGTCGCGGGGGCAGGATAGTACCACATGCAATACTGGCTATAATTGTTGGGGTCGTACACCTCGAGGCTGTCACCGACAATTCTATAACCGGGCGAGTTCTGGGTATTCGCGAAGTTTTGAATCGTCATCTTGTAAAACGGCAGATAGGTAATCGTGCCGGTCGATGAGACGTACTGCATGAGCCGAAGCCGGAAGAAATCGTACGGTAGCTGCGCTATCCAGGTGTATGAGCGATTCGCATCTGCAACAAAGAATGTGAAGGTGAGCGAGTCGGAGGCATTCGTTGCGGTCGCGTTCGCGCTCAAGGTTATCTGCGTCGCGCTGTCGACGGCAAGCACCTGGGTCCCAGTCGGGACGTACCCGGAGGTGTCGGTGGCAACCATGCCTTGCACAATCCCGGTGGTGGAAGTGAAGGTCACGACCGCCGAGCCGTTCGTTACTCCTCCGGTGAGCGTGAGACTGTTGGCTGTGCTCGCGCCTCCGGGGGTGTAAATCGTGGTGACAAAATAGTCGTCGTCGTTCTGAGCGAGAAACGCGTAAATCTGCTTGTACGAGAGATTCGCCTGCTGCAGTTGTTCAGTAGCAGTCCAAAAGCTCGTATTTGGCACGTTCGCGAGATTCTGCGCCATCGTTACGACATCGGATATGAGCATTCATCTCGCCTCTCGCCAAGAACGGGGAAGGGCCTATCCCTTCCCCGTCACACGTTAGTTGAACACACACACGCCGCATGAAGCAGGCCGCGAGATCCCGAACCCTCCGATGAAGGTGTAGTCAACTCTCAATCCCTTCCCGTTCGTCAGATCAACGGGGGTAATCGTGGTCATGTCATCGAAGAGAAAGACGAACTGCTTCGGAGGCTCAGGGGTAGAAGTCGCCTTCGGTGCCCCCGGCTGATTCTCGGTCGGCAGTTCATCGAGCGTCTTCTCCATCCCGGAAATTGCGAGCAGCCACACGCATTCGGGGTCGATGATGTAGGAGTAATTCCGTGGGCAGTAGGGAGAGTCCACGACGCGGGTGATCCACGAGGTGGAAAACGCCATCTGGAACTGCGTGATACCCTGCGTCACGGCAGTTTTCGCGAACTTGTTCGCGTCGTTCATTGTCTCGTAGAACGCTCGGTTTGCGAGCGCGTCCTGAATGAGCTGCCCATAGTCGTCATCGTTCACGACGATGATGAGCTCTTCGCCAGCTCCGCCTCGGCGCGTAACCTTCAGGAGCCTCAAGAGCGCCTGGGTGTACGACTCGCCGGCTGCGGCATTGCGGTACACGAACTGCCCGGCGAGACGGTCGGGTGCCACGCTGCGATTTATGTTGAAAAAGTTGACCCCGATATAGTTCGTCCATGCCGTGCCGGTCCGGTATCCGACGGCGGGGATCCAGCCGCCGAGTCCAATCGGAGCGCTCGGGTTGTTATTCTGGTCGCGGCCGCCGTTGATCATCACCATGTCTCCGACCGCGACCGTGCTCGCGTACGCGGATACAAAGGTGATGCGAGTGTAGCCGGTGTTGTAGACGTTCGCGATTGACTGCACGACGACCGGAGCAGTATTCCGGTACGTGCCGGGCACGCCGTTGGAAAGCGGAGCGAACAGAATCTGACTCTGCGGTGCGATAGTCATCGCCGTGGAAGGGTCGACATCAATGTACAGCTGATTCGTCGCGTCCACCGCCTGCACGGGACCCATTTCAAGGTATCCCATCCGGTAGAAGCACTGCGACAACATCTTGCGCAGGTCATCGAGAGCCATCATCGCCTTAACCGCAAAGACGCTGATGAAAGCCATGGTGTCCGTGCGCGAGGCGAGGTACTCGTCCGGGTTCAGGACGAACGGACTCCACAGGTGCCCGGGCGTAACCTGAGCCGTGAAGCCTTGGAAGTTCTGCGGGGCGAGGTTCGAAGCGATCTGGTAGTTGGCCGTTGTCGACCCGTTGCCGTACGCAGCCATCGGGAGCGGATAGTACTTGCCGCCTATCTGCTTACGCCGAATCCTGGCGAGGACCGGATCGTTCCTGAAGACGAGCGCCTCCGGGTCCTGGCCGTCGTAGTACTCCTTCAGCATGTTGTAGCTGTCGAGAGTGATTCCCAGTCCCTGTGCCATTTTTTACATCCCTCCACTGCCCTTATTGGGCATGACGTTTTGCGATTTTCTGCGAGAACTCGGCGAGACTCCGGATCATCGGATCCGTGTAGTCGCCGAGGCTTATCACATTGCTTTTCTTTTCGGGTTCCTTGGGGGCATTCTCCTTTTCGTCAGACTTCGCCTTGTCGGACCCTCGTTCCATCCTGCGCTTCAGCTTGTCCATTCCTCGCTCTTTGCCTTCGGCGCGATCCTTGGCCTCAACCTCTTCATGCTTTCGCTCGAACTCGCCTTCTTTGTCGCGAGCTTCGTCGGTGCCTTTTTCATAGCGCTTCATCTTGTCTGACCCGCGCTCTTTCCCGGTGGGACTGATCGGTTTCGCCGCGCCGCTTGAGGTAGTCGACGAAGTGGGAGGCTTGCCGAGGATTCCGCCGAGGTTGACCCGGACGAGCCGGTCCATCCCGGTTTCGAGTTTCGGTTCTTCCCCTCCGGCTGTCTCTTCGGGCTCTCCTTCGGGAGCTTCGCCCTCGGGAGCTTCTGCGCCCCCTTCGGGTTCCGCGCCCGCGATGCCGATATATTTCCCGTATTTGTCCATGTCGCCTGAGATTCTATCGGCGATAGAATCAAGATCAGGCTCGCCTTCCTCGCTCATGAGTGTCTCGATGAGCGCGTCGGCGTAGCTTGTGCCGTGCATATCCTGGAAGAGCGGGTTGAGTTTACCGAGTGCATCGCCGAAGTTTTCGCTCAGCAGAGAGCCGAGCTCGCCTTTGCGATGCTCGCCTACCGAGCTCGCGAAGCCCTCGACCATCCGATGAACCACGTCGTCGACATCTTCGATCTTCTCGTCGAGAGCATGCAGCATCTGTCCGAGAACCTCGAAAACCGGCGCCAGCTTCTGCTCGACAACCGATACAATCTCCTCGTAGTCTTGTTTCGCGTCCTGGTGCTGAGGGGTATTCTGGATTGCGTCAGACATTTTGTGCTCCCGGCTGCGCCGCTTGGGACGGCGCGGCCTTGGTAAGAGTCGCGATCATAGTTTGGAGAATAGGCTGCGGGATTTTCGGGAAGCTCGCCGTGAGCACCACAAAGCCCGCGTCAGCGGTGAGGATTCCTGCCTCGATCTCCTTGATCGTATCGCGCAGGCCTTCAATTTGCCCCGCGTCGAGCGCATAGTCTCTCAAGGGCTCGGGCGCGGGAGCAGGAGGCGGAGGCGCGTTGAAGGTAGCAACGGCTGTAAGATCGTCATCGACCTTCGCGATGAGCTCCTTGATCCGATCTATGTAAACTTGCTTGTCTCCCTTGGCGCATAGGACATTCAGCTGAGTGACTGAGTACCGCATGAGGTCCTCGAGGTTCACCGCTTCGTCGTAGTCGTACTCGCCTTTCTTTACGGCGCGCTGAATAATCCTCATGCAGTGCTTGTAGGACGCGCTTGCAATAGTGTCGGCCTCCTCCAAGTCGGGGAGCTGAAGCTTGTCAATCGCTTCGCCACGATCTAGGAAGCCCTGCTGGATGTAGAACTCGATCTCCCGGCGCTTTTCCTCCGGGTCTTTCGAGAGCGCGTCCGCCGCCGAGAACTGCAACTTGAACCGATCCTTTGCCTTCCGGGCGTCGCCCCACGTAATCTCATCTTCCTTCATGTCGTCACGGAGAATGGGTTCGTCGGCGGGGAAGCAGTCGATGCACACGCGGGCGGCGTCCACCTGGAAATGGGTGAACTGCTGGAGTTGCGTGTTGAACCGGTCGCTCTCGATATCCTCCATGGTGTCGAGCGCTTTCCCTGAGTCGAGCCCGGCTGGTTTTTTCGATTGAGCGGAAAGCTGCGAGAGCCCTATCATCTCATAGCCCTTTTCGATCCAGCCGTTCAAATAATCGAAGAATGCCGGATCGATCGGGGGCGGCGTGACAATCTCGACAGCTCGTTGCCCGTCTGCCGACGGCTCGATCGGGTAGACGGTGACACCGTTTTGGAGCGTGGTAGCCTTCAGGCCGGACCGAGTATTCACGAAAATCATCTGACTGATCGCATTTCGCGTAGCCTCATCGAGCCGCATAACGAGGTTGTCGATATTACGCTGGATGGGATACACATCATCGGCGAGCGATCGCGAGAGAAACCCTTTCACCGGCCGGCGGTAGAAGATCTCTACGAAGGGTCGGCGTTGCAATCCGGAATACTCCTGGAACTTAATGGGGAGCGGATCGCTGACATATACGCCGTCGAACTGCTCGTAGTAGTAGCCGTTGTACAGATCGAAATACCGCGCGAACTGCCCCTGGCGGTAGCAGTTTTCCTCGATCATGCGCTTGATTCTCGGATTCTCACTATCTTTGAGCGCAAGGACGGGATAGTACTTTTCCCAGATCACCGCCCGCGAGACGAATCCTTTTTCGAACTCGGCCGGATCGAGGAAGTACTTCCACGGCTGAATACGTTCAAGGCTCAGGGCGAATGGATTGCAGTACATCACTCCGACATCGAAGATCGAAGCGTCCCGCAGGCAGAGCACCGATTTAGGCTGCGCGTGCTGCTCGTCAAGCCATGCGTCAAATCTCCGCTGGAGGCTGCCGCAGAGCTCTACCACATCGTAGTCACCGTGAATGGAATTGAAGTAGGGCCGGACGTTCGCCTGGCTGATCTTGGAGACGAGCGTGTCAACGACGCTTTGGGTAAGATTGAACTGAGTCTGGATCCCGGTCGTCGCTCGGGCTGGCGCCCAGAAGTTAGGGCTTGAGGCCTGTGGACTCCAGAGGTCGTCGCGTCTGAGGCCGTTGTACATGTAGCGCGAATAATTGGTGATGTACTTACCTTCGCGGATATTGTTCTTGCCCTGGAGGCTCGTCACGAGAGAGTCGACTTGTTGGCTGATCTTGCGCTCATCCACCATTGATGGACTGCTCCTCAAGATCGAGATAGGGGCTCGCCTTAGAATCCGAGAGCTTCGGGAACTCGATATAGTCGCCGTTGATGAACTGGAACCGGAATGAATGGCCGTAGTCGACGCAGATTTTTTTCACGAGATCGACCGTGAAAGGTTCTGCTGAGACAACATGGATGTAGCGCTTGATGCGATTCTTCGCCCTGGCCTCTTTCCATGCTCCCCGGAAAACCTTCCAGAAACCCACGCTAGCACCTCACCGACAGGGTGACGTTCCCGCTCGTCCATGCGGTCACATTGAGCTGTATCGCCGTGTAGCCGGCGGCATCGGCGGAGGCATTCGCCGAGCCCGAGGCGATCAAAGCGACCGTGACGGGCGTTGCGGCGTAGGCCCCTGTAACGACACTGCCTGGGCTCGCGGTGGCGTCGACCTCTGCGGTAGCCGTTCCGGTGAATCCCAGCATGCATCGCACCGGAAGCCCATCGTTAGGGATGAGGATCCACAGAGATTTCGCGACAGAGGAGAGCGTGACTTCATAGAATTGGTAGGTGGAGGAGTTCGGGTACTGGTAGTTGTCGGCGCCGATCGTGCTCGGCTGGCGCATCATCGTAACGTAGGCCATCAGCCGGTGACCTCCGCGAAGACATTCTGCGCTGTGAGCGTGTTGCTCGCCGAGGATGTGCCCCACGTCGCAAGACAGTCGAGCGTGTAGACCTGGGTCGTGTCGACGGCGACAGAAGTAGGCGCCACGGTGTTGTTCACGGCAGCCTTCTGCAGCACGGTACCCCATCCAAGCACCGAACCGGACGTCCCGGTCGCAGTCACACACCACTGAGCCTGGAATTGCAGGAACGAACTTGAGAGCGTGGAGGTGGTCGTGACCGCCCCCGTATCGACGAGGCTGTAGACTACCGTTCCCGCCGAGTTTCTCAGGACCCATCGCAGACGCAGCGTGGGAGTCGATGTGTTCGAGATGATTCCGGTGACGGTCGCCATGAAGTTGGTGCCGAGTGACAGAAGACCCTGTTGGATCCCGAGCGTCGAGGCAGGATAGGCCGCCGCCGAGCCTTGCGTATAGAACCCCACCGTCGTGGATGATGTGTTGCTCAGGATCGATGTTTCGGTGGTTGAGGCCGCGAGAGCCGAGCTCGCTCCATACTGGACATAGAAAGCGCCGTTCGCGAACAGCGCGGGCCCTTCCCCGTTGACCGGAGTTTGAGACGGCAGGAGCACGGTCGGAGGCAAGCCGGCGAGCGCTTTAAGGTAGCGAACGAGGACGGCCATCAGTTTACCACCTCGATCCACGCCGCCTGCGTGGTGATGGTGTTGGCGGCCGCTGCGGTGCCCCACGTGAACTGCGCATCGACGGTCGCGCCCTTGGTCGTATCGAGGGTCGCAGTGGTCACCGTATGGGCGAGCGTGATGCTCTGCAGCGCCGCGTTTGCGCCCGAGAAATACTGGTGCACGCCTCCCGCATAGATGCTCGCGGTGGATGCAGCTCCCACGACGATCACGAGCAAGTCCGCATCGAACGACCAATCGGAGGTAGCGGTGGTGACGACAAGCGTCACGGCCGCCGAGGTGGCGTACGCTGTGTAGGTGCCCCCTTGCGTAAGGCCCACCGAGACCGTCAGTGTGGATGCCGTGGTCGGGTTGGCGAACGTGCCACGCGCGTGCACACGGATAAGGCCGCCGCCCACCGGGCTGCCGAGCGCGGCCGGAGGCGCCCCGATGCCCGTGCCTTGGACCTGCTGCAGCGTGTTGATGTAGTTCGCTCGGTCCTGTAAGAAGTTCGCGGGGAGAATCCTGGTGCCGAGGGACGCGGCCGGAGCTCCGTTGAAAATGGAGGTCGCGGTGCTCGAGTTGGCAAGAGCAGTGCCCGCTCCCACCTGCTCGTAGGCCGTGAAATTGATCGGCCCGCTGACGCCCAGCTTTGAGACGATGGCCTCGGCGTCAGTCGGCGTGTAGGGGATGACAGGATTGATTGAGGGGACGGACATTTTTGCTTACCTCCGGTTCGTCGCCCGCACGAACCATTTCACGAGCGACCGAAAATCAGACATCTGCATTGCGAGGAGCGCCTGAAACAACATCAGGCCTCTTTCCTGGTTGGTGGGATAAAGCTGCAACTCTGTGCCCACCTCGCTCTCCCACTCCGCGAATACGTCGTAGACCGCCTTCAGGTGCTCGGCGAATCCGCGCGGCCGCTCTGCGCCATCCTCGAAGCTCTCGGTCGGCGTGCTCGCGAGACGCGCTACGAGTTTGCCAATCGCCATTTGCTCCGGGGTCTGCGCTTCGAAGGCTGAGCGGAACGTCCTCATCTCCTCGGGATGCTCGTCGATCGCATTGAGGAGAGCCTCTCGGGCGGTCCCCATACGCTCGTTCCTATCGAGGATCGATCGCTTGATCGCTTCGGCTTGGTCCGGGAGGACTGTCTGGTCTATCACGATGCGAGCCCCCTCCAGCGTGCAATCACATCGGCATTTTCCTCGAGGTATTTTCCGATGTAGGCTTCGATTTCCCGAAAATCTTTATCGTGCTCGTGGCAGTACGCAGCGAGCTCTGCGCCCATCTCGAGGTCGCTCTTCGTGCTGCCGAGCACCTGGCGTGCAAGCTCGCGACTCACGAGGAGCCGCAGGAACGATTCACCCGTGCCGTAGCCGCTCGTGACCGCACAGCCGGGGAACAGCTTGCCGATGAGCCGGTAGAGCTGCGCGTTGTACTGCATGAGGAGGTAGGGGTACATCCGGGCGTCTACCCTCGGGAGCCGGACGGCGATGAGATAGCCAGTCGCGTCAGGCCACACCGAGGCTAGGTCCTTCTCTTTGACTTTGTCGACAACTTCAGGCATTGACGGATCCTGTCGAGGTATTGGGATCAGAGGAGCCGGCCACAGAGGGGTCGTTTGGGGGCGGCGGCTCTGCAATCGAGTTCTGGCCGCCGGTATTCGCGGTAGGATCCACGGCTGGAGGAGGATCCACGAGCGTGGAGGAGACGCCGGCGTCGCCAGCGATTGTCTCGGCGATCCGCTCGATAAGAGGTCTCGGTTTTGCCACCGTGAGCTTTTCCGGAGTCTTCGCGAGGAGGGTCACTTTCAGCACGAGCCCGTCGCCAGAAAACCCGGTTTGATCGACATCGCCGATCGGGACCGGGATCACGGTATACTCATCCACGACCATTTGAAGGGCTCTCGGCTGCGACGTGTATTCGAAATACATTTTCACTTCCCACGCCCAGGGGCGAACTTTTTTACCTAATTCTATTTCTAGGCCACAGAATCAGTGCTTGTCAAGCGTCTTGAGGGGGAAGGGGAGGGAAGATCGCGGAGGAAAAGCCGCGCCGCACAAGGAGGAGCTCCACATACCGGCGCCCTCCGGCGGTCTGCGCCGCTTCTCGCAGGAGCAGCAGCGAGTAACACGCGCTTACGCCGTGGTAATCGGTGCCGAAGAGCGATGCGTCCGAGTGTGGGCGGCTCATCAGTTCATGTCCACCGTCCACGTCTCGTCAACGTAGACGAGCTCCCGGTTGACCGAGAGGGCGAAGAAAATCACGCCGCCGGCGCACACGAGCACAAAGGGCGACCGGCCCGCTACCGTCAACATCATCCCATAGGTCTTCACCAGATCTCCACGGGCGCCGTCAGCGCCTCGATCATCTGCTCGGCGACGCGATCCGTGACCGGCTGCGGGGCCACGGGCAAACTCGGCTGTTCGCGCATCATTGCAGGGTTGCCACCATTCACCAGCCAGCGGTGCGCATACAGGAGCGCCATGAGCATATCGGGATGATAGCCGCCCCGGGCGGGGTCGTCGTTCACCAGGCGCACAATCGTCCCGTCCTCGAGGCGCGTCCAGATCGTCTGGGAGCATTCCTCGGCCGCGGGCCCTCCCGAGCGCATGTGCAGGCGCCCCGAATCAATGTCGACCTTGAGGATCTCTATCCCGAGAGCCTTGTCGCGCTTGATCGCTTGATGGGTGTTGAGTCCGAAGAGCCGCTGGAGCTCGGTCCAGGATTTTTTCTTCTCGCCTTCGGTCCCATAGCGGATGGTCCCGTGGTCGCACTCAATACGAGTTGCTCGTGGATCGATCGCCAATACCGGGCAGTGCGTAGCGACCCAGTCGAAACCTCGCTGTACGCCTCTCGCAGTATCCGATAACTCCGCGCGTCGAGCTTTGTACTCATATACGGCCCAAACGTCCTCGCGCCCTTCCATGTAAGCCACAAGGCCGAACGCGTCAGCGTCCTGATAACCGAGGTCCATGCCCCCAATAAAGCGTAGATCACTGTAGCGGCCTCCTATCCAGTCGAAGAGCTCTGCATCGGTGAAGTAGCCAGGGGGACTGAACACCTGGAGGTCATCCTGCCGACTGTACTCCCCCAGAAAGAACCGGCTACGCGCGGGCCCGACGAGTGTGGCGAGCTCCCGCCGGATATACTCCGGGTCCAGGTTAACCGCGTTGTCGCCGGGATTCATCTGCAGCTTCGCG
>Ga0307374_10010631_pt1 | contig 13282 bp, 14 predicted proteins | sample OX3MG_FD_202532 | JGI IMG/M metagenome (GOLD analysis project Ga0307374, IMG submission 202532) | Soil microbial communities from Risofladan, Vaasa, Finland - OX-3 | ecosystem: Environmental > Terrestrial > Soil > Coastal area > Acid sulfate soil | place: Finland: Risofladan, Vaasa | collected...
CGGCCGATACCGCGATGCTCCATGTGTACGCCGAAGAGGGCGACTGGCGTGGCTGAGAAGACCTACATCGAGGCGATCCGCGACGGCATACGCGAGGAGATGCAGCGCGACGAGCGCGTGATGATCCTCGGTGAGGATGTCGGGGCCAAGGGCGGCGTCTTCGGGGTCACCGAGGGCCTCCAGAAGGAGTTCGGCCAGGACCGGGTCCTCGACAGCCCGCTCGCGGAGTCGCTCATCGTCGGTGTCGCCATCGGCGCTGCGATGAACGGATTGCGGCCCATCGCGGAGATCCAGTTCCAGGACTTCATCATGCCGGCGGTCGATCAGATCATGAGTGAGGCCGCGAAGATGCGATACCGGAGCAACGGCGACTGGGGCGTGCCGATGGTGCTGCGCTCGCCGTTCGGCGGGGGAGTGCACGGCGCGCTCTATCACTCGCAGTCGATCGAGGCGATCTTCGCCCATATCCCAGGCCTGCGCGTCGTCGTTCCGTCGACGCCGTACGACGCGAAGGGCATGATCATCTCGGCGTTGCGCGATCCCGACCCGGTGCTGTACTTCGAGCACAAGCGCTGCTACCGCGCGATCAAGGGTGAGGTGCCCGAAGGCGAGTACACGGTGCCGCTCGACCGTGCGCGCGTCGCTCGCGAGGGATCCGATATCGCGGTGTTCAGCTACGGGATGATGGTGCACACCTCGCTCGAGGCGGCGGAACGCCTTGCCGCAGATGGGTTTTCCTGCGAGGTGACCGACCTGCGCTCGCTGCGTCCGATCGACCGTGAGGCCATCGTCACCAGCGCGCGCAAGTGCGGCAAGGTGCTGGTGGTGCAGGAGGCCAACCTCGCGGTCAGTGTCGCCGCAGAGGTTGCGGCGATCATCGCCGAAGAGTGCTTCGATTACCTCGACGCGCCCGTGATGCGGCTCGGCGGCCCGGAGATTCCGGCCATGCCGTACTCGCCACCGCTCGAGGCGTTCTATCTCGTCACGCCGAACAAGGTCGAGGCGAAGCTGCGCGAGCTCGCCGCGTACTGAACCCGAACACGAGGACGTCCACCCCATGTCTATGACCGTCACGATGCCGCAGCTCGGCGAGAGCGTCACCGAGGGAACCATCGCGCGCTGGCTCAAGCAACCCGGCGATGCGATCGCCAAGTACGAGTCGATCGCCGAGGTCATCACCGACAAGGTGAATGCCGAGATTCCGGCACCGGCCGACGGCGTGATGTCCGAGCTCATCGCCGCCGAAGGAGCGGTGGTGCCCGTCGGCCAACCGATCTGCTCCATCGACGTCGCGGGGGCCGGGGATGCCGCCCCGGCGGGCGGGTCCGTGCCCGAGGCGGAGGCGCCGGTCGGGTCGTCCGCTCCGGCGACTCCCCTGGCTATGTCGCCTCCGCAGACGACCCAGCCGTCGCTTGCGTCCGCGGGATCGCCCGCCGGGTCGGCATCGCCGGCATCTGCTCCGTCAGTTTCGCCCGCACCTGAAGGTGGCGGGACATCTGATGGGGTGGCCGGGGGCGAGCCGGTGGGTGCTGAGGCGCAAGGAGTTGATGCCGGCGTTGCTGCGGCGGTTTCGGCGTCGCTGTCAGCCCCCGAGGCGCCGGTTGGTCCGAGTTCTGCAGCGGGTGCGCCCGCGGCCGACAACGGGGCGGGGTATCACCTCACCCCGGCGGTGCGGATGCTCGTCCGTGAGCACGGTGTGGACCTCGGGCAGATCACCGGCACCGGGCTCGGCGGGCGGATCACGAAGAAGGACGTGCTGGAGTACGTGCAGCAGCGCGACGCCGGGCAGTTGCAGGGCAGCCGGCCAGCGGCGGCGGCGCCCCCTGCGCAGCCGTCCCAGCCTGTTTCCGCGCCCGTGCCCGCCGCGGCGCAGCCCGCGCCGGCGCCGCAGGCCCCGGCCGCGCAGCCCGTGCCGGCCTCATTCGGCACCGGCGACGGGGACACCGTGGTCCCGCTGACGCAGGTGCGCAAAGCGATCGCCGACCACATGGTCCGCAGCCTGCAGACGTCGCCGCACGCGTACCTCATGGTCGAGGTCGACATGTCGTCGGTCGCACGGATCCGCGATCGCGAGAAGGCGGCGTTCGAGCAGCGACACGGTGTCAAGCTCACCTACCTGCCGTTCGTCGCCCGGGCGGTGATCGAGGCATTGCAGCGTCACCCCACGCTGAACGCCTCGTGGAGTGACGCCGGCATCGTCGTCAAGCGGAGCATCCATCTCGGCATCGCCGTGGCCCTGGAGGACAACCTGATCGTGCCGGTGGTTCGCGACGCCGACCGGCTCAGCATCTCCGGCCTCGCCACCACGATGGCGGACCTCGGCGCGCGGGCCCGGAGCAACCACCTCAAGCTCGACGAGGTGCAGGGCGGGACGTTCACGCTCAACAACACCGGTGCCCTCGGCGCGGTGATGACCCAGGCGATCATCAACCAGCCGCAGGCCGCGATCATGACGATGGACATGGTGGTCAAGCGGCCCGTGGTCGTCGGCGACGCGATCGCCATCCGCCCGATCATGAATCTGGGCCTCTCGTTCGACCACCGGATCAACGACGGTCTGCAGGCGACCCGCTTCGTCACCGCCGTTCAGAAACTCCTCGAAGGCATCGACCCGTCCGGGACCCTCGTTTAGTCTCTCCTGGCTATCATCTGGAGGAACGATGATCGAGCACGGCACATTCGATGCATGGGGGCTTCGGACCCCACCCGCCTGGGCGAGGCGCGCTCTCGAGAAGGGCATCATCGACGAGCGTCGGTTTCATGCTCTGATCCGCGTGGCCGCCGAAGAGCCGCGGACCGCGAGGCGGACACCGCGTCATCCCGGGAGTTGCTCGTGCCGGCGCCGGCCGACCCGCTCCTGCACCCGCTGGCGGGCCTGAGGCCGGGTCCGGTCCCCCGGGAGGCCGGGATGAGCTGGCTCGGCGTCAGTCGGGATCCTGGTGCGGGTAGCGCCAATCGGTCGGTGGCACGAAGGTCTCCTTGATCGCCCGGGGCGCCACCCACCGCAGGAGGTTCAGCGCTGATCCCGCCTTGTCGTTCGTGCCACTCAGGCGAGCCCCACCGAACGGTTGCTGGCCGACGACCGCGCCCGTCGATTTGTCGTTGATGTAGAAGTTGCCGGCCGCATAGCGGAGCCGGCTCGACGCCTCATCGATCGCGCGCCTGTCCTCGGCGAAGACGGCACCGGTCAGCGCGTATTGCGAGGTGTGGTCCACGAGGTCAAGCACGGAGTGCCACTGACTGTCGGGGTACGGGTACACCGCGAGGATCGGCCCGAAGAGCTCTCGCTTGAAGAGATCGTGCTGCGGGTTCTGGGTCGCGTAGATCGTGGGATGAACGAACCAGCCGACCTCCGAGTCGCATTCGCCGCCGGCGATCAACTCGAGATCCGGAGCGGTGCGGGCATCGACGAGGACGGCCTCGTGCTTGCGGAACGCCGGCTCGTCGATGACCGCTCCCATGAACGTGCTGAACTCCGCGGGATCGCCGACACGGATCTCGGACGTCGCCGCAGCCAGCGGCTCGCGCAGCCGTTCCCACAGCGACTGCGGGATGTACGCCCGCGACGACGCGGAGCACTTCTGCCCCTGGTACTCGAACGAGCCGCGCAGCAGACCGACGAGCAGCGAATCCACCGACGCCGACGGATGCGCGAGCACGAAGTTCTTGCCACCCGTCTCGCCGACGAGGCGTGGATAGGTCCGGTATTGGCCGAGGTTGGCGGCAACGTTGGTCCAGAGGCTCTGGAACGTCTCCGTGGATCCGGTGAAATGGATGCCCGCGAGCGCCGGGTGCTTCACGGCCGCCTCGGACACCGCAGCGCCCGGTCCCGCGATGAGGTTGATCACCCCCGGTGGCATCCCCGCAGCTTCGAAGATCTCCATGATCACCTTGGCCGCGAGGAGCGCGGTCGTCGCCGGTTTCCAGACGACGGTGTTGCCCATGATCGCGGGCGCACCGGCCAGGTTGCCGCCGATCGACGTGAAGTTGAAGGGGCTGATCGCGAGCACGAATCCCTCGAGCGCGCGCTGCTCCGTCTGATTCCACTGCCCGGGCGGCGACACCGGCTGCATCTCCTGCAGCTCCTCGGCGAAGTGCACGTTCCATCGCCAGAAATCGATCAGCTCGCAGGCTGCGTCGATCTCTGACTGATGAACACTCTTGCTCTGCCCGAGGATGGTCGCCGCGTTGAGGCGATCCCGGAACGGCCCGCTGAGCAGGTCCGCCGCACGCAGGAAGACCGCAGCGCGCGTTGCAAACGGGGCCGTCGACCAGTCGTGGCGAGCTCCGAGGGCCGCGTCGACGGCGTGCCGGACATCGTCGGCGGTTGCCATGCGCGACTCTGCGAGCTCGAGCGAATGCCGGTGCGGCGCCCGCACCGAGATCTGGTCGCCCTCGCCGTCGACCCACTCCCCACCGATGTGCAGTGGCACGTGGTGCGGAGCAGAAGCCTGCATGTCGTTGACGGTTCGACGGAGACTGGCCCGCTCCGCGGACCCGGGGGCATACGTCGACACGGGCTCGTTTCTCGGCGGGGGTGTACTCATCCGGGCGATTGTCGCGCAGCGAGTGTGTAGAGTGATGTGCAGCAATGGACCAGATCCGTTTGCGGCCCCTGCCCGTGGCGGACACCCGGCCGCTGCATCAGCGGCTCCTGCCCGAGGGGGTCGACCGGCGTCCCGAGTGGCTCACCGTGAAGCTTCCGGCGGGCGACGGCTACTCGCAGATCAAGGGGATCATGCGCGGCCAGCAGCTGAACACCGTATGCGAGGAAGCCCGCTGCCCCAACATCGCCGAGTGCTGGGGACACGGCACGGCAACCTTCATGATCCTCGGCGACGTCTGCACCCGGGCCTGCGCCTTCTGCGCGGTGAAGAGCGGCAAGCGCGGTGGTGACATCGACTGGGACGAGCCGCGACGCGTGGGGGAGGCCGTGCAGTCGATGCAATTGCGCCACGCCGTGGTCACCTCGGTCGACCGCGACGATCTCCCGGATGGCGGTGCCGGGGTGTTTGCGGCGACCATCCGGAGCATTCGATCGATGGCGCCCGGAACCACCATCGAGGTCCTGACCCCCGACTTCCAGGGGGACCATGAGGCGCTGCGCACCGTCATGGCGGAGAAGCCGGAGATCTTCAACCACAACGTCGAGACCATCGGCCGCCTGTACCGGCGCGTGCGGCCGAAGTCGGAGCTGCCGCGCAGCCTCGAGCTGCTGCGCGTCGCGAAGCAGATCGAACCGCGCAGCAGGACCAAGTCCGGTCTCATGGTCGGGCTCGGCGAGGAGATGCCGGAGGTCAAGGAGCTGCTCGACCAGATGCGCGAGCACGACATCGAGATCATCACGATCGGCCAGTACCTGCGACCGTCGCTCAAGCACCACCCGCTCATCCGCTACTGGCACCCCGACGAGTTCGCGGAGTTGAAGGCGTACGGCAGGGCGCTCGGATTCGCCCATGTCGAGTCCGGGCCGCTCGTCCGGTCGAGCTATCACGCCCACGAGCAGGCGGTCGCTGCCCACGCGGGATGACGGAGACGGCGGTGGCCCCGGCGCTGCGTTGGGCCTGGCTGGGGACGGTCGGCTACGCCGAGGCGCTGGCCCTGCAGCGAGCGATCGCCGCGGCTCGGAGGAGCGGAGAGCTCGTCGATGATGCGGTGCTGCTGCTCGAGCACCCGCCGGTGTACACGATGGGGCGCCAGGGCGAGGCCCGGCACCTCCGCGACGGTCCGGCGGCGCTGATCGAGGCCGGCGCCGAGTTCGTCGAGGCCGATCGGGGCGGATCGGTGACGTTCCACGGCCCCGGTCAGCTGGTGGCCTACCCGGTCGTCCGTCTCGCCGGGCTCTTTCCGATCCCCGGCCACCCGGCCCACGGCGACGTCATCCGCTACCTCAGGGCGCTCGAGAGCGCGCTCATCGCCACTGCGGCCGCGTACGGCGTCGGCGTGACCCGGCGCCCGCCGTTCACGGGCGTGTGGTCGGGCGACCGCAAGCTCGGCGCCATCGGCGTGAAGCTCGCCGGGGGCGTCACCACCCATGGCGTCGCGATGAACGTCGCGACCGACCTGTCGTGGTTCGACCGGATCGTCCCGTGCGGCATCGATGGCTCCGGGGTCGCATCGCTCGAGACGCTCGGCGCACCGGGGCAGACGCCGGAGCGGGTCGCGCCGGTGCTCGCCGGAGCGCTCGCGACGGCCTTCGGACTGCGGCTCGAGCCGGCCGGTTCGCTTGCTGCGCTGCCGGTGCGCGCGGTGCCGTCAGCGTCGGCCGCCTGAGCACAGCGCGCACTCAGCAGGCATCGCCCCGCCGGCGCGCTGAGCGCGCTCTCCGGGATTTCTCAGCGGCGTCTCCGCGCGGCCTCAGGTCCGGGAGGAATGCCGATGGTTGGATGTGATGCATCCCCAACGGACATCGCAAGGAGACCTCGCATGACCTTTCTGAGCGCGCACAGGAACGGAGTCCTGTGCCTTCTCGCCGTGACGACGATCGCGGGATGCGCGACCGCCACGCACGGCGCCGGCAGCGTGTCTCAGACGAGCGCCGCGGCTGCGGCAGCTGCGTCAACGACCAACCCGGCACCGGATACCAGCGCTGTCGACCAGCAGGTCGGCAGCATCGACAACCAGCTCAGCACCATCGACGGGCAGATGAACGCCGCCAACACCGGGCTGAGCACAAGTGAAGGAGATCCCGCCCAGTGAACACGAGGACCATCGCGCGTGGGGCTGCCACGCTGACGCTCACCGCCGGACTCGGGCTCGCCGGCTCGGTTGCTGCCCACGCCGACACCACGCCGGTGCCGTCGCCGTCAGCCACGCCGACCACGGCGCCGCACACCGTCAGCCTCGCAGCGCTCAAGGTGCGCTGCAACAGCGCGGTGCAACGCCGCCTCGGGACTCTCGGCGCCGACGACACGTTCGTCAAACAGTCGAGTGCATTGACAAGCGCCGATCAGGCTGCACTGGAAAGCCAGATCAGCGCTGACCAGTCGGGGCTGACAGCGCTCGACGCGACCATCCAAGGCGACACAACGATCGCGCAGGCGCACACCGACTGCGAGCGCATCGTCACCGGATACCGCGTTTACGTCATGGAGGATCCGAAGATCCACGAGGTCATCGCATCCGACGGGGTGAGCAAGGTCGACACAACGTTCGAGGCGCTCATTCCCGAGCTGCAGTCATTGATCAATGCGTCGTCGGTCTCGACAACGGTCAAGGCCCAGGCGCAGGCGGATCTCAACGACCTCACGAGCAAGGTCAGCGCATCACGCGCGTCGATCTCCGGCGTCACCGCGTCGGTCATCAATCTCACCCCGGCGGGATGGCCGGGCAACCAGGTCGACCTGAAGAGCGCACGCTCGAACATCCACACCGCCCGCACCGATCTTGCAGGTGCGCGTGCCGATGTGAGTCACATCCTCCAGCTGCTCGGCACATAACAGCCTCCCCTCTGTGCCCAAGGGCGGTCCCGTCGCGGGGCCGCCCTTGCGGCGCATCAGCGATTTCGCACGCATACGAACATGCGTTCCTCTATGCAAACTCGACACATATCTGTAGGATCGCGACCACAGGACGTCCATCTGTTCGGTCCGACTCACCCTACGTCACATCAAACCCCCGAACCCGGTGGACGCCCCGGGGGAGCGTCATGGCCACCTTCGTCCGAAACCGCGTCCTCAATCAGTTGGTGTGGTCAGCAGAAGAAGAACGGCTTCGGGTGCAGCGACGCGAAACGCTGTGTGAGCTCGACGGCCTGCTGACTCAGCTCGAAGAGGTGAACCTTCGCGGGGGACCCATCCCGACGCGTGTGCTCGTCGCGCTGCGACGCCGTGGCGTCGTCTTTCGCCCGCGCACCTCGGCCGCCGAGCTGATCGAGGCGGTCTTCGTTGTCCAGGAGCGCTTCATGCGCCAGCCCGACGGGCTGCCGCGCAACGACCAGGTGCACACGGGAACGGCCGAGTTGCGGGGACGGCTCGCCTCTTGACAGGTACGCTGCGCGGGTGGATGTCGAGGCCGCCCGTCGCGCTGCCGGTGCGGCGGCAGTGCCCCTGGTCGAAGACGGCATGCGCGTCGGCCTCGGCACCGGCACCACGGCACACTGGTTCATCGTCGGTCTCGCGGAACGGGTGCGCGCCGGCCTGACCATCCGAGCCGTCGCGACGTCGCAGGCCAGCGCGGCGCTCGCCGCGGCCAGTGGCATCGTCGTTGACGAGCTCAGCGCCGACGGCCTCGATATTGCAGTCGACGGCGCCGACTCCGTCGATCCCGCGTTGCGGCTGATCAAAGGGAAGGGCGGCGCCATGGTGCGTGAGAAGATCGTCGCCGCGTCCGCAGCGCGCTTCGTCGTCATCGTGGACGACACCAAGTCGCACGCGCGGCTGCACGGCCGGGTCCCGGTCGAGGTGATCCCGTTTGGCCGCGCGCGCACGGTGCGTCAGCTTGCCGCACGGACCGGGCTCGGGTTCACGCTGCGTGAAGCGGCGGATGGCGGACTTTTTCGCACCGACAACGGCAACGCCATCGCCGACAGTGACGACGTGGACATCGACGACCCGGAGGGACTCGCGACGGCGATCGAGACGACGCCCGGATGCGCCGGCCACGGACTCTTCCTCGGGATGGCAGGCCTGGTCATCGTCGGGCACCCCGACGGCACCGTGGACCGGCTCACCGCGCGCTGATCGCCACCGCCGCGCCCGCACGGCGATACAGTCGCTCCGGGCGGATAGCTCAGCTGGTCAGAGCGCCTCGCTTACACCGAGGAGGTCGCGGGTTCGAGCCCTGCTCCGCCCAGGTTGTCACTCACTCGAAAGGATGACGGGCTGACGATCATCGCCATGGCAGCGGTATCGCTCCGGCGAGCGCCGGCGGCTGCACCGCGGGTTTCGGTGGGGATGGCACAGCCGCCGGGGCGTGGCACCATCAACTGATGCGAGTGCTGGTTGCGGAAGACGATCGCGGCCTTCGGGAGGTTCTCGTCCAGGGGCTCGAAGAGGCCGGCTACTTCGTCGACGCCGTGGCGGCCGGCGACGAGGCGATCGATCAGTTGCGCTTCTACGAGTACGACGTCGCCGTCGTCGACTGGCGGATGCCCCGCGTCAGCGGGCTCGAGGTCGTGTCGTGGGCACGGCGCAACAACCGTCCGACCGCGATGCTCATGCTGACCGCCCGCGACACGCCGGCCGATCGGATTGAGGGGCTCGACGCCGGAGCCGACGACTACCTCATCAAGCCGTTCGACTTCGGCGAGCTCGTCGCCCGTATCCGGGCGCTGCAGCGGCGGCCGCGCAACGTCGATGGCCCGGCGATCACCCGCGGCGCCCTCACGCTGGACCCCGCGCGACGTGAGATCGAGGTGCACGGAACCCCGGTGAACTTGACCTCGACGGAGTTCAACATCCTCGAGCTGCTGCTGCGCCGCTCGCCGGCGGTCGTCGACCGGAAGGCGATTGCGGAGCACGCGTGGCGCGACGAGACACAGCCCCTCGGCTCGAATGCCATCGACGTGCAGATGAGCCGGCTGCGGGCGAAACTGCCGAACAGTGGCGTGCAGATCGTGACGGTGCGCGGCGCGGGATACCGCCTGGAGGAGGCATGAACCGGCGGCTCGAGCGCGTCAACGTCGCCTCGCTGCGAGTGGCACTGATCAGCACCGGCATCGTCGCCGCCATCTACACGATCATGTCGGTGGTGGTGGTGATGGCGGTCACCAACAACCTGACCTCGCAGGTGGACATCCGGCTCGCGGCCGCGCTTGCGCACTACGAGGTCTCCCTCCCGCGGTCCGACACCACCGGTCGCGTCGGCGACACCGGCCAGGGTGGCCTGAATTCCCCTGCGCTCGTGTGGTTGCTCTATGCAGGACGCCAGGTGACGAGCATCGCGGACGGGACCACACTCCCCGAGACGGCTGCGGACGTCTCCGGGCCCACGACGATCGAGGTCAAGGGCGTCGACGTTCGCGTCGCCGGCGCGGAGTTGCTGACCACCGTCGGCCCCGCGCGTCTGGTCGTGGGCTTCAACGTCGATTCCGTCTCGCAGGCGAAGTCGTCGCTCATCGTCGCTGAGGCCGCCGCCGGGATCGTGCTGCTCATCCTCGTCTTTTCGGGCACCCTCCTCGTCGGGCGCCGGGTCGGCGCGCCGATCGAGCTCGCCCGGCAGCGGCAGCTCGAGTTCACCGCCGACGCTTCCCACGAGCTGCGCACGCCGCTCGCGGTGATCGAGGCGCAGACGAGCCTCGCTCTCAGCCAGGACCGCGATCCGGCGTGGTACCGCCAGGCCTTCCAGCGGGTGGGGTCGGAGAGCGGGCGTATCCGGCGCCTCGTCGACGACCTGCTCTGGCTGGCTCGGGTGGACACGCCGCAAGGCCGTCCGTCGGCCGAGCCGGTGGAGGTCGGCGTGCTCGTGCAGCAGGCCGCGGAGCGCTTCGCGGCGGTCGCCGAGAGCCGTGGCATCACCCTCCAGGTGTCCGTCGGCCTCGGACCGCTCGCGGTCATGGGATCGTCCACGTGGCTCGATCGCCTGCTCGGGGTGCTCCTCGACAACGCCTTCAAATACGCTCCGGCCGGTGGCACCGTCGGGCTCAGTGCCGGCGTCGACGGCAACCGGGTGCGTGTCGTCGTCGAGGATTCGGGTCCGGGGATTCCGGAGGATGAACGCCCCAAGATCTTCGATCGCTTCCATCGGGCCATCGACCAGGGGTACGGCTCCGGGCTCGGGCTTGCCATCGCGGACGCGGTGGTCCGCCACACCCACGGACGCTGGGAGGTGAGCACTTCTGCGCTCGGCGGCGCTAGGATGGCGGTCAGCTGGCAACGGGCGCTGGCCGGCTCGCGAGATCAGGCCGAGGCCGATCCGGCGGTCAGCTGGACCGTCGCGGGCCAGGGGCCGGTCGGCGAGCAGGGCTAGGACGGCGAACTCCCGCCGAGATCGGGGAGGGGGAAAACGTCACGCCAGATGGCACAATCCGGTCAGTTCGTGCCATCATCTTCCATAACGAAACCCTGCTGGAGGAGGCCGGAGCATGACCAAGGGAGCTATGGCGACGCTGAGCGCGGGGGTTGCTGTCTTCGGGTTCGATCCTGAGCCCGGGACCCCGGCGGGCCGCGCGTTGCACGTGCTCACCGTGAAACGAACCCTGCCGACCGGCGATCTCGGGCCAAAGGAGCGGTTCACCGAGGCGGCCCTGCGGGCGGCCTCCGAGGCCGGGATCGATCTCGGAGGTGGCCGGCGCGCCGCCCGTGGCGGGCAGAGGCTCCATCTCGTCGGGGTCGACGACGACCCGGCACGTGCTCGAAGCGTCACCGTCTGGTACTACGCGGCAGCTCCGTACGGCCCGCTGGCCGGCCCCGGGGTATGGTCGGCGACGGGGCGCGGGCTCCATCTCGACCCGACCGGCGCGGCGGCTCTTCGCAGCGCGCTCGATCGGCTCCGGGCCGACACCCGGCAGCTCGCCGGGGCGGCGGCGCTCGTCGGCGACGTGTTCACGGGTGACGACCTGCTCCGCCTCCACGTCGCGCTCCACGGCGGCCCCGAGGGGAGCGAGCGGACGTTCCGCCGCCGTATCCAGGAACTCCGCGACTCCGGCGTCCTGCGCCCGGTCCGCGACACCGAGGTTGCGGCGCTGCGCCTGCGCGTCCCGCGCTTCCGCTCGCCGGCGGGCACCGGCGGGCGTCCGCCCGAGCTGCTCCGCTACTCCGGCGCGGGGGGCGAGGACGAGCAGCTCGCCGCGCTGAGGGCTCGCCGGGCCGGGTAGCTACCCGGCGTCGGCCTGCCAGGCAGGCTCGCCGCTGCTGACGACGAGGGTCACCGGACCTTCGTTGACGAGGTCGACGTCCATGTGCGCCCCGAAGCGACCCGTCGCGACCGTGAATCCGAGAACCCGCAGCGCAGCGGCGAACGCTTCGTACAGCTGCGCCGCCCGCTCGGGGGCAGCTGCGCGGATGAACGACGGGCGATGCCCCCGCGACGTGTCGGCGTGGAGCGTGAACTGGCTGACGACCAGCGCCGCGCCTCCGGCGGCCGCGAGGTCCAGGTTCATGCGCCCGGCGGCGTCCGGGAAGATGCGGAGCGTCGCGATCCTGGCGGCGAAGCGGCGCGCAACTTCGTCGTCGTCCTCAGGACCGATGGAGAGGAGGATGCACAGGCCCACGCCGATGGCTCCCACGCGCTCCCCGGCGACGTCCACGGCCGCGCGGCTGACCCGCTGGACGACCGCCCTCACTCGAGGAAGCGGAGCCCGCGCCAGATCCTGAGCGCCTCGGCCTCGGCCTCGAGGAAGCTCGGCCGCGAGTCCCGCATCCCATGCACGAGGAAGCTCCAGCTGCGGCGCTCGCCGTCGGTCCCGTCGCGGGTGCCGAAGGCCGTGCCCAGCGCGCGAGGCGGGTACATCTCGATGCGTTCGCCGCCGCGCATGCGCTTGAAGATGGGGCGGCGGACGAGGATCGATTCGAGCGCTCGGTGATCGGCGAGACGACCATTGACCAGGTCGATCGTGCGCAGCTTCGCGATCGGGTTGTCCGGATCCCGGACGACCACCCGGCAGGAGAAGCGCTCGGAGATGTCCCGGAGCACGAAGACGAGCGCGAGCGCATCGGTCTCGTCGCCGGCGACATGGATGAACGCGGCGGCGGCGAGGTCGCTGCCTTCGGGGTGCTCACGGGTGTCCTCGGCGATCACCTGCTCGAAGAACAGCTGGCCGAACAGGTCCGTCGTGTACGCGTCGGCGAGCCAGGGCACCTGGTCGCGCCACTCCCTGCACGTGACGAGCTCGGTGAAGCGCTCGTGGAGGGCATCACGGTCCTCAGCCGCGACGCCATGGAGGCGAACATGAATGACGCGGGCCATGCCCAGGATTGTACTGGCGGTTGAACTCGGCAAACGCATCATGCGATCTTCGGTGCAGTCGTGCATGGGGTTCCGGAGCCATGGCGCTGCGCCTTCTCGAAGCCGTAGGTGGCCGGCGGCGCTGCCGTTACACTGCGTCGCGGATCGCCGAGGTAGCTCAGTTGGTAGAGCACAGGTCTGAAAAACCTGGTGTCGACAGTTCGATCCTGTCCCTCGGCACCATTATTTGAATACAGAACTGGCCCCGTGCTGGGACCTGCAACGCGCGTTCCGCTCGCCCACCTCGAGTGAACGCAGTTGCATCCGGGGTATCCTGCTGCTCCTCCGATCGGACGACCCGGAGCCGTTGGTCACCAAGACCCTGTAACACGAGCCTCTGGCCCTCGTTTCCGTGGTCAGCGGTCCATGAATGTGCTGTGAACGCGCCGCACGACTT
>Ga0307374_10010636_pt1 | contig 13277 bp, 11 predicted proteins | sample OX3MG_FD_202532 | JGI IMG/M metagenome (GOLD analysis project Ga0307374, IMG submission 202532) | Soil microbial communities from Risofladan, Vaasa, Finland - OX-3 | ecosystem: Environmental > Terrestrial > Soil > Coastal area > Acid sulfate soil | place: Finland: Risofladan, Vaasa | collected...
ACGGTCGCACGAGCTTCAGTTAACGCCTGCGGAGGCAGGATTGAGAGTACAATTGGACCCAGTGATTCATCGCTCGGTCTCCCAAGCGGCACGGCCCACTCAACGTGGAACTTTGGCAAGGAGGGTATGCGATGAGCAGCGCTACTCCCGATTTTGCAGCGATCAAGAAGGCCATGAAGGCGGCGTGGATGGCGGGCGATTTCGGCAAAATCGCCGATCTGAACACGCGTCGCGGTGAAGAGTTTGTCGAACGGCTTAACCTCAAACCGGGCATGAGGGTTTTAGATGTGGCATGCGGCACCGGAAATCAGTCGTTGCCTGCGGCGCGCACGGGCGCGGACGTAACGGGCCTCGACCATGCGCCCAATCTGCTGGAGCAAGCACGAGCGGCAGCACAGAAAGAAGGCTTACAGATTCGGTTCATCGAAGGCGATGCCGAGGAACTGCCCTTCGAGAATGGCGAGTTTGACGTGGTGATGTCGATGTTTGGCGCCATGTTTGCGCCGCGCCCCGAGCGCGTCGCGTCCGAGTTTCTGCGCGTTTGCAAGCCGGGCGGGCTGATCGCCATGGCCAGCTGGACGCCCACCAGTTTTCAGGCCGAAACGTTTAAGCTCAACGCCAAGTACTCTCCCCCACCGCCGGGAGTGCCTGCGCCCGTCCTGTGGGGCGACGAAACGGTGGTGCGCGAACGCTTTGGAAGCCGGGCGGCGGTTGAGACGTCAAAGCGCGAAGTGGTATTCGATTTTCCGTTCGGTCCGGCGAAAGTGGTGGACATGTTTAGGACCTATTTCGGACCAACGCAGGTGGCGCTGGCAACCCTCGACCCGGCAAAGCAAGCGGCTATGCTCGCGGAAATGACGGAACACTGGGCCAGCCGGAACGAAGGCGACCCCAACCACACCGTGGTTCGCGGCGAATATCTGGAGGTCCACGCCCGCCCGATTTGATTCCTTCCATCCACGAAGCTCAGCTATCCTATTGAGGGCGGTGTAGATGCGCTGCAGATTGCGGGTAGTACTGCCCGATACTATTCGGGCACGCAGCTTGCTTGCGGCGAGCCAAGCGTGCTAATTTCGCCGTTGTTTCCATGTAAATAGTTCGATCACATTCATGTCCTCGTTCCCGAGCAACAATACGACTTCCCACGCGGCGGTACGCGGAAATGGCAGGCCTTCGGCATCTAGCGAGCCCGTTTTCTGGCGCGTCGAAGGCAGTTTGCTGGATTTAACGGCTGTCCGCCCGGTCGCCTTCTTCACCTGGAACGCGCAGTCCTTCCTGGAACGCTGGACGCGCCGCGGCGCGATGGGCGTGCTGGCGATCGCCCGGCCGGTGCTCTATTGCACCCATCGCGTGATGGCCACCCGGCTGATGCACACCGTGCTGCGTGGAGAAAGCCGCGACCGCCTGGACCTGCTGGGCGAGGAATTCTTCGAATATTTTCTGCAGCCGCGCCTGAAAGAGCAGGGCGTAGCCAGGCTTCGTCAGGCGCTTGCCGCCAGCGAAGATGTGGTGTTGGTCAGCCAGGGGCTGGAGCACACCATGCGTCCGCTGGCGAATCATCTCGGCGTGCGCTGGATTGTCTCCAACCGGCTGGAATTTCGCAGCGGCATGGCGACGGGGCGTCTGGTTAGTCCGGTGGTCCGCCCGCGCGGAATTTTAGCGAAACTGCGGTCGAATCAACCGGATGGCCGTATCTCGCGGCAGCAACTCGTTGGCGACCTTGGCTTCGGCAAACATCCCGAGGCGCTGGACGAAGCAATCCGTCCGGCGAAACGGCCGGCGCCCAACCCCCGCGTTCCGGTGGTGTGCTTCGATGAACGGGAGAAGAGCGGAACGCTTTCGATTCGGCGCGCGCTGCGCGGAAAACATATTCTGCTCATCGGGGCCACCGGCTTCATCGGCAAAGTTTGGCTGGCGAATCTGCTGCACGACGTTCCGGATGTTGGGCGCGTAACGCTGCTGATCCGCGGGCATCGTTCGGCCACGGCGCTCGAACGCTTCGAGCGAATCGTGCGCGAGTCGCCGGTGTTCGATCCCCTAGCCGATCAGCACAGCGATGACCTGAGCCAGTTTCTGCGCGACAAAGTCGAAGTGGTTTCGGGCGACGCGACCAAGGAATGGCTTGGGCTGGGCTCCGAAACCGTGCGGCGGCTGGCGCGCAGCGTCGACGTGGTCATCAACAGCTCGGGGCTCACCGATTTCAACCCGGATTTGCGGGACGCGCTTTCGTCCAATGTGGACGCGGTCGTCCATCTGCTGAATTTTCTGCGCGCCTGCCATCACGCGGCGCTGCTCCATCTCTCAACTTGCTATGTGGTTGGCCAGCAGGATGGCCGCATCCTGGAATCGCTGCCGCGGAACTATTGCCCGCGCGGCAGCGCGGATTTCGACGCGGAAAAAGAGCGCCTATACCTCGAAGAACTGGTGCGCCAGACGGAAGCGCGCGCCGAAACGACTGAAGGCAAGGACGAAATCCGCCGCGAAGCTTTGGAACGCGAACACACGGCCAAGAACCTGCAAGGTGCGGCGCTCGACAATCAATTGCGCAAAAATCGCGTTCGATGGGTTCGCCGCGCGCTGGTGGAGGCTGGCACGCAGCGCGCCAACGAGCTGGGCTGGCCAAACACCTACACGCTGACGAAAAGCATCTCCGAATCGCTGATTCGCAATTATTTGGACGCCAACCCCGGCGCGGCGATCGCCGTGGTGCGGCCCTCGATCGTCGAGTCTTCCGTGCGGCAGCCCTTCGCGGGATGGAACGAAGGCGTGAACACGTCCGCTTCGCTTTCTTACTTACTGGGCACGTTTTTCCGGCAACTTCCGACCAACAAAAGCAAGTGCCTCGATCTGATCCCCGTGGATTTGGTGACCCGCGGGATGACCTTGATCGCCGCGGCGCTGGTCGAACGCCGCCATCAGCCCATGTATCAGCTGGCGACTTCCGTGGTGAATCCGTGCGACATGCGCCGCTCGATCGAGCTCACTGGCCTGGGGCATCGCAAGTTTTATCGCGCGCAAGACGATTTGCCGAACCGCCTGCGCTTGAAGTTCGACGCGATTCCGGTCTCCAAGTCGCGCTACCAGAAACTTTCCGCGCCGGCGCAGAAGATGCTCATACAGATCATCAATCGCAGCCTGGAGCCGATTCCTTTTTTGCGTTCGCCGCTGGTGCGCCAGGAACGCGAACTCGAGAAGGTGATCAAGCTGGTGACGCTTTTCGAGCCTTTCATCCTGCACAACAATCACGTGTTCGCGGCCGCCAACATCGAAACTCTGGACGCCGCTCTGCCGCCGGAAGAGCGTGATGCGTTCGGCTACGATCCGCGCGCGATTGATTGGTGGGACTACTGGATCAACGTCCACATTCCGGCCCTGCGCAAGTGGTGCTATCCTCTGATCGAGGGACGCGCACCGGAAAAAGTGGCGCGGCGCGAAGTGCGGCTCACCGCCTGCGCCGAGCCAAGCGCGGCGGGAACGGCAAATTCCGCTCCGGCAGCGGCGCCCTGATCGCAAGAAAGATCTCCGAAGAACCGTGGCTATTTTCCTGACCGGGTGCACCGGCTACATCGGCGCGCATGTTGCTGCGAATCTGCTCGCGGACTCGTCCGCGCAGCTCAACGTGCTGGCGCGCGCGCGGGGCGCCCAGGAAGCGAATGCGCGGCTGTGGCGCGGGCTGCAATTGCACCTCGATGCCGCGCGTTTCGAGGAATATCTTCACACGCGCATTCGCGTGTTTCGCGGAGACATCACCGAGCAGCGCTTCGGCCTCGATGAAGCTGCGTATCGCGACCTGGTGCGCTCCACCGATTCGGTGATTCACTGCGCGGCTTCTCTCAACCGCAAATCCGAGAAGAGCTGCCTGAATGTGAATTTGCGCGGCACGCTGGAAATGATTCAGCTGGCGCAACGCGCGCGCGACGATCACGGATTGCGCCGTTTCAGCCACGTGAGCACGGTGGCTGTGGCCGGGCAGCGCTCGAATGAAGTGGTCGAGGAAGACTCGTCGATCGACTGGAGCCGCTCGGATTACGATCCCTACGCGCGCACCAAGAAATTCTCCGAGCACATGGTTCGGCAGCTTCTGCCCGACGTGCAGCGCACGATTTTTCGTCCCAGTATAGTGCTGGGCGATAGCCGGCGTCCGGAAACGAATCAGTTTGAGATGGTGCGCGCGTTTGTGTTTCTGGCCAGCTTGCCGGCGCTTCCCTTTCAGCCCAACGCGCGTCTGGATATCGTGCCAGTGGATTACGTGGCCGATTCCATCGCCGCGATTCACATGAAAGAAAAACCGGCGCACGAGATTTATCATCTTTCGTCCGGCACGGATTCCGAAACGTTCGTGCAATTGACCGACGCGCTGGCTAAATCGCAGGGCAAGCGCGGCCCGGTGTTTGCGCCCAGTCTCGAAGGAACTTCGGAAAAAGTGATTCGCGCGCTTTCCGGACGAGCCGGAAAAATCGGCGGGCTGGCCACGCTGATGAAAGTATTTCTGCCCTATCTGGTGTGGAACACGGTATTCGACAACCGCCGCGTGATCGCTGAAATGGGACGAAAGCCCGCGCCATTTTCGCAATATTGCTTCCCGCTGCTGCGCTACAGCCGCGAGCATAATTTCACCTACAACTATCGGGAATGGAACGGCTCTGCGGAGGGAGTGCCTTCAACAGTCACTGCCGCAAGCGCCGCGCAGGAGCCACGCCCATGATGGACATGGACTCGGTGCTCGAGGCGTGGGTCAGCAGCCTGATCGAACTCAACAAACTCGAATGGATGCTCGGCGCGGGCGAAAGTTGGAAGCCGGGCAAGAAACTCAAGCTTCTCTTCGCGGGGTACAACGGCACGCGCAACACTGGTTCGGATGTTCGCGTGGAAGAAATCACGCGCCAGGTGCGGCGGATTCTGGGCGCGGACAACGTTGAGTTCGCGGTCATGTCCCAGGATTTCAATCTCACGCGCGGATATTTTGGCGGCGCGCAGCAGGCGCACCTGCCGGACGTGTTTCCGCCATTCCTGCATTCCGAAGTGCGCAAGCACCACGGAGTGATCGCCTGCGAAGGGTCGATGTTCAAGAGCAAGTTCGCCAGCGCGCTCACGGCCATGATGATCGGCGCGCTGGGCATCGCTTCGGCGCAAAACAAGCTCAGCGTGGCGTACGGCGGCGAGGCCGGCGCCATGGATCCGCTGCTGCAGAAAATGTGCCGCCGCTACTGCCGCGAGTCGCTGGTGATTACGCGCAATCCGGAATCGCAGGAAGTGCTCGGCAAGCTGGGAATTTCCACCGAACTTGGCGCCGATACTGCGTGGACGTTCGAACCGCTCGGCCCCGAGTACGGACAAAAAGCGTTGCGCGATGCGGGGTGGGACGGCAAGACTCCGGTGCTCGCCGTCTGCGCCATCAATCCATTTTGGTGGCCGGTGAAGCCGTCTCTAGGCAAGTGGTTCGCGCACGCGGTGGCTGGCGCCTACAAAAGGAGCTACTACCGGACGATTTATTTTCACCGCGCCGGTCGCGACGTTGACGCTGCCTACGAAAAATATCTAACGGCGATGGCCGATGGCGTGGCGCAATACCGCCGCGATCGTTCTGTGTTTCCTGTGATGATCGCCATGGAAAAGCTGGATCGTGATGCGTGCGAACGCGTAGCCGCGAAACTCGGCGGCGCTCCGGTGTTCGCGGCGGACCAGTACAACATGTTCGAGCTTGTCAGTATATTGCGCGCGTGCCATCGCGTGCTTTCTTCACGGTTCCACGCCATCGTCACGTCCATGCCGGCGGGCGTGGCTTCCGCGGGCGTCACCATGGACGAACGCATCCGCAATTTGATGTACCAGCGCGGGCATGAGCATTTGCTGATGAACGTCGACGAATCGGATCTCGCTAATAAAATTGTGGCGGCGCTTCGCGCTCTCGACGCCGAATCAGAAGCAATTCGCGAGTCGATGGCGGAAGTGGTAGCCGTCAACCTGCGGCTGATGGCGCGCATGGGCGTCTATTTCGAGGAGCACGTGGCGCGGCGCTATCCGGAATTTCCAGTGCGCACTGGGGTGCTCGGCTGGGAAGAGTATTTGCCGCCGCTAAGCCCGTTACTTTCGAAATTGCTCGAAGAGCACAGCGGAGCGCTGGTCGCATGACATTCCTCGAACAAATTGTCTCGCGGCTGGAACGCGCAGCAGCGCAGCCGGTGCTCGCCGAAGTACGCGACGGACGGGAAATCGTCTCCGTTACAGGTCGCGAGCTGCTCGCGATGGTCGCCCAAGCCAGAGCATTTGTTCGCACGCGCGCGTTGAATCCAGGCGACCGCTGCGCGCTGTATGCGCCGAATAGCATTCGCTGGGTCGCGCTGGATTTAGCGCTGATGAGTGAAGGCGTGATCGCGGTGCCGCTCGATCCGCGCCAGGTAGCGGGGGAAGTCGCCGGCGTCTTGCGCGATTGTACACCCGCGCTGGCATGCTGCGCCGACGCGGCTTTCGCCTCCAACGTCGCCGCCGCTGGAAATTCGGCACCGCCCATCGTGCTGTTCGATGACGTTTTTGCGCCCGAAAATGAAAGCTCCGAAGCTCCGCCATCGATGCATCATGCCGATCACGACGCGGTGACCATCGTCTACACTTCCGGCACATCCGGCGAGCCCAAGGGCGTGGTGCTCACCGCGCGAAACATCACTTTCATGCTGGGCTGCACGAATGCCCGCCTCGACCAGCTGATGGGCGCGCGCCAGGAGCCGGAGCGGATTTTTCAATACGCGCCTTTTTGCTTCGCCGCGGCGCGCATCCTGTTGCTCACTTCCCTTTCGCGCAATAGCATGCTCACGCTTTCCACCGACCTTGCCAAGCTCTCCGACGAATTAAAACTCGCCGCGCCGCACTATTTCGTCAACGTGCCGATATTCTTGGAGCGCGTGCGGCGGAAGGTGGAAGAATCGATTCGCGGGCGCGGCGGATTCGCGGCAGGAGTTTACTCGCGCGCAATGCGGGCGTATTTAAAGCGCCAGCGCGGCGAAAGCGATTTTTCTGGTTCGCTCGCGCTGTGGTTGGCGAATTCGATGATGTTCCCGGCGATTCGCGCCAGCATCGGACCGAATTTGAAAGCGCTAATTTGCGGCTCGGCGCCTCTAGCGCTCGAAACGCAGCTTTTCTTCATGATGCTTGGCATTCCGGTGCTGCAAGTCTACGGGCTGACGGAAACCACCGCCATCTGCACCATGGACGTTCCCGGGCATCCAGTTCCCGGCCGAGTGGGCCCAGCCGTTCCTGGTATTGAAATGATGGTCGGCGAAAACGACCAAATTCTGGTTCGCGGCCCAAACGTTTTCCCCGGATATTGGCAACGCCCGCAGGAAACGGCCAAGGCCCTGGCGGGTGGATGGTTTCACACAGGAGACCAAGGCGAAGTAGATGCCTCTGGTAACTGGCGCATCACCGGGCGGCTGAAAAATCTGATCGTGCTGAATTCGGGTCACAACGTCGCGCCCGAACCAATCGAGCATGAACTGGCCGCGCGCATTCCCGATGCACAGCAGGTGGTGCTGGTCGGAAATCAGCGCAGCTTCCTGAGCGCACTGGTGGTAGCTGGCGATGCAAACGCCACCGTCAACGGCAGCAATGGCCTGAGTCCAGCTCATATTCAAGCCGCGCTCGACGCGATCAATAGCGGGCTGCCGCACTACAAACAGATTCGCGCGTTTCACATGGTGCACGAGCCGTTCACAGTCGAAAACGGCCTGCTGACCACCATGGGCAAGCTCAAACGCGACGCCATCGCCGCGTACTTCGCCGTTGAAATCGAGCAGCTCTACCGGAAAAAATCGGCATGAAATCCTTTAGCGGCAAGACTCTTTCGTGGAACACGGTCGACGGGACGGTGGAACTGGCGCTGCATCGCGAGCCGTGCAATGAAATCGGCTCGGCCACGCTCACCGAACTGGAAATCTTTGTCGCCGCGCTCGACACGCTGCAAAAAGACGCGCACTCGGTGATCGTCACCAGCACGCGCGCTGAGGGTTTCTGCGCCGGCGCGGATTTGCGGGAGCTTTACAATCGTTCGAAGCCGATGCCGGCCGCGGATCGCCTGCACGAAGTGCGAAGTTTCCTGGAACGCATTCACAAAGTGATGAACGCGCTCGACGCTGCTCCGTTCACCACCATCGCGGCGGTGCATGGTGTGGTTTTCGGTGGCGGCTTTGAACTGGCGCTTACGTGCGATTTGATTATCGCCGACAAGATGGCGCGTTTCTGTTTCCCCGAATTGCGGCTGGGCCTGATTCCCGGCTTTGGCGGCATCCCGCGACTGAAGCGCGATCTGGGCAATGCGGTTGTCCGCGACCTTCTGCTCACCGGACGCAGCATTAACGCCGCCAAGGCGCAATCGGTGGGTTTGGTCAGCCAGATTGCTGGCGAAGGCGACGCGTTGCGCGTGGCGCGCGCCACCGCCGCGCAGGTGAAAAAGTTTGATCGCGAAACCGCCGTCACCGCCAAGAGATTTGTGAAGCCGATTCCGCACGAAGAGCTGCGCCAGGAAATCGAACTTTTCTGCCAGCTTTTCTCGCGCCCGGCCGTGGAAGCCGGCCTTCGGAAATTCGTGGAATCCACGGATGCGCTGCCCTATTTGCCGTGAGCGCACGTGCATCATCCTTTTGGCGTTCGGCGTGACCTGAGGCTGAAGTAAAATCGCAATCGCTATCCGGCGAAAAACTATGAACACACTCGACCAGACGACCGAAGAAATCCTGAATCTCGCAGCCACGCATTTTCACGTGCCGCGCGAGCAGCTGGCTCCCAATGACGACTTCTTCAAAAAGCTCGGCATCAACAGCCTGCAAGCTCTCGATCTGCTGACGCGTCTCGAGCAGCACTTCCGCATCGAACTGCCCGATTACGAGCTGCAAGGCGTAACCGATTTCCGCACGCTCGCCGAGCGCATCCAGTCGCGCCTATGAGTCACAGAGGCACAGAGCCACCGAGAATGAGTTTCGACGATTTGACTGCGCTACTTCCGTGTCTCCGTGCCTCAGCGGCCAATCTCTAATGCTCGAGCTGCGCAACTACAATTGCTTGGGCGAAGCGCTGCGCGCGGCGCTCGACCGCTGGCCCGATGAAATCTGCCTGATCGAAGCGGACCGCGACCGCGAGAACGCGCGAATCACCTATCGCCAGTTCAAGCACGCCGCGCTTCCGCTCTCGCGCGCCCTGCAACAAGCCGGATTCCAGGGCGGATCGCGCGCCGCGATGATCATGACCAATCAGTCGAAATGGCTGATTTCAGCGTATGCGATCTTCTATGCCGGTGGAGTGCTGGTCCCGCTCGATTACAAGCTGACGGCGCACGAACAATTTCAGCTGCTGGCGCACTCGAAGGCCGAAGTTCTGATTGTCGAATACCATCTCTGGCGCGCCATCACGCAATCCAAAAACTTCAAAAACCTTGCTACGCGGCTCGTGCTGGTTACCGAAGCGCCTGCTGGCGCGGATCTCGCCGGAGCCAAGCGCTGGGAAAATTTCCACGATTCACGGCCGCCGATCTTCGTACCGCGCAAGCGCCGCGATCCGGCGTGCATCGTCTATTCATCGGGCACCGGAGGCAGGCCCAAAGGCTGCGTCCTGACGCACGAGAATTATTTGGAGCAGTGCCGCGCCCTGACCGCGCTCTATCCGTTTGCGCCGGGCGTGCGCTACCTCAGCATTCTTCCCACGAATCACGCCATCGATTTCATGGTCGGCTTTATCGGCCCGTTCACCTGCGGCGCCACGGTGGTTCATCTGCGCACGCTGCGCCCGGAGTACATTCGCGAAGCGTTCACGCGCTACAAAATCACCTACATGACCGTGGTGCCGATGCTGCTGAAAGTGTTGGAACGCGGGCTGCGGCAACGGTTTGACGAGCTTCCGCGCGGTCGGCGTCGCGCGCTGCGCATGATGATAGGCATCAACCGCGCGTTCACGCGCCGCCGCCCGAAACTAAAGCTTAGCCGCAGGCTGCTCAAGCAAGTGCATCAGGGATTCGGCGGCGAACTGCAAGCTCTCTTCGTTGGAGGCGCTTTCACCGAGCCGTCCACGCTGCAATTTTTCTACGATCTCGGAATTCCGGTCGGAAATGGTTACGGCTGCACGGAAGCCGGCACGGTGATCACGCTCAACGATCTGAAGCCGTTTCGCGCTGACACTGTCGGCAAGCCCCTTGCCGGAATCGAAGTGAATATTCTCGAGCCGGACGCCGAGGGCATCGGCGAAGTGGCTGTGCGCGGCAACACGGTGATGTCGCATTATCTCGACGACCCGGATATGACCGCGGAAACCATCGTCGCCGGCTGGCTGCGCACCGGCGATCTGGGGCGCGTCGACAAGTCCGGCCACCTGCAGCTGCTGGGCCGCAAGAAAAACATGATCGTCACCGAGGAAGGCAAAAACGTTTATCCCGAGGATATTGAAGCGGCCTTCGAAGGAATCGCAGCAAAAGAATTTTGTGTTTTCGCCGCAAATTATTTGTGGCCCGAACGAACCATGGTTGGCGAACAATTGATACTAGTCGTGCATCCGCAGCAGACAGTCGAAGCTCCGGCTGCTGCAGCCGCCGATGGAGCTGAATTGCCGGCTCCGCCGGAAGTGGGCCAGCGGCTTAGTTCGGAAGTGGCCGCCGATATCGACGCGCGCAATCGCCGGCTGATCAATTACAAGCGCGTCACCGGATACCTGGTTTGGGATCGCGATTTTCCGCGCACCGCATCGATGAAAGTGAAGCGGCTCGATCTGGCAGAGCAGATTCGCAAGGATCGCGGCCGTCATCACGTCGTGTACTTGTGAGCGGATGCCGGCCATGCCCAGCACCCGTCCGACGGTCGATTCGGCGTCCGGCGCAAAGGACCGCACGCGCGTGAATGATCATTTCTACGCCATCATCAATCCCGCTGCGGGCGGCGGACGCTGCGGCAAACTCTCCCCAGCGGCAGTCGATCGCCTGCGGCTGAAGGGCCTGGGCATCGAAACGGCGCAAACGTCGCAACCGGGCGAAGCGACAGCACTCGCACGCAACGCGTACGCGCGCGGCGTTCGCAACTTTCTCGCCGTTGGCGGAGACGGCACCGCGTTTGAAATCATCAACGGCCTTTTTCCGGAGGCGCTCACCGGAGGCAAGCCCGTCCTCGGGTTCCTGCCGCTGGGCACCGGCAATTCTTTTCTTCGCGATTTCACCACGCGCGGCGTGGAACACACCATCGAAGCGCTAGCCGCTGGCGTGCGGCGTCCCTGCGATGTAATTCGTCTGCGCCACAGCGATGGCGACATTTATTTTTTGAATTTGCTGAGCCTGGGCTTCCCTGCCGACGTGGGCGCGCTAACCAATCGCCGCTTCAAATCCTTGGGCGAGTTCGGCTACATCCTGGGCGTGCTGACCCAGCTGCTCACCTTGCGCCATTCCGCGTTCGCGCATCGATTGGACGCCGCCATCGATTGGGACCGCCGCGAGTGCCTGTTCCTCACCTTCAGCAACAGCAAATTTACCGGCGGAAAAATGATGATTGCTCCTCACGCCGATCCTTCGGACGCGAAAATCGAATACGTGCGCTGGAGCCCAATCGGCCGCCTGAAACTCCTGTGGCTATTTCCGCAGCTTTTTTCGGGTAAGCACATTCAGCACCGCCTCGCGTCGCGCGCAGCGGCTGAACGCATCGAACTCGATCTCAGCGGTCCGGTGAACGTGATGGTGGACGGCGAAATCCTCACTCTGCAGTGCCGCTCGCTGGAAATCCTTCCCGCCGCGCTGGACGTTGTGGCATGAGCGAAAAAAGCACGGAGTCTGGCGCGCGCCATGCCTGGCTGGTGGTTCGTTCGCTTTTCTTCTGGACCATCACCTGGATCCATTTCCTGGTGATCTGCCCGTTTCTAACGGTTCTCGGCGCGTTGATCGATCCGCGCAGCAATGATTGGCCGCAGCGCGCATTTTCCCGCAACATCATTCGCCTTGCGGGAGCGAAGTTCGAAGTTCGCTGGTCGCCGGGATTCGATCCCACACGCACCAGCATCTTCATCTGCAATCACGTGAACGTCTTCGATCCGTTCGTGATCTATTCCGCGATTCCGCAATTCGTGCGCGGCTTCGAGTTGGAATCGCACTTCAAAATTCCCGTGTACGGCTGGCTGATGGGACGCTTCGGAAATGTGCCGGTGCCGGATAAACCGAGCCGTGAAGGGCTGCAGATTATGTCCGACCGCGCGCGCGCCGCGCTCGATTCCGGGATCAGCCTGATCGCGTTTGCCGAAGGCTCGCGGACCCGCACCGGTCACGTGCAGCCGTTCAAAAAAGGAATTTTCAGCATCGCGCAGAAGGCCGGCGTGCCAATCGTGCCCATGAGCATCGTCGGCTCCTACGAATTCTTCCGCACCGGCCACTGGATGCTGCACCCCGGGAAAATCACGGTGTACCTGCACGACACCATCGACACGTCGCAAATCGCGCGGTCGGATGTAGACGCGCTGCGCCAGCGCGTGCAGGGAATTGTCTGCGCCCCAGTTGAAGAGTTTCTTCGCTCCCGGCAGAGCAACATCGTCGAACACGCCGTCTAGTCGCGATCGAAATTCATGAACCGGTCACCGTGGCCGCGTGGACCTTCTCACGCCCATGCTGCCGGGCCGCGGGCCGTACGGCGCTTGAGCTAAGCAGCAGCCTTCGCTGCATCACCGGCAACCCAGGTTCGAGCGGCGGCCCGCTCCGCGTACGGAAACACGCGAATCTCACCGGGCATAAAAACGCCGAACGCGTTGATCGTTCGCCGAATCCATTCGACGTCCGTCGCCACTCCCATCTTCTCCCAGCGAAAAAAGTGCCGCATACCCACTGTGAAGTCGTCCCAGGCGGCGCCCATATCGATTCCCACGAACTGGGGACCCAGTTCGCAGTAGAAGTTAGCTTTGCGATGCGTTTTGAACGCCGCTTCCACTGCGGGGATCAAAACCTGCTCGTAATCTTTCCTCGTCACTTGGGCCTTTCCTGCGACCGCAATCACGTTGTCCGGAAAACCTTCGAGTAGCTCGATCATGGCAACCTCCTCGCCTCCAGGATTCAATCTGCGACTGATTGGATGGATCCGTCTGTGACTCGTGTCACCTATTGCGACGGCCCCGCAATCCCCGCATCGCTTCAACGTGCAAGAGATAGCGCGGACACCGCGCTGGGCGCGAGTCAGGCCGGCACGAATCGTCGGTAACGACCATCCAACCGGTATGTAGCCCGTGGCTGCAGCCGAGGAGGCGGAAATGATCGAGCGCCTGCAGGGTTTTCCAGATAA
>Ga0307374_10010638_pt1 | contig 13277 bp, 10 predicted proteins | sample OX3MG_FD_202532 | JGI IMG/M metagenome (GOLD analysis project Ga0307374, IMG submission 202532) | Soil microbial communities from Risofladan, Vaasa, Finland - OX-3 | ecosystem: Environmental > Terrestrial > Soil > Coastal area > Acid sulfate soil | place: Finland: Risofladan, Vaasa | collected...
GTCTGATGTTTCCCAGGACGGCGACGGGGGGTTGCGCTAAAGCCCCGAGTCGCCATGTTTGCAAGGGTTTTATCGAAATCAGGGCCCGCCACCGTCACCAGCGCCTGTCCTGCGCGAGCCGGGTCGCGCACCAAGTAGGTCCAGCCTGCGTCTGCGACTTGCCACATCACGTCGTTTGGTTGGGCCACCACATCTGCTAGCCGTCCGAAGAGACGGTGGTACCAAGCCATCGCGGCGTCGAAGTCCGAAACCGGGATTCCTGTGAAGAGGATGTCGGGGGTCACCTGCCCACAGTGCCACATCGGCGTTCACTGTGGACCGCTGGGATCCGCCCGGGCGCCCGCCATGGCGGCACAACATGATGAGGTCGTCCGGCGGACGGGTCAGCCAATCCCGATCGGCTTGGGAGTGACTCTAACTAGCAGTCGGTGGCAGGACGGTCGCGGGCTCTAGCGCGACGCTTGGTGCGTCCGCCAGGCTGCGGCGGGCCCGCCAGGCGGCGACCGCCGCAGCCACGAGAACGATGGGGACGAGCGGGACCGGGAAGGTCACCCGGGGAGTGTCATCCAGCAGGCTCGTCACGTTGAACAAGATTATCCAGAATGCCAGCCATCGGAGGTCCCGACCGGAAGAGCGGAGCGCTCCCGCGGTCCACACCACGGGACCGGCCAGCAGGATGAAGTCGTGATTGAGGGCGTGCGGAGCGACCACCACGGAGAGGCAGATTGTGGAGGTCAGCGCCAGCTTCCAATCGCGCTCGCTCTTGGGGGGGTCGCGCCACCAGACCCAGGCGAGCAGTAGCAGCGCCACGCCGATGGCCAAGAAGGCGAGGTCCTCGCTCAGGTGGTTCCGTCCGGTGAGCCGCCACAGGAAACCCAGCACGGTTTCGTCAAGCGTCGGCGGAAAACGGGTGAACAGAGTGTAGGACTCGATTTTCGGCAGCAGGAGCATCCCGGGAATGCTCACCACGGCCACTGTGATCGCCGCCAGCGCGACCAGGCAGGCGGCCGCCACCTGGACCGTGCGACGGCGCCAGGCCGCCACTGCTGGGACCACCAGGAGCAGGAGGAGGTCGGGCTTGAAAGTGAAGATGACCGCGGCTGCGGCGGTGCGAGTCCACCGTTGAAACGATGAGCTGCAGGTCCAGGCTGCCGTGAATAGCGCTAGGCACAGCGGCCAAAGCAGGTCATATTGCCCCTCTCCCAGGGCGGTGTAGATGGGATAAGAGGCGAGGATTGCCAGGGCCAACGGGATGGCATCGCGCCCTAGCTTCTCCTGGCGCGCTAGCCAGAAGGTGCCGAAAATGCAGAGCAGCAGGCAGAGCCCGTCCCAGAGGATGAACGCTGGCCACAGCGACAGAATTGTGAAGGGGACCACCACCCACGCCGCCGGTGGGAGCGCCACGAACGGTTCCACGTACGCGCGCTTCGCACCGTGGCTGAGAAAAGCTCCCGCCTGCAGTTGGAACTTCAGAGAGTACATATGGTGGGCCGCAGTGAGCCCGCCCGCCCCCAGCGCCTTGGCGACAGCGTAGAAGGCGCCAAAATCCGGCACCGACTGCTGGTCGATCTGCGTGGCGATCAGGAACACGTAGCTGAGCAGGACGGCCCCGCCGATGAGCGACACCAGCTGCCGGGTGCTGAATCGCATGGGATGCAGTTGTACCGGGTCGGCTCCGCTAAAGTGGGGCGCCGCCGCCTATTGCGGGCGAATTGTGGCGGGGGCGTTACCGGCGAGGCCGGCTCTGGTCCAGCGCCAGTCGCCCTCCCAATCGGCTTGACGAGGGAACTGTTCAGCCCACCACTGGCTCGGTCCATCTCCCTGGGCCCGGGTCACCCTGGTCCAGGCACCGCGAACGCTGGGGGGCGGACAGGCGATGGTCCAAGCGGGATCGAGGCGCGCCCCCCGGAGAGTCTTGGCCTTCCAGGTGGCCATCCCCAACCGGAGCCGGCTCAAGTCCTCGTCCAGCGCCATCTGGAGGGGGAGGTAGAAGGCGAGGTTGAAATAGGCATCGGTGCCGGCAGTAGCCGGGTAGTCGAAGCCCGCCAGCCGTCCGTACAGCGAGCCGCGCCAGCTGAACAGCAAGGAGAATCCAGCCAGTCGGCCTCGCCGCCGGCAGAGGATCACCCGACTCTCCGAGTTGAGGTGACGGGCCTGGGCCTGGAGCTGCTCGCCAATCTCGTGAGGGCGCATCGCGTGGCCGTACTTCGTCTGGAGTCGGGCGGCCAGGGGAGCGATCTCCTCCAGGCAGGAGCGGAGGTCACTGACCATCACCTGCAGCCCGCTCTGTTGGAAGCGTGCCTGCTCCCGGCGCGCCGACCGGCGGCGGGACCAGCTGAGCTGGGCTAGGTAGCCCTCAAATGAGTCCCACTCCACCTCGATCGTGCAGTTTGGTCCGGCCAGCAGCAGATACTCCGGTCGGTTGAGGCAACTGACCGCCTCCCGGGCCGCGGCCGAGGTGAGCCACATCACGCCCAGGCTGGCCGCCCCCAGCGACTCCGCTCGTTGGGCGGCGCCCCGGAGCAGCTGGACCACGACAGCTGCCCGGGCCTTGTCCCAGGCTGGACTCACCGCGAATTCGGTGGAGTATCCGGATCTGGTGCCGACTACCAGGGTCGGCAGCCAGGGCTCAGGCCGGGCTCGTCGGCCCAGCACCCAGCGGGCGCCGGCCGCGAACGGCTCGTAGTGATCGAGACCGGGGTCCCGGGAACCATCCCAGCTGTACATCGGGAGACCTGCGACCAGCGCTCCTTCGGGATCCCGGAGCAGCAGGTAAGAGCACAGAGTCGAAGTCGACTCCTCGACCGACAGGAGGAAGCGATAGGAGAGGTAGAGGCCACAGCGTTCGCTGATCCGATCCCACTCCGAGGGCTCCACCTTGCGGAGGCTGTCGGCCAGCTCCTCGCTCAGGGAAGGGGCCCCAGGTTGACTAGGTCGAAAGAGTTGCTGGAACACCGGTCGGGCTCAGATCAGCCGCAGTTGGAGGTTGGTCGCCGCCCGAACACCACCCAGGCGATCATCTGGAGCTTGACCACGCCCTGCCGGTCGGTCAGCTCCGCTCTGATCTGGACCGAGCCGCGATCCGGGCGGCTCCTGGAGGGTCGGGTCGAGATGACCTCAAGTGCTCCTTGAAGCTCGTCGCCTGGACGGACCGGGGCGAGCCACTTGAGCTCCTCTACCCCCGGAGATCCAAGACTGGCCGACCGCGAGAGGACCCCGTCCCAAAACAGCCGCATCCAGATGGAAGCCGAGTGCCAGCCGCTGGCAATAAGACCGTGAAACGCGGACCGCTCGGCCCGCTCCCGGTCGGTGTGGAAGGGTTGAGGGTCGAAGCGCTCGCCGAACTCCACGATCTCCCCGGCGGTGATCAGGTGGGATCCAAGCTGGTAGAGCTGGCCAGCCTGAAAGTCTTCCCAGAAGAGCTCGATCTCCGGGCCCCAGGGGGCGAGTTCGTTCGACACTGATGGGGGCGGCACGGTCAGCTCCTGCTGCTGCTCGGGAGATCGTCGTCGGTCATGCTACGCTGCCCGCACCTCGCTTCGAAGCGAGAGGTAGAGCTCTCATGGGAGATAGCACCGCGCCCTGATGACGGCATTTGAGCCGGTCGCCACCCCGGTCAGCTTCCCCGAACTGGAAGAGAGCGTCCTCGAGTTCTGGCAGCGAGAACACATCTTTGAGCGTGGCCTGGAACAGCGCAAGGACGCCAAGCGCTTCGTCTTCTACGAGGGTCCTCCGACCGCCAACGGCCTGCCGGGAATCCACCACGTCCTGGCGCGGTCGTTCAAGGATTGCTTTCTTCGCTACCAGCAGATGCGCGGCCGGCTGGTGGAGCGCCGCGGCGGCTGGGACACGCACGGGCTGCCGGTCGAACTGGAGGTCGAGCGAAGCCTGAAAATCGGCTCCAAGCAGGAGATCGAGCGGATGGGGGTGGAGGAGTTCAACCGCCTCTGCCGAGCCAGTGTCGTCGAGTACATCGACGAGTGGGAGCGGCTGACCAACCGGATCGGCTTCTGGCTGGATCTGAAGGACGCCTACCGCACTTACGACTCCGAGTACATCGAGTCGATCTGGTGGAGTCTGAAGCAGATCCACGAGCGGGGCTGGCTCTTCCGCGGCTACCGGGTGGCCCCCTACTGCCCTCGCTGCCAGACCTCCTTGAGCAGCCACGAGCTGGCCCAGCCCGGGGCCTACCGGGACGACACTCCCGATCCCGGGGTCACGGTGCGCTTTCGCTTGCGGGACGCTCCGGAGACCAGCCTCCTGGCCTGGACGACCACTCCCTGGACGCTGCCCGGGAACCTCGGTCTAGCCGTCGGCGAGGAGATCGACTATGTGGAGGTCAGCCAGGACACCGAGCGGCTGATCCTGGCCCGGGACCGACTGGGGGTGCTCGACGGCCCCTATCAGGTGGAACGCGAGATGAAGGGGCGAGAGCTGGTCGGGCTGCGCTACCAGCCGCTCTTCTCGTACCTGCCGGAGCAGCCGCTGGCCTTCACCGTGATGGCGGCCGACTTCGTCGCCACCGACGAGGGCACCGGGATCGTGCACACCGCCGGAGCCTACGGCGAGGACGACCTCAGGCTGTGCCAGGAGGCGGGCATCGAGGTGCGGCACACGGTGGGGCTGGACGGTCGTTTCCTACCCTTCGTCACGGACTTTCAAGGAACCTTCGTCAAAGATGCAGATCCGCGGATCACGCAGAACCTCCAGCAAAGGGGGCTCCTCTACCAGGAGGAGCGGGTCCTGCACACATATCCCTTCTGCTGGCGCTGTGAGACCCCGCTGCTCTATTACGCGCTCGACTCCTGGTTCATCCGGACGACGGCCGTCAAGGAGCAACTGCTGCGCCACAACAACTCGGTGCAGTGGGTGCCAGCGCACCTCAGAGACGGGCGCATGGGCAACTGGCTGGAGTCTATCCAGGACTGGAACCTCTCTCGAGCCCGCTACTGGGGGACTCCATTGCCGATCTGGATCTGCTCCAGCTGTGAGGCCCAGCTGTGCGTCGGCAGCCTGGCGGAGCTAGGGCTCGCACCGGGCACCGACGTCCACAAGCCGTTCATCGACGAGGTCACGCTGCGCTGCGAGTGTGGCGCGGAGATGAGGAGGGTTCCGGAGGTCATCGACGCCTGGTATGACAGCGGCGCAATGCCGTTCGCGCAGTGGCATTACCCGTTCGAAAACCAGGAAATCTTCGCCGAGAACCATCCGGCCGACTTCATCAGCGAGGCGCTCGACCAGACGCGGGGGTGGTTTTATACCCTGCTCGCCGAGTCGGTGATGCTTTTTGACCAGCCGGCGTACCGACACGTGGTGGTCCCCAGCCTGGTCGTGGATGACCAGGGCCGCAAGATGTCCAAGACCCGGGGAAACGTCGTCGATCCCTTCGAACTGATCTCGAAAACTGGGGCCGATGCAGTACGGTGGTGGTTCTACACCACCGTCTCGGTGGGCCTGGAGTACCGGGTGTCGGTGCAGCGGGTGGCGGACACCGCTCTGCGGTTCCTCAACGTTCTCTGGAACACCCAGAGCTTCCTGATCACGTACGCGAATCTGGCCGACTGGCAACCCTCCGCCGAGGCACCATCGGTGGCCGAGCGTCACCTGCTCGATCGCTGGATCCTGGCCCGGCTCGAGGAGACGGTCCGGCAGTCGGTTCCGGCGCTTGATCAGTACGACGCCAACACCGCTTGCCGGGCAATCGCCGCCTTGGTCGACGACACCAGCACCTGGTATCTGCGGCGATCTCGGCCACGCTTCCGGGGGACCCCCGCGGAGATCGCCTCCAGCTGCGCGACCCTGCACCAGGTGCTCCAGCAGACGGCGCGGCTGATGGCTCCCTTCACCCCCTTTATCGCCGATGCCATCTTCCGGGCTCTCACCCCGGGCTTGGAGAGCGAACCGGTCTCAGTCCACCTGGAGAGCTATCCCGAGCCGGAGGGAGAGCAGCTCGACGTGGAGCTGATCCGGCGGATGGCGCTGGTGCGCCGGCTAGCCGAGGACGCCCGTTCGCTTCGGGAGCAGAAGGGGGTTCCCATTCGCCAGCCGCTGGCCAGTGCCGAGGTCAGGGGAGCCGAGCTGACCGAGGAGCTGGCCCTGGTCCTGGCGGAGGAGCTCAATGTGGCTGAAGTCCACTGCAGCCTCGGGTCCGGGACGGGTCCGGCGACAGTGTCGCTCGACTTCGAACTCACCCCGGCATTGCGTCGAGAGGGGTTGGTGCGAAGCTTCACCAGGCAGCTTCAGGACCAGCGTCGCAAGAGTGGACTGAAGGCCGGCGAGCCGGTCGAGGTGCGCTATTCAACCGATGACGAACTGGCGGCCGCGATCGAGCAGGGCAGGGACTCAATTGCCGCCCAGTGTTTCGCCATCTCCCTGGAACGGGCGGAGCCCCAGTCGGAGCTGCCGACGGGCTATTCCGGGTGGTCCGAGCTCAAGGTTCCGCCCCACGCGATCTCGGTCGCGCTGCGCCGGTCCAGTTCCGTCAGCCAATGAGCGTGATGGGGTATTCCCCACGGGCCTCAGGACGGCCCATAATGCTCCCGCCCCCAGGCAGCGGCGGTACCCCCTCTCTCTGTCGGGCTACCGGCCCTGGGCACCTTATCGAGGAATTTCGAGCATGACCGAGATCGCCAGCACGACCCGCGAAAGCGACCTGGCAGAGATCCGCCGTCAGGTCGAGTCGGAGAAGTCGCGCCTGGACCAGGAGCTGGCTCAGCTGGGCGGGGTGTCGACCAACGGAGCCGGACGGGAAGCACCCTTTCATGAGCACCCCACCGAGCACGCCGGTGAGATGGAGGAGCACGAGCGGCTGCAGGCGATCCGCGAGAATCTGCAACAGATGTACGAGCAGTGCGACGACGCTCTGGGGCGACTGGAGCGGGGTGAGTACGGACTGTGCCGCAGCTGCGGCGCGGAGATCGCCATCGAGCGGCTGCGCGCCCTTCCTTACGCGACCAGGTGCGTGCCCTGCAAAGAGGCCAAGCGCGACTGAGGCTGAGGAGGGGCCGGCAAGGTCCCGGGGAGTCTTGACCGGATCACGGCCGTGGCCCTTCTGGACGGGGATGGCGGCGATCGCGATCTTCGTTCTCGATCGGGTGACCAAGTACTGGGTCAGCCACTCGCTCACCCTGGGCCAGGAGCTTTTCTCGAACTGGCCGGTCCACATCTACTACACCATCAACAGCGGCGCTGCCTTCAGCATCCTTCCCGACGCCGACTGGCTCTTTCTGGCTGTCGCGGTGGCGGTGGTGGTGGCCATCGCCTGGAAGTGGCGCCTGCTAGCCCTGCAGCCGGCCTGGGTCCAGGCCGGGGTGGGGTTGCTGCTGGGAGGGGCGCTGGCGAACGCGGTGGACCGGGTCACCCAGGGCTACGTGGTGGACTTCATTCAGTTTCCCCGTTGGCCGATCTTCAACGTGGCTGACTCCGGCATCACCGTCGGGGTAGTCATCCTGGTGATTCGGATCACCATGGCCGGACGCGCCAGTGCCTGACGCCAGTCGGCCGGAGGCTGGAACGGAGCTCTCCGCGGCCCTGCCGGCCGAGGCGGGTCTTCGCCTCGACGTCTTCCTCTCTGGGCGCCTGGGCGGTACCCGCGCCCATCTCCAGCGACTGGTACGGGAGGGGCTGGTCTCAGTGGGCGGACGCACCGTCCTGCGGCCCTCGCAGGTGATCCGCCTGGGCGACCTGGCGAAGCTGGCTCAGGATCTGGCGCCGGCCCCGGCCGAGCTGCCTCAACAATTGGCGCGCCGGGTCTACGAGGACGAGCTGGTGGTGGTGGTGGACAAGCCCGCCGGCATGGTGGTCCACCCCGGACCCGGGCACCGGGAGGGCACCCTCGCTCAGCTGGTGCAGAGCTGGGGCGGGCCGTGGTCGATCGCCTCGGGTGAGGATCGCGCCGGCATTGTGCACCGGCTCGACCGGGGCACCAGCGGGCTTTTGGTTTTGGCCAGGACTGAGGAGGCCCACCGGGCGCTGGCTCGCCAGCTGCGGGCCAGGACGATGGGCCGGGAGTACTGGGCTCTAGCCGAAGGGGAGTTCCGCGAGGACCGGGGACGGATCGAGGCTGCGATCGGGCGTGACCCCAAGCGGCCCCGGCGGATGGCGGTCAGCCCAGGCGGTCGCGAGGCCGCGACCGAGTTCTCTGTGCTGGAGCGCTGGCCGCTACATACCGCACTGCGGCTGAGACTGCTCACCGGCCGCACTCACCAGATCCGGGTCCATCTCGCCTACATAGGGAGGCCGGTGGCTGGCGACGGGCTCTACGGGGCCTCTTTCGCCAAGGGCTCGGTGCGACCTGCTCTCCACGCCGCCATGCTCCACTTCCGCCATCCGCACGACGGTCGACAGATGGCCTTCGTCAGCCCTCTTCCTGACGACTTGGAGGCGCTCCGTCTGCAGGTCGGCGCCCCCGCCGAAAGCCGGGCCGTGTGGCCCTGGGAAGCTCTAACCTCGACTGTGGCATGACCAAGAGCTCGGGCCGGGGACGGCTCATCGTGCTTTCCGGGCCGAGCGGCGTCGGCAAGGACACGGTGATCGAGGAGCTAATGCCCCTGCGGCCGGCTCTTCGACGGCCGACCGCCTACACGACGCGGTTGCCTCGGCCGGGCGAGGTCGACGGTCGCGACTACTCCTTTGTGGACCTAGCGGCCTTCGAGGCGATGGAGACCTCCGGTCGGTTTTTGGAGACAGCATCGGTCCACGGCCACCGCTACGGAACGGCCCGCGCCCGGGTCGAGGAGCTCCTCGAGTCCGGCTACGACGTGCTGCTCAAGCTGGACGTGCAGGGCGCGGCCCAGTTGCGGGCGGCCGGGGCCGACGCCGCCTTTGTGTTCCTCGCCCCGCCGTCTCGAGACGCCTTGGTGCAGCGTCTCCTCCAGCGGGAGACAGAGAGTGCGGAGGAGCTGGCGGTGCGTACCAAGGACGCCGACCGCGAGCTGGCCGAGGCCAGCTGGTACCACCACGTAGTGGTGAACGACGAGGTGGCCCGGGCCGCTCAGGAGATCGCCGCTATTCTGGCCGGTCCGGAGGCAGTCCCGGGCTAGGGTGCGCCTGCTGCCTGCCACAATGGCCCGAGATGGCTGAGGAGAGGCGCCAGGGGCTAGCGGGACGGCATGTTGCGGTCCATGTTTGTGGCGGGGTCGCCGTGGTCAAGGTCCCAGAATTGATCACGGCGCTCCGCCGACTGGGTGCTGAGGTAAGGGTGGCGATGACCCTGTCCGCGGTCTCCTTCATCTCGCCGACCACCCTGCGGGCACTGTCGGGGAACCCGGTGGCCTGGCGCCTGTTCCCAACCAAAGCGGGCGCCCCGGAGGATGCCGAAGGGGTGGGACACGGGATGGCCCACATCGACTTGTCCGGCTGGGCCGACTGCCACCTGGTAGTGCCGGCGACCGCCTCCACCCTGGCCCGACTGGCGGCGGGGCTGGCCGATGACGTGGTCAGTGCCACGCTGCTGGCCACGACGGCGCCGATCGTGCTGGCCCCGGCCATGGAGACTGGGATGTGGCGCAATCGGGCGACCCAGGAGAACCTCGCCACCCTGGAGGGAAGAGGCGCCCAGGTGGTGGGACCGGTGAGCGGGCGGCTGGCCTCAGGGCGGATGGGGGAGGGTCGACTGGCAGAGCCGACCGAGATCCTGGCCGCGACCGTACGAGCGCTCCAGCCGGATGGCCCCATGACCGGCTGGGAGGTCCTGGTCACCGCGGGCGGCACGCGGGAGCCAATCGACCCCGTTCGCTATCTGGGCAATCGCAGCAGCGGCAAGATGGGGGAGCAGCTGGCGCGGGCGGCTGCCGCGCGGGGCGCGAAAGTTCACCTGGTCACGGCTGTCGAGCGGTCTCTGGACCTGCCTGGCGTCGACACCGTGAGAGTTGATACGGCTGACGAGATGCTCCACGCCGCTCTCGACCTGCTTCCCTCGGTTCGCCTCGTAGTGATGGCGGCCGCCGTCGCGGATTATCGCGTCGAGCATCCATCGACACGCAAGCTGCGTCGCCGCGAGCACCCAGAGTTGGAGCTGCGATTGGTCCCCAGCTGTGACATCCTCGCTCAGCTCACGGCGGATCGGCAGCCGGGCTGCCTGATCATCGGGTTTGCCGCCGAGACGGAGGACGTGGCCCGCCGGGGACGTGCCAAGTTGGAGCAGAAAGGCTGCGACATGATCGTCGCCAATCCGGTGAGCGGCGAGCGCTCAGCCATGGGCGGCGACATGGCGGAAGCCACCCTGCTCCTCCGGGGTGGTCGGACGATCGAGCTGGAGTGGCAGGCCAAGTCGGGGATCGCCAACGCCATTCTGGACCAGGTGCTTCGGATGAACGAGGAAGCTCCGGGCGCCCAGACCACCGATTGAGCAACGCTGAGCCCCGAGTAGCCAGAGTCTCCCCCGACCTTCGGGCCGGTCCGCCTACCGGGCTCTACGACTACCTCGTCCCCGGTGAGCTGCAAGACCGGGTCCGGCTCGGCCAGCGGGTGGTGGTTCCCTTCGGCAGGCGGCTGGTGTTCGCCTTCGTGGTCGAACTCCTGGAGGACTCGCCGATCGATGAACTGCGCCTTCTGGAGCGGATTCGGGACGAGGAGCCACTGCTGCTGCCCCACCAGATCAGCCTGGCCCAGTGGATCGCGTCTCACTACCTGTGCCCCTTGCCGGAGGTCCTTCGCGCCATGATCCCGCCGGCCCTACGGACCGGCAAGGCAACCACTACTCGCCGAGCCTCGGCGAAGACGGTGGTGATGGACGGGGCATCCTCGATCGGGAGCGACGCCACTTTGGTGCTCACTCCAGCGCAAGAGGAGGTCTTCGGCCCCATCAGGGAAGCCATCACCTGGTCGCGGGCGGAGGAGTTCCTCCTCTTCGGGGTGACTGGATCGGGCAAGACCGAGGTGTATCTGGCCGCCATCAAGGCGGCCTTGGCGCAAGGCAAGGGGGCCATTGTGCTGGTCCCGGAGATCTCCCTAACCCCCCAGACCGAGAAGCGATTCGCCGTTCATTTCCCCGGAATTGTGGCGGTGCTCCATTCCGGCCTGACCGTCGCCGAGCGGGGCCGGGAGTGGCGGCGGGTGCGCGCCGGCCAGGCCCAGGTGGTGGTCGGGTCGCGCAGCGCGGTCTTCGCGCCGATGGCCAACCCCGGGGTGGTGATCGTCGATGAGGAGGATTCCTCCTCCTACAAGCAGTACGACGCCATGCCCCGCTACCAGGCGGCTGACGTAGCCAGGCACCTGGGGCGGATCCTCTCAGTCCCCGTGGTGCTCGGCAGCGCCACTCCGCGACTGGAGGCGTATCGCCAGGCTCTGAGCGCCAATGGGCTCCAGCTCCTCCGGATGCCGCACCGCTTCGGGGGGCGGCCCCTGCCCCCGGTCGAGGTGGTCGACCTGCGAGAGGAGCTGGCCTGGGGCAACCGCTCCCCGTTATCCAGGCGGTTGGCGGAGCTCGTGACCGAGACGCTCCAGGATGGCGGCCAAGGGATCCTCTTCCTCAACCGGCGGGGTACCTCGAGCGTGGTGCTCTGCCGCGGCTGCGGAGAGGCGCTGGGCTGTCCCAACTGCTCGGTTTCGCTGACCCTGCACTCTCAGGGGCGGCTCTGCACCTGCCACTATTGCGACCACCAGCTGGTGCTGCCCGAGGAGTGTCCCGGATGTGGCAGCCGGCTGCTTCGAGCTCTCGGGGCGGGGACCGAGCGGATCGAGGCGGAAGCCCGTGAGCTGTGGCCCAGGGCCCGGATCCTGCGGATGGACCGGGACACAGTTGGGCATCGAGACGCCCATCGCGAGATCTACGAGGCCTTCGTGCGCCGCGACGCCGACCTCCTGATCGGTACGCAGATGGTGGCCAAGGGCTGGGACTTGCCGGGGGTCAGGCTGGTGGGGATCGTGAACGCGGACATCGCCCTCCACTTTCCAGACTTCCGGGCCGCGGAGAAGACCTTCTCGCTGCTCACCCAGGTGGCCGGTCGAGCGGGGAGGGGCGACGAGCCAGCCCAGGTCATTCTTCAGACCTACAGCCCGGATCACCCGGTGGTCCAGTTGGCGAGCACCCACGACTACGAGGGGTTTGCCACCCTGGAGTTAGAGGCCCGCCGGCAGCTTCGCTTCCCTCCGTTCACCAGGCTCCTGGTCCTCACCCGGAGTGACGCCAGTGACCGCGATGCTCGAGAGCAGGCTCGCCTGGAGGCCGTCCGCCTCAGGGGGCTGCTGGAAGGAAGTGAGGTGGAGGTCCTGGGACCGAGTCCCGCCTTCATCCCCCGACTGCGTTCCCTCTACCGCTGGCAGCTGACCATCCGGGCGGCCCGGCTGGAGCCGGTCCGGCACCACCTTCCCCAGGGAAGAGGGTGGGCGATCGACGTCGATCCCGCCTGACCAGGCCACCGGGCGAATCCGGCTGAGCGCGTCGGGCCCGGGACTGGGAGACTGAGCACCTTCGCATTCCCCTAAGCGTGGCGGTGGGTCAGCTGGACCAATCCTGGAGGTAACTTGGTGCGCGTCGTCTTCGCCGGATCGGCCGAGTTCTCGATCCCGGTCCTGAGAGCCCTGGCGGCCTCCAGCCATGACCTGGTCGTGGTGCTGACCGCGCCCGATCGGTCGGGCAGCCGCGGCTCCGATGCGCCCCGTCCGGTCAAGGTTGAGGCTCTCTCGCTGGGGCTCGTAGTGGACCAGCCACCCCGCCTCACCGAGGAGTTCTGGGAGGAGACTGTGGCGCCCCACCGACCCCAGGTGATGGTGGTGGCCGCCTACGGGCAACTGGTCCCACTCTCGGTGCTGGAATCTCTGGTGGAGGGGGGAGTTGGGGTGCATCCCTCACTATTGCCCCGCCACCGCGGGGCGTCGCCGGTGGCGGCGGCGATCCTGGCGGGCGACAGCCGGACCGGGGTCACCGTGTTCCGGATGGATCATCGGGTGGACGCGGGCCCGATTCTGGCCCAGGAGGCGCTCCCAGTTCCGGGGTCGGCGACCACGCCCTCATTGACCTTTCGGCTGGCCCAGCTGGGAGCTCAGATGGCGGTCCAGGTGCTGGACCGTTTGGAGAGAGGTGATACCAGTGACATCTCGCAGCTGGACTCCGGGGCGACCTACTCGCACCGACTGAACCGGCAGGACGGCAGCTTGACTTGGAACATGGCCGCGGCGGAGATCGAGCGCAGGCTGCGGGCTTTGGCGCCCTGGCCGGGGGTCACAGTGCCGCTGGACGGGACTCGGGTCAAACTGCTCCGCGGCGCTCTCGACCAGGCGACCGATATCCCGCCGGGGAGCGAAGCGGGCGAGATCCTGGAACGTGGCGGGGATTG
>Ga0307374_10010639_pt1 | contig 13276 bp, 17 predicted proteins | sample OX3MG_FD_202532 | JGI IMG/M metagenome (GOLD analysis project Ga0307374, IMG submission 202532) | Soil microbial communities from Risofladan, Vaasa, Finland - OX-3 | ecosystem: Environmental > Terrestrial > Soil > Coastal area > Acid sulfate soil | place: Finland: Risofladan, Vaasa | collected...
CCGCGTAATCGGTGGAGCGCACGTGGTCGATGTTGTTGGTGCGCAGAACCGTGCGCGCAAACTTCTGCAGCAGGTAGTTTTCTTCGTTGGTGGTGCGGTTGGAGCCGATGACGCCGATGGCGGCGCCACCCTTGCTGTCGCGGATATCCTTCAGCTTGCCTGCGGCGACACGAAGAGCGTGTTCCCAGGTGGCCGGTTCCAATTTCCCCGCGGCGTTCCTGACCATGGGCGTAGTGAGCCGTTCCGTGCTCTCTACAAAGTCAAAGCCAAAACGGCCCTTGGCGCAGAGAAAGTCGCCGTTGATGCCGCTCTTGTCGCGATTGTCGGAGCGGATAATTACCGCGTCGCCATCGATCTGGCGCACGCCCAGGGTAACCTTGCAGCCGTCGGCGCAATGGGTGCAGACGGTGGAGACGTGGTTCATCTCCCAGGGTCTGGTCTTGTAGCGGTAGCTGCCGCTGGTGAGCGCGCCTACGGGGCAAACATCAATGCACATGCCGCACTGCTCGCAATCCAGCCGGTCGCCGCCGTTGGGGGCAATCACCGAGCTGACGCCGCGGTTCTGCACACCCAGCGCCCACACGTCCATCCCCTCGCCGCAGACCCGGGTGCAGCGATAGCAGAGAATGCAGCGCGGACGGTCGTAAAAGACGGCTGGAGACCACTGCTGCTCCTCGCGGTGGTGCTTGGCCTCGGCGTAGAGGCTCTCGCCCGCGCCGTACTTGAAGGTCATGTCCTGGAGTTCGCACTCGCCGCCGGCGTCGCATACAGGGCAGTCGAGAGGGTGGTTGCCCAGAATCAGTTGCAGGGTGCCTTTGCGCGCCTGCGCAATCTCCGGTGACTCGGTGATGAAAACCTGGCCCTCCGCGACGGTGGTGGTGCAGGCGGTTTGCAGCTTGGGCACCTTCTCCTGCCGTACCACGCACATGCGGCAAGCCGCCTGCAGGCTGAGGCCGGGGTAGTAGCAGAAGGCCGGAATCTCGATGCCCGCCTTGCGACATGCGTCAATCAGCAGCGTTCCCGCAGGCGCCGTCAGCTTTTTTCCATCGACTGTGAAAGTTACGTCAGCCATTCGTCTCCAGCGCCCGTTACACCACGGCGAGTTCTACATGTTTGGCGAACGGGCAGGGTTTGCCGTTCAGATGATCCTCAAATTCCTTGCGAAACTTCTTTACAAATCCCAGCGTGGGCATGGCCGCCGCATCGCCCAAGGGGCAGAAGGTGCGTCCCAGGATGTTTTCGGCCAGGTACTGAATATTGTCGATGTCGCTGGCCGTGCCGAATCCGGCGTGGAAACGGGTAAGCGACTTTTTCAGCCAGTCCGTGCCCTCGCGGCAGGGAATACACCAGCCGCAGCTCTCATGCTGATAAAAACTGATGGTCCGCAGCGCAAACTCCACGATGCAGGTCTGGTCATCGATCACCACGACTCCGCCTGAGCCAAGCATGGAGCCGGCCTTGCCGACCTGGTCGAAGTCCATGCCCAGATTCTCGATCTCTTCAGGCAGCAGCACCGGCGTGGATGAACCGCCGGGGACGACGGCTTTGAGCTTGCGCCCGCCGCGCACGCCGCCAGCCACGTCGTAAACGATCTTCTTCAGGTTGTAGCCCATGGGCAGTTCATAAACGCCGGGCCGCTCCACATGACCGCTGACGCCGAACAGGCGCGTGCCGCCATTCCGCGGAGAGCCGACTGCGGCGTAGGCTTCGCCGCCCATGGCGATGACATGGGGCACGGAGGCGATGGTCTCGGCGTTGTTAATCACCGTGGGACCGCCGTAAAGACCGACGACCGCCGGGAACGGGGGCTTGATGCGCGGTACGCCCCGCTTGCCTTCCAGCGACTCCATCAGCGCCGACTCCTCGCCCACTTCATAGGCGCCCGCGCCGGTCTGCGTAATCACCTGGAACTCAGTCTCCGAGCCGAAGATATTCTTGCCAAGAAAGCCCTTGGCGTAGGCATCGGCTACGGCCTTCTCCATGATCTCCAGCAGATAGCGGTACTCGCCGCGCAGATAGATAAAGCCCAGCTTGGCGCCGATGGCCAGGCCGGCGATGATGGTGCCCTCGATGACCGCGTGCGGATCGTGCAGAAAGATGAGGTGATCCTTGCAGGTGCCGGGCTCGCTCTCGTCGCCGTTGACCAACACGTATTTAGGCTTGGGCGACTGCTTGGGCACGAAGGACCACTTCATGCCGGTGGGGAAGCCCGCGCCACCGCGCCCGCGCAGGTTGCTGGCCTTCATTTCGGCAATGATCCAGTCCGGGCCCTGTTCAAGGCACTTCTTCGCGGACTGGTAGCCGCCGAGTTCGAGATAGCGGTCGATGTTTGCGGCTCCCTGGCCAAAACGGCGGGAGACGATCTTAACCTCATCGGGATGGGAGACCAGCCTAGGCATGAGGCGCCTTCCCTTCTGCCTGGGCCTTACCGCGATAACCGTCCAGGAGGCCGGAGACAAGCTCTGGCTTCAGCTCATCGTGAAAGTCGTAGTTGACCTGAATGGCCGGCGCCCAGCAGCAGGCTCCGATGCACTCTACCTCTTCGAGCGAGAAGACACCGTCGGGCGTAATGCCTTTATGCCCGATGCCCAGCTCTTCCTGGAAACGCTCGAAGATGTCGTAGCCGCCGCGCAACATGCAACTGATGTTGGTGCACACCTGGATGTTGTATTTACCGGCCGGCTTGAAGCGCAGCATGGAGTAGTAAGTGGCCACGTTGCGCACGTCCAGCTCGGTGATGCCGATGCGCTGGGCCACCTCGGCGATGACCGCGTCGGAGAGGTAGCCGATCTCATCCTGCGCGTAGAGCAGCATGGGAACCAACGCGGAACGCTTCATCGGGTATCTCTGCACCAGCTCGTCAAAGCGGGCCGCCAGCTTGGGCGAGAAGATTGACATCGTTTCAGAACTCATCGCATTAACTCCCGCGCCCACGCCTCCGCTGCTAGATCCATCTCTTCCTCGCCTTCACTCGATCGCAACCTTCCGGCTTCGGTCAACTCCAGCACTCCGTTCCGTCCATCTTCGCGCTTCCACCGCACGATTGCGCCTTGCCGTTCCAAATCAAGCCGGGCGCTGCCGTGCTTCATCGCGATGCGTTCCTCGTTCACTTCAGCTTCCGCTTGCCGGTTGCCGTTCAGCCCGTGCGCCGCGGTATAGCTGCGGAGCAGGGAAGCCAGCGACACCCAAAGCTCCGAGTACAATTGAGCCGCCGTGGGCACTAGCGGTCGATCTCTCCCAGCACGATATCGATCGAACCCACGACCGCCACAACATCGGCCAGCATGCGGCCCTTGCACATGGTCTCCAGCGCCTGCAACGTGGCAAACGACGGATAGCGCATGTGGACCCGGTAGGGCTTGGCCGTGCCATCGGAGACCACGTAGTAGCCCATCAGTCCGTGTCCCGATTCGATGGCCTGATACACCTCTCCGGCCGGCACCGCGAAGCCCTCGGTGACGATCTTGAAGTGATGGATGAGAGCCTCCATCTGGGTCTTCATTTTCTCGCGGTCGGGCAGCACGATCTTGGGCGCATCCGCCTTGATCGCGCCTTCAGGCATGCCATCGAGCGCCTGCTGAATAATCTTTACGCTTTCGCGCATCTCCACCAGACGGCAGAGATACCGCGCCCACACATCTCCATCCGTCGAGATGGGAACATGAAACTTGAACTTCTCGTAGCCGGAGTAGGGCATATCGCGCCGGAGATCGAAGTCGATGCCCGAAGCCCGCATCACCGGCCCGGTGACGCCCAGCGCAACCGCATCCGCAGCCGACAGATGACCAACGCCCTTCAAACGATTAACGAAGATCGGGTTGCCGGTCAGCAGGTTGGAGTATTCGTCGATCTTCTCCGGAAAGGTCTTGATGAAAGCTTGCACGCGATCGAAGAAATCCAGCGGAGGCTCCATCGACAGGCCGCCGATGCGGATGTAGCTGGTCATCATCCGCTGGCCTGACAGCATCTCAAATATTCTGAGAATCTCTTCGCGTTCGCGGAAGGTGTAAAGGAACACGGTCAGCGCGCCAATGTCCATGGCGTGCGTGCCCAGCCAGATGAGATGCGAATTGAGGCGGGTTAACTCGGCCAGCAGTACGCGGAGCCACTGGGCCTTCTCGGGAATCTCCAACTCGAGAAGCTTTTCGACGGCCAGACAATAGCAGAGGTTGTTGGCCATCGGGCCGAGGTAGTCGACGCGGTCGGTGAGCGGAACCACCTGCTGGTAGAACTTGGCTTCGCAGGTCTTCTCGATACCGGTGTGCAGGTAACCGATCTCGGGGTAGAGGCGGACCACGATTTCGCCGTCAATCTCCAGCACCAGCCGCAAAACACCGTGTGTGGACGGATGCTGCGGGCCCATATTGAGGACCATGTGCTGGTCTTTGGCGCCTTCGGCTACAGGGGCTTCCAGAATAGGCGTGCCAACAGAGTCAGTCATTTAGCGATAGCCCTCCACCGGATAGTCCTTGCGTAAAGGATGGCCTTGCCAGTCTTCGGGCATCATGATGCGGCGCAGGTTTGGGTGACCCTCAAAGCGTATGCCGAACAGGTCAAAGACCTCGCGCTCGTAATAGCCGGCCCCGGGCCATACCGGCGTAATGGATTCCACCGCCGGATCAGCCTCCTCCAGCATCACGCGCAGGCGGATGCGTTCTTTGTAGGAGTGCGACAGGATGTGGTAACTCAGTTGGAAGCGCGGCGAGGAAGGGAACCAGTCAACCGCGGTCACATCCTCGAAGAAGTTGTAACCGGCGGACTGCACGGTACCGCAAGCGGCGCGAATCTGCTGCGGCGCGATGGTTAATGTGAGCTCGTTCCGATCGAATTTTGCATCTGTCAGGGCTTCGGGATTCCATGCCAGGATGGCCTTGACAGCCGGGTGATCTGAAAGCCTTTCCAGAACCGCCGTCTTGCCGGACAATGTGTTCTTTGGTGCGTCGTCCATGTTTAGAGGTCCGCCTTATCCTGGCTCCAGTTCAGGATGCCTTTGCGCACAATGTAGTAGAGGCCGACCGCCACGAAGCCCAGGTAGACCAGCATCTCCCAGAAGCCGAAGAGCCGTGAGCCTGTGATCTGGGGCAGCTTGCGGTAGATCACCGCCCAGGGCATCATGAAGACCGCTTCCACGTCGAACAGGATGAACAGCACGGCAACCAGATAGAAGCGCACACTGAAGCGCCCGCGGGCATCGCCGACAGCCTCGATGCCGCACTCATAGGCAGCCAGCTTGGTTTTGGTGTTGCGGTGCCGGCCGATAAACCACGAGGCCGTCACCATTCCTGCCCCAAGTAAAAACACGGCAACGATCTGCATCAAGAGAGGAAGATACTGCCAATAATAAGGAATCATTGCCGCCCAGCCCGGAAAGGTCTTTTAAGATGGCGCCCGCTCCACCGGCACATCGATCATCTCCGCTGGGAAAAAAGGGTGCTGGATTGAGATTAGGTTTTCAGCCTCGTCCCGTCAAGGTCGCAGGGTGCGGAAATGGATGGTGAGAAAACGCGCGCGCTCGAAATTTCGCGGCATGCAAGCTGCTCCAGTGCTGAGTGCGAGCGGTCATTTGCGGATCATTTCGCCGACGCGAGCGACGCTTTTTCCTGGCCGTTCCAGCGCAAGCGAGAAGAGATAGCGGCACGGCCGGCTGCGGCCGGCGCTTCCCGGCGATGTCAGGGAAGGCGGATCATGCGTCACGAGATGTGCATTCTTCCCGATACAACCATGTCTGGCGTCGCTCGTTGTTCAAGATTCCTGATTTTTCTGTAGGGGAGAGGTAGCGGCTTCGATGCTACGGGCATTAAATGTGATTACCGTCACATCGACTCCCATTTTGGGACGAGATACTGCCCATATTAGTCCGGGAAAAACAGTACGTTCGTAATCTGAAGAAAAAGACCAGCGTGCCGAAAAGCGGGTTAGGCTAAACGAAATGGCAACCTTGACCACGACAGAGCTCCCCATCGCGGTTTCGACACAGGCGACCGGCGCGAGCCTTATGCCTCTGAACCGGCGCCGCCGCATCACTCCAGAGGCGGGACACGCTTTGGAGATTCTTGGCCACGCCATCGAATACCTGACCGACGAGCTTGTGGAAGCGGGCGGCCCGCTCTCCCCGAACGACGCGCAGCTGGAGGCGATTCAGTTGCTCATGGCGCTGAATCGGGAAGTGTATTACGCATGTCCTGAGGTGCTTTCCTTTGGCGAGCGCTGCCGTTCCTTGATGGGTCTTCGGACGGTTTAGCTGCTCTCAAGGCGCTTCTCAAGAACAGGGGCGTTCTTCGCCGGCGCCGATTCGGCTCCACCAAATTCCTCGGGACGAAGACCGCTGTTCTTCCCGCTACTGTCCGTAGATCAACACCGCAAAAAGCACCAGCCACGCCACGCTCATGGTGTGCCAGAACCATGCGGTTGCGTCCACCGCGATCTGGCGGTGATCGACTCGCTTGAGCCAGCCCAGGGCGGTCAGGCACAGCAGCAGGGCCAATATGCCGAAGATCAGGTGGGCGGCGTGCAGCCCCGTGATCACGTAAAAGAAGTAGCTCGCCGGCGTTGCCCACCGGTCGAAGGCAAATCCTTGCGCCGTCAACTGCTCCCACGCCATTCCCTGTCCCGCGAGAAAGAGCGCGCCCAGAACCAGAGTCGCCGCCAGCCAGGGACGGGTACGGTGCAGCGCCGGCCGGCCCAATCCCAGCCACTCCTCAAGCACATCGATTTCGCGGAAGATGCTCTGGCGGGCGTATTCCATCGTCAGGCTGCTCAGCAAGAGCACGGCGGAATTCAGATAGAGGATGGGCGGCAGCAGGATGGGGTGCCAGTCACCGATCTGGCGCAGGGTGCGGGGATCCATGTGCGTATCTACCTGACGCGCGTAGAACATCACCACCAGCGCCACAAAAAACATCATGTCGCCTGCCAGGGCGCAGAATACAAATGTGCGTATGCGGTAGAGGAGCTCGCGCGGGCCATGGGGTTGATTCTTCCAGTTATCATCGCCCCCGCCGCCGCCGCCACCGGTCGGGCGCCGGTCCACGGGTGGTTTGCCGCCCGTACCGGGCGCTTTCCGTTCTATCTCCGCCGGGATGGCCGAAAAGATCGAAGGCATGGAAGTACCCTGTCGAAGATGAGGTTACTCCAACTTCACATTGGACGCATCTGGAATTGCGGAAGGCAACCTCACCCACGTAATGGACAATTTGATCCGATCAAATCGAGATTGCGGGCTCTTCGTGCACAGCGACCGATCGCTGCCGCGCGGCGTTCACAATGTCGACAAAAAAGCGGTGAACCCGCCGGTCGGCCGAAAGCTCGGGATGAAAAGTGGCCGCCATCACCGCGCCCTGCCGCACCAGGGTGGGGGAACCGTCGCGGAGGGCAAGCACCTGCACCTCCGCGCCCGTCTCGACGATGCGCGGCGCGCGGATGAAGACCATCTCCAGCGGGCCGCCGGAGAGCGAGGTCTCGGCGGTCAGGATAGAAGAGTCGATCTGGCGCCCGTAGGCGTTGCGCTCCACCACGGCATCCAGGATGCCCAGGCTGCGCTGCGCCGGGTGGAGGACCTCCCGGGCCAGCAGAATGGAACCCGCACAGGTGCCGAAGACAGGGCGCTGCCCACAGAACTCCTTGAGCGCATGAAAGAAGTGGCGCTTCTCCAGGAACTTGAGCATCGTGGTGGATTCGCCGCCGGGAAGAACAAGCCCGTCCAGTCCTGTAAGCTGTTCCGGCTTGCGGATCTCGCAAGGCTCCGCCCCGGCTTCGGTAAGCGCCTTTGCGTGAGCCGCATAGTCGCCCTGAATGGCTAATACACCGATGCGGGGCAAAGTGTGCTCGTGAGACAATCTCGGCTTCACTCAGCCCACCTACCAGCCGCGCGTCTGCAGGAGCTGAGACTCCTCGATGGCGGCAGCAGCCAGGCCCTTCATGGTGCCGGTCACCTGCTCGCTGACCTCCGCCAGAACCTTGGGGTCGTTGTAGTGGGTGGTGGCAATCACGATGGCCTTGGCGCGGGAAACGGCCTCTTCGCGCTCCTTCGGGTCGTTTTCGACGTCGAGCGGTGTAGCGCGCTCCTTCATGAAAATTCCTGACCCGACAAAGATGGCCTCTGCGCCCAGTTGCATCATCAGCGCCGCGTCAGCTGGGGTGGCGATGCCGCCGGCCGAGAAGTTGGGCACCGGCAGCTTGCCCGCCTGTGCCACCATGTGAACAAGCTCATACGGTGCCTGCAGGTCTTTGGCCGCCGCGTAAAGCTCCTGCTCGGTGAGCACGGTGAGCTGGCGCATCTCGCGTGTAATCTGCCGCATATGCTGGACGGCGTGGACGACGTCGCCGGTGCCGGCCTCGCCCTTGGTGCGGATCATGGCGGCGCCTTCGGCAATGCGCCGGAGAGCTTCGCCCAGGTTGCGCGCGCCACAGACAAACGGCGTGGTGAAGGCATGCTTGTCGATGTGGTGAGCTTCGTCGGCGGGAGTGAGAACCTCGCTTTCGTCGATAAAGTCCACCCCCAGTTCCTGCAAAATCTGAGCTTCGGCAAAGTGGCCGATGCGGGTCTTGGCCATCACCGGAATGGAAACGGCCTGCATGATCTGCTTAATCAGAGCCGGCTTGGCCATGCGGGCCACCCCGCCTTCGGCGCGGATCATGGCCGGCACTCGCTCGAGAGCCATCACTGAGACGGCGCCTGCCTCCTCGGCGATGCGGGCCTGCTCCACGTTCATTACGTCCATGATGACGCCGCCCTTAAGCATCTCCGCCAAACCCACCTTCAGGCGCAGGCTGGTTCCGCTCAGGCTCTTGTTTCCGTTCTGTTCCGGCATGGCTCTTGGACCTCGATTCAAGGCGGTTTCCGGGCATGCAGCGGCCCCAAAAACCGCACATTCACTTCACTCTTCAGTGTAGCAGCGATGGGACCTCGAAGGTTCGTCGCTTGCAACAGTGAGAGATTTCGGCAGGCTTTCATTAACTCTTTCCAATTCATTCTGACCCAATTCTGGCCACTCTTCTGCAGAGATTCTCAGCAAATGGCTACCTCACATCCACTGCCGGCGCCGGCGCCAGTCGAGAGCCACCATCCAGAGGCGGCAAGCGGGGACGAGGTGGCCTGTGCGCAGGCGCTGGTGTCCGTCCCGCGGGAACAGGAACAAGCCGGCCCGGCGGAGTTCGGCGGGCCGGTGGCGCGGCTTCCGGTGCAACTGGATGTCGCCATCCCGGTGCGCGCCTTTCGTGTGCGCAACCTGCTGGCGCTGGAGCCGGGGCGGTTGATCGAGTCGCAGTGGGGCAACGGAGAGGATCTGCCGCTGGCTTCGGGAGAGGTGCAACTGGCCTGGACCGAATTCGAGGTGATCGATACCCAGTTGGCGGTGAGAGTGACCCGTCTGGCCTGAACAGACGGGTGGATCTGAAGAAGCTGAAGCGGGAGACGAGCCGGGGATGAAAGAAACGGGCGCAGGGAAGGCGGCACAGGAGCCGGTAGCGGGTTTGGCGGGCTGGCTGTTGGCCCGGATTCGCGAGCGGTGGCGGGGCGCGCGGCGCGCGCGGCCCAGGCTGGCTTTGGTCGAGCGCATTACCCTGGCGCCGCGGCAGTCGCTGGCGCTGGTAGAGGCTGAGGGCAGGCGGTTCCTGGTGGCTACTTCGGCCGAAGGCGGTCCAGCCTTCTACGCGCTGGACGGCGAAGCGAGCCTGGCGGCGCAGCGGGCGCCGAATCGGACTTCGAGGGTCTCGTGGTAGCCCTGTGGGCCGCGACGCGGCTGGCTGCCGCGGCGCCGGCGCCTTTGTTGCCCGATCTCAACGGGCGCTTTCATCCCTCGGACTCGACGCCCTGGACGATTCTCTTCGTTCTTACGCTGATCACTCTGCTGCCCGCGATCCTGATGGCCATGACGCCAATGGTGCGGCTGCTGGTGGTCTTTCACTTTCTGCGCCAGGCGCTGGGCACGCAGACCGCGCCCTCGAATCCCACGTTGATGGGGCTGGCCCTGATGATGACCTGGTTCCTGATGACGCCGGTGCTGAACCAGGTGGACCAGCAGGCGGTCATGCCCTACCGCGCCGGAGAGATTACCGGCTGGCAGGCGATCGAGCGCGGCGCGCAGCCGGTGAAACATTTTCTGCTCCGCTACGCGCGCGAGAAGGATCTGGCGCTGTTTACGGCCGCCGGCCAAATTCCCCGGCCCAACACCCCGGACGACCTGCCCATGCGCGTTGTGGTGCCGGCCTACATCCTCTCGGAGTTGAAGGCGGGCTTCGCCATCGGCGCGGTGTTGTTTCTTCCGTTTCTGTTGATCGACATGGTTACGGCCGCGATCACCACCTCGATCGGCATGTTCCAACTGCCGCCGGTGGTGGTTTCGACGCCGTTAAAGATTCTGCTGTTTGTGATGGTGGACGGCTGGAACCTGCTGGCCCACTCCCTGATGAAGAGCTTTTGAGGGGGAATAAGGATGACGCCCGATCTGGTTGCCGAACTGCTGCGCCAGTTGATGAAGGAGGCCATGATTCTGTCCGCGCCTCTGTTGATCGCGACGGCGCTCTTGAGCTTTGTGCTGAGCCTGGTCCAGACCCTGACCAGCCTGCAGGAGCAGTCGTTGACCACCGTCCCGCGTCTGGCGGCCATCGCCCTGATCCTGCTGGTGGGAATGCCGTGGTTTCTGGGGCGGATGGCGGCTTATACGCGTGTGCTGCTGGCCGATTTCCATCGCTATCTGGGATGAAAGGGGCAGCCCTCAGCTTTTTGGCTTTGAGCTTTCAGCTCCGCGCCTGTGAGGGCGTCGGGGGAGTTGGAGGCGGCTGGGAAGAGCGGATGGCTGAGAGCTGAGATTCAAAACGAATGGCCGACTGGACCCATTTTCTGAGTGCGATGACGCTGGCCCTGGTGAGGGTGAGCGGAATGGTGGCCTTTGCCCCCTTCTTCTCCTCGACCGCGTTGCCGGTGCGCGTGAAGGCGGTCTTTGTCGGAGCGGTGGCATTTCTGCTGGCTCCGCTGGTGGCCTCGCTGCCGGGCGCCCATGTGGCGCTCGATTTCCCGGCCTTGCTGGGCGAGCTGGCGGTGGGCCTGGTGTACGGCCTGACGCTGGCCCTGCTGAACGAGATGCTGCTGTTTGCCGGCCAGATCGCGGGACTGCAGTTCAGCTTCTCGCTGGTGAATCTGCTGGATCCGGGATCGTCGATCCAAACCCCGCTAATGGGCGCGCTGTTTCAACTGATGGGCACGCTGGTGGTGATCGGGGCCGGACTGGACCGCGTCGTGCTGGCCTCGATGGTGCGCAGCTTTCGCGCGGTGCCGCTTGGAGCCTACACGCTGGCTCCTCCCACCGCCCTGGCCATTGTGCATGCCGCCGCGGGCATCTTTCTGGCGGCCGTGGAACTGGCCGCGCCGGTTCTGGCCGCCACCATGCTGGTCGAGATTGCGGTGTCGCTGATGGGCAAGCTCAGCCCGCAGTTGCCGGTGATGTCGCTGACCGTGCCGCTGAAGACGCTGACCGGCTTAGCGGTGCTGACCGGCGCGTTGGCGCTGTGGCCGCGCTTCATCGAGGCGCGCTTTGCGAGCCTTCTGGACCTGGCCCAGAAGCTGATCGCCGCTCCGGCGCACGGGATGGGGGGAGGCTAGCCGATGCCCGGAGAGCGCACCGAACAGGCCACGCAGCATCGCCGCGAGAAAGCCCGCCGCGAAGGCGACATCCTGCACAGCCGCGAGCTGTCGGCGGCGGCGGGAACGCTGGCCGGAGTGATGGCTCTGGGGGTCCTGGGCGGCCGCTTCATCGAGGCTTGGCGGGGAGCTTATGCGGCTTTTCTGGACCTTGGCGCGCCCGGCCACTGGGAGACTTCCGAGCTTATGCCCACGCTTCGCGCGATCCGCAGCTTGACCTGGGCCGTGCTTGCGGGTCCGGCCGCGGTGATGGCGGCGGTGGCCGCGGCGGCTCTGGGGGTCGGAATCCTGCAAACCGGAGGGATCGGCTTTTATGCCGGAGCGGCCGGTTTCAAGCTCGACCGGGTCAATCCGGTTTCGAACGTCAAGAATCTCTTCTCGCTGCGCGCCGCGGCCCGGCTCGGCAAATCGCTGATTCCCGCCGCTCTGCTGGGCGTCTTCGCCGTGCAGCGCATCGCCAGGCAGTTGACCGTGCCGCCCTTTTCGACCGCGCGGCTGGAGCTGCTCGGTTCGGACATCTATGGTCTGCTGCTGGCCGCGGCCTGGCTGCTCTTCGGGTGGGGGCTGATCGATTACCTGGTCGAGTGGCAGAGCCGCGAGTCGCGGCTGAAGATGAGCCGCGACGACCAGCGCGACGAGTACAAGGAGACCGAGGGCAGTCCGCAGATTCGCAGCCGCATCCGCGGCCTGCAGCGCCAGATGCGCCGCCGCCGCGTGAAGGCCGATGTGGCCCGGGCGGCGGTGGTGCTGACCAACCCTACCCACTACGCCGTAGCCCTGGGATTCGATTTCGCCACCATGGAGGCGCCCAAGGTGCTGGCCAAGGGGCGGAACCTGCTGGCCGAGGAGATCAAAGCCGAGGCGCGCTGGGCCGGTGTGCCGATCATCGAGAATCCGCCGCTGGCCCGTTCGCTCTACCGCTCGGTCGAGGTAGGCCAGCCCATTTCGGTCGATCTCTATGCAGCGGTAGCCGCCATTCTCGCCTATCTCTACCGGCAGCGCGTCGAGGCCGAAGTGCGGGAACGCCGTGCCCGCGAAGCGGCGGCGCGCGCCGCCGCGCAGGCGCAGGCGGCCGCACGCGCAAGCCGATCCAACCCCGGCAATGCGCTCTTTCGAGGAGGTCCGCAATGAGCACGACCGCCCTGGCTGCCGGCACGTTGCCGGCACAGCCGATCTGGCAGAGGCTGCGCGAGTATCTGCTGCCCCTGGCCGCCATCGGCGTGATCTTCGTCATGCTGGTGCCGTTGCCGGCCGCCGGGCTGGACTTCCTGCTGGCGCTCTCGATGGCAGCGTCGATCATCGTCTTTCTCTCCGCGATCCAGATTCGCCGCGCTGTCGAGCTTTCGGTCTTTCCCACCCTGCTGTTGCTGCTGACCCTCTTCCGGCTGGCCCTGAACATCGCCTCCAGCCGCCGCATCCTGCTGCACGGGCAGGAGGGCACGGCGGCGGCAGGCAAGGTCATCGAAGCCTTCGGCCAGTTCGTCGTGGGCGGGAATTACGTCGTCGGCTTTGTGCTGTTCCTGGCTCTGGTGGCGATTCAATTCTTAGTGGTTTCTCATGGCGCGGTGCGTACCGCCGAGGTGACCGCCCGCTTCACGCTGGACGCGCTGCCCGGCAAGCAGATGGCCATCGATGCCG
>Ga0307374_10010642_pt1 | contig 13273 bp, 12 predicted proteins | sample OX3MG_FD_202532 | JGI IMG/M metagenome (GOLD analysis project Ga0307374, IMG submission 202532) | Soil microbial communities from Risofladan, Vaasa, Finland - OX-3 | ecosystem: Environmental > Terrestrial > Soil > Coastal area > Acid sulfate soil | place: Finland: Risofladan, Vaasa | collected...
TCGTTGCGCAACGCGCATCTGGCGGGCGCCGACCGAGAGGGAGTGGATGCCGCGCGATTGCCGCGACGCTCCGCTGGGCCGATGCGGCCGCCGCACGGCACGACTACGGAGAGGCCCGCCACTGGCTCGACGCCGTCGCCGCCATCTGCGATGAGCTACCGGACGGCTATGCCGTCAGGCGCGCGGCCTGGCAAGACGCGAACCGGATTCGCCGCAACAGCCGGCGAAGACGACAGACTCGCACATCGGCCTGAGTGCCACGCCCGCCATCGCAGCGCACCACCGTCGCCTGCTTGCCCAACTCGAAGCGCTCGGACACACCGTCACCCTCCAGCCGAAGGCCCCCGCCTGAACGAGAAGAATTTCTCTTCAGAACATCGGACACTCCCCGTCCGGAGGAGGGTGTCCTGTTTTCTGTGTGCGCGGGTTTAGTTGCGGTGCGGCGTGGCCGGTTTCTGTTTCTACGGCGCGATGGCGGCGGCTGTTCGGGGCGTGTCGCGGTCGGCGGTAGTGGGGTGGTTGGGGGTGGCGCGGATGATGGGTTAGGCTCGGGGCTCGTCGAGTGTGGGGGCGGTTGATGGACGGGGCCGCGCAGCATGATGCAGGTGAAGCGCGGGTTGAGCGCCGTGAGCGTCGGCGTGTGGGTCGCCGGCGGTTGGTCGTGCTGGTTGTCGGGGTGGTCGCGGTGGTCGCAATCGTGCTCGGCATCGGTACCGGCTCGCCGTCGACGGCAGGGAGGGGGGGCCCGGCCGCTGGCGCCGGCTCGGGTCTGGGGTATCTCGCGGCGGGATCGCGCGGCGTGCTGCCTGGAAACATCCTGGTCGCGGACCGCAATAACGACCGTCTGATCGTTCTCTCGCCGCAGGGCCAGACCGTGTGGACGAAGCAGATTGCCGGGCCGAGCGACGCGTATTTCAGCCCGGATGGGAAGTCGATCGTCGTGACCCAGCACGGCGCGTTTGACGTCGCGCGGCTCGGTGTCGTCAGCGGCAGGGTGTCGTACCGCTACGGGCACAGCGGGAGGCCAGGTGCCGGGGACGGCTACCTGCACGATCCGCAAACGGCGCAGCAGCTGCAGGATGGCCGGCTACTGATCGCCGACAAGTCGAACTGTCGCATCCTGTTCGTCTCGCCGCCCGCCCACCGAGCGAGCACGGTGCTCGGCAGGCCTGGGTTGTGTGTCCATGATCCACCGCGTACCTTCTCCTACCCTGACGCGGCGTTCCCGACCCGCGATGGCGGTCTTGTGGTGAGCGAGCTGACCCCGGCGTGGGTCGATCTGCTCAACCGAGCCAGCACGCTGCGCGCGTCCGTGCGGGTGCCGGGGCTGAGCGCGCCGTACGACGCCAACCAGTCGAGTGGTGGCATGCTGATCGCGACAAGCCACGCTCGCCCGGGCGCGGTCGAGGAGTTCACGGCCGCGGGCCGGGTGCTCTGGCGCTACGCGCCGGCGAGCGGACCGGCGGCGCTCGAGTTGCCGTCGCTCGCGGTGGTGCTGCCGGGCGGCGATGTGCTGGTGTGTGACTCCGGCAACGACCGGGTCGTCGTGATCGACCCGCACCGCAACGTGATCGTCTGGCAGTATGGTCACAGGGGCCGCGCTGGTAGCGGGCCCGGCTACCTGCACACGCCGGACAGCGCGATCCTCGTGCGCTGAGGTCATTGCACACATGCGGCAATTGGTAGCGAGCGGGGATCGAGCGATGCTGGTGATGCCCAGCCCGGGCGTGTCGTGTTCCCAACGCCGGGCTCAGTGCCCCGGCGACGGCGCCGGGAACGGGAACGGGAACGGGGTGGCGTGCCCCGACGGCGTGCAGCACGGCGGCGCGTCCACATGACGGGGAAGGGTTCCGCGACGGCTTCAGAGTCTGGCGCTGCGGTTCCCGGCGCCCGCGAGGCGTTCGCGTTGTGGCGCACGCGCGCGGGCGCGCGCTTGGCCGGGATCGATCTGCGCGTCCACGGGGTGCGCGTCCTCGGGGGCGTGTGGGTGCGGGTGCCGTCGATCGCGTGCGGAGTCGCAGCGGCGATCCCGGTGATCGCGTCGACGGCGCGGGCGGTGCGCGCCGGCTGGGTGCCGGCGGGCGACGATGGTGTGATCGCGACGCGCGGGTGGGACGTGCTCACGTCGCACACGCCGCTCGTAGGTCAGTATTCCGAGGCCGGGCTCGTGGTTCACGGGCAGTTGATGCACAGCCCGGGTCCTCTGTTGTATTGGCTGATCGCGCTGCCGGCGCGGTTCGGCAGCGTGACGAGTATCGCAGTGACGATGGGCGTCGTGAACTCGCTCGCGATTGTGGGCTGCGTGGTGCTCGCGCGGCGCCGCGGCGGACTCGTCTTGATGTTCGCGACCGCAGTCGGCATCGCCTTGATGTGCCAGTCACTGCCAAGCGAAGCGATGCACGACATCTGGAACCCGGCCGCCGGCCTGTTCCCGTTCCTGCTGCTGGTGTTCGTCTGCTGGTCGCTCGCGTGCGGCGAGCACCGGCTGCTGCCCGTCACCGTGCTGATCGCGAGCTACGTCGTCCAGACGCACCTGATGTACGCGGCGCCAACCGCGGTACTGCTCGCCGTCGGTGGCGGAGGGTTGCTGCTCAGCCGGCACGAACGCCGTCGCGCCCGACCCTCGCGCGGCGGTCCGGGTCGGTCGACGCGGCGGATCTGGCCGTGGACGCTCACGGCGCTTCTCGTCGCCGCTGCGTGCTGGGCTGCGCCCGCGATCGACCAGATCGAGCACAACCCCGGGAACATGGCGATGATTGTTCGCACCGTCCAGCATCGAGGGCCGGCGCTCGGCGGCGCGGTCGGCCGGACCGCCGTGATCCGCTCCGTCGGCATCACGCCATGGTGGCTCTACGTGCCGGCGAGCCAATGGGAGCGCAAGACGGACGTGCGCGCGACCCCGAGCGCGGGCGCACGCGATTCGACGATCGCGATCCTCGTTGCGCTTGTGCTCGCCGGTGTGATCGGCGCGTTCCTCGGCCGCTGGGATATCGCCGGTGCGGCCCTGATCGGCCTCGGCCTGTGTGCGGCGATCGGGCTCGAGGCGGCCTCCAACCCCGCTAAGCCGCTGCTCGCCGGGACACTCGGGTACACAATGTGGTGGGGGTCAGAGCTCGGCCTGTGGGTGTGGCTGATCGTTGCCTGGGCCGCGTGGCTCGGAGCGCTCGCTGCGTCCCGCCGGCTCGCGCACGTCGTGGTGGCGCGCTGGCGCGTGCGGGTACCGGCACCGCGATCACGGCTGCGGATCGCCAGCCGCGTCGTGGCATTCCTCGGATTGCTCGCGGGAACGGTCGCGGTTGGCACGGCGGTCGCCGCCACTGAGACGCGTGACTCACACGCCTACGACTACCAACCGATCCGCACGATCGCCGCGGGCATCGAGCGTCTCGTCGCTCCGGGCCAGACGCTTCGCCTGCACACCGGCGGCCTCGACGTCGCCACCCAGCCGACGGAACCCGCGATCCGCTACTTCCTCGTCCGTCACGGCGACCGGGTGCTCGCAAACGGCTCGCTGCCCCGACTCGGCCCCTACTACGAGCTCTACCACCGCCCCGTGCAATGGACCGTCTACCTCGTCGACGGCACCCACCCCCAACCGCACAAGACCCTCGCCGCACGCGTCCGCTACACCAGCCCGTGGGGCCACGAAACCCTCAGCGCCTGGGTGCACAAAGTGCGGTGATCGCCCGCACGAGCGAGCCCCGTCTCATGCGCACGGACTTGCTCGACTCGCGGGAGACGACGTCTTGCGTTGCGGGAAAGAACCGAGTTCCCTGACACGTTCTACCGGATGCCACCGTGGTGCGCGGCGAGCAGAGTGTCTCGGAAACGAGGGTTGGAGGCTTGGCATGCGAGCGCTTGTGACGGCTGCGACGCGACATCAGTCGACCGCCGAGATCGCCAATGCGATCGCGGCTGGCCTCGCCAGGCGCGGAATAGACACCAAGCCCGCCCGCTCGATGTACTGCGCACACTGGGGCTCGGAGGTTGAACGCAAGGCATGCTCGGTACTCACCAGCATCGGAGGTGTGGGGTGTCCGGCTTCGGGTCTGACCCGGTGCGCCGTCTAGTCACGGCCCTACGGCCCGCCTGTGCAACCCGCGGGCACTGTGCGCGAAACGCTGACAGCGGGAGGGTCGCGTCAGTCGCGGGCGCGACGGCCAAGCGTCGGCTACGGGGTGCCCTGCGACCCCCACAGCTGCGGGGCGCGCCGGTGTTTGCAGTCGCCGCGGCGGTCGTGATCGCTGGTTGCGGAACTGGGGCGGCTTCCACTGCGCCGGGCAGCGCCACGGTATCCCGGAACCTGTCGGCGATCGATGCCACCGGCGCGCGCGTTGCCGCGCCGTCCTCGGCACAGCCCGTCGTGTCGCTCGAACAACAGTACGTCGCCGCGGTGAAGAGAATCCTCCCAGCGATCGTTCAGATCCGCACGTCGCTCGGTCTCGGTTCCGGTGTCGTATTCGATGCCCGGGGCGACATCGTGACCAACGCACACGTCGCCGCCGACTCGACGAGCTTTGCCGTCACGCTCGCCGACGGGCGCCAGTACACCGGTCGCCTGGTGGGGACATACCCCGCCGACGACCTCGCGGTTCTCACGATTGGAGCGCATGGAGCGAAGCCCGCGGCGTTCGCGGACTCGTCGCACCTCGTCGTCGGCGACATCGTGCTCGCGGCCGGCAACCCGCTTGGTCTGCAGAGCAGCGTCACAGATGGCATCGTGAGCGCGCTCGGTCGCGACGTGAGCGAGGGCGGCGGTATCGTCCTACCAAGCACCATCCAGACGAGCGCAGCGATTAATCCGGGCAACAGCGGCGGCGCGCTTGTCGATCTGGCGGGCAAGGTGGTCGGCATTCCGACGCTCGCGGCGGCCACTTCGAACGGCGCGGCAGCGGGCATCGGGTTCGCGATCCCCAGCAACCTCGTACGCGACATCGCCGAGCAGATCATCCGCAACGGACATGTCGTCAACTCGCACCGCGCAGCGCTCGGCGTCAGCGTCGCCGACAGCCTGGTTCGCGCCGGCGCCATCGTCGTGGCCGTGCAGAAGGGCGGGCCGGCCGATCGCGCGGGCATCATCGCGGGCAACGCGATCGTCGCAATGAACGGCACCGCGGTGCCGGACACTGAAGCGTTCGCAACGGCGCTCGCGGCGCACCGCCCAGGTCAGGCCGTCAAGGTCACCGTCTCGCAGACAGACGGCAAGAGCAAGACGGTGACGGTCAAGCTCGGAGAGCTCGCCGCAGCTTAGGTGGAGCGCGAGAATGCGCATTTTGAGGATGCGTGTGTCGTGCATTCGGTACTTTCCCGCGCCTCGCCGCGAGGTGCTGCGGATGCCTAGCTCAGTCCGCGGCTCTACCGTCGAGGCATGAGGCCGTTGAACCTTCGCTGCGGTGGCCTAGTGTGCGCTTCGGCGGTTGTTGGGGTCGTTGCGCTCGTGGTCGCCGGATTCTCCCCAGCCCCAGCGCAGGCCGCACGCGTTTCCGGCCCACCGGCGGTGCAGCTGACGGCGCAGGCGTTGCGGCTCGGCGCGCGCGGGTCGGCCGTTCGCGTGCTCCAGACGACGCTGGCGCGACTGACATACCTCCCGTCGGGCAAGGTCGACGGCCTGTTTGGAGCGCGAACCTGGCACGCGGTTGTCGCATTCCAAGGTTGGAGCGGCCTTCCGCGGGACGGCGTCGTTGGGTCACGCACGTCGGCGGCGCTCGCGCGGGCGGCGAGACCGCTGCCGTGGTCGCGCCGCGACGGACTCGAGATCCATATCTCTCAGCAGGTGCTGCTGTTGATCGCGCATGGGCGGGTAGAACGCGCGATCCATGTCTCGACCGGAGCCGGTGGAGCGACCCCGATCGGCCACTTCGCAATCCTCAGGCGCGAACCGATGAGCTGGTCTGTGCCGTTCCGGGTCTGGCTTCCGTTGGCTCAGTACTTCTTCTCGGGGTACGCCCTCCACGAGTATCCGGTCGTGCCGACCTACCCGGCGTCACACGGGTGCGTTCGGGTATCGGCCGCGGAGGCGCCGACCGTGTGGCAGTTCGGCCACATCGGCATGCGCCTCTGGACCGGCTGAGTGTGCCTCGGAAGCCGCCTCGGGCCCCACTCGGGGTTAGCGGGTCTGGTGACCAGGACTGGGAGGCCAAGCGGAATCCGTCGCCGTGTCGGGTCGCCGGCCCTTTCCCAGGCTTGGGAAGGGGCGAGCCTGTGAGGTCGCTCACGAGTTGCTTAGCGAGGACTGAACCCCGCGAGCAAGAATCGCGCCGTGTTCCGCTCGCCGGTCCGATTGCGCCGCCTGAGCAGCGCCGCCGTCACGCTCGCGGCGGGCGGGCTCACGCTGGCATCGCTCGCCGTTGCCGGCCCGGCGTCCTCGGCCGGCGCAGGCGCAGCGTGTGGCGCGTCGACGGTCGCGACGATCGCCGCCGCCGACGCGGCGGTGACGACCGACATTTACCGAAACGAGCTGACCGGAGCTGAGGTCACCTTCGACCTTGCACAGATCACCGGCGCCGTTGACCTGATCAGCGCGGTCGCAAGCGGTAACCGCGCCGCGACGCTCAAGGCAGTCAGCCGAATCGTGTTCCATCCGCACTGGCATATCGTGCGGCTGCGCGCGCTCGACCAGGCCGGTCACATCCTCGCGGATGTCGGCGGGCCCTACGTGATCGCGCCGCTGTCCGGCGTCCTGCAATCCGCCGGACGCCGGGTCGGCAGCTTCGTGATGTCGGTGCAAGACGACGTGGGCGTGACGAAGCTCGAGAACCGTTTCGTCGGGGACCCGATCGGGATCTACATCGGGGGCAGGATGGTCGCCGAGCGCGGCGGGAGCTTGCCGGCCATCCAAACGCGCAGCTCAGGCCTGATCCTCGGCGGCGTCAACTACCGCGCGGTCAATGAGACATACAACGCGTTTCCAACCGGTGCGCTCACCGCCGTGCTGCTTGTCGCGCCGCCAGCGGCGTCAGTCGCACAGGAGCGGTGCGCGACCGTGAGAGCCGGCGAGTTTCGCCGCGTCGCTGCGCGCCTCGCGCGGCTCGCGAGGTCACTCACCCAGCACTACTACGGATATGCCGTCACGGTCCACGACTACACCGGCGCCCAGGTCTTCGTGCGCGACGGCACCAAACAGCTGGCGTCCAGCAGCGGACCGGGACCGGCCGCGCTCCCGACCAGCGGAACCGTTCGCTACCAGGGAAAGACCTGGCTCGTGTCCTCCTTCCAGCCGCGTCCACCGACACGCGTCTACCTGCTCGTCTCGCCAGCCTGATCGGCCGACTCGGCTTCCGCGTCACGCGGAATCGATTGGCGGACCGGGACGCGACCGCGTGACCCGCGGCTCCTCGGCGGCTCCCCCGATCGGATACGCGCGCTCGACTACGCGCCGCATGTGCGTCGCGTAGAAGTGTGCATGGCAGACCCGTGGGAACAGCGGGTGTGTGCCGGCACCAGGCGGATGAGAATCATCGTAGTCCACGAAGTCCGAGCGCACCTCGCCATCTCCACGCAGAGACTGACGTGAGCTAGGAGACGCTGACCACGACCAGATCGAAGGGCACCATGAGACATCCAAGGCAGTTGACCATTTTCCTCGCGTCCGTGTCCGTGCTCGGTGTACTTCTGGTGTTCACGTCAGCGGCTGTGGCTTCGTCGATCCCGACGGTGGCGACGGGCGTTGCGTCATCTGTTTCGACGCACTCGGCGACGCTGAGTGCGAGCGTCAACCCGAACGGTCTGTCGACCACGTACGCGTTCCAATACGGCACGACGACCAACTATGGCTCGCAGACCTCGACGAAGTCGATCGGGTCCGGCTCGACCACGCTGTCCGTGCAGGTCGCCATCAGCAACCTGAGCTCGGGCGCGACCTACCACTACCGCGTCGTCGCGACCAATCCACTGGGCACGGCCGCCGGCGCTGACGCGACGTTCGCCAGCATCGCCGAGCTTCCCGCTGTGGTGCTCGGGAAGCCGTCGCTTGTCACCGACAGCTCGTTCACGCCGACCGGGACGGTCAACCCTTCCGGCCGTTCGACGACGTACACGTTCCAATATGGCACGACCGCGGCCTACGGGCTGCAGAGCACGCCGGTCTCGATCGGGTCAGGCACAAGCGTCAAGGCGGTGAGCGCAACGATCGCGGGGCTCGCGCCGGGAACGCTCTACTACTACCGGCTCGTCGCGACAAGCCCCGCCGGCACAAGCGCGAGCGCGGGAGTCTCGGTCGTCACAACCGGTAGCGCGCTGCCGACGACGGGCCCGCCGCCGGTCGTGTCGATGATGGCGGCGGTGAGGATCACCGCAAGCAGCGTCCAGCTCAACGGAGCGGTCAATCCTGAAGGCGACCAGACAACATGGCACTTCGAATACGGACTGACCTCCAACTTCGGCCTCGAGACGACGCCGGCCACGATGACCGGGCTCGGTATCCGTCCGATCAACGCCGCGATCACCGGCTTGCGGGCCTCAACCACGTACTCCTTCCGGCTCGTCGCGACCAGCGCCGGCGGCACCTACATCGGGCCGACCATGACGTTCGTGACGAAGAAAGCGCCGCTGCCCTTCCCGCGCGCTCTGACGGTCGCGACCAGGCACTCCCACGGGCGCAACGGCGTCTGGGTCACGGTCACCGGAAGCCTCGTCCCGCCTCCCGAGACCGGCCCGCAACTGTGCACCGGGGCGATCACGGTTGCGTTCCAGCGCAATGATCCGCGCGGCGTGACGTTCATGTCGCTGCGGACAAGAGTGCGCTCGAACTGCACGTACACACTCACAACGTGGATCTCGGCCGGGCATCTTCATGGTCAGAGGCACTTCGGCATCACCGCACGATTCGCTGGCAACGCGTCCCTGCGCGAGACCGCCAAGCGCGTCACCGTTGGCGTATGAGCACGGTTCGGACGGACGGCTCGTGCGTTGGCGCTCCCAGTGGCGACTGTGCGCATGCAGCTACGGCCGCCAGGTCGCGACGCGCAGACTGCCGGTCACGCTGGTTGCCGCGATGAGGCTGCCCCCCGTCGGTGAGCCTGCCGCGACCCACCAGGCTGGGCCTGGGAGCGGCGCCGGCGCGACGGTGGTCGATCCGGCCGAACGCGCGGCGACGGATCGCGGCTGGCCAGACGGAACGCGCGTGGCGCTCTGCACGATCTGATCGCCGGCCGCGTCACCGGCGAGCGCGACCCAACCGCCGGAGGGCGCCGTGGGAGCGGTGAACACGCCGGTTGCGCGGCCGTGCGCGGTGAGCTGAGTGTTGCGGGTCGAGTCGAACCAGGCGAGGTCGACGCCGTCCGCAGCGCGTGCGATCGCGAGATCGTTGCCCATGCTTGGCGATAGCACCGACTAGCTCGTGGCGAAGCTCGGCATCGGAGAGCGTGCTGGAGTATGGGTGGGATATCGAGTGATCGCCGATCCGCTCACCTGCTGCGGCGTCGTCGTCTTGCCCGCTCCGTTGCGGCCAACGAATCCGAACAGGCGCCCGGCGGGAACCGAGAAGCTGAGGCCGTCGACCGCGACGAGCTCCCCAAAGGTCCGCCGAAGTCCACGGAGCTCAGGCTTGAACCGCGCATGCGCCGAGTGTCCACCGCGTCGCATCCCCCGCACATCCGGGTTCCGTGCAGACCCGCCGCGGGCGAACCACGAGCGCTTCAGACCCGGCTCGCGTGCCCCGGGCCGCGCGCCGCTTCAGCCGGGGATCGCTTTGCTGGGCGGGCGAGCAGGATCGCGCCGACAGTCACGGCCGCGAAGGCAAGAGCGCGCACGGCTCCAAGTGCGCCGGTGGGCAGCGGTTCCCCCAGGACTACCGTGCCCGCCGCGATCGGGATCGCGTTGGTGAGCAGCGTCGCGACCCCCGCGACGGTTAGTGCCGCGCCACGCTGGTAGCCGATCTGCAGCAGCGACGTGCCGAGCAGATAACCCAGGATCAGCGGGATCACGAACAGTGTCCTGATCCCGCCCTCCGTCGCCAGCTTCGTGCAGATGTCGCCGGCGGCGAAGAACAACCCGCCGGCGATCCCGTCGGCCACTCCGCGCTGGAACAGGCCGCGCCCGGTAGCCATGACAAGTACCGCCGCTCCCGCGGTCGCGCCGAGCCAGAGCGCGATCGGAATGATCGCCCCGTGCGCATCGCGGGCATCACCACCGGCGAGCGACACGCCCAGACACGCCAGGCCGGCGACGGCCACCACGGCACCGGCGATCTCGCGTCCGCTCAGGCGGCGGCGCTCGAACCGGGCGGTGGCAAATGCCAGGACACCGACGCCCCCGGCGGCCACGCTCTGGACGAGCGCCAATGGCGCGAGCGCGAGCGCCGCGGCGTAGAGGCCGAAGCCGCCGGTCTCCATGACGAAGCCGACCAGCCAGGGCCGGTCGGAGAGCAGCAGCCCGACCGACCGCAGCGGGCGCCGCAACGACAGTTGTGGAAGTGCGGCGGCCGCCCCGTGCTCGCGCAGGTACGCGAGGCTGATCAGGACGGTCGAGCCGAGCGCGAGGCCGAGACCAGCGACAGTGGTGGTGTGCATGGTGAATGACGGCCTGTGGACGCTCGTTCGCTCCCCTCACGCACGCTGCACGCCGCGCCGCCGCGCGGTGCCCGCCGGTCCACGCTCACCACTACTAGCCACCGGCTGGCCCCTCAGGTCCTCGGCTCGGGCCGATGAGCCGAAGGGAGAAGCCGCACAGGTTGAGGGCGGCGACCGAGATCGCACTCGCCAGCAGCGCGGTTAGGATCATCGCCAGGTTCGGAGCGCTGAGCTCGAAGAAGGTTCGCGTCAGCGGGATGATCACCGCAAGGACGTACATGCCGGCCATCACCCCGCACATGCTGACGACGAGCGTCGAACGGCGCCGCGACCCTCCCGCTTCGAGCCGCCACTTCGTGGTTTCCATCCGGCAGAGGCCACACGACGGGCACGGAGAACTACCCGTCTCGACAGGGCGCGCGTAGCCGCTTACACGGCTCTTATCGGTCCCGTCCTCCGACGCGTAAGTGCTGCGGCAAACCCCGCTACGAGCGTCGGGGTACCGCTGGATGTTGCCAATGGGGACGAGCGCCCCAGTTGACCTGGCTAACCGAAAGGAGGCTCAAGATGCACGTCCTGATAACGGCAGCAAATCCGCCACGACGCGACGCGCGAGATCGCCGAGGCGATCGCATCCGGGCTCGTCGCGCGCCGAGTCGAAGCCGAGGCATGTCCGATCGCCGAGGTGATCGACCTTGCAGCCTATGACGCCGTCGTGCTCGTAAGCGCCGTGTACATGGGCCGCTGGATGAAGCCGGCGCGGCGATTTGCCGAGCACAACGCCACAGCCCTTGCCGCCAGGCCCGTCTGGCTGTTCAGCCGTGGACCGCTCGGTCCAGCCGATCGTCTCGCGCCGGAGGGAGAGCCGGCCGACACCGCCGAGCTGATGAAGCTGACCGGAGCCCGGAACCACCGCGTGTTCGCCGGCCGCCTGGAACGCGACCGGCTGGGGCTTGCCGAGAAGGCGGCGACCAGGGCCGTACATGCTCCGAAGGCGACTGCCGCGACCGGGAAGCGATCGACGCGTTCACCGGCGAGATCGCCGCACAGCTTTCAGCCGCAGATCGGACACACCACGCAGCACTTCACATTCTCGGTCTACGAGCAGGTCCACCGGCGCCGCTATGTCGACGAACAGGCGATCTGGGAGCTCATGCGGTTCGCCGATGAGCCCGCCGAACGAGCCACTTCTCGCCAGGCGACGCGCTCCGTCGGATCATGATCAAGGCCAACCAATGGGCCAATGGCCGAAAACGGCGATTGGGACGCGCTTTTCGAGGACGCCAATCGCTCCTAGAAATATCCTATTTGCAGAGATATTGCTAGAGCCGGAGAGCGGACTCGAACCGCTGACCTATCGCTTACAAGGCGATTGCTCTACCAGCTGAGCTACTCCGGCGGGCTGCCCAGAGGCTAGTGCCTCCGGCGGCCCGGTGGACCGCCGCCAGGCTGTAACGCCAGGACCGCGGACGGGTATCTGGGGGGTGGGAGCAAATGGCCTTGTCGAGTATCACTCGCGCGCGCTCGACCGTGGGGTGAGCCTCGCGCTCTACCTCGTGGTGCGCGCGATCCTGCAGCCGATCTTTCACGTCTACTTTCGCATGCGCCGGATGGGAATGGAGCACGTGCCGAAGAGCGGACCGGTGATCTTCGCGTCCAACCACCGCAGCTTCCTCGATCCGTTCGTGATCGGAACGCTGACGCGCCGGCCGGTCTACTACGTGGCGAAGAAGGAGTTGTTCGCTCATCCCGTCGCCGGCTGGCTGTTGAACCGCCTCGGCGCGTTTCCGATCGACCGCGGCGCCGGCGACCAGCAGGCGATGGAGACGGCGCGGCGGATCCTCGAGCGCGGCGACTGGGTGGTTATCTTCCCGGAGGGGACGCGGACGCGCCCCGGGCCCCTCGGCCAGCCGCGGCGCGGCGTCGGGCGGCTGGCGCTGCAGACCGGGGCGCCGGTCGTGCCGGTTGCCGTGTTCGGCACCGAGGCGGTGCGGCGCGGGTGGCGGATCCGCCCCCGCAAGGTCACCCTGCGCTGCGGGCGCGCGCTGTCGTTCCCACGCGTCGAGAACCCGAGCCTCGCGGAGGCGGCCGCGGTGACCGATCGGATCTGGCCCTGCGTCGTGCTGCAATGGGATTGGCTCGGCGGCAAGATGCCCGAGCGGGCGCAGCTGCCGAGGCCGGTCGCCCGCCAGCCGGTCCACGCGGCCTCGTAGGCGGGGTACGCTCCGTGGGTGGCTCACGCGAACAACCGCAAGGCGGAGCTCGACGCGGAGTTCAGCGAGTGCTACCGAACGCATCTGCGCGACGTCTACAGCTATCTGTACTACCGGGTCGGCAACCACCACGATGCCGAGGACCTCACGGAGCAGACGTTCCTGCAGGCCTATCGCCACTTCGAGCGTGCGCTGCGCGAGTCCGACGGGCGGCCGCTGCGGCCGTGGCTGATCCGGATCGCGCACAATCTCGCCGCGAACCTCTACCGCGACCGCTCGCGCCGTCCGCAGAGCCCACTCAATGAGGACTCGACCGTGGCAACGCCGCATTCGACCGAGGATCTCGTCAGCGGGCGTGACGAGCTGGCGCGCGTGCTCGAGGGGGTCAAGGTGCTCCCCGACGATCGCCGGGAGGCGCTGATCATGCGGTTCGCGCTCGGCATGGACAACCGCGAGATCGCCCGTGCCCTTGGTCGCACCGACGGCGCGACCAAGGTCCTGATCCACCGCGCGATCAAGCAGCTCGCGGGCATCGTCGCGCTCGAGCAGGAG
>Ga0307374_10010646_pt1 | contig 13272 bp, 11 predicted proteins | sample OX3MG_FD_202532 | JGI IMG/M metagenome (GOLD analysis project Ga0307374, IMG submission 202532) | Soil microbial communities from Risofladan, Vaasa, Finland - OX-3 | ecosystem: Environmental > Terrestrial > Soil > Coastal area > Acid sulfate soil | place: Finland: Risofladan, Vaasa | collected...
ATCCTCAGCGTCGCGTACGACGAACCCCGCCGAACGCAGGGTGTTGAGCACGGCTAACAGCGTGCTGCGATTCATGCTGAGCATCTGGCTCATCTGGGTGAGCGTCGGTTGGGTGGTGCTTTCGCGAAGGTGGGTTAGGACGGACAGCGCTTTCTGGACCGCGGGCACGGCCTCCGTGTAGTTCTGCATATCGAACAAGATGTCAGTATACAGAATCGCGGGATGGAGCTGGACAGGTGCTTCCCGATGCTGCGCTAAGATAGGCGCAGCAACCACGGGAGCTCGGTTAGCCGGGCTGAGAGGGCGTGAAGACGCCGACCGATGAACCTGATCCGGGTAATGCCGGCGGAGGAAGGGGACATGCGCCAAGCTGCGAAGCTCAGAAGCCTGAGTCAGTTCGCGCCCAACAGCAAAAGCAACACCGCCAGCCGCCAGACGGCCAATTAAGCGAGGAGAAAAGACGAATGGCAATCATGATCGAGAAGCCCACGATTCCGACAACGGATGAGCCGGCGTCGCGCAAGGTCTACGTGCAGGGCAGCCGAGCTGATATCCGCGTGCCGATGCGCGACATCCACCTGAGTCCAAGCGCCGCCGGTTACGGCGGCGGCGGAAACGCGCCGCTGCGCATCTACGACACCGGCGGCGTCTACACCGACCCAAACGTCAGCCCCGACGTACGTCAGGGCCTGGCGCCCATCCGCCTGCCCTGGATCGTGGAGCGCGTCGACATCGACGAGTACGACGGCCGTGAGGTCAGCCCGAACGACAATGGCTACAAGCCAGGCGACCCCCGCGCCAACCAGGCCGTGTTCCCCGGTCTGCGCCGCAAAACGCTGCGGGCCAAGCCTGGCCGCGCCGTCACGCAGATGCACTACGCCCGCAAAGGCATGATCACGCCGGAGATGGAGTACATCGCCATTCGCGAGGGTTGCGATCCCGAGTTCGTCCGCAACGAGGTGGCCATCGGGCGGGCGATCATCCCGGCCAACGTCAACCACCCCGAGACCGAGCCGATGATCATCGGCCGTAACTTCCTGGTTAAGATCAACGCCAACATCGGCAACTCCGCCGTTGCTTCGTCCATCGACGAAGAGGTCGAGAAGATGACCTGGTCCACTCGCTGGGGCGCCGACACGGTGATGGACCTATCCACCGGCCGGAACATCCACACCACGCGCGAGTGGATCATCCGCAACTCGCCGGTGCCCATCGGCACGGTGCCCATCTACCAGGCGCTGGAGAAGGTGGGCGGTAAGGTGGAGGAGCTGAGCTGGGAGGTCTATCGCGACACGCTGATCGAGCAGTGCGAGCAAGGTGTGGACTACTTCACCGTTCATGCCGGCGTGCTGCTGCGCTACGTGCCTATGACGGCCAAGCGAGTGACCGGTATTGTCTCCCGCGGCGGGTCGATCATGGCCGGCTGGTGCCTGGCCCACCATACCGAGAGCTTCCTGTATACGCATTTCGAGGAGATTTGCGAGATATTGAAGGCCTATGACGTGTCGTTCTCCTTGGGCGACGGCCTGCGGCCGGGCTCGATTGCCGACGCCAACGACGAGGCTCAGTTCGCGGAACTGCGTACGCTCGGCGAGCTGACCGAGATCGCCTGGAAACACGACGTGCAGGTGATGATTGAGGGCCCCGGCCACGTGCCGATGCACAAGATCAAGGAGAACGTGGACCTGCAGATGGAGGTCTGCCACGAGGCGCCGTTCTACACGCTGGGGCCGCTGGTCACGGATATCGCCCCGGCCTACGACCACATCACCTCAGCCATCGGCGCGGCCATGATTGGCTGGTACGGGACGGCCATGCTGTGCTACGTGACGCCCAAGGAGCACCTGGGCTTGCCGAACAAGCAGGACGTGAAAGATGGCGTGATCGCGTACAAGATCGCGGCTCACGCCTCCGACCTCGCCAAGGGCCATCCTGGCGCGCAGGAGCGTGACAACGCGCTCTCCAAGGCGCGCTTCGAGTTCCGCTGGCGGGATCAGTTCAACCTCTCGCTCGACCCCGAGACGGCCGAGGAATTCCACGATGAGACGTTGCCGGCGGAACCAGCCAAGGGCGCCCACTTCTGCTCGATGTGCGGGCCACACTTCTGCAGCATGAAGATCTCTCAGGACGTTCGAGACTACGCCGCTCAGCACGGGCTCGATGCGGGGCAAGCTATCGAGGCTGGGCTGAGGGAGAAGGCGGATGAGTTCAACCGGGCGGGAGGGTCTATTTACCTCGACGCCACGTCCTGATTTTGGGATGGACGGGTTTCGTGCCCGACCTCCGCACCGAGAGGATGTCGACTATGAGGTAGTGCCAGGCGGGCCATCGGCTGCTGAATTACGCCGGCAAATGCGCAGCGCCGCACGGGCACTCGTTCACGGCCGAGGCGCTGGTGGCCAGCGACGAGATCGACGGTCATCTTGCCCATCGTCGTCTTGATGTCGCCGACCTGCCCGGGAAACCGGACGCGACTCATGGTAGACTGCCGCACGTGAGCGCCCGGCTGACACAAGTCGTGATGCTCGCGTGCTTCGCTGGACTGTGGCAGCTCGCGGTCATACAGCAATGGCTCCCTCCTCAATTGTTGCCAGCGCCCAGCGCCGTATGGTCGGCGATGGTGGACATGCTGGGCCAGCAGGAGGTGCAGCAGGATCTGCTGGTGACCAGCCTCGAAGTAGCCGTTGCTATGGCCTTGGCCATACCACTCGCTGTGGTGGCTGGGATGGCTCTGGCTGAGGGCACTGGGGGTAAGATGCTGGCGCGCCTGGCGAACGTTGGCATTGCCGTCCCGCAGTCGATCTTCTTACCCATTTTCCTTTTGATTTTCGGGGCTGGGTTCGCAGAGAAGATAATCTTCGGCTTCACTCACGCCGTGCTGGTGATACTGCTCAGTTCCGCCGCGGCGGCGCGCGCTGTGCCCGCGTCCTCCCTGCAAATGGTTGAGATGTACGGTGCTACGCGTCTGCAGATCCACCGCAAGCTTTACTACCCGTACATGACGCCAGTTATCTTGCAAGGTGTGCGGCTCGGGCTGATTTTTTGTGTGACGGGCGTGATTCTGGCCGAAATGTACGTCTCGAATGTGGGCTTTGGCAAGCAGATTGTCTTTTGGGGCACGTCTTTTGCCCTTCCACAATTGCTCGCCAGCATCTTCATCGTGGGTATTGCTACCGTGATTGCCAATCAGGCGTTACACGGGTTGGAGCGTCGCGCCGGTCGCTGGCGGGAAGTGTGAGCTCTACACCGCGGGCTATCCAGGCGAACAGTCACCGTGAGGTAGCGGGCAGCCTGCTGGTCGTGGATAACGTCAGCAAGACGTACCAACGACCGGGGTCCGTCTTCCAGGCATTGGCGGACATCAACCTGACGCTGCCGGCGGGGAGCTTCCAGAGCATCGTGGGAGCGAGTGGCTGCGGCAAATCGACGTTGCTGTCGATCATCGCCGGTCTCATGCCTGCCTCTTCGGGCACGGTGCTCGTGGCTGACCAACCTCTGGCCCGCCCCCGCGCGGAGCTCGTGACGCTGATCTTCCAGGATCCGACCCTACTGCCCTGGCTCACGGCGCTCGACAACGTGGCCTTCCCGCTGGAGTTGCGGGGCATTTCCAGGCCCGAGCGTCGCGACCGGGCAGAGCAATTGCTCCAGTTGGTGGGCTTAGCCGAATTTGCTCATCATTATCCGCGGGAGCTTTCGGGCGGTATGCGTCAGCGAGTGGCAATCGCACGCGGGCTCGTGCTGGACCCGGCGGTGCTGCTCATGGACGAGCCTTTTGGGGCGCTCGACGAACAAACGCGTATCCGTTTGGGTGACGAGTTGCTTAGCATTTGGGAACGAACTCGCAAGACAATCCTGTTTGTCACCCACAGTCTCAGCGAGGCGATTTATCTGTCCGATCGCGTGTTTGTGCTGCACGGCCGGCCGAGTCGGATCGCCGAGGTGCTGGACATTGCGCTGCCGCGGCCACGGAACTTGAGTATCATGGGCAGTCCAGAATTTGGCCGGCTTCGTAACCAGATCTGGAACTACCTGTCGCAGGAGTAGGCACGGACGTGGTCGCTGTGTTCGCTCCAGGACCGCTGGGTTCAAGGCCCGGGCAGCACTCCTGGCGTCTCAGACTGCTCGGCGCGGCGGTGCTCCTGGCACTGGTTATCGCCTGGGAGCTGCTGCCCGATATTGGCGTGATCAGCCGCATCGTCATTGCCCCGCCCTCGGCGATTGTGGCGGCGGCCCTCACGTCGGCTCCCGTGTTCGCGGCCGGCCTGGTGACCACGCTTACCGAGATTGCACTGGCCTTCCTGCTGGCCTCCACCCTCGGGCTCGCCGCGGGTACGCTGGTCGGGTCGTTGGCTCCGCTTCGAGAGGCGTTCGTGCCCGTGCTGGAAGCGGCCTTCGCTGTGCCCTGGGTGATCGTCTACCCGCTCTTGGTCGCCTGGTTCGGCCTGGGGATAGAATCCAAGATCATCTTCGGTTTCGTCAACGGCGTGTTCCCGGTGCTGCTGAATACAATCGCGGCCATTTCGGCACTCGACCCGGGCTACAGGTTGCTTTGCCGAAGCCTGGGCGCGTCTCGACGCGATACTCTGTTCAAGGTGCTGGCGCGCGCGGCGCTGCCGGGGCTGGTGGTCGGGCTCCGGGTTGGCCTGGCGCTGTGCATCATCTCCGTGCTGGTGGGTGAGATACTCACTTCGACGGCCGGCCTTGGCTACCTCATCAGCACCAACGAAACCCGCTTCGCTATCGGGCATGTCTACCTTGGCGTCGTCATTGCGCTCGGCATCGCCTGGCTCGGTAATCACCTGATAGGACTCCTAGAGCGGCGGGCGTCGATTCCGGGAGCAACAGGCAGCATGTAGTCGGCGCCGGTCAGCCTCGGCAAAATTTCAGTACTGGAGGATTCCCCCATGTCTCGTCACAAACGGTTGTCCCTACCCCGCTCCAAACGAGGCGCAGGCGCCGCCTTAGTCGGACTTTCCCTCGTCCTGGTGGCCTGCGGGCAGGCGTCCGCGCCAGCGGCCAGCAGCCCGGCGTCCGCGCCCGGCAGCCCCGCTTCCGCACCTGCCAGCAGCCAAGCGTCCCCCAAAGCGAGCCAGCCAGCCGCCTCCGCTCGCTCGGCATCGGCAGCGCCGAAGCCGAGCACGCTCGGTGAGGTGCGAGTGGCGTTGGCGAGTCCCAATTACACACCCTGGGCGCCGCTTTTCTATGCCAAGGAGAACGGCTTCTTCGACAAGCTTGGAGTGCAGGTTACGACCACGCCGTATAACGGCGGTGGGCCGATGCAGCAAGCGCTGGCGTCAGGTTCGGCGGACGTTATCCAGTTCCCGCCCTTCGGCATGATCCCGGCTGTTAACAAAGGCGTGAAGGAGCATATCGTGGCCGTGAACCAGCCCTACGCGAATGGCTGGTACATCCTGGTCAAGAAGGACTCGCCGATCAAAGCGTTGGCAGACCTGAATGGAAAGAAAATCGGCATCAGCGGGACCGGCTCGGCGACTGAGATTTATGCCCGCTGGGCGCTGGGCCAAGGCCATGCGCAGGGCCAGTTGGTTCCGCTGGGACCTCAGGGCATCATCCCCAACCTCATTGCCGGTCACGTCGATGCCGGCATCGGCACCCCTCCGCAGTCGTTCCAGGCCGACGCCGACGGCCTGCGAATTCTGGTCGACCTTGGCACACAGATGCCGGCCGTCGTCCAGGACAGCGTCGTCGCTTCCGACTCCATCATCAGCGCACATCCGGCAGCTGTCCGCGCCTACCTGGAAGGCCTATTCCAGGGAATTGTCTACATGAAGAAGCATCCCGATGAGGCGGTGCAGTTCATGGTGAAATACACCAAGCAACCACAAGCGCTGGAACAGCAGGAGTACCAGAATGAGATTCTGAAGCTGTCTGACGACGGGACCATCAACCCGGCGTGGATCGACAACGCCCTCAAGCTCGCGGGCCAGGCAGGAATCAAGGACCTCCCCCCAGCGAAGACTCTTTACGATCCGCAATTCACGCCCGTCAAAGTGGCGGCTCCGTAGCGTAGCGGGCAGCATCCGGCGTCGCGTCAGGATACTCATCACCGGCGCCGAAATGATGCGGTGGCAGGTCCGCCGTGTCCGTGCACCCTATGCCGCTGGGCTTGCCGCGGAGGGCTGCGGTGCAACGGCGATGAGGCCGGTTTGCACGGTGTCCTGATCGAAAGGGCGCCCGATTGAGGCGCGCATTTCGAATCTGGAAGTGAAACAGCTATAGATAGGAACAGCGATGGCTGCAGTGACAGAACCGATCCAGACGCAGGGTGAGGGCGAGCCCAGCCGGCAGCCATGGCAGTCGGCGCGGACGGTGCATACCGGTGGCTCGCCGGAATCCGATCCGCGCCGGTTGATGCCGGAACTGGGCTTCCGCGAGTACTGGTATCCGCTGATCGGAAGGGCCGAGGTTTCTCGGCGCAAACCGCGGCTGGTCAAGCTGCTCGGCGAGGAACTGTGCGTGTTCTGGGGGACAGAGGGCGTTGCGGCCGTGTCTAACTTCTGCCCGCACCGTGGCGCACGGCTATCCGGCGGCGACTGCCACTATGCCGGTACGGTGAGCTGCCCGTATCACGGCTTCACCTACGACGAAGCGGGCAGCTGCGTGGCTGCCCTTCCGGAGGGGCCGGAGTCGCGGATGCCCGGGAAGATCAAGGCCCGCTCTTTTCCCACGCACACCCTCAAGGACATTGTGTTTGTGTGGATGGGCGACGGTGAGCCGGCGGCGCTCGAAACCGATCTGCCGTCGGAGCTGTTCGACGACAGTTTCGTCCAGCACGATTCGACGCCGTGGCAATGTAACTGGCGACCGGCGCTGGAGAACCTCCAGGATGCCCATGCGCCATACGTCCACCGCGATGCGATCCGCATGCTGGGGAATCCGATCCTCAAGCGGTCCTTCGCCGGAGCCCGCCCGCTGTATGCGGGGGGTGGCGTGCGCCTGACGCACTACGTCGACGGCAAGCGCAAGGACAGCCCCTACCAGGAGTATTTCGCGGGGGTCGACGGCTACTGGCCCAAGCACCGTTGGCGAATGCTGTGGAGCTGGGCGTTGAAAGCCACCCAGCAACGCCGGCCCCACCAGGGCACAGGCCGCGCCAAGTACAACCCCGATCCTGAGTGGGGCAACGGCCCGCACATGCCCGGCATGCAGCGCATCGACAACGGCTGGAGCCAGTACACGCGCTGGTGCGTGCCCATCGACGCCAACACCACGCGGGTGTTCTACTTTCACGCCACCCGGCCGCGAAATCGATGGGCCCGGCTACGTGACCGCGCGCTCTACCCTATTCGGCAGCGCTACCTGCAATATCGCAACTTCGGCGGTCAGGACGATCGCCTGCTGATCCACTTCGATTTCAGCCGGCCGGAGCACTTCTCGGAGTTCGACATCGAGACGATAGGCTGGCGCACGCTGGCCATCCTGTCGGCCGAATACGGCGGCCGCCACGACCGCATCCCGCCCGAGGTCATCGAGCGGTTGAACGAGCGCGTTCGGGCAAGCCTGGAGGCCAGAGCCTGAGCCGTCCTTCACGGTGCGGTAAACGTGCACGTTCTCGACGATGTCGTAGTTCTGGTCGACCTTCACCGGCCCCGTGCCGGTGTCCAGCTGCAGTGTGCAGAGGGCTTGCGGGAAGTGCTTGCGTGTCCTCCACGTTGCCGTTCGTGCGTTGCTTGATTCTATGCCCGAGCATGCGCAACTCAGTAGCGACCACCGTATGCAAATCAGCTTTTTCGATGTCTGCATACCAGGTGTGGGTTGATTTCTATTGCCAGGGTGGACGATCCTGCCAGCTTGGTGGTAGGTGTCGTTGGTGAAGCTCTCGGTCGAGCGCTGTCTTGGCCGTGGTAACGGTGCGATGACGCGGGTCGCGTTCACGAAAGGGCAGCTGATCTTGTGCCTCGATCATTGTCTTACTACTCCAAGGGCCACGTCTCGGACTGTCCAAGTTGGGCCAGGCACACATTTGATTCCGCGTGGCGCAGCAGCATTCATGAATCATTCGTGCCAGCCCAATGTCCGTATCGACGTTGATTCGCTCCGCATCGTCGCCGCGCGGGATGTCGCTGCTGGTGCAGAGCTGACCTTCTTCTATCCATCCACCGAGTGGGAGCTGGCACAGCCGTTCATCTGTGTCTGTGGCACCGACGAATGCCTCGGCCCTATTATGGGCGCGAAGTTTCTGTCCGATGCGATCGTCAAGCGCTATTTCATAAATGACTTCATTCTGCAAATGCACTCGCAAGCCGCGGATAGCCGGTCGTCGTGCTGAGTCGCTACGTCGACCCGGAATGGTTTCGTACCTGTTGCGCGACCGAGATTGTCAAAACCGCGGTTTGGCCCCTGGGCTGGATCGCCGACCGAAGCGTGGCTGACGCGATGAGGCCCATTGACTGACGACGGCGTGTACCAAGTAGCGCCCATGGCGACACATGTAGTCCGGCAGTTTTCGGTGACGGCGAAGCTCAGGCGCTCACAGCAGCCTCCTGGCGCGAATCCAATACTATTGCCCTGATGGCCAGCAGCGACGTGTTTACCCGATCCTTCGAGGCCGTGCAACAGAGATTCAAGCTGACCCTTGACGGCATCACTCTCCGTGAGCTCGCTTACCGCCCTCACGTGGAGGCCAATTCGATCGCCTGGCTGGCCTGGCACTTAACCCGCTGGCAGGACGCGCAGATCGCGCGCTTTTCGGAAAGCGACCAGGTCTGGGTATCCGGCTGGGCAGCAACGTTCGATCGCCCGGCCGACCCGCGGGACACTGGCATCGGCCACACCAGCCAGGACGTGGGCAGCCTCGTGGCCAGCGGCCCGCTGCTGCTTGACTACCACGACGCGGTGCTCGATCGAACGCTCGGGTACCTGCGGAATGCGACTGAAGCCGAGCTCGAACGCGAGTACCACGACGCAGCCCGGAACCGTACCGATAGAGTCAGCGCCCGCCTCGTGGGCGTCCTGTCGGACAACTTTCAGCACGTCGGGCAGATGGCCTATCTGCGGGGGCTGCTGGCAGGCGCGCACTGGGGCGCCCATTGACTATGGCTTGAGCGAGACCGATCTGCCCGTCGCCGCTGATTGCTCTATAGCGTCGATCAGCCTGTGGCGGGTCACCGCGTGCGCGAAGTCCGGCGCGAAGGGCTGGTCCGCTCGGATGGCGGCAGCGAGGCGAACGTAGGCCTGGGCCACGTTACGTGGTGAGCCCGTGGGCGTAGCTTCCGGCACGAGCGTGAAGCGCCGCGGAACCTCCATCTCCGCCAGCGGCTGCTTGCCGACCGCACCCGACAGCCGGTTTGGCCCGCTGTTTGGCGACGCGCCGGCCGTGATGGCCAGGGTTCCCTCGCGCCCGTAAATCTCGAAGCGAGTGCCGCTAGGATTGAACGGCGCCGTCGCTGCCAGGAATGAAACTTCGGCCCCTTGCTCCAGTTTGCCCGCGACGCTGATCCAGTCGGGCGAGTCGACTTCGACCACCTGGTTGGTCTCGGTGTGGCGCCATTCGTCGATAGTTGTCGCCAGACGGGCGGACACGTTTTCGAACTCGCCCAGGACAAAGCAGACGGCGTCGATGGCGTGGCCGGCCGCGATGGTCAACGTGTTAGCGCCGTTCTTTCGATCGCCTTGCCAGATGCGGCCTGCACCGCGTTGAGTCACGGCCTGACTGATGGACGTGAAGTGCACCCCGAGGATGTCCCCGATGTGTCCCTCCCGGACGAGCTCGCGAGCATACGTCAGGGCCGGGTCGCTGCGGGCCTGGAGACCGACGGCCGTCAGTAACGAGCGCTCTGTAGCCAGCTGCGCCAGGCTTTCCGCCTCGGCCAGGGTCGCGCCGAGAGGCCATTCACAAAAGACGCGCTTCCCGGCGTGGAGGGCGGCCTCGACCAGGTCGTAGTGGCCGGGCACGCGGACCACCACCGCCACCAGGTCGATGTCCGGCCGAGCCAGCATGTCCTCAAAATCGTGGAAAGCGAGCTCCGCGCCGAACGCCTCTCTCGCCGCCAGGGCAGTGTCGGCGTGAGCCGTGCACACTGCTCGGAGCTCGTAGTCGGGCAGGGCGCGCAAGGCGGGAACGTGCGCGTGGGCGCCCCAGCCGCTGCCGCCAACCGTCGTCGTAGCCCCAACGATGCCTACTCGAATCCTGGCTGCCATTGTTTCTCCTTGGCTGCAAGCTGGCCAAAAGCTTCCGGATGCGGGCCTGTCGCGTCTCGGGTCGCTTGGCGCTGCGCCCACCTGGTCACCCCGACTGACATTGGCTGCTGCCGAGCTTGTCGATGAAGCCGCTCCCCTTGATCGGTCAGGCCGCCAATCTGTAGATGGCGGCGCAGTTATCCCACAGGATCTTCCGCTTGTCTTCGTCCCCGATGGGCAGGCGCAGGAAGCGCTCGACCGATTTCGGGAACTTGGAATCTCCGTGGGGATAGTCGGTTGAAAACACGATTCGATCGTTGCCCATGAAGTCGATGACGTACTTCACGGCCTCTTCATCGGCCTCGACCGAGGCATAGCATTGCCGCTTGAAATACTCGCTGGGCGGCATCTTCAGCTCGGCCGCATCGATGTCGCCCCGCTGCTCCCAGTGCTCGTCCAGGCGCCACAGCAGCCATGGCAGCCAGCCGCAGTTGCCCTCCAGGAACGCCACCGTTAACCGAGGATGACGCTCCAAGATGCCTCCGCCGCAGAAGCTGCCCGCCGCGAGCATCTGCTCGACCGAGTGGCAATAGGTGTGGCGCAGCATGAAATTTGTGCCAAACTGCGCCCCCACCTGTCCCAACCCGGTGAAGATGGCCTCATGGAACCCGAGCGGCACGTCCAGCTCTTCCAGCGTGGACCACAGGGGATCGAAGTACGCGTCGTGCCACGGCCGTTCGCCAATCTGATTCGGCCTCAGAAACACGCCCTTGAACCCCAGCTCATCCACACAGCGGCGACTTTCTGACATCGCATCCTCGATGCGAAAGACCGAGATCATGCCGACGCCCACGAGGCGTGTAGGATCCAGCCGGCAAAAGTCATGGAGCCAATCGTTGTAAGCCCGCGCCACCGCGGCGGCTAACTCGGGGTCCATTTCGGGTTCTCCCAACGCATGGAGACCCCGCGAGGGGTAGATCGTGGCGATGTCGATGCCTTCGGCATCCATGGCTTCAAGCTGCACCTCGGCCGACCAGCCACGCTCCGCATCGGACTTGAAGCGTTTCTGGTTGAAGGCGAAGTCCTTGCCCCGAGGACTGCGAAAACCCTCGAGCTCGGTCGCCCGCCCCCAGAGGCGGCCGTCAGGATGTGTCAGCGTCAGATCGCCAACCGAGTCGGTGCGTCCTCGTGGCGCGCGATCCCGAAATTCGGGGGCGGTATACCGCTCCCAGAGATCGGCCGGCTCCATGATGTGCATGTCGCTGTCCAGCACTTTGAAACCCTGTTTAGCCAACGTCTGCTCCTTTACGCTTTGGTCAGTGCTTCGTGCAACGGCCCGTAGTCGACCAGCTGGTCGGGCGTGAGGGTGATCTTCGTGCCGGTTGTTTGCGCCTGGATGTCGAGGGACTGCTGCAGGCCCAGCGGCGAGCCCTCGAACTTGTCTTGCTCCAGGTTGGGGATCATCTTTTCCGCCGTGAGTTTGGCCACCTCGGCGGGCACGCCAATGTACTTCACCAGCAGGCCGGCCGCTTCGCTGGGATGCCCTTTAATCCAGCGGTTGGCTTCGATCAGCGCGCTCAGGAAGCGAACCGTTTCGTCGTGGTGGCTGGTGAGGAAGGGAACGCTGCTGCCCGCGCCGATGTACGGCAGCTGCAGCAGGTCGCCCAGGAACTGGATCTCGTGGAAGCCCGCCAGGTCGGCCTCGGCATCGAACGGCGGCGATACCACGGCGGCATCCACCGTGCCGGCAATCAGGTTCTGGTAAGTGATCACGGTGCCGCCCGAGGACACGATAGTGACGTCGTTCTTGGTGAGCCCAGCTTTCTTGAGGCCGGTCTCCAGGTAAATGTAGGGCGTGCTGCCCGCCTGGTTGGCGCCGATTTTCTTGCCCTTCAACTCGGCCGTGGACGTGTATTGCTTCTTGCCCACCAGGGTCCAGGGCGATCGCTGCCAGGCGGAGAAGATCATCTTGAACGGCAGGCCCCGGGTGGCGCCCTCCAGGGCGTTGCTCGGTGCGTCCAGGATGTCGATTTCGCCCTTCGAAAGGGCCGTGATCGAGACACTGGGCGGCATCATGTACTGCGTGATCTTGATGTGCTGCTGCTGGAAGAAGCCTTGGGCCAGAGCGGCGTAGTAGGGCAGCTCCGAAGCGGCCGGCGACGCATAGCTGACCCGGATCGGGGAACCGTTCGGATCGCCGCCCGAGAACTGGCCTGTCGCCTGTGGCTTGGCCGAGGCGGAGCCAGCTGCTGCCCTGCTCGCAGCGGCAGCCGCGCTTGGCTTTGCGCTGACCGCCGGAGCCGGAGCCGATGCAGGTGAAGAAGCCACCGGCTTGGCCGCCGGGCTCGAAGCTGCTGTCACCGCGGACCCGCCGGAGGCCGATTGCCCGCAGCCGGCGAGCATCACGCACACCGCCATGCCCAACGTCAGCGTCCCAAGCTTGTTTCGCATCATGTACTCCTCTTTCCTCTCAGGGGTGAATGGAGATGTAGCTTTGAGCCTTCTCCGGATCGATGTGCGGCGCCCGCACTTCCACGTCAGCCGCTTCCTCCTGGAGCACAAAAGGCACGCTGCTCGCCTTCGAGCCCCAGCCGCGATTCATGGCGTGCACCAGGGTCTGCTCCACCAGGTTGGCCACCGGCAGCGGCACGTTGAGCTCGCGGCCAAGCGATGTGGCCAGCACCTGGTCTTTATAGGCCAGGGCCAGTGTGTAGCTGGCGTGGTCGTACTCACCGCGCAAGCTGCTCTGGGGCAGGGTCCGGTGGAGCGTGGACATCTTGCCGAACAGCCCGCGGCGGATGCCTTCCCACACTGTCTCGGCCTCCACGCCCGCCTTTACTCCCAGGGTCATGCTCTCGGCGACGATCTGCAGCAGTCCGCGCATGGCCATGTTGTGGGCCAGCTTCACCACCGTGCCGGCGCCAATCTCGCCGGCCAGGAAGATCTGGTCCCCAAAAGTCGCCAGGATCGGCCGCACTTGCTCGAGGACGTCGGCGTTGCCACCCACCATCACCTCTTGCTTGCCGATCAGCAGCTCGTCCCGGCCGCCGCTCAACGGCGCATCCAGCACGTGCGCGCCTTTGGTCCGGAAGGTGGCCTCGACGCGACGTATCAGGCTGGCACTGCTGGACG
>Ga0307374_10010647_pt1 | contig 13271 bp, 3 predicted proteins | sample OX3MG_FD_202532 | JGI IMG/M metagenome (GOLD analysis project Ga0307374, IMG submission 202532) | Soil microbial communities from Risofladan, Vaasa, Finland - OX-3 | ecosystem: Environmental > Terrestrial > Soil > Coastal area > Acid sulfate soil | place: Finland: Risofladan, Vaasa | collected...
TCGGGCCATTTGATTACTTTCTTGTCCGCAATCCCGAGCAATGCCTCCGCCTCCCGCCACAGGAGCTGGCATTCCAGATGGTCGGTGACCGAAAACCCAATGGAAAAGGTCCCGTCCGGGTTCCGTGGTGTCTGGTCGATCAACTCCTCAGCCTTGGCCAGCCATTGCCGCGCTTCTTCGGGATTTTCGAGGCGGAACTGGGCCATTGCCAGCGGAAGCCAATCCAGTACGTGGCACCAGTTGGGATCCGCGTCCATCGAGTCCTGGAATGTCTGTACCGCCTGCTCGAGCTCTCCGGCGCGATAGTGGGCCATCCCGAGCGTATGGCGGCGCCAGCCCACATTCGGCTGGTTCCGCACCGCCGTTTCCGCCAGCTTCACCGGCTCGCCAGGGTCGGAGACCGCGCTGGGGGCCAGGTGACAAGTGTGGGCGAGTAAATAGAGCGTGTTTGGGTTGGCGGACGCGGAAAAACGCGCCAGCGCCTGGCGACACAGCTCGCGGTAACCGTCGTTGTCGCCTTGGAGCACGAGCAGGCAAGCATCGTCGCACCAGGCTTCCGCATCGTCCGGCTGCAGTTCGGCGACTTTTTCGAAGTCGGCACGGGCCTTCTTCCAACGGCCCTGTTTCGCGTAGCACCCCCCCCGCGCCCTGAAGGCATGCACATAATCCGGGTAGAGCTCGATGGCTTTGGAGAAGTCGGCAATGGCCTTGTCGTATTGGTCCGGGCCGTTCGACACGAAGGCGTCATACAACCAGCCCCGATTGTAGTGGTGGACATAGGCGTGGGGCATAAGCTCGATGGACTTGTTGAGATCGGCAAGCGCCTTGTCGTATTGGCGTAGCTTTTTGTACGTGATGCCCCGGTCATTCCAGGCGCTGGCTAACCGGGGGTTAAGCTCGATGGCCTTGTCCAGATCGGCAACCGCCTTCTCGAACTGACCCAATGAATGCCATTGCCAACCTCGTCGACGCCAGTTCTCAGGGTCGTTCGGGTCAACCTCGATGGCCTGGGTATATTGTGCGATCGCCTCGTCGCTGGCGCCTTTTTCGAATAGCGCGTTGGCCAAGCTGCGGTGCGCTGGCGCACTCCTGGGGCGGACAGCCAGCGCGGCGGCGTAGTAACGCAGAGCGTCATCGTAGCGTGGCGGCCGCAGATAAGCCGCGCTGAGATGGCCGAGTGCGTCGTTGAGCCAGAAATCGTCAGGATGGCGGCGTTGCCCCGCGCGCAGCACCTCAGCGGCCTTCTCCACCGACCCAAGATCCAACAAGGTGAGCCCTAGTAAATACACGGTTGCCGGTGGGGCCTCCTGAATGGGAATCGCTTGCGCCAGCCTCTCCAGGCTTTGGCGATCGCGTTTTCTTAGCGCCTCCCGGCAGTGGTTTCGCCAGTCGTCCGCGTCGGTCTGCCGCGATACCTCGAGCAGCTTCTTCCAGCCCGGGTCATCGTCGCCGCGGCTGCGCTTTCGCATCGCCGCCCATTCGTCGAGAGCGTGGACGATCGCCGGGCCGATACCGGTGCGGCTGATGCGCGCGGCCGCCTCCGCGGGCGACAGGGCGTCGATGTCGATGCCGAAGTCCAGGAATTCACTGGCGAACTGACGGTCCTGGTCTCGACCAAAGAAGAATTCCTGCTCGGCGGAAAGGCGCGGCCCAGGATCCCCCACAATTTCCTCGGCGCCGCGCGCGGCTGGCGCGGACGTTTGTTGCCGTTGTGCCCCTTGGTGAATGACTTCCAGACGCCGGGCAAATTTCAGCTCCTTGTGAAGACCGAGCAGCCGGGCGGGGCGCTCGGCGCGGCCGGCGGACGCCAGCAACTGGTCGCCGCGTTCGACCGCGGCGAGGGCCTCGGGCCATTTCCCCTGTGCCCTAAGGCCCTCAGCTTCTTCCATTGCCAGGTCCACTTGCTTATCGAGTGCGGCCTCCCGTTTGAGACGGTCGCCGGCGACTTTCTTCTCCTGGGCCGCCCGCTCGCCGAGCAGCCACCCACCCCCACTGCCGACGAGCGCCATGAAGAAGAGGACCAGGCCCGCCACCGCCAAGGGCGATCGATTGCGGCGCACGAACTTCCGCAGCCGGTACGCGGCCGAAGGCGGGCATGCCAGCACCGGCTCGTCGCGCAGGTAGCGCTCGACGTCGAGGGCTAGGCCGTTGGCTGTCTCGTAACGCCGGTTGCGGTCTTTCTCCAGGCACTTCATCACGATCCAATCGAGCTCGCCACGTACGAGTTGACTCAACTTGCGCGGCTCCGTCTTGCGCAGGGCGGCGATGGAGGCCAGGCTGGTGTTTGACCCTTTTTGGCTCGCCGGAGACTTGCCATTCGGTATTGCGGACCTGCCGAGATCGCTGAGTCGCGTGCTTGGCCTGGGAGGTTCGTCTTCACGGATGATCCGCCGGATCTCGTCAAACGCCGCCGACTTCAGTCTTTCTTTGTCGAACGGCGTCGTCCCGGTTAAGAGCTCGTATAAAAGCACGCCCAGCGAGTAGATGTCGCTGCGCGTGTCGACGTCGACATTGCTCAAGGCCGCCTGCTCCGGCGACATGTAGAGCGGCGTGCCGATGATCTGGGCGAAACCGGTGCATAGCGTCTTGTCGGTCAACTGCTGCCCCAGCGCCTTGGCCACACCGAAGTCGATCACTTTCACCAGCGCCGCGCCGTCGTGCAGTGTGACCAGCACGTTGGAGGGCTTGATGTCACGGTGAATGATGCCCTTCTGATGGGCGTGCTGGATCGCTCGACATACCTGCGCGAACAGCTCCAGCCGTTCTTGCGGTGCGACGAGGTTCTGGTCGCAGTATTCGGTGATGGGGATGCCCTTGACGAGGTCCATGACAAAATAGGGCCGGGCGTTCGCCGTCTGGCCGGCATCAAGCACCTTGGCGATATTGGGGTGGTCCATCAGGGCCAGGGCCTGCCGCTCCGCTTCGAAACGGGCAACGACTTGCCGGGTGTCCATGCCCGGCTTGAGCACTTTGAGGGCCACTTTGCGCCGCACCGGCTGCTGTTGCTCCGCCATGAAGACAATGCCAAAGCCGCCTTCGCCGATCTGCTCCAGCAGCTTGTACGGCCCGATCATGGTGCCCGGCCGCTCCGCGATCGGCCGTTCGACGGTAGCGACCAGGGCGGGTGCGACGGCCGGCGACTCGAGGAAACTGCCGGCCTGATTCGCGGCCGCCAGCAGTGCCTCGACCTCGGCGCGCAAGAGATCGTCTCCGGCGCAGGCAGCATCGAGACAGCGCCGGCGCTCTTCGCTCGAGCCGAGTTCGAGCGCGTGTAGGAAGATTTCGTTCGCTCGCGGGTTCCAGGTGTTCATGGCTTTTTTTAGGCGTTAGGCGTTAGGCATCAGGCGTCGGGGGCATTTACCTAACGTCTGACGCCTTTCGCCTTACGCCTTTTACACCGTCCTCAGTATACAGTGCGAGAAACACGAGGTACGCGATCAAAACTCAAACGCTCCGATGTCCGTGGCCTCGCCGGGCACATCCTGGCGTGTCACGCCGCGCTGGTCCGTGGCGGGGGCGGCGGCGTTGTCAGCCTGGCCGATCGCCGGGCTACCGACCAGCAGGGCCATCGTCTCGGTCGGGCCGCCGTTGTTGGCCAACGGGCCAAGCATGGGATTGACGCCCACGATGTCGCCGTTCACGCCGTTGACGATGCCGGTTTCTCCGGCGCCGTTGCCCACCAGGTTGTGATCGGCCGTGGTGACGGCGCCATAGATGTCCGGGCCGATGTGAGTCGTTGCGAGATTCTCCGCAACAATCGTGTTGGTGAGGCCCAAGGTAAACGCGGCGTTACTCGCGATGCCGCCGCCGTGGCCGGCCGAATTAAGCGCGAGCGTGCAGTTGAGCAACGTAGCCCTACCGTTTGCGACGACGTCGATCCCGCCGCCGTAACCGTCCGTGGCCGTATTGCTGGCGAGCGTGCAGTTGGTCAGCGTGGCCGTGGTGTAATTAGAGACGTACAGCGCGCCGCCGCCGTAAACGGTTCCGCCCCAGGGATCGCTTTGGCCCACGGTTGCCCTGTTGTTGCTGAGGGTGCAGCCGGTGAGCGTGACGCCGGCACTTCCGACCCAACTGTAAATGCCGCCGCCGTCACCGTAGGTGGAGTTTTGCGACAAGGTACTGGTGCTTACGTTCAGCCGGCCCTGGTTGTCGATGCCACCGCCATCGGCGTTCGCGTAGTTGTAGCCCACGTTGCTGCCGCTGACGGTCATCGTGCCAAGGTTCCGGATGCCACCGCCGAGATCGAGGGCATGGTTGTTGTAGATGCCGCAACCGCTGATGGTCAGCGTGCCGGTTGACGCGTTGTCGATGGCGCCGCCGTATTCGGCCGTGCTATTTTCGATTTCGCAATTGCTGAGGGTGAGCGTCGAGTGGTTCAAAATGGCGCCGCCGTTTGGCCCGCCACGCCCGTCGACGATGGATAGTCCGCTGATCGAGACCGACTGGCTGGCATTGACCTCGAACACGCGCGAGAGGTAGTTAATGCCGCCGACGCTGGCGATGCCGCTGATCGTCAGCTCGCCCGCGCCCGGCCCCTCAATGTTCAGGCCCTTGGTAATGCTTAACTCGCCGCCGGAAAGCGCGATGGTCTGGCCATTGAGGCTGGGGGCGAAGACGATGGTATCGCCGCTTTGCGCGGCGGCGATTTCGGCCCGCAGCGAGCCATGTCCGCTGTCAGCATTGTTGAGCACCGTGAGCGTGCTGAGCATGGCCCGGCCTTCCAGCGCTTCCAGCCGCGGACGGAAACGGCGTGTTGCGGGCCGGCGCGGCGACCGGTGTGGGGTGGGGGAATTCGATAACCGGGCTCGCAGCCAAGAAAACAGCGACATGGTAGGTCTCCTATTGGAAATTGGTCCGTTTGCTTTGGCCCCGTATTACAGTGCGAAAACTGGGGGCGTGCTGCGCGCGAAAAATGCCATCAAATTCTGGCGTGGTTAACTCGCTTTCGCTCCGCTTACGCCAGGAGCGTGACTTGCCCGTAGATGTCGGTTGTTGCGCTAGGCGCCAAACCGGTGTTCCCGCGGATTAGGGTGTTGGTGTCGAGGTAGACCGTGGCCACGCTGGCGATGTAGATTCCGCCCCCGTAACCCAGGTCATCGAAACCTTCGAACAACATGTCGATGTACGACCCGGCCGAGTTGCCCTCGATGACGTCGTTGGTAAGTGTGACGGTGCCGGCACCCACGTAGATGCCGCCGCCGTAGCCGGCTCCCGGGCCGTTCGGAGCATAGATGCCGTCGTTCTGGTAGCCGCCAAGGGCCGAGTTCCCTCCGTACGTCTCCGCCGGCGACGGGAAGGAGCCGATGGTGGTGCTGTCGATGTCGGCGGTGCCGCCGACGATGGCGATGCCGCCGCCGTAGCCGCTGCCAGTGCCCGCGCCGATGACGGAGTTCAACTGGATGACGCTTTGGTTCTCGACGGTGAGCGCGCCGCTGGAGCAGATGCCGCCGCCGTAGGCGTTGCCATTGCCCGCCCCGCTGACGGTGTTGGAATGGATAACGCTTTGATTTTCGACCGTGAGGGCCCCGCTGGACCAGATGCCGCCGCCGGCCGCGTCACCTGAGGAACTGCTTTTCTTGCTCTGATAGAACACGCCCAAGGCTTCGTTGCCACCGACCGTTACCTGGCTGAGAAGCAGAGTGCCCTGGTTGCGCACGGCTCCGCCCTGGGCGGCCGACCCCGCGCCGTAAGCCACGCCGTTTGCCAGCGTCAGGTTCTCCAGGGTCAGCGAGCCACCAGTGGCGACGTCGAACAGGCGGAAAGGCGCGTTGGTGCCGCGTTCGATGGTGTCGCCGTTGCCGACGATGGTCAGGTTGTCCGCTGGCACTTTTCTTGTGCCGCCGGAAATCTCAGGCGTTCCCGTGGGGCCGTCCGTGCTGTTGTTCACCGCCGTCAAGACGTAGGGCGAGCTGGTCGGCGCGGTCAGCGTAATGCTGTTCGCTCCCCCGGCCTTGTTGGCGGCGTTGATGTCGGCGATCAGGTCGGCGGCGGTGGCCGCCGTGTAGGCCGACAACATGGCCCGGCTTTCAAGCGTCTCCAGCCGCGGGCGGAAGCAACGTGTTGAAGGCCGGCGCGGTGACCGGTGCGGGGCGGGGGAATTCGAGGACCGGTTTCGCAGCCAAGAAAACAGCGACATGGTAGGTCTCCTTTCGGAAATTGGTCCGTTTGCTTTGGCCCCGTAATACAGTGCGAAAAAGGGAGGCGTGCTGCGCGCGAAAAATGCGAAAAAATCCGAGAGCTGGGCCTGCGCTGGGCAAACGAGGGACGTTTGAGTCGAAATTGAGGATTGTCGTTTGGGCAGTTTTTGTTCCGCGGCGCGACTCCAATGTCCGCCGCGCTTGCCACCAGCTTTAGCTGGTGGTTCCAGGCCCAAGTGAGTTAGTTTTTCAGCCGGCTTTAGCCGGCTTGGCTCGGCTTCAGCCATAAGGCCTGAAGGCAACGCCAAGCCGGCTAAAGCCGGCTGAGGAAGAATAGGTTTTGAGTCTCGCTAACCACCAGCTAAAGCTGGTGGCAAACGCGGCATCGGCGACAAGTCCTGTCCCGTGTCCAGCCGAGCAAGGCCCGTCGTGCCGGAACAAAACCGGCATAACGCTCCCAATGCCACACGACCGTCGTTTGCGCAGGCCAGGCTGGTCCCACGCCGCCCCTAATTCGTTTTGCACCCCGCCGCGCCCGCGCCTCGGTGCCACGCGTTACGGATTCATGCTGGTTTCGCCACCCAGCAATTCCCTGGCCTCGGCACGGAAGCGGCGCAGCTCGTCCGCCACTTGTCGGTTGCCCGCCAGCAGTGGCCCGTTTTTCTCCACCCACTCGACCGCCTGCTGGTGCCATTTGCGGGCATCGTCAACGTTGCCCAGGCGGCAGTGGGACATCGCCAGGAAATACCAGTCCTCGGCGTCGCCGCCCGAGCGAAGTTCCATCGACTTGGTCAGCGAATCGACCGCCGCCTGCCAGTCGCCCGCACGGTATTGGGCCGCTCCCAACGTGTTCCAACCTGTTCCGTCCGTCGGCCGCAACTCCACGGCTCTCTTGGCCAGGGCGACCGCCTTTGCTGGATCACGCAGCTCGGTTTCCGGGCAAGTGGCGTACAACCAGGCGAGATTGTTCTGCGCCAGGGCGTTATTGGGCGCCAGTTCGATGACCTTGGTATAGGCGGCGATGGCTTCATGGAATTCCTTTTGGGCGGAATCGCAGTTGCTTGCCGTGGATAGCTCGCTTGCGAACGCCGAGCGCAGGAGGCCGCAGTTAAAGTAATGGTTGGCGTGATCCGGTTGTTCGCGCACGAACGCCTCCAAGACATCAACGGCCTTGTTATATGCTTCCTGTGCCGCCGCACTTTCCTTGGCGCGCACGAGCAGAGCGGCCAGGCGCTCGTTGGCCCAGGCCTGGCGGAAGCGGTACTGCGGCTCGTGCGTTTCGCCGGCGAGTTGTTCCCATGCGGCAATCGCTTTGCGCTGGGCCTCCATTGCTTCCGCAGTCCGGCCTTCCGCCTCGCAAAGCTGGGCCAAGGCTTCGTAACCGCCGCCGAGCGAATAAGCGGCCTTGTCCTGTCCTTCGAAAAGCGCGATGACCTCCAGGTATTTTTGCTCCGCCTCGCGGGGCAAGCCACGCGCTTGGAAGACCATGGCCAGCTCGGTCTTGGTCCAGGCCAGCCGCACTTTTGAATCCGCGGGCGCTTCAGCATCGTTCGCTAATGACTCATGCACTTGAAGGCCGCGAGTGAGCGCCGCTTCTGCTTCGGGCAGTCGACCAAGCTTGCGCAACGCCTCGCCCTCGTATGTGAGCACGTAACCCAGCTCATGCCGATACCAAGCGATGTCCTTGGCGGTGGCCGGCACGCTCGCGGTCGCCGAGTCGGCGTTCGCGGCGAGCGCGGCAATCACCGCTTCGAAGCCCGCAGCGGCTTCGGCAAACGCGTCCGCGGCAGCCTGAAATTGGCCCGCGCTGGCCCGAGGGCCGCCCCACTGTAAGTCGCGTTGCGCCAGCGCCAGCCGGGCCGCCAATGGCTGCTGCGGATGCTCTTTCAAGAACGCCCGCAGATCAGCGAGCGCCTGCGCGTATCTATCGGCACGGTTGACGTTGGGCAGCGCCTGGATGCGAATCATCAGATCGTCGGGCGACAGCGCGAACGCCGGGGCGAATGCGGCGCGCGCTTCGTCCGTGCGGCCGATGGCCTCCAGCGCGCGGCCACGCAGGACGAGCGAGCGTGGATCGTCGCGCGGCGGCGAACCTTCGATGAGCATCCGTGCCTCGCGATACAGAAAGTCCGACTGGACGATGTCCCACCAGACCTGCGGCAAGAAACCGACGTCGTGGTGGAGCATGTTATCCAAACGTGAGTCGATGGCGTCTCGCGCCTCGTTAAGCGCGGAACGTGCCTGGTCGGCGTTTCCCAACCGGTGCCGGGCCATCGCCAGACATGAATTCACCCATGCGGGTGCCCAATCGCGGCGGATGGCGAGCGACTTCTCGAATGCCGAAACAGCCTGCTGGTATCGACCGACTCGGTAATAAGCCAGCCCCAGCCGCGCCACGCGCCAGGGCAATGAGTTGTCGGCCACGGCGCGCTCGAGAGAGCTCACCATGAGCGCTGGGTCGATGGCCGGCTCCGGGTCCATCTCCAGTACGGCGCCAATGAGATGTGCGGTTTCTCCGTCGCTTACGCCTTCAAACCGCTGCACCATACGGCGACAGGTCTTCTCGTAGCCGGCTTCGTCATCCGCGTAGCGACGCAGGAGCGCTTGCAAAAAGAATCCCATCGGATCGGCGGGCTCTTCGAGTTCGTAGATTTGTGCGTAAGCTTCAGCCGCTTCAGTCCACAAGGCCAGGCGGACCAACAGATCAGCGTGGTTCCTCCAGGCCGCGGCGTGTTCGGGCCATCTCTCAACGGCTTTCGTCAATGTTTGGTCGGCTTCTGCCAGGCGACCGTGCTTGACGTAAAGGTTGGCCAGGGCGTTGAGCCGATGACTTGGATACTGCGACTGTTGTGAAAAATCGGTGGCCAGCTTCTCCCATACTCCGGCGGCCTCGCGATACGCCGCAGCCGCCTCATCGACGCGGCCGGCTGCGTCGGCCAGATCGCCCAGCGCTTCGTTGGTAAACGCAAGGTGGGCCCGCCGGTCTTCATGGTTGAATTCCTCCACCAGTTTTTCCCATATCGCCCGTGCCGCCCGATACGATTCGACGGCTTCGTCAGATCGCCCGTGCTGCCTCAAAAACCCGCCCAGCAAATCGTAGTTGACCCCCAAGTGGAAGCGGTGGTCTTCACTGTCGGAGTCGGACGTCAGTTTTTGCCAAATGGCGTTGGCGTCCCGATAGCTACGTTCCGCCTCCTGGCTTCGACCCCGTGCGTTCAGCAGACGCGCCAGCCATTCGAGATCGGCGCCCAGATCCCAGTAATCGCGGCTTGAACTACGATCACTCAAGGTTCGCGCGCGAAGAATCTCGACCGCCTTAGTCGCATCCGCCAGCGCGCTCTCATGCTGGCCGGCTTCCCAAAAGCCCGACGAGCGCGACTGCCATGTCGAGGCGTTGTCCGGCTGCAGCGCGATGGCCTTGGAGTAGTCGACGATGGCCTTGTCGTGCTGGCCGAGTGCGACATAGGTGCCCGCCCGGACCGTGAAGGCACTGATTTGCTGCGGGTCCAGCTCGATGGCTTTGGTCAAATCAGCGAGGGCTTTGTCGTGCTCGCCAAGTTCATTGTAAGTCCACGATCGATCTTGCCACGGCCACGTGTTGTTTGGCTCCAGCTCGATGGCCTTAGCGCCGTCGGCGAGGGCTTCGTCGTACTGCTTGAGCGCCCTGTGAGCCGCGGCGCGGTTGATCCATGCCGGAAGATGTTTCGGGTCCAGCTCGATGGCCTTGTTCGAGTCCGCGAAGGCCTTGTCGTACTGGCCGGATTCTCTATAGGTCCACCCCCGCTCCCGCCACGGCGACGCGTTGTTTGGCTCCAGCTCGATGGCCTTGGAGAAGTCGGCGAGGGCTTTCTCGTAATCACCGAGGTTTCTGTACGTCTGGCCGCGCTGTATCCAGCGCGCGGCATCCTGGGGCGCGAACTCGATGGCCCTGGAGTATCGCGCTAGCGCCTCTGGCACTGACGCTTTGCCAATTTTCAGCTCCTCGCTTTCCAGGCCCATCAACTTGGCCATTTCAAGGCTCCTCCGACGGCACTCAGGGGCGTACCAGTACTGATTCGTTTGTGTCCCAAGCTCCAGAATGGCGTGCCGTGCCAACTCCCGCGCCTCAGCTTGCCTTCCTAAATGCCAGTAAGCGACCGCCTTCACATAAGCCACCAGGGCGGTTTGGCCGACGGCGCGGCTGAACATTTCACAAGACTCGAGGGCCTCGCGATATTGTCCGGCATCGATCTGCGCCACCGCCAAATCCTCCAGAACCGAATCCCCAACCTTCGCTCTCATACGCTGCGACAACTCCAGCACTCGCGGAGGATCTCGGAGCTGCGGAGCAGCACAGAAGCGAATCATCTCCGTCAGGTGTTGCAGCGGTCGTAAATGCTCTGGGTACTTGTCGGCGAGCTCGCCGGCGAGCTTGATTGCCGTGCGGAGATGGCCGAGCGCTTCGTCGGGACGCTGTGCTTCATACAGCAACTGACCAACGTCGTTGTGGCCCCAAGCCACAGCGCGCTGATATTCGGGTGAATCTGGATGCTGGTTCGCCAGCTTCTCGCGGATGCCGAGAGTTCTCAGGCGTACCTGGAGCAGTTCATCGCGCTCATCCAGGGCCGCCAGTACGTTGCCTAACCGCCACAACCAGGCTGAAACTTCTACCTGGTACTTGGGAGCGCCCGGGTATTTGCTCGCTTCGGCTTCGGCGACAGCCAATTGCTTGCGACACTCCTTTTCGAGCTGCCGCAAGGTGGCTTCGTCATGCGGCAGCGAAGTATAGCGCCAGGCGACAATACCCTTCAGGTCGAATTTGAAGCCCTCGCCAATTTCATGGCTCGGGAACTTCTGCCTGAGCTCCGCCAACACCGCCTGGCCGCGAGAAAGATACGGCTCGCCCTTAGACGGTTGATTGCGTTGCCATGTCTGACCGAGCGCGAGGTTTGCGCGTGCCAGGTTTTCCAGATAGGACGGTTTGTCTGGGAACTCCGTGGTCAATGCCTCCCAGAGTGCGATGGCCTGCCGCATACTGTCTTCACTTTGATCGAACTGCAGAAGGTCAAGTAAAGCGTAGCCGGTATGGAAATGTGCGCGGGCCAACTCATCACGAAAGGCGGCGCCATTCGCGTAATGCGGCGCCAGCGCGGTCAGCGCGGTCGCGGCCTGCTGATGGTTCTCCAGACTTTTCGCCACGTCTCCTAAAAAGCCGTAGATTTCGCCGACCCGCCGCTGAGACAGGGCCGATTCAAAGCGGATGGCCGGATCGTCCGACTTCCGTTTCAGGAATTGCCGATAGAAACGCAACGCGTCCTCGAGCAAGGCGCGGCGGATCTGCTCCACCTGCGGCTTGTCGCTCATTTCTTCGGCTGCCCGCGTGTACATTCTGTCTACGGCGTCACGGGCGGTCTGAAAGTTCTCCTCGGCTTCGACGAGCGCCTGCCGCTCGTTATCCTGTGCCTTAAGAACCTTGTCTCGCTCGGCTTGTGCCTGCACCAGACCGATCGTTGTACCGGCCATGCCGATCAGCAAGGCCATGAGCAGTAGTGTCGCCGCCAGCACCGGCCTGCGGTTTCGCCGGACGAACTTCCGCATGCGATATGCCGCCGATGGCGGGCAGGCGGAAACCGGCTCGTCGGCAAGATACCGCTGTACGTCGGCTGCCAAGCCAACGGCCGTTTCGTAACGGCGGTTGCGGTCCTTTTCCAGCGCCTTCATCACGATCCAATCGAGGTCGCCGCGTATGAGCTGGCTCAGCTTGCGCGGCTCCGTCTTGCGCAGGGCGGCGATCGAAGCCAGGCTCGTCGTTTTTTCCGCCCGGCCAACCTTTGATTTCCCGTTCGGATGGCCGGACCTGCCGAGATCACTGAGGCGCGTGCTCGGCTTGGGTGGTTCGTCTTCACGGATGATCCGACGAATCTCGTCGAACGCCGCCGACTTCAGCCGTTCTTTGTCGAAGGGCGTCGTGCCGGTCAGAAGTTCGTACAACAGCACGCCCAGCGAGTAGATGTCGCTGCGCGTGTCGACATCGGCGTTGCTCAAGGCGGCCTGCTCCGGCGACATGTAGAGCGGCGTGCCGATCATTTGCGCGAAGCCGGTGAAGAGCGTCTTGTCGGTCAAGTGCTGGCCCAGCGCCTTGGCGATGCCAAAGTCGATCACCTTCACCAGCGGCGCGCCGTCGTTCAGCGTGACGAGCACGTTCGAGGGCTTGATGTCGCGATGAATGATTCCCTTCTGATGAGCGTGCTGGATCGCCTGGCACACCTGCGCGAACAGCTCCAGGCGTTCTCTCGGCGTGAGCTGGTTTTGGTCACAGTATTCGGTGATCGAGATGCCTTTGACCAGGTCCATGACAAAGTAAGGGCGGCCGGAATCGGTCGCACCGGCATCGAGCACCTTGGCGATGTTTGGGTGGTCCATGAGGGCCAAGGCCTGTCGCTCGGCCTCGAACCGAGCCACGACCTGCCGGGTGTCCATGCCCGGCTTGAGCACCTTCAGCGCCACCTTGCGTCGCAAGGGCTGCTGCTGCTCAGCCATGAACACGATGCCGAACCCCCCTTCGCCGATTTGCTCGAGCAACTTGTAGGGGCCGATCTGCGTTCCCGGCCGCTCGACCAGCGGCCGCTCGACCGTTACGGCGAGCTGGGGTGCAATGGCGGGCGACTCCAGAAAACTGCCGGCCTGGGCACCGGCCGCGAGCAGGCCCTCTACTTCTGCCCGCAACGGCGCATCGTCCGCGCAAGCCGCGTCGAGGTAGGCCTGACGCTCGGCGGGCAAACGCCGCTCCAGGGCCTGCAAGAAGATATCGTTTGCTCGTGGGTTCCAGGTCGACATGGTCGCCGTCCAATCGGGGCGCGCCGCACCCCCGTCAATATAACAGTGCGAAAACGGCAGGCATAATGCGCGCGAAAAATGGGGCTGGCCGCAGCTTTATTTCGACAATTCGCGGAAAAGCCACGCTTTGGCAAGCGTAGTATCCCGGTGACGTCGCTCATCGCCCCTGAACATAATCGACCCCACAATCGTGAGCAAGAAAACCGCGAAAAACTGTTTGGCGTCGCTGGCGTCTCGGTAGGTTATTTTCCGCAGGACGGCTAGGGGCGCCGCTTGAACGCTCATCCGTGCTATGCCAGCGCCGCGGCGCGCGAACTG
>Ga0307374_10010649_pt1 | contig 13267 bp, 16 predicted proteins | sample OX3MG_FD_202532 | JGI IMG/M metagenome (GOLD analysis project Ga0307374, IMG submission 202532) | Soil microbial communities from Risofladan, Vaasa, Finland - OX-3 | ecosystem: Environmental > Terrestrial > Soil > Coastal area > Acid sulfate soil | place: Finland: Risofladan, Vaasa | collected...
CCCGACCGGCTTTACGGCGCCGACCGGCGTCAGCCATGCGATCGACTATGCCGCCGAGGGCGGGCCGCGGGTGGATGTGCGCGTCCAGGAACTCTACGGACTGACGGTCCATCCCGCCGTGGCCAGCGGCCGCGCGCCGCTGATCCTGGCGCTGCTCTCGCCCGCGCACCGGCCGATCCAGCTCACCAGCGATCTGCCCGGATTCTGGCGCGGCGCCTGGAGCGAGGTTCGCAAGCAGATGCGCGGGCGCTATCCCAAGCATCCCTGGCCCGAGGATCCGGCCAGCGCCGCTCCGACCAGGCGCGCCAAGCCGCGGGCGACGTAGCGCGGATCGGCAAACTCATTGACGCGTCCCCAAAGGGTCGTGGTCCCGGTCCCGAGACGCCTGCTGCATCCGCCTTGAAACTCGACGTGCAACAATCTATGTTGCACCGCTGTCGGCGTGACAGAAAAACGCCGCCTCACCCACGACCTGGCCGCCAGCTGCGCTCGGGAGTCCGGCGACGTTAAACCGAACCAAAGTATCGACTCGGGGCGCTTCGGCGCTCGGGATGGATGCGGCGGCCGTGGTGGCGGTGATCCAGGCGCTTCAATACCCCGCCGACTTCGACAAGAGCGCCACGGCTCACCACAACCCGCAACAGTGGCACGACAGCTACAAACCCACGGTCGGTCAGCTCACGCTCTATCTGAAGTTCACTGTCGATGACGAAGGCAGGTTTCTGCTCACAAGCTTCAAGGAGGCTTGAAATGGTCGAGGAAAAGACGAGGCCCTGCCCCTCCTGCGACGGCGTCATGCGCCGTGGCGTTCAGGAGGAGACCGTCACGTTTCAAGGCGAGTCGCTGACCTACCTCCAACCTGGCTGGCACTGTGAGAACGGTGACGACGGGGTTCTTGAAGGGGCGGACAACGACTATGCCGACGCGGCCCTGCACGAAGTCATGGCGCGAGCGAAGCACTCGCCGATTTCGCCGCTGATGATTCGCGCCGCGCGGGAGGCTGTCGGCGTCTCCCAACGCCAGGCGGGCAAGGTGTTCGGCGGCGGCCCCACGGCGTTCTACAAATACGAGACGGCCAAGGCCATCCCGTCCGAGGCGATGGCGAACCTGCTGCGATTGGCGTTGGAGAACCCTGGTCTTTTCACCAAGCCGCCTCGTGGCGCGTTCAACTGGCCATCGGCTCAGGACGCCCAGCTCCTGCGTCGCGCCATCACCGATGATCGCCTCAACGCCATCGTGCGGCGCGTCTATCCTCAAACGGACGCCGCCTGAAGATCCAAAACGCTGGAGCGCGTTCGGATCGGAAAACCGGTTCCACTTTTGCGGAACGCGCTCTGGCCACCCCGCAGCCGCTTTGGCGCCGGTTCGATGGCGTGGCCTGTTCCGCGCCAATCTCCCGGGTCCACGTTCCAGGTCCATGGCCAGAGCCCCCGCGATCATCGTCGTCGGCGCTCGGCCGGCGGCGTCGGGGCGGCGTCGGCCGCCCGACGGGCGGGAATCGCTCAGCGCGCCACGGCGTAGATCATGATCCCGGCCGCCACGGCGAGGTTGAGGCTGTCGGCGCGGCCGCGCATCGGGATCTTGACGGTGACGTCGCAGATGGCGGCAAGTTGCGCCGGCAGACCGGCCTGCTCGGCGCCCATGAGGACGAGGGTCGGCGCGCGATAGGCCGGGGCGCGAAAATCGGTCTCTGCGCCGAGCAGGGCGCCGGCGACCGTGCCTGGCCAGCGCGCCCGCCAGGCGACGAACTCCGGCTGGCTCGCCTTGGCGATCCGCACGGCGAAGATCGAGCCCATGGTCGCGCGCACCGCTTCCACGGAATAGGGGTCGCAGCAGTCGCCGACCAGGATGACGCCGCCGCAGCCGGCCGCATCGGCGGTGCGCACGATGGTCCCGAGGTTGCCCGGGTCGCGCACCTGCTGCAGGGCGACCCAGCAGGGCGCGGTGGGCGGATCGAGGTCTTCCAGGGCGGTGAACGCCTGATCGAATACGGCCAGCACCGTCTGGGGATTGTCGCGCCGGGAGATCTTGGCGAGAATCGCGGGGCCGACTTCGATCGCCTCGCCGCCGCCGGCGGCGGTGGCCTCCAGGGCGCGACGCAGCAGCGGATGGCCGGCGGCCTCGGAACCGAAGATCAGGACTCTGGGCGCGTGGCCCATATCCACCGCCTCGGCGACAATCTTCAGGCCCTCGGCCAGGAAGCGGCCGCTCTCCTCGCGCGCCTTGCGCATGTGCAGGGCGCGGGCCGCCTTGACGGCCGGATTGGCGAGGGAGGTGACCGTCCGCGTCACGGCGCGGCGCTCCAGCGGGCGAAGGCGGACAGCCCGACCCCGCGCAGGCCGTCCTCCTCGATCAGCGCCAGTTCGCCCCAGTCGACGATGCCGCCGCGCCCGCCGAGCGCGTCGGCCACGAGGCCGGCGAGCGCCAGGCCCGACAGGCGTTCGGCATAGGCGCCGACCAGGAGGAATGCAGCGTCGGGCGCGAGCAGGGCGGCGCATCCGGCCATCAGCCGCGGCAGGTCCTCCAGCAGCCGCCAGACTTCCCCCGCCGGCCCGCGGCCATGTTTCGGCGGGTCGAGGATGATGCCGTCGTAGCGCCGCCCGCGCCGGATCTCGCGCTGCACGTATTTGCGGGCGTCCTCGCAAAGCCAGCGAACCGGCCGGTTCTCCAGGCCCGAGAGCGCGGCGTTCTCGCGCGCCCATTCGATCGCGCGCCTGGAGGCGTCGACATGGGTGACGTGCGCCCCGGCCGCCGCGCAGACGAGGCTCGCCACCCCGGTGTAGCCGAAGAGGTTCAGGATCTCGACCGGCGCCCGGCCGCGAAGACGCTCGTCCAGCCAGGCCCAGTTGGCGGCCTGTTCGGGGAAGAATCCGAGGTGCCTGAAGCCGGTGCAGCGCGCGTGGAAACGCACGCCGCGCCAGGCGAGCGGCCAGGGCTCGAGCGGCGCCCGCGCAAACCGCCAGTGGCCGGCGTCCTCGTCGTCGGCCGGATCGAACACGGCGTTCGCCGCCATCCAGATCTCCTCGCCCAGAGCCGGGCGCCAGAGGCACTGCGGCTCTGGCCGCACCACGCAGACTGGTCCGTAGCGCTCCAGTTTGCGGCCGCCTCCCGAATCGACCAGGCCATAGTCGGCCCAGGCGCCGGTGCGCAGGATCGTCGGCGTCGCGGCGATTTCTGGCGAGGCGCGGCTCATGGCCCGCCTTAGCGGCTCGGCGCGCCGATCGTCCAGACCGCGTCCAGGGCGCGGCCTTGTTTGCAGGCGGGGTTTCCCGTTTAGTACGCTGGGTAAACGATGATAGGGTGCGCAACGTGAGCCTGATCGAGAACAAGCCGGCCAGATCGGCGCGCAAGGCCAAGGGCGACGGGCATCTGCGCCGCGCCGAGATCCTGGAGGCGGCCGAGCGGATCTTCGTGGCCGAGGGCTACGAAGGGGCGACGATCCGCAAGATCGCCGACGAGGTCGGGGTCTCCTCGACGGCGCTCTACATGCACTTCCACGACAAGGATCAGATCCTGCAGGAGATCTGCCGCGGCGCCATGCAGGCGCTGCTGGAGCAGAACAGCGAGATCGCCGCGCGGCCGATCGATTCGGTTGCGCGCGTCAGGCTGATGCTGGAGGCCTATGTGCGCATGGGTCTGGAGCACCCCAACGCCTATCGGCTGGTGTTCTGCTCGAAGCTTCGACTGGGCTCGGGCGCCGACGAGACCGCCACCGCCGAGATCGGCGCCCAGTGCTACGAGCGCTACTGCGGCGTGGTGCGCGAGATCGCCGCCGCAGGAAGGCTTCGCGCCGGCGATACCGACGGCGCCGCCCAGACGCTCTGGGCCGCCTGCCACGGCCTGGTGGCGCTGATGATCACCCGGCCGCATTTCGACTGGGCCTCCGCCGACGAGATGATCCACGTCATGCTGGAGGGCCTGCTCTACGGACTCGTGGCCGACTAGAGCGCGTTCCGCAAAAGTGGAACCGGTCTTGCACCCGAACGGACTCCAGCGCTTTGGCTCCAAAGCACGATTCAGCGATCGGACGATTCCGTCTGATCGCATCGTGCTCTAGGCGGTGCGCCTGGCTTCGAGTTCGACCGTTCTCGGCTGGCTCGCCGCGGCCGCGGTTCTCTGCGGCGGCGGGCCGGCCACGGCGAGCCCCCGCGTCTTTTCCCTCGATCAGTGCGCCGATCAATACGTCCTGGCGCTGAGCCCGAGGCCGGCGATCGCCGGTCTGTCGATGCGCGCGCGCAATGCCGACTCCGACCTGCGGGCCATGGCCCTGGGCCTGCCGCTGCGCCGCGCCACCACCGAATCGGTGCTGGCCGCGCAGCCGCAGATCGTCGTGCGCGAGTGGGGCGGCGACGCGCGGCTGGTCGCAGCGCTGCGACGGCGCCACATTCGCGTGGTCCAGCTCGGCGATGCGACGGACTTCGCCGGCGTGGCGGCCAACATCCGCAAGCTCGCCGCCGCCCTGGGCCAGGCGCCGGCCGGCGAGGCGCTGATCGGGCGCATGCAGCGGAAGCTGGCGGCGGCGAAGGGGGCGTGGGCGGGGGCGGGCGCGCTCTATCTGACGCCGGGCGGCGAGACGGCCGGGCGCGGCACCCTGGTGGGTGCGATCCTGGCCGCGGCGGGCCTCGCCGATCTCGCGCCGCACGCCGGCTACGCCAGCCTCTCGCTCGAGCGCCTGATCGCCGATCCGCCCTCGGCGATGGTGCTCGGCTTCTTCCGCGACCTCGCGGCCGGCAATCAGCATTGGACCCTCGCCGGCAACGGCCGCTTCCGGGCCATCGCCAAGCGCCGCTCGATCGCCTCGCTGCCGGGCAAGCTCGTCGGCTGCCCCACCTGGTTCGCTGCCGATGCCGCCGTCGAACTGGCGCAGGCCCGGCGCTGAAGCGGCATGAAGCTCAACCTGCTGCTGCTTGGCCTGCTCGCCGCCGCCCTGGCGCTGTCGCTCGCCTTTGGCGAGGTCGCGCTCACCTTGGAGCAATACCGCCAGGCCGTGACCGAGCCGGGCTCGATCGGGGCGCAGATCATCTTCGGCGTGCGGGCGCCGCGCGCGGCGACGGCGGCCCTGGTGGGCGCGGCCCTCGGGCTATCGGGGGCGGTGATGCAGGGCCTGCTGCGCAACCCGCTCGCCGACCCCGGCGTGCTCGGCGTCTCCGCCGCCGGCGGCCTCGGCGCCTCGGCGGCGATCGCCCTCGGCTTTGCCGCGAGGCCCGGCGGGCTGGAGGCGGCGGCGCTGGCCGGCGCGCTGGGCGCCGGCGCGCTGGTCGCCTACCTCGCCGGCAGGTTGCGCGAGCCGGAGACGCTGATCCTCTTCGGGGTCGCCCTGGCGGCGCTGGGGGGGGCGCTGACGGCGCTGATCCTCAATCTGTCGCCGTCGCCGGTCGCCGCGGACGACGTGCTGAAATGGCTGCTCGGCTCGGCCGCAGATCGCGACTGGAGCGATCTGGCCCTGGCCCTCGCGCCCATGGCGCTGGGCGCAGCTCTGTGCGCCTATGCCGCCGGCGGACTGCGCATGCTGACGCTCGGCGAGGAGACTGCGGCGCTCTCGGGCCTGCCGATGGCCCGCCTCAGGGCGGCGTCGGTGGCGGGCTCGGCCCTGCTCACCGGCGCCTCGGTGGCTCTGGCCGGCGTCATCGGATTCGTGGGCTTGGCCGCGCCGCACATCGTGCGCGGCTCGGTCTCCGACGATCCGGCCCGCACCCTCGCGCCCTCGGCGATCACCGGCGCCATCCTGCTGACGCTCGCCGACCTCGCCGCCCGGATGATCCCGACCGCGGAGGAACTGAAGCTGGGAGTCGTCACCGCCCTCTTCGGCGCACCCCTCTTCGCCGTGGTGGCCTGGCGCGCGGCGCGGAGCTGGCGCGCGTGACCGCGATGCTCGAGATCGAGCGCCTGGGGGTGGCGCACGGCCGCCGCACGGTGCTGGCGGACGTGACGCTCGCCGTCGCGCCGGGCGAGATCCTGGGGCTGGTGGGACCGAACGGGGCCGGCAAGACGACGCTTGTCCGCGCCGCGCTCGGATTGCAGAGAATCGCGGCGGGCGAGGTCAAACTGGGCGGGCGAAGGCTGGCGGACCTCGGCGAGGCGGCGCGGGCGGCGATCGCCGGCTATCTGCCTCAGGAGCGCCGCGTCGCCTGGAACATGCCGGCCTGGCGCATCGCCGCGCTCGGGGCCGCCAATCGCGCGCCCGCCCAGGCGCACGCCATCGCCCTGGCCTGCCTGGCCGAGCTGGAGATGGCCGCTCTGGCCGATCGCGGCGTGCTCGACATGTCCGGCGGCGAGCGCGCCCGGGTGCTGCTGGCGCGGCTGCTGGCGAGCGCCGCGCCGCTGCTGATCGCCGACGAGCCGGCCGCCGGACTCGATCCGGACGCCCAGCTTCTGGTTCTGGAGCGGCTGCGCGAGCGCGCGGCGCGCGGCGCGGCGGTGGTCGTCACCCTGCACGACCTGACCCTCGCCGCCCGAGCCTGCGACCGCCTGGCGGTGCTCCACCACGGCCGCCTGTGCGCCCTCGGGCCCGCGGCCGAGGCGCTGGCGCCCGCGGTGCTTGCCGATGTGTTCGGCCTCGACGGCGAGCTGGTCGACGCCCCCGCCGGCGCGGTCCTGGCGGTCCGCCGCCGGGCGACCTAGAGCGCTCCAGCGTTTTGACTCGCCGCCAGGCCGCGGCGCGCCTCAGGGCGTCGGGGTCGCCGGCGTGCTGGCCGGCTGCAGAACCGGCGTGGCCGCGGCATAGCCGTAGGCGCCGCGCTTCAGATCCTGGGCGAGGGTGAGGGGCGCGGAGCCGCCGCCGAGGCGGGCGCGATAGACCTGCATCGCCTCCAGCACCCGCATCACGTAGTTGCGCGTCTCCGGGAACGGGATGCATTCGATGAAATCGGCGGGATCGGTTCCGGCCGAACGCGGATCGCCGCAGAAGCTGGTCCACTGCAGCGGCCGCCCCGGGCCGGCGTTGTAGGCGGCCGCGGCCATCACGTAGGAGCCGCCGAACTGGTCCACCAGCAGGCCGAGATAGGCCGAGCCGAGCTGCATGTTGAAGTCGGCGTCCTCCAGACGGTCCCGCTCGTACGAATACCCCAGCTTGCGGGCCAGCACCTCGGCCGTCCCCGGCATCAGCTGCATCATGCCCAGGGCCCCGGCCGCAGAGCGGATGTGCGGATCGAAGCCGCTCTCCTGACGGATGACGCCAAGCACGAAGGCGGTCTCGGGCGCGCCGGAGACCTGCGGCATCGTCCTCAACGGATAGCCGCGGTCAGGCAGGATCAGGTCGTGCTGGGCGGCGATGCGGACCACCCGCATGGCGAGCGCCTGATCGCCGTAGCCGCTCGCCAGGTCGACCAGTTCGGCCGCCTGGGTGGCGTCGGGCAAGGTGGTGGCGAGGCCGGCGACGAAGCGGCCGAACACCTCCTTGGCCCCGATGCCGGCGAGCATTCTGGCGGCCCGCACCGGCTCGCGCGCCTCGAAGCGGGTCCGGTCCGCAAGGGTGATCGTGGGATCGCGGCCGAGCACCAGCCGCGCCACGCCCGCCTTCGCCGCGGCGAGCTGGCCATAGAAGGTGGTCGGGTAGCGGGCCGCCTCGGCATAGAAGACCTGGGCGTTGAGCTGGTCGCCTTCGGCTTCCAGCGCCCGGCCGCGCCAGTAGAGCGCGCGCGCCTTGGTGATCGGGGAGGTCCCGATGGCCTCGACCCTGGCGAAGTGCCGGTCGGCGAGGCTGGGGTCGTCGAGCCGGGTCAGAGCCAGCCAGCCGGCGTAGAACTCGGCCTCCGCCCCGTCCTCGCCCGAGCCGACACCGCTGTCGGCCGCGGCCCGATAGGCGCCGCGCGCATCGCCCGCCTCCAGGGCCGACACCACCAGCGGCCGCCGCAGCTTCCACATCCGGCTCTGCGATTCGCCGTCCGGAAGCGGTGTGGCGAGCGCCGGAAGCAGGGCCAGGGCGTCGGCGTCGTCGCCGCGGCGCGCGAAGCTCGCGGCGCGCTCGTACTCGAGGCCAGGGTCGTCCTGAAGCGCCGGCGGCAGGGCCGCGATCAAGCCGTCGGCGTCCGACGCGCCCGAACGCACGGCCATGCGCGCAAGCGCCAGGGCCTGCTGGTCGGGGGGGAGCAGCGCCAGCATGTCGTGCGCCGCCGGCCCCTGGTCGCCATAGAGCAGCATCTCCTCGCGCGCGGCGTGATCGGATTGGCCGAGGAGGTCGCCGAAGCGGGCCAGCATCTGCTGCTGCGCAGCGGCCTCGAAGGGCTGGGTGCGCCAGACGCGGCGAATCAGCGCGCGCGCCTTGGGCGTCTGGCCGGTGCTCTCGTAGGCCGAGGCCAGGGCCATCGCGCCTTGCGCGGTCGTCGGCTCGGCGCCGGCGAACCAGGCGATCACGTTCTGGGGCGAGAGGCCGCCGCCCTCGATCACCTTCTCGGCGGCCGATTCGCGGCGGGCCGCGTCGGGCCAACCGGCGAGGCTGCGGCGCGCGCCGTCGAGTTCGGCGAAGCTCATGGCGTCGGGGTCGGCATCGACGAGCGCCCAAAGCGCAATCTTGCGCGCCAGGGGATCGGAGATGGCGAGCATGAGTTCGCGCACCTTGGCCGAATCACCGGCCCGCGCGGCTTCCAGCGCCTCGTCGAGCGCCTGGGCGTCCGAATCGGCGAGCGCGGCGGGAGAAGCAGCGGCCGGCGCTTGAAGCGGCGCAGGAGCGACCGGCGCGCCCCTCGACAATCCCTGCGCCAGGGCGACGCCGCCGCCCACGGCGAGGGCGCAAGCCGTGGCGACGAGGGCGCGGCGCAGGTCGAGACTCACGCGGGGTACGGACCTCCCGGCCGATATCCATCATCGAAGCGGCTGTTGCAGGCGCGCGCCCCGCCGACATATGTTCGAGAAGCTCCATACAGCTGGGTTAACGCCCGGTGAAATCACGGCTTCTTGCGTTGCCATGGCCCGACCTTCGTTCCGAGGCGTCTTCACCGCGCTGGTGACGCCCTTTCGCGCCGGCGCGCTGGACGAGACGGCGTTCCGCACCCTGGTGCAGCGTCAGATCGACGCCGGCGTCCACGGCCTCGTGCCGGTGGGCACGACCGGCGAGACCGCGACCTTGAGCCACCGCGAGCATCGCCGCGTGGTCGAGCTCTGCGTCGAGGTGGCTGGCGACCGCGTGCCGGTGATCGCCGGCGCCGGGTCCAACGCCACCGCTGAAGCCATCGAACTGGCGGGCCACGCCAGGGAGGTCGGCGCCGCCGCCGCGCTGATCGTCACCCCCTATTACAATCGCCCCAGCCAGGAGGGGCTCTATCGCCACTATGCCGCGATCAACGATGCGGTCGAGCTGCCGGTGCTGGTCTACAACGTGCCGTCCCGCACCGGCGTGGACATCTCCAACGACACCCTGCAGCGGCTTTCGGCCCTGCCCAACATCGCCGGCGTCAAGGACGCCACGGGCGATCTGGGGCGCGCCAGCCTGCAGCGGCTGACCTGCGGTGCAGACTGGGTGATGCTGTCGGGCGACGATCCATCGGCGCTCGGCTACATGGCGCATGGCGGCCACGGCTGCATCTCGGTGACCGCCAACGTCGCGCCTGGCCAGTGCGCCGCCTTCTACCGCGCCGCGCTGGACGGCGACTGGAAGGCGGCGCTGGCGTGGCAGGACCGGCTCGCGCGCCTCCACAAGGGGCTGTTTCTCGACGCCTCGCCCGCACCGACCAAGTTCGCTCTGGCCCGCCTGGGGTTGATCCTGGAGGAGGCGCGCCTGCCGATCGCGCCGTGCGAGGACGCGGTGAAGCCGGCGATCATCGAGGCCATGCGCGAGGCCGGCGTCCTCTGATGTCGAAACTGATCGCGGAGAACCGCCGCGCCCGCTTCGATTACTTCCTCGAGGAAAGGCTCGAGGCCGGGTTGGCGCTCACCGGCAGCGAGGTCAAGGCGCTGCGCCTGGGCCGGGCCAATATCGCCGAATCCTACGCCGCCGTGGCCGGCCGCGAGATCTCGCTCGTCAACGCCCACATCCCCGAATACGGGCCCGCCAACCGCTTCAACCACGAACCGCGGCGCGCCCGCCGCCTGCTGCTGCATCGCCGCGAACTCGACAAGCTGATCGGTTCGGTCCAGCGCGAGGGCCGCACGCTGATCCCGACGCGGCTCTATTTCAACGACCGCGGCCTGGTGAAGCTGGAACTGGCGCTCGCCAAGGGCAAGAAGGCGCACGACAAGCGCGCCACCGAGCAGGAGCGCGACTGGAAGCGCGAGCAGGGCCGGCTGATGCGCGACCGTGGCTGAAATCAGCGCAACCGCGCCCGCACCGCCTCGAAGACCGCCTCGAACATCGCCGGCGTGAGGCGCCCCGTGTTGGTGTTCAGCCGCGAGCAGTGATAGCTGTTGATGAGCAGGTAGCCGCCGGCTTCGGTGCGCGCGCCGTGGCCGGCGGCGCCAGCCGAAGCCCGGAGGCCGAGGCCCTTCAGCACGTTGCGGCGGGCGACGTCGCCCAGGCTCACGATCACCTGCAGATTCGACAGGGCGGCGATGCGCGCGGCCAGGAACGGGCGGCAGGCGGTCTCCTCGGCGGTCTCGGGCCGGTTGCCGGGTGGGGCGCAGCGGACCGCGTTGGTGATCATGCAGTCGACCAGTTCCAGCCCATCGTCGGCGCGCGCCTCGTAGCGGCCGCGGGCGAACCCGGCCTTGACCAGGGTGGCATAGAGCAGCACCCCGGCATGATCGCCGGTGAAGGGACGGCCGGTGCGGTTGGCGCCGGCGCGTCCGGGCGCGAGGCCGACGATCAGGAGCCGCGCCGCCGGGTCGCCGAACGAGGGCGCCGGGCCGTTCCACCAGTCGGGATGGGCGTCGCGGTTCGCCTGGCGATAGCGCACCAGGCGTGGGCAGAGCGGGCAGTCGCGCCGCGGTTCGGCCTCAGCCTCGATCTTCGGCATCCGCGGGATGGATCGAACGCGCGGCGCGCGCCTCGGCCTTGGCTTCCTGGATGATGCGGGGCAGGCGCGCCGGGCGGCCAATCAGGTCGGAAAGGTCGGCGAGATCGACGAAGGCGTCGGCCTGGCGGCGCAGATCGTCCGACGCCATCGGCGGCTGCGACTTCACCGTGGAGACGACGGTCACCCGGACTCCCTTGCGCTGCACCGCTTCCACGAGGCGGCGGAAGTCGCCGTCGCCGGAGAACAGCACCACGTGGTCGATGCGCTCGGCGAGCTCCAGCATGTCGACCGCCAGTTCGACGTCCATGTCGCCGCGCCAGCGCTTGCGCCCCTGGGCGTCGGTATATTCCCGCGCCGTCTTGGTGATCAGGGTGAAGCCGTTGTAGTCGAGCCAGTCCACCAGCGGCCGGATCGGCGAATAGTCCTGCTCCTCCACCAGGGCGGTGTAATAATAGGCGCGCACCAGGACGCCGCGGGCGCGGAACTCCTCCAGCAGGCGCTTGTAGTCGACGTCGAAGCCGAGGCCCTTGGCGGAAGAGTAGAGATTGGCCCCGTCGATGAAGAGGGCGAGGCGGTCGGTGGGATAGAAGGTCATTGGTTGCGTCCGTTCCGGATAGTCGCTCCGCCCCCCAGGACGAGGCCGTCGTCCTCGCGCTCGGCGGCAATCTGGCCGGGGATTATCCCAGCCTCGAAGCGCTCTTGGAAGCGGCCCTTTCGGCCTTGCCGCGCGCCGGCCTGCGCATCGTCCGGCGGTCGAGCTGGTGGCGCTCCGCCGCCTGGCCCGACCCAAACAGTCCTCCGTATCGCAACGGCGTCGTGCTTGTCGAGACGAGCCTTGCTCCGCGCGCCGTGCTGGAGGCCGTCCTCGCCATCGAAACGCGCTTTGGCCGCCGCCGGTCCGAACCCAACGCCGCGCGCACCCTCGACATCGACCTCGTCGCCTATGGCCGGCGCGTCATCGACGAGCCGGGCCTGAAGGCGCCGCATCCGCGGGCGCACGAGCGCCGCTTCGTCATGGGCCCACTGGCCGAGATCGCGCCGCAGTGGCGCCATCCCGTGCTGGGCAAGACGGCCACGGAGCTGGCGGAGGCCGCGCCAATCGGCCGCGACGCGGCGCCGGTTGCGCGGCGCCCGTGAGCATCGTCGGGCCTCAGGCGCATGTCGAGCCTCAGGCGCATTGCGGAGCTGATCAGTTGTTCCTGCTCTTACAAGTAGGAGTAGGAAACGTCGATCATGCGAATCACGTCCAAAGGGCAGGCGACGATCCCGGCGGAAATCCGCGAGAAGGCCGGGCTGTTTCCGGATACGGAAGTGGAGTTCCGGTTCGACGGCAAGACCGTGAGCCTCGTCGCGGTAGCGGGCGGCAGGCGGCCTAGTCGCGGCGCCCGCCTGGTGATCAACCCCGTCGTTTACGCAGGGTATCGGTGCGGTTCTCCCGGATCGAGGATGTCGAAGCGGCGCTCCCGCCGGATCTCTTCGCGCGAGAGCCGATCCCTTTTCGAGGCGGCGTTCCTCGCCGGGAAGTCCTTCCAGGTCTACCGCAGCCGCGGCGGACAGAGGCGCTCGCCGCTTCCCGATCTCTTCACCGGCGCGCACGCCGTGATCGCCGGGTACGAACTGCTCACGCGAGACGCCGGGCGCTATCGCAGCTATTATCCAGGACTGGCGCTGATCGCGCCTGATTGACACAGGCGATCGCCATGGAGTCGGCTGCGGCAATCACCGCGCATCGACGAGGCGTCGATGCACGTCGTTGCGCAATGGCGGCGACGTCTCTATCTTGGAGGCTTCCACCACAAGAGAGACTTCCATGGCGCGCGTCACCGTCGAAGACTGCATCGACAAGATTCCCAATCGCTTTGGCCTGGTTCTGGCCGCGGCGCACCGGGCGCGGGCGATCGCGGCTGGCGGCCAGATCCTGGTCGATCGCGACAACGACAAGAACCCGGTGGTGGCCCTGCGCGAAGTCGCCGACGACGTCGTCGACCCGGAGGAGCTGAGGGAGGCCCTGATCGCGGCGCTGCAACGCGTCGACGAGCACTCCGAGGCCGAGGAGGAAGCCGAGACCCTGGCGCTGCTGGCCGATCCGACGCACCGGCAGATGAGCGAGCAGGAACTGGTGCGCGCCCTGCAAAGCGACCGCGACGGCGGCCAGGAGGAGCGCTACTGACCGCGGAGGCTCTAGGCCCGCTTCCCGTCAGGACGGCCCCGAAGGCCGTGCAGCCGAAGGCTGGACGGCCCAAGGACGGCCCGCCGGTCCCGCCCGACGCCCGGCGGTTCCTGCGCCAGTACGAACTGATAGAACGGGTCAAGGCCTATGATCCGACGGCGGACGAGGCGCAGCTCAACCGCGCCTACGTCTACGCCATGCGCGCGCACGG
>Ga0307374_10010653_pt1 | contig 13261 bp, 18 predicted proteins | sample OX3MG_FD_202532 | JGI IMG/M metagenome (GOLD analysis project Ga0307374, IMG submission 202532) | Soil microbial communities from Risofladan, Vaasa, Finland - OX-3 | ecosystem: Environmental > Terrestrial > Soil > Coastal area > Acid sulfate soil | place: Finland: Risofladan, Vaasa | collected...
ACGAAGCGCCAAGAGTCCGGCGGCATAGTGGCCGGCATGACCATGGACGCCGGGGCGCTCATCGCCGTCGACCGCAACGACCGCCGAGTGCTGGTGCTGCTGGCCCGTGCCCGCGAGACCGGGTCCCGGGTCACCGTCCCGGCGAGTGCTCTCGCTCAGGCCGTCCGACGACCGGAACAGCAGGCACGTCTGGCCCGGCTCCTTCGCCAGCCGACGACCGACGTCGTACCTCTCGATCGGGTTGATGCCACAAACGTCGGACGGCTACTTGCTGCGAGCGGGACATCCGATGTTGTGGATGCTCACGTTGTGATCTGCGCTCGCCGAGCCGGTCAACAGGCCCTGACATCCGATCCAGATGATCTTCGGGCTCTCGATCCAACCATCCGTGTTGTCACGGTCTGATCAGACCGGAAGCTGAACATCGATGATGGGTAGTTCCCGACAACGATCAGCGAATGTGCTGACAGGGTGCTGGAGGATCGTCGAAACGGACCTTTGGGAACAGGACTACGTCGATCTTGTTGCTCCCGGATACGTCGAGTTCGGCGAGGACCACCGAGGCAGCCTCGGATTCATCGCCGTCCAAGGAGGGATCGACTGGCGAGGGTTTGCCCTCGATGGGCACCCGGGCGCGGAGTTCACCTGGGAAGGCTTTGATGGGTGATCCGGTCACGGGCCGTGGCCGGGCGGTCGTGGAAGAGGGTGACTCCCGGCGCGGCCGTATCTACTTCCACCTCGGCGACGACTCCGGTGTTAGTGCCGAACGGGTGGAGCCATCGCGCTCTCGACGTCGGACCTAGTGGTTCCTTCGATGCCGGACTCTGCGGCAGATCTGGCTCGCGCAGTAGCAGAACTGGAGGGGGAAAATCGCCGGCTTCGGCGACGACTTGGCATCGACGTCGACCGTCGGTGGCTCCGGCTTGGACGCCGATCCTGTAGATAGCCCGGGAGCCGGCGGTATGGGCGCCCCAGCCGGGGCGATTATGGGCGGCGGCTATGGGATGCTCTTGGACGGGGACCGGGGCTGTGTTGTATCGGTCGATCGGGCGCGTCGCCGAAACTCTGCGCGTTAGGAGTGAGCCGTCGCCGACTCGTTGCTTTGTCCCGGATGGGTATCAGCGGTCTATGTGACTGTCAGTTGGGTGTACATGCCGGCGGCGTAATGGCCGGGGAGGTTGCAGATCAGTTCGTAGCGGCCGGGCGCCAGGTTGAGGGTGACCCAGCCGATGCTGCCGGGATTGATACCGTCCCCGGCGCCGGGCCCGCAGGAGTGGGACGCTTCGCTGAGCGATCCGGTCTCGTCTACCCGGTTGTCGGTGCCGACTGTTCGTTCGCCTACCTGCTGGCCTTGGGGTAGGGGCAGCACGACCAGTTCGTGGACCAGACTGCCGGTGTTGGCCACTCGCAGGGAGATGGTGCCGGCCGGGACGCTGTGGGTGTTGGTGAGGACTCTCATCATGCCGCCGCCCTGCCAGGCGCCCATCATGGCCCCGCCCATATTGGTGAGGGTGACATCGACGACGCTGCCGGGCAGGCTCGGGGCGGCGCACTGCCCGCTGGGGGCGGCCCAGCGGTGGCTGAACGCCCGGTTGGCGGCGGCGAAGGCGACGGTGGACGCCCCGGCGAGCACGATCACGGCGACACCCACCGCGGCGGCGAGTCGCAGGTTGCGCCGGCCGGGTTTCATCTGGCTCGTAGCAGGTCGCGGCGCTTGGTGTATTCGTCGGCGTCGATCTCGCCCCGAGCGAAACGCTCGTCGAGGACCCTCATGGCCGTGTCGGAGTCAACGCCTGCGGTCGGCGGCGGAGGGTTTTGGCGGTCGCGGCCGTAGTAACGCACGGCCATGACTATCCCGGTGATGACCGCACCCCAAAAGATGACCATCATCACTGCCATGAACAGCCACGCACCCCAACCCCACTCGCCGCCGTTCCAGCCGTAACCCATCATCTCGCGACCTCCTGTGGTTACCCAGCTAATCGCCGCGCCGGCTCGAACTGTCAGAGTCGAAGGTCCTCTTCCGCAGGGCCACCCAGTCGCTCCTTGGGGCGGCCACCCCGGTTCGCATGAGCTGTCGAGCGATCTGGGTGGGACGGAAGATTCGGCCCGTAGGATCGGGCGCGTGCTTGTAGGCGAATGCGGCTGCGACACCTCTGGCTTCCCTACACGGTCCGGCCGGGCCCGAGGCTGAGAGGTGCGGGTCCTGGACGCGGCAGGTCACGCCGCTGAAACGGCGGCCAGCATGGCCTGGGAGATCTGGTGGGCCCTGGTGCTGGGTTTCTACCTGTCCGCGGTGGTCGAAGCGCTGGTGCGCAAAGACACCATCGGCCGATTGCTCGGCGACCGCCGCCCCAAGAGCCTGGCCGTCGCGGCCGGGTTGGGAGCCGCGTCGTCGTCGTGTAGCTACGCGGCCGTGGCCCTGGCCCGGTCGCTGATCCGCAAAGGCGCCGACTTCGTGGCCGCCATGGCCTTCCAGTTCGCCTCCACCAACCTGGTCATCGAACTGGGCATCATCTTGGCGGTGCTGCTGGCCTGGCAGTTCACCCTGGCCGAGTTCGTCGGCGGCATCATCATGATCATCCTGCTGGCCCTGGCCTTCCGAGCGTTCGTCCCCGAGCAGCTCATCGACGAGGCCCGGGCCCAGGCCGGCCGGGGCCTGGCCGGGCGCATGGAAGGCCACGCGGCCATGGACATGAGCGTGACCGGTGACGGCCCGTTCTGGCGGCGACTGCTCTCACCCGGCGGGTTCACCGCCACCAGCCACCTCTATGTCATGAACTGGTGGAGCGTCCTGTTCGACATCGTCCTGGGTTTGGCCATCGCCGGCTGTCTGGCCGCCTGGGTTCCCGACAGCTTCTGGGCGCATCTGTTCTTCACAGAACACCCCCTGGCCGCCAAACTGTGGGGGCCGCTAATCGCTCCCGCCATCTCGGTCGTCGCCTTCGTTTGCTCCATCGGCAACGTGCCCCTCGCCGCCGTGCTGTGGAACGGTGGCATCAGCTTCGGCGGGGTGGTCGCGTTCATCTTCGCCGACCTGATCATCATCCCCATCCTGCTCATCTACCGCAAGTACTACGGGACCCGCATGGCCGTCCGCATGTTCGCGCTGTTCTACGCCACCATGGTGGTTGCCGGCTACATCATCGAAGTTGTCTTCGCCCCGTTAGGGCTGATAACGGCCATCCGCAACGCCAAAGCCATCAGCCCCCATATCTCGCTCAACAGCGACACCTACCTCGACATCATCGCCATCGCCCTCACCCTCGTGCTGGTCTTACGGTTCCTGAGCACCGGCGGCCGAGCGATGCTGGCCATGATGGGCGGCCCTCCCGACCACAGCGGTCCCGCGGCGCACCCACCCAGCCCAACCTGACCCCGGCCATCAAGCGCTGGGGATAGGGGCGAAGCTGACAGAGGGTGAAACCTGGTGCAGGAGCAGGAACAGGGCGGCGGATCCCCCCGATCCGCTGGAGCGAACTACTTGCGCCAATACCCGGCGTACCGGGACATAGGGCAAGCGTCCTTCGGGGACTGCCCCGTGAGTTGTTTGGGGATAGTCCCGGAAATGGTTGCGCGCGGCACTCCGTTGCGCTTCGTCACCTCTTGGGCGGCACTCCGTTGCGCTTCGTCACCTCTTGGGCGGCAGCGAGCGGGCAGCTTCGGTACCAGTCTTCACCCATTTGCGTAGCTGCGCCTTGGTCCTAAGCGCGTCGTCGGCCACTCGGAGCCATCCCTCCATCGGCCGGCCTCGCATGATCGCCAGCTGGGTTTCCGCCGGCACCGCCTTCGTCGGAAGACAGCGGACGAGTATTCCGCCCTGACCGCTGGCGGCGATAGCCATCTTGCCATTCACCAAAAACGCGAGACCGCCAAACATCTTCTTCTCCGTGACCTGCTCTTCCTCGTGGCCTATGAGCTCCCGGATGCGATCAGCGAGATTCTCGTTGTAGGCCACGCCCCCGATGCTACGCCGCGGGACTCGCGGCTCCCGGCGCTGTCGAGGGCCTCCGAGTGGGACCACCGTGCTGCATAGCCCACCGTCGATTAGGGGGATGAGCGCCCAGGACCCGGCGTAGGGGGGACAGTCACGGGCGGGGCGCCTTGCGCGTTTGAGAACAGGACCCAAGTCAAGGGTAGGGCTCTACCCTGGCAGCACGAGGGACGCGGCCCGACCCAGCGTTCGGCGGGCGTCGACATCGGGGTCTTGTCGTTAACTCAAGGTCGGCTCGTGTCGGACAGCTCGCTCCCGCCGTAGGCGGCGGAACATCGGCCAGCCGATCAGCACCGAGCCGCTCGATGAGATCAGGCTGATCGCCAGGTCGACCGACCAACGACCCTGTTTGGCCCAGTAGACGTCCTGAAGGTCGAGCAGGAGCGCGAACTCGTCGACGATCAGGGCAAGGCTGATCCCATAGACAATGGAGACCAACGGATGTCGGCGGAACTGGTCGTCTCCATGCAGGGCCACCGCCCCCACCCCCGTCAGACCCAGAATGCCCCACATGTAGTGGTGAAGATGAATGCTACCGATACTGACGTTGCGGAGGCCTCCCTCGCCGGCGCGGATGCGGTGGGTGATGATTCGGACCACCACGAAGGTGACCGTGAAGGCCCCCCAGCTGAGCAGGGCGTTCTGGCGTCGCGGGTGGAGTTCCTCGTGGAAGGCGACCTTCACTGCCTCAGGCGGTGGTAGCGAAGAAGGCATTCCCAGATCGTTCCACACCAGTGGGGTCTTCTGTCCGATGCCGCCGGTTCGAGTCGCTCGGCCAGCGCCACTCGCACCGTTCTCATGGTGTGCCCACAATTTTGCGTCGTTTTGTCCGGCACCGAGGGAGTGGCGGAGGCATAACGCCGCACCCTGCCGGCGAAGGGGGATACCCGGCGGTATCCAGTCCGGTGGTGTTTTGGGGCGCGTGTCGGGGGGTGCCGCGGGTATGGCCGAACCGACTTGTTGGTGGGCCAGGACCGTTCAGTGTCACCCGAATAGCCGGCCCGATGGATCCTGCGGGACTCAGTCGGCGCGTCCCCGCCACATCCCGATGGCGCCGCGTGGGCGGTCCGCCTTCTTCCCAGTGACCAGGCGCTCTCGGTCGAACATCCGGGACACCAGCGGCACGGCCCGCGCATCGATGAGCAGCAGTACGCCCGCAAACAGGAGGGCGACCCGGACGCTCGGATGGAACACGCCGAGCGCCAGGAGAATGACCGCTACCAGGGGCGGAAAGCTGGCCACCATCCCGAGCTGCTGAGCGACGCGGATCTCGCTGGCCCGAACCGACACCGCCATTCCGACGATGACTGCCCAGCCGGCCATGAGCGGGGTGAGAAGGGCTATGGCCAACAGTACCGGGCCCTGGTGGAAGACGGCGGTGGAGGCCGCCGACTTTGCGAAGATCCTCACCACGGCCAGAAAGAGCCCGAAGACGGCGTATGACAGCACCAGAGTCGGGATCATGACCGCCGACGCCTTACCGAGGATGAACTCCTCCTGGCGCAAGGGTGTCGTCAACAGGGGCTCCATGGTCCCCTGCTCACGCTCCCCGACGATCGAGTAGGCGGCCAGGGTGGATGGCGTGACTACGGGGATGAGCAGCAGGAGCAGCAGCGGCACCTGGAGGTTGGTGCCCGCCGGGGCGAGGAAGACCGTCAGGGTGGGCTCGATGAGGAACACGACGGGCAGGATGATCATGGCCACTACGATGGAGCGCCGGCGGCGGTAGTCGCGTAGCTCCTTGCGCACGACGGCGCGGACCCGGGCGGTGTCCATGCTCATCACTGCCCCCGGGCCTCGACATCCTCGTCGACCAGCTCGAGGTAGACGTCCTCGAGCGAGTGCTTGGCTTCACCGATGGACACCACGTCAGCTCCGGCCGCCACCAGGCCGCGTGTCACCTCCGGCGCCACCCGCCTGGGATCGGGCACCGACAGCACGTAGGAACCTGGGCCGTCGGAGCGCCACCCGTCGACCCCGGGAATGCCGGTGAAGAGACGGCCAGGATCACCGAGTGGCTCCAGGGTCTGGACCACTAGCGTCTTGGTGAAGAGCTGAGCCCGGAGATCCTCGGTCCGGCCCACAGTCCGCAGCGTCGTGTTCAGTATGGCCACGCGGTCACAGAGCCTTTCGGCCTCCTCGAGCCGGTGGGTGGTAAGGAAGATGGTCGTACCACTCTGCCGGAGATTGGTGATCAGGTTGTGGACCTCCCGAGTGGCCACCGGGTCGAGTCCGGAGGTCGGCTCGTCCAGGAACATGACTACCGGGTCGCTCAGCAGCGTCCGGGCCAGCCCCACCCGCTGGCGCAGTCCTTTGGACAGGCCCCCGCACAGATCCCCGGCTCGGTCACCCAGATTGACGGCGTCGAGCGCATCCCTGATCCGCGCCGCCGGCTGGTGCAGACCGTAGAGGCCGGCGAAGTACTCCAGGTTCTCCGAAACCGTCAGCCGCAGATACAGCCCGGGCGCCTCGGGCATGATCGAGACGTGCTGGCGGATCTCCACCGCGTTGTCGGGCGCTAGCGGGATCCCCGCCACCGTGGCCGTTCCGGAACTCGGCTCGATAAGGGTCCCGAGCGTGCGCACCATGGTGGTCTTGCCGGCACCGTTGGGGCCCAGGAAGCCGAACACCTCCCCATGGGCGACCTCGAAGGACACCTCGCTGTAGGCCGTGCGTTCACCGAAGCACTTGGTCAGCCGGTCCACGACCACGGCGGCCTGCTGTGCCAAGGTCACCTCACGCACTCCCGTCTCCGACGCACGTCGTCGTCCCGAAGGAAATCATCGCGCCGGCCCAGATTGGGCATGGGGATGAGGATCGACCTGCCGTGCCACCCGGCCCCTCACCCCCGCCGGACCGCCTCGCGCGCCAGGTCCGGCCGCGCCTTCGCCCTCTCCGAACTCGCCCCTTCTGTCAATCCCAGGATCCACGGACGCCCGAGTTGGCCTGCAAGGAGGCTGGCCGTGTCCCGAGGCCGGCGATCAGGGGCGCGCCGCCCTCGGTCTTGTGGGGCACGTCTGCCCGAGATTATGGGCGAGCGTTCGGCAGCCAGATACTTGACGATTGTCAAGTTCCCTAGCCGTCGATCGGCTCGGGTTCCGGCATTGCTACATCCCGGCTAGGCGGTGAGCAGATCGGACACTATGTGGCGATGCCGGAGATCGAGGCCTCGTGGAGACGGTTAACGGGTTGGCTAGCACGGGAAGCTCCAGCGAGCCACGACTGCCTGACTCCTGCCGCCAGCCCAGAAGAAATCGACGCCGCCGAGACCGCCAACGGGGCGCCCTTCCCAGCGGAGCTTCGGGCGCTTTTACGACTGAACAACGGAGCGACGCAGTTCCTCCGTGGAGAGTTTCGCCTCGCTGCGGGGTTCCTCCCCGGAGGACACCGACTGTTGTCCGCTAGTGAGGTGGTTGAGCATCGAAAGATGCTCGATGACATTCTCCGGGGCATGGACCAAGACATGGTCGGCTGGTGGTGGCACCCCGACTGGATGCCGTTCGCCGCCCATGTGGCTGCTGACGCGCTGGTGATTGACCTACGTGACGGCCCTCAGCAAGGCGCCGTAGGCGAGTTCATGCACGAGGGGAACACCAACTTCGATTGGCGTCCCTCCCTCACCGCCGTTATCGACGACATCGCCCGGTGCGTCGAAACCGGTACGTCGTTTCGCTACTTCACTCCACGAGTGGTTGAGGGCCGCCTCGACTGGAACATCATTGTGGAGCCCCAAGACGAAAGCGGACCGATTCCTCACCACCGCCCCTAACATCAGCGCACTCGTTACGGGGTCGCCGGGCGGGGCAGCGCGCGAATCGGCGACACCTCACCTCGGCGCGTGTGGCGAATCGGAGAGGTTGGCGATTCCGAATGTTCGGGAGCCGGGAAGTGGCGCTATGCGCTCTTCAGGTATTGGCGAAGTGCTCGTCTCACGATCTCAGAGACGCTCACGCCCTCTTTCGCCGCCTGCTGAGCGGCGAGGTCCCGCAGTTCCGGCTCGATGCGCACGGACTCGACTTCCTTGGCCCGGACTCCCAGAGGTGGGCGCCCCCGGCCCCTGGGCTTGTTCTTGAGCTGCTCGGGGTCGTAACCGCGTTCGGCCTCGTCGGCGAACTTTTCGATCATCTCGTCGTCGATAGGGCGGCCGTCTCTGGTGTGTCCGTATATTCGCTTCGTCATTGGGTGCCGTCTCCAAAGAGCTCGTCGCGGGTGGAGCTTCTGAGTCGCATGGCGTGGATAACCAGAGCCGTGTCGGGAACGTCTAGCACCACCAGCTCGATTAGATTTCCGGCCCGGTCGGGACCGGCAACGAGGAACCGGTATGGATCGTCGTCCAGTTCCTGCCAGGCGAGGATGTTGTTGAACGCGTGGATGATGTCCTCGTCGGCGACGCCGTGCCGGCGGGCTGACGGGTGAATCTCCACATCGAATAAGTGTAATACGGATATTGGCGGTTCGGAAGGGCAAGCCGCCGGCGGCGCAGAACGCGCGCTCATCTCATTCACTTGCGAACGCAACAATCGCGACCGAGTCGGCGATCAGGCAACCTCCGTTGTATCTGCCCCTGGCTTTCAGGCGACGCCAGAACGCTCAGCTTCTGCCCGGGTGTCGGGTGCGTTTGGCCAGCGACCAGAAGCCGACACACACGAGGCCGAGGACCGAGACGGGTGCTCCAATGATGATCGCGCCTTCCACGATGGCGAAGGCGACCGTCGGGGGATAGCTCAGCCCCCGGACAAGCCCGAGGATCGCACCACTCACGACGCCGGCGAGACCGCAAACTGCCAGGATGCGCCATGGCATCGGCGGAAGGCTCACGTATCCATTCTCACCCCTGTGCCGGGCCGATGCGAGCTACCTCTCGGACCTCGCAGGATGGGGTCCAGGGAGTCGAAGGGGTGCATAACAGCAGCGCTTCTGATGTCGGGCGGGTACCCGATGGTGAGCTCGTACTCGGCATCGATCAGGGCGCTCAGTCAGAGTTGGCCGGTCGGTCACGATCCCCCTGCATGACCAAGCGAGCCGGGCTAGCCGCTTGATGTGGAGGCGTCCCCTTTGCCCTGCTATGGCATTCTCGTTACGTGGCCCTCGTCGCCTACTCAGCGCTGGTGGGAGTTGTCGTCAGTATCGCGGTCATCTACTGGGGCCTTCGGGGTTCGCGGCGGACCCGTCCGGGCCAGATCGTCAAACGGTTGAGGGCCTCCGGCGGTCCGGTCACACTTCAGATTCGGGCTCTGGGGACCACCTGGAAGCCGTCGCCGAGTGGACGTTCCGACCGTCTCTTCGGTTCGGCCCGCGCGGTGTACACCCTCGACGAGACCGGAAGCGTGCACCTCGCCTGGCAAGGAACACGGGGAGCGGAGCAGCATTTCGTTGGCGCTATACCTGAGAGTGCGCTTGCAGATGCACCGAAGAGCCCGCAGCGGAGACTGCTGCGACGGTTGATCGTCGGATACGTCGTCTTCCTCGCGGTCGCCTTCGTTCTCGGCTACTCACTGGCGGGTGGGTCCATCGCGAAGAGACTGATCGTCGCAGTCGCGTCCCTATTTGGTGCGATGCTGCTTGTCTCCATAGCCACGACCGTCATTCGGGTTGCTATCTCGGTCAGGTCCGTCGTTCGAGACCAGACCAAGGCGTCTTAGGCGCTCATTGTGTCCATCTGAAACCGGAACCAGGTTCCCGTAACGGTCCAGCGGACAACGGGACAACGGGACCGGGAGGCGCGCCAGATCAGCAGCGCATTTGGTTACGGGCGAGCCACACCCGGCCGCCCGTGATTCGGCATGGAGTGTCGATCTCGCGTGTCCGCCCCGTGGGAGAGTGCACCTTCGGGGAGCGCAGATCGCCGTCGTGCTCTTGCACGAGATGCACGATGGATCACCCGTATATCCAGCGTTACGCGCTGCCCAGCAGGCTCCTCACTCTCGGGCCCCCGTCGGCAGGGAACCACCCAGAGGTGGCGAAACGTCCAGGTGGAATGACCCGTGGCAACCTCACCAGAGCCCAGCGCCACCGCCGCTTCGGAATCGGGGTCGTCGCCGCGGCCCTGGTCCTGACCGCAGGTGGCTGCGCAGCGTCCCACAAGGCGTACCCGGAACACGCACCAGAGCTCTCAGCCTGGCTGTATCTCGATTCGACGCAGGTGCGATCCGGCACACCCATCAAGGGCACGCTCGTCGTCACCAACTCCACGCACCACAACGTCGGCACGCCTCCGGGCTGCGCTATCAGCTACCAGGTCGTCCTGACCAACACGAGCTACCACCCGATGGTGGTGTGGCCGGCCGTCTGCGCCTACAGCAGACGAAGCGCCATCTCGTTCCATCCAGGGGACACCAAGATTGCGATCACTGTCCAAACCACGTACTTGGCCTGCTCCCCACAGCAAACACCAGGATCGGACGTACCCACGTGCGGACAGGGCGGACAGGTACCGCCTCTACCGCCTGGCATCTACTACACCGAGCTCGTTAGCACGGGGAACTTCCCCCCCGCACCCCCGCCCGACCAGGTCACCTTGCTCAGCGCGAGCTGACACAGAACGTGGGCGCCATCTCGTTAGGACCGGCCTGGAACGGTGGTGTCGTCCTAGCGTCGGGGTCTCAACTGTGGGGCTCGGGCCCCTCGAGTCCCACCGACTCGGGGAGGTAATCCATGCAGGACGAATCATCCATGGCTGTGGTTGTCTACGACCCAGCATTGAGCAACGCCGAGCAGCTCGCTCTGGCTGGTTTCCTGGCCGGATATCGAGGTATGACCCGTGACGCCTACGCGCTGGATCTGCGCCAGTTCGTGGTGTGGTGTGACCAGCACAACCTGGCGTTGTTTTCGATCCGCCGGGCCGACATCGAGTGCTACGCCCGCAACCTGGAAGAGAAGGGCCGGGCGCGGGCGACCGTCGCGAGGCGGTTGTGTACCGTCACCGGCTTCTACCGCTACGCCGAGGAGGAGGGGCTCATTCCTCTGTCCCCGGCGGTGCACGTGCGTCGACCCCGGCTGGATTACGAGTCTCATGCGATCGGATTGGACCGCAACGAAGTCGGCGCCCTGCTAGTAGCAGCAGGGTTGGGTCCCGCCGCGGAGCACGCCTTGATCTCCCTGTTGGCGCTCAACGGTCTGCGCGTCTCCGAGGCCACTGGGGGCGAACATCGAGACCCTGGGCCTCGAACGAGGGCACCGGACGCTCACGATCCTGCGCAAGGGAGGCAAGATCGTCACGATTCCGCTCGCACCGCGGACTGCCAGGGCGGTCGACCTGGCTATAGGTGAGCGCAGCGAAGGGCCGATCTTCACTGCCGCGACTGGGGCTCGATTGGACCGCCACGGCGCAGCCCGGATCGTCCGGCGAGTTGCCCGCAGGGCCGGGATCACGAAGCCGATCGGGCCGCATACCCTACGACATGCGTTCATCACCGCCGCGCTTGACGCCGGCGTGCCGCTTCGGGATGTCCAAGAGGCCGCATCTCATGCGGATCCCAGGACGACAATGCGCTACGACCGAGCCAGAGTCTCGCTGGACCGTCACGCCACTTACATCGTCTCAACGTTCATCGCAGGTGCCAGCCGATAGAACAGTGGCGTTCTGGGCGCCGTCAGAACCGACGGCGCCCTCCGGCGAGCCGACGAGATCGCCGAGTCGGGCGCGATGGTTGACGCGACAACCGAACTAGATGTGCTGAAGTTCTGGGCGCGTCGGCCCCGGTCGTCAGCGTCCCGGCTCGGGTGGTATGTCGAAGTACAGCACGGGGCTTTCCCCTTGAACTGGCTCGAACCACCCCTGGGCGACGCTGTCAAGGATTTCAACCTTCACCGCTGGCAGCCGCGTATCAGAATCGCCGGGCCACGGTCGGCGAATCCGCCTGACAACGTAGTCCTGGAGGTTGTGGAGGAACATCCTGAGGGTGATTTCAACCCGCTCCATTCGCGGCCGGGCGCCTGAACGCCCCTTCTGAGCCGGACACTGATCCAGCATGCCCGATCGCTCGAGCCGAGCGATGCCGAATACGTTCGGCCGGCCGCGGCGCGGCGAGTCTCTCTCTCTGGTGGCTTCCGGGGGCGGTTATGTGCGCCGGACGACGACGCCAGCCCTTTGGTGCTTGGAGGAGTTGCCACGCCCGGTGTTGCACTTCGCCCACGCGTGAAACCGCGGTAGCGGGACGCGCGGTCGGGGACCTCCGCTTTGTATTCAGCGCTGGCTCGAAGGTCGGCTGAATGAAGGGCCACGCCTTCAGTCGGTGTCGCCATCCTCGAACCCGATGAGCCAGTGGAGACCGTACCGGTCGATTACCTGGCCGTCAGATGCTCCCCAGGGTCGCGTCTGCAAGTCATCCACAACCCGGCCTTCTTCGGAGAGCTTGGAGAACCAGTCCCGCAGAGTCGGGGCGTCAGCGGCGCCTAGTAGGGAGAACATCATTCCCTCGCACCGGAACGGGGCTTCGCTGCTGGCCACGTCGGAGGCAAAGAGGGCGACTGGGCCCTGCGTGAGACCACCGTGTGCGATGGCCTCAGCTGGCCCATCGGTTCGGTTGAACTCCTCGAACGTGTGCAGTTGTACGGAGCAGCCGAACACGTCACCGTAGAAGGTCAGTACCTCCCGAGCGTTGCCGCGAAAGTGTAGGTAAGGCGTTGGAGGCGTCGGTCCTGTCATTGTGCAACCCTCTTTGTCTGTCGGATCCTTCCACCGTGTAGACGGACTAACTCGGCCTTGCTCATCGCCCCGTCGACGATGCCGAACCCTGTCCTAAAACACGCAGGACCTCGAGGACGGCGCGTTGTCACCGACCGATGGCTGGGGGGCGATATGCGTCCCCACCGGGTCGCGCCTGGCGACGGGGGAGGCCGAGCCTCCCTGCCGACTACGCGCCGAAGGCGGAATCTCCCCATCGGGACCTGGGAAGCGCGCGATGGAACATTCGGGCCTAGCCTTCGTGCTCGTGATCGCCCCCTCGACCGCTGCGGTCGGACCCTTCCCGCCGTGGCCAGTCTGGGTCGTCGCAGTGGTGCTCGCCTCCGGCTACGCGTACTTCCAGTCGTGGAGGCGTCGAAGGTAACTTCGGGAGACGCATGGAGACGGCCCAGGTCGCCGATTCGGCATCTGTCAAGTGGGTGTCTGATCGGCGAGCTTGTGAAGAGCGGCTCGATGTTCTGCGCTAGCGGTACACGTCTCGGCGGTGCCCGAGGGTGACGACCACGATGAGGAGCACGTCGTCGTGGATCGTGTAGATGATCCGGTAGTCACCGACTCGGACTCGGTATCCGTCTCGGCCG
>Ga0307374_10010656_pt1 | contig 13257 bp, 15 predicted proteins | sample OX3MG_FD_202532 | JGI IMG/M metagenome (GOLD analysis project Ga0307374, IMG submission 202532) | Soil microbial communities from Risofladan, Vaasa, Finland - OX-3 | ecosystem: Environmental > Terrestrial > Soil > Coastal area > Acid sulfate soil | place: Finland: Risofladan, Vaasa | collected...
TCGCCTGGAGCATGAAGTGGCCGGAGCAGCCGGGGTGGTCTTGATCTTCTTGCTCCTCTTCTTGATCGGGGTCGGGCGTCTGGTTGGCCGCTGGGCGGCACGCTATTCGGCGTCCATGCCGACGTGATACAGGTGCGTTTTCCATGTCTGAAGGTAGCGACTGATTCGGGCGAGCAAGGCTCCTCGGTCAGCTCGGCTCGAAGTGGGGCCCATCGCCAGCGAGCTGCGAGATTACGTCGTCAATAGCCGGGAGCCCGCTCATCTCGTGGCCGATCCGGCGGGCGGCCTCGGCAAAGGAGGCGTGGTCCAAGACGGACTCGATTGCGGCTCGTAGCGGCGCCACGTCGGACGGGCCGAGCTCTACCATCGCGCCCGTCGAGTCGGCGTTCGGTCCAACGACTAGCCCCGCGCCCGCCGCGGTCACGCGCCGAGCGTTGGCAGGCTGGTCGGCGAATAGCGGGATGAAAACCAGCGGAACGCCGGCCGCTAGTGCCCCGAAGGTGGTACCGGACCCAGCGTGACACACGACGATGGTTGTGTGGGGAAGGACGCGCTCTTGGGGCACCCACGCCTCGACGCGGACGTTGGCCGGCACGGGGCCGAGCTTCCGCGGGTCGAGCGTGGGACCAGTGGTGAGAAGGACCCGCGCTGCAAGGCCCACGACTGCTTCTAGCGCCACCCGGTACGTCGCGGCCGCGATCCGAAGGCCTCCGGTGACGCTACCGAACGTGACGTAGACGAGCGGCATGTCGCTTCCTCCCCACCAGTCCGGCAGCGGAGCGGTCTCGCTCGTAGCGACCTCACGGAACCGCATCGTGTAGGGGTAGGGCGACGGGTCTATTGAAGTTGGAAAGCGCGTCAGAAAGGGCGAATCGCGCAGCTGGTCCGGGAGTTCGGCGCCGTACGGCTCGAGCGAGGTTGCCGCAAGTCTCTGCGCCCTCGCCTTGGCCGCCGCTGCCGATATGGCGATCTGCGCGTGGGCGACTCCGTGTCGCTCGGCCGCGATCACTGAGGAGTACTCGCAGGTCTCGTGCACCACGAGGTCGGGCCGCCAGTCGCGACACGCCTTGTCAACAGCGGGCAGCATGGCCGCCGTGCACAGACGGCCGAAGATCTCACGTTCGACGACCACGGAGGCCTCCCTGGGTGGGAGAGTGGCGAGGCGTTCCCAAAGTGGCGCCAGCTCCTCTTGCGGCGGGTCAGCCCCGATGCGAACGGCGTGGCCGGTCGCCTGCACAGCCACCTCAAGTTCGGGAGGCACCACGACGAGCACCTCGTCCTTGCGCCGTTCCAGCGCATTGAGCACGGGGATGAGGGGGATGAAGTGGCCGGCGCCGGCGGTGGACGAGAGTAGTACGCGCACGGCGGTCAGCTTATCGGCGTCCGATGGCAACGCCGATCAGACGGTAGCTCTCGGTCCAGCGTTGGACGCCCTCGAGGCCGAGCTTGGGGGGCGATGCCCCGGTCCAGATCCCCACCGCCATCCAGTCTCCCAGGACTGCAACCACTGGAAGCGGAGCGCAGCTGGGTTTCCCCGGTGGACAGAGGGCAGCAACTGCGTCCCCTAGGAGGCGCTCCAGGCCCTGGGCAGGGGTGCGGCCCGTCTCACGTCGACCACTACTCCAAGTCGGCTATACCGCACTCATGTGCCGCCGCTGTGGATGTCTCAACTCGGACCAGAACTCGCCGCCCCGCGCCGCCCCATCGAGGGCATGTTGGAAGCCTCGGTGCTCATTGGCTGCTGCCACGGTCCCCGCTACGGCTACGAGCTGAGCAGACGGCTTGCAGACGAGGGACTGGTGGCGGGGCCGGTGAGCTCTGGCCGACTGTATGAAACCCGGGCCGAATTAGTAGCTCACGGTGCTCTGGTCGTCACTGCCAGCCCAGCGACCGTGGCCCCGCCCAACGTCACTACCAAGTCACCGACTTGGGCGGAGCCCGCCTTGCGCGCTAGGTGACCAGCCTGGAGATCTCGGGCGGCGTCCTCGCCAGCCTGCTGGCTCACGCCGCACGTATCAAATCGTCAGTCAGCCATTGGGAAGGAAGCACCGTCATGTCATGTAAGTGCCAGTGCGGTGGTCAGAAGGGTCACTCTCATGAGTCCGACCAGGTCAACTTGCCCGCATCCCCAGCGCGGAGCGTTGAGGATCGTCTGGAGGCCATTGAAGGCCTGCTCAAGCGTTTGAATACTCGCTGATCGCGCCGCCCGCCCACCGGGCCTTCGCCTGGTGGGCGGCTACCGGGGCCCAGTATTATCGGCTGACGGCGATTACATCGTCGATCATCGATGACAAGCTAACTCCGGCTGTTGCTATCTTCCGGTCACCTGCCGCCCCGACTCGTCTGGCGATCTTGAAGATATTGGCCATCGGCAAGGCCTGCTTCGCCGCACCTTGGCGTGGGCGTCTGAGAGCTCTATCACGTCACCACTGAGCAAGGGCGAAAGGTTCGACTTGGGTAAGGCTGGGTGCCCGCAGCAGGACTCGAACCTGCAACCTTGGGATTAAGAGTCCCCTGCTCTAACCAATTGAGCCATGCGGGCTAGCGCCGTTTGGAGTTTACCTTCCGGGCGAAGCCGGACGGGGCGCCGAATTTGGCGGCCGGTGCGCCTCCAGGATGACGACTGCTCAGCAAAGCAACGGCGCTGCTCGGCCAGCTCCTTGGGAGAGGTTCAGAGGAAACGACCTCGGCGGGCCGCAGCGGCCTTTTCGCCGACGTTGGGGAGCGGGCGACGGTCCAGGAGGAAGCTTAACTTGAACACGCTGCCGATCTCCGGCTGGCTCTCGAGAGACAGTCGGCCCCCGTGGGCTTGGGCCACGCGTCTCGAGACGGGTAGCCCAAGCCCGGTTCCTGGAACTTGTGGCCCTCGGGCTTGCGGGAGCCGGAAGAATTCAGTGAAGATCGCCGCCTGGTGCTCCGGTGGGATTCCAGGCCCGTTGTCCGCCACCTCTACCACCGCGAGAGAGCCCCGCCGGCAGAACTGAAGTCGCAGCGGGCCTGGCGCCGCTGCATACTTCAGCGCGTTATCGACCAAATTGGCGATGGCCCGAGCCAGGAGTTCGGGATGCCCCTCGATGGGAGGAACGTTCTGTTCAACCGACACCGTCAGCTCGAAACCCGCGGCCGACGCTAGGTCCTGGTATTGGCATGCGACCTCCTCAACCAGTTGGGCTAGATCAACCGAGGACCAACTTTGGCGAGTGCGATCCAGGCCACGCGCCAGGCTCAGGTCGCTCAGCCCTTGGACCAAGGCGGTCAGCCTGGCCAACGAACGGCCTTGCCGGGTCACCGCGTCACGCAGTTCCGTCGGGCTGCTCGCCGCCGCCTGGGTCAGCACCTCCAGCGACTCATTAGCCACGAGTAGCGGTCCACGGAGCTCATGAGCCAGCAGACCCAGCGTCAAGGAGTCCGCCGCGGGATCAGCGTCTGGCTCCCCACACCGGACGATCATGGCTGTCCAGTCCTGGGCCACCTTTAGCGGGAGTACTTCGACATCCAACGTCAGGTCGGCCGAGGGCGAGGTGGTGGCATGGGGCCCGGCCGCGTGGCCGCTATGCACCACCTCGCGACGGAGGTGCTCAAGCCGGCCGTGCGACAAGTAGCCGCGACGATCGACCAGATCCGCCAGCGCCGGGGTAGTTCGGAACGCCGGGTTGGAGAAGGCGAGCCTGCCTGAGTGGTCGAAGACCGCAACTCCGGCCCGGGAATCCCACACGATCTCGCTCGCGACATCTGAGGCCGGAACCGGCAGCGGCACTTCGGCAGACCACCAGGTGCTTCTCAAGGCAGCACCTCGAACTTGTAGCCAACGCCGCGAACCGTGTGCACAAACCGAGGCCGGCTACTGCTGTCCTTGAGCAGCCGGCGCAGCTCGACTACCGCGTTGTCGACAGCGCGATTGTAGATATCGGAGTTGATTCCCCAGACCTGGTACACGAGTTGCTCCTTGCGGAGCACACGCCCCGGCTGACTGGCGAGGACCTGTAACAGCGTAAACAGCCGCGGAGGTAAGCTGATTGGGACGCCGTCAACCGAGCAGGACCAGGTCGCCACATCGATCATCAGCCCACCCGCGTCGATCCGGGTGCCCACTGCGCCTCGTTGCTGCATCAGCCGTCTCACCGCTGCCCGCAGCACTCCCGGATCCTCCTCCTTTCCGACATAGATGTCGGCGCCGGTGGAGTACCCGGCCATCTTGTCATACGAGTCGCTTTTGGCACTCAGCATGACAACCGGGATCTGGTTGCCGGAGTCTCGGAGAGTTCGGAGCACCTCCAGGCCGGTGAATTCGGGCATGGCGTAGTCGAGAACGACGCAGTCTGGCGGCTCACTGGTGATCCGCTGAAGCGCCTCTCGTCCGCTCGACGCGCAAGCGATCCGGTACCCATCGGCCTTCAGCAGATCCGATAGGGCCCGAAGAGTCTCGGGATCGTCGTCCACTACTAGTAGCTCGGCCCGTTCGCTGCCTGCCAAAGTCGTCCCTCCTCCCCGCTAGAACAGGTTAGCCGGTGCGGCACCCTCTGACGCGATCCGTGCGATTTAGGTGCCGAGTCCGAGCGAATCCCCTGGTCTACCGGGGACAAGGTCGAGCCGAGCCCGATCAAGACTTGCGCTTCTGTAGGTCCGGGGGCGGACCTGGGAGGGAGGGGTCTCAAGTGTCGGAGACGGAATTCACTAACTGGGTCAGGTCGCTTCGCGCCGGTGAACCCGAGGCGGTGGCGTGGATGTTCGCCACGTTCAGAGGCGACGTCGAGCGTTGCTTCGGTCGGCGACCAGCAGAAGATCGCGCCGACCTGGTGCAGGATGTCTTTGCCACCGCGATCACGCGGATACATACGTTCGAGGGAGACCGCGAGGCGAGCCTGCGAGCTTGGTTGCGCAGCATTGCGTTCCACCGCTGGCACCACCGTTGGGAGGCTGATCAGGTGCGAGCCCGGCACGCCGGGCCGTCTCTCGAAGCACTGATGGAGGCAAATCCGAGCCACCAAGCCTTGGGAGATCCGGGATCCGATCCCGCCGGCCTCGTCTGCCGGGCAGAAATAGTCCAGATGCTGCTCAGCCAGCTGACCCCTCGGCAGGCCAGGGTGGTTCATGCGCACCTGATCGAAGGCCGGACGACCAGGGAGATAGCTGCCAGCTGGGGTGTTCCGCGGGAGCGGGTGCGCGGACTCTATAAACGCGGCATCTCCAAGCTCCGCACGGATGGCCGCGCCAGTTGGCTTCGAGAGGCCGCGTAACCCAGATGGCCTCACATTGCGGAGACGCGTGGTCGAGATCCGCCAAAGGAACAGGTTACGTTTCAGTCACTAACCGAAAGGCCCCACAGCCAGTGCCGATTTGTGCAAAATCCACAGCACCGGCGTGGGGTCGCCGGTGTCGCTCTGGTTGGGACGAGAGCGCCAGAGAGGGGGGGAGCCGTTGAGGCGGCAGGTATCGCTGATATTGGGTTTCGTCATCTTCTGCGCCGCCTTGGCCGGCTTCCTATTCCTGGGTGTCACCGCCCAGAGCGGCGAAGTGAGGGTGCTGGTAGCGAGCCGAACCATCGCCGCTGGCCAGGTGCTACTGGCGACCACGGCCGATCTGAGTGCTGGCGGGGCTCTAGTTCATTTGAACCAGGCCGCGAAAGTGGACACGATTCCGGAAACTAGCTATCACGTAGTCCAGGGCGCGGTCGCCCTGGTGACGATTCCCCAAGGCGCCCTGATCCTACGTCACGACCTGGCATTCGGCTCAGGCTCTTCCCTACGGCAGGTGAGCCTGAATTTGTCGTTCCTTCCTGCGGGCCTCGGCCCGGGCGACAGAGTCGATCTCTTTGCCGTCTCGGGGTCTGAGGCGGGCAGCGTGGCCCCCGGTGCCGACCTCTGCGGGGGCACGGCCTCCGTGGGTTGCGTTGTGCCATTGGCTCAGGCAGTGGCGGTTTCCGCGGTTGACCAGCCGGCGCACATGATCACGATCGCGGTCGCGCCCGGGCAGGTCGCTCCCTGGCTACTCATGGACGCGACCGAGTCTATCTGGGCTGTCCCCGCGGGAGCGCTGACTTGCGAGGGAACCGAGCAGACCATCTGGGATCCGTACCAAGCTCTGCTGGCGATCCGGCACGGTACGGCTCCGTCTACCTGTTCTCGTCCGGTATCTCAGTCCGGTGCCGGCTAGGGAACGTGAATGCCGCTTAGTCGTACTCAGGCCACTGCGAGCCATCTGGTCGATGCCAGCTTCACGCCGTTGCTGCATCCGTCAGGTGGCGGGAGAGTGGTCGGGGTCACCGGAGCCACCGGCGCACCTGGACGTACCTTCCTAAGCATCAACCTTGCCGTCGCCGCTGCCTCTCTAGGGAGACGAGTGGCGCTGGTTGACGCCGATCCTCACTTGGGCTCGATCGCAGTCCAGCTCGACTTAGCCGAGGACCGATCTCTGAGCTTCCTTGGCCACGAGGCCACCCTGAGACCGGTGGACAACGACTTGGTCACCAGGCATATGCAGACGGCGGCTGGCATAGATGTTCTCACCGGCCGTGCGGTGGCCGGCCCCGTAGACCCGGGCCGGGAAGCGCTTCTGGCCGACGTTGTCACGCTGCTACGCGGTCGCTACGACCTGATCGTGGTCGATGTCGGAGCCCTCGACTGCATAGTCGCTCAGGACTCGGCCCTAACGTGCCATTTGCTGGTGTGGGTCATCGTACCGACGATGCTCGGCATCGATCTATTCGATCGCACCGTGTCTGGACCCCTGGCCAGCCAGGTTCGAACGCGACCCAGTCTGGCGGTGCTCAACCGGCTGGGACGCGCCGGGCTGCGAGATGCCGACCGCTCCCTGCGCCAAAGGTACGGCATGGCGGTCGCCGCTGCGATCCCAGAGCAGTCCAAAGCTTGCCTACAAGCCGAGGATAATGCGGTTCCGGCCGCTGCCTCCGGGGCCCTCGCAGGCAGCCTTCGGCGCTGCGCCGGTGCAATCGTGGCGGCATTACCCGGCGATGCCGGTGGCCCGAATGCCGGAGCGGACGAGCTCAGCGGCCCGGTGCGAAGTGATCTCGTTCGCGAGGCCTCGGCCTAATCGTGGGCGAGAGCGCGAGGCCCGTGGTCGAAGAGTCGGACGAGGAACTGGTAGAGGCCCTGGTTCTCACCAAGGTGCAAGCCGGGATCACCGAGGAGCTATCTAAGCGGGCCGAGACAAGGATTCGCGTGGACGACCGCGGCTGGATCGAGGCTCTGGCAAATCGAGAAATCGAGCGTTACCACGCGCGAGCGCCGCACGACAACCTGCCCATCCTGGACCGGGCGACCTATTCGCTCGTGGGCCGCCGGGTGCTGTTCAGGGTGACTCCCCTCGGGCCGCTCACTGAGTTACTCGCCGACCCTTGGGTGGAAGAGGTGATCGTCAACGGTCCCGGAGAGGTGCTGGTCTTGCGGGACGGCGTCCAGCTGCCCTCGGGGGTTGAGTTCTCAAGCGAGGAGGAGCTCCTCCAAACCGTCAGACAGATGCTGGGCGACGGCTCGTCGCATCTGGACCGTGCCAGCCCGATGGTGACAGCGACACTGGAGGATGGATCGCGGATCAACGCGGTTCTGCCGCCGGTCGCGCTGCCTATGGCTGTCACCATTCGGCGCCACCAGCTGTCTCGGTTCGTCAGACTGGCTGACCTTGCACGCACCAACGCGATGCCCTGGGAGTTGGTCCCCATCTTCCAGGCCACAGTGAGAGCCCGGCTCAACCTGGTTGTTTCCGGCGGCACTGGGAGTGGCAAGACCACGATGCTGCGGTTGCTGATACGGGAAGTTCCTGACACCGAACGGATCATCACGGTGGAGGATCAGCGAGAACTGCATGTTCGCACAGTGTCCGGCGGGCGCACCAACACCATCTCCCTCGAGGCGCGAGAGGCTAACACCGAAGGGATCGGTGAAATCACCATCCAACAGCTGGTTCGCAATGCCCTGAGACAACGACCTGATCGGATCTTTGTGGGCGAGTCTCGCGGGCCCGAGGCATTGGACGTGATCGACGCGATGGGTACTGGCCACGAGGGCAGCGGCACTACCCTCCACGCCAACAGCGTTCGCGACGCCCTGACCAGGTTGGCGGCGTTGGTGCGCAGGCATCCCGCACAGGTGCGTGCGGACCCGGGGGCGGTCGCGCGGGAGATCGCAGCCAAAGTGGACATGGTGGTCCACCTGGGAAGGTTCCGAGCGGCAGACGGCCGCGACCGTCGGGTGATCAACGCCGTGGGCTTGGTGACGGGACAGGTCGAAGGGGAGATCCCGGTGGTGGAGGACCTGTGCCGCTACGACCGCGCGCGAGGTGGCTGGCGCTGGTCCATGAGTCGGTTCGACGACCTGCCCCCGAAGATCGCTGACAAATTTGAGGCAGCCGGGATCGACCTGAACCAGGTCGTGGCCTCCCTAGGGAGCGCGTCGGACAGGGAGCGGTAGCGGATGGACGCAGGATCGATAGTGCTCTCGGTCCTGAGTGCGCTGATGCTCGGCTCGGCGGCAACTCTGATCGCCCTGCAGGTCCATCGATCCCGCCGAGTTCCCCAGGTTCATCCCGCATCCATCTCCTCGATCCGAACCCGAAGTCTAGACTCCGTACGTCTCGTGGCGCCGTCGCTGTTCAGCGCAGCTGCGGCGGGACTGCTGGCCTACGCTGTCCTCGGGCTCACCGTGCCTGCCCTGGTGATGACTGCCCTGGGCTGGGGAGCCGCATCGGCGTACCGGGGGTGGCGGCGGGCGCAACGGGAGAGCAGGCTGGCGGCCGCCTTATTGAGCGCCGTCGATCTGCTGGGGCAGCTGCTCCCGGCCGGCCACACCACCCGGCAGTCATTGGTGGTTCTGTCTCAGAGTGGGCCCGCTGAGTTGCGGCCAGAGATCGCCCAAATCCTGGCACGTCTCGACGAAGTGTCGATCGAGCAGGCCCTGGTCGAGGCCCAGTGGCGGCTGCGTCAGCCACTGTTTACGCTGATCGCTGCTGCGCTGGCGGTCGGCAATCGCTCCGGTGGAAGACTCGCGCCGCTCTTACAGGAGCTGAGCCGCGCCGCACATCAAATCGACGCCGTACAAGGCCAGCTACGAGCGGAGCAGGCGCAGGGAAGGCTGGGGGCGTTGGTGATCGCGATCATGCCGCTGGGCCTGCTGGCGATTCTTCACGTGGTCAACCCCGAATATCTGGCGCCTTACTCCAGTCTGGGCGGCCAATTCCTGCTGAGCGGGCTGATGGCGGCGATCGTCATCGGCTATGCCTGGATGCTGCGGATCCTCCGCCTCCCTGAACCGGATCTGCTGCCGCTGGCCCCTCTACCGGGGACCTCCGGGGCGGCTACTTCGGCACCCGGCTCTCCCCAAGGAGAGAGGGCGCCTACCCGGCACCGCATACCATCTCGGCGAAGGCGGCCACCAGCCGCGTCGGGCGGCGCGAGGTGACGCTGGTAGCTCCCTGGGAGCTGATCGCGGTCGTGGCCGCGGCACTTCTAGGTTCCGCAGTTGGCATCTTCGGCGCTGCCTGGCCGCGCCATCCAACCGTGGAGCAATGGCTCCGCCACCGTACCCAGCGCCGCTCCCAAGGTCCAGCCGACCGGCGATTTAGTCACCGAAGGGGGCTGGCGTCGGTCGAAGCCAGGCTCGCCGGCGTTGTGCAACTAAGCCTGCCGAGCTCGCTCAAAGCGGCGCTTTCCAGTCTGCTGACTCGCGCTGGAATCAGCACCTCGCCGGAAACGGCAGTAGCCATCTTCTTGAGCCTACTGGCAGCATTGACCGCAGTGATTTTGGCGCTGGCAATCGCTTCGGTGATGCCCGCCAGCGTCGCAGTTCTCGTCGTGCTGGCGGCTCCACTGGGCGTTGTGGCCCGGGTGATCCAAATGGCTGGGCGCCGGAGACGGGCCATTGTGGACCAGCTGCCCATCTTGGTGGACCTGATGGCCCTGGAGCAGGGCGGCGGTGGGGTGGGGGCTCGGACCGCAATGGAATTTGTGGTCAGCCGATTGGGCGGGGAGGCCGCCCTCCTGCTTCGCGACTGCCTCACCCTGTCAGCCACTTCCGGGACCCCCCAGCTCGATCGGCAATTGGAGGCCGCCGCCGTTCAGTTGAACATTCCTGCTCTGTCGGCGCTCGCCGCGGTGGTGCGAATCCAACGCGAGGAGGGAGTCTCGACGACCTCCCCTCTAGGTCAGCTCGCGCGCGGAATGCGCGATCGTCAGAGGGACGAATTGCTCAGCCGGGGTCGACGGGCCCTGGTCACGATGCTTCTCCCGGTAGCGCTCTGCATCCTCCTCCCATTCGTCATCATCATTCTCTACCCAGCTCTCCAGCGCCTCTCGGCGGCCTTCTCTTGACCGGAGATCGCCGAAGCGGGCAGGCGATGGTCGAGATGGCCATCGGGGTGACCATCTTCCTGACTGCGACGCTGGGGGCCGTCCAGCTGGGGGTCTCCGCCTTGGCTTCGGAGGGAGCACAGAGTGCGGCGCTGGTGGGGGCTCGGACGGCCTCGAGCAGCCCAGTGACGGGACAGCCCGTAGCCAGGCTGTACCAGGGACAGTCGGCTGCCGTTGCCTCGCTCCGGGCGGGGGTGTTGGGGCTCGCCCAAGCCCAGGCCTGCTCCGACCACTTCAAAGTACCGGATGCCTGTGGCTTGCCGCTCGTGTGCGTCGAGTACCAGGGTGACCGTCCCCTCGCCGGCACAACCGAGTCGTGCTCGACCCAAGCCGTCACCTCGGGTTCGGAACTGACACTCGGGCCCTCGCCAGAGAACCTCGACGGCAGCCAAAACCCTACCTGCCGCAGCGCTGACTGCTTTGGAGTAGCGCAGTCCATGGCCCCATGCAGCAGTAGTGAGTCTTCAGGCCGGCTGGTCGTGTGTCTGGCCTACACGTCCTGGCCGGCCAAGTTGGTGGACATCTGGATCCGTGGAGCAATGCGCTCGCTGGTCCCGATGCTGAGCGGGGCTGGGCTCGACGCCCTGCCGGTGAATGTGCGGCTGCGGCTGCAAGTGGAGGCTCTCGCGTCATGAGCCCCGAGGGTCGCGGCACGCGGCCGAGCGGACAGGCCCTGGTTGAACTCGCCATCGTCCTGCCGCTTGCTCTGCTTCTCGGCTGCGGCGCGGTGGCGATCGTGCAGCTGGCCCGCAGCCAGATGGAGATGGAAACCGCCGCTTCTGCGACGGCCCTGGTCGGCGCCAGGGGAGTCGACGCGACTCAAGCCTGCCTCGGCGCCCACCGCGAACTGGCGACGATCCTAGCCGAAAGTGGCGGCTTGGTCGCCACGGATCTCGCCGACGAACTCCGCGGAGGCTGCTCCGGCCCCCTGCCTGTCAGCCGCGAACTGCCAGCGCCCCTAGGCGGCGGCTCCTTCGAAATCTGGTTCGGGTACGGAGGCACAGGCGACACCTTCTGCCGGATAGGGACAAGCCCCCACTCGGGTTCAGCGACGGACGGCGATCTCGTGGCGACGCTGCTCTATCGGCCCGACCTCACCTGGATACCACTGGTGGGCGGATGGCTCTCTCCCAAGCTTACCGCCACCGCCATCGACAAGATTGATCCTTTTCGCAGCCGCGATCCTGCGGCCGATCCGACCGGGGACGACTGTTGAGCGCGGGAGGATGAGTAACGGGGTCGTCGGCTCCCAGCGCGGCCAGATACTGCCGGTCTTTTGCTTGATGCTGGCCCTGCTCTTGCTGCCCGTCACGGGCTTGGCGGTGGATGGTGGCCTCCTGCTCTCCAGCCACGCCGCCCTCGTTGGCGCCGTGCAAGCCGCAGCGGAGGCTGGCTCCCAGGCGGTCGACGTAACTGCCCTGGAAGACCACGGTGCATTCATACTCTGCTCGGCGCCCGACGGGGGACCGAACTGCGGGAATGGCGTGGGGACTGTCGGCGAAGTTGTCTCCAACGTGATCGGCGCGATCTATCCGACGGCGGCGCTGAACTGTACCGAGGATGAGGGATCGCAGCCGCCTTCACACCTACCCGGACCGTCGGGTTGCGCGTTCGTTGTCCTCCCAGCCTGTAGCTCGTCTGCAAGCGGCGGCTCGGCGGTCGCGAACTCCCGCCAGGGCGTCGAGGTCGTCACTTGGGAGACTTTGCAGTTACCCCTTTTGGCCTTCCCGGGATGGAGCAGCGTCAAGTTGCGGGCTTCAGCCAGCGCTTGGCTGGAACACGGTTTCGGCTACAACAGCGCCCAAGTGGGTGCAGCGGCGACGCCTTGCTGAGGGCGACCGAACCCGGGCCGCTCACCGGGGCTGCCGGGCAGGAGGACGAGCGCGTAGTTGGGGCCTTGCCTCCTCCACCCGAAGTCGGTTTCACCGGTGAGTCCACCACCCTGCTTTGGCGACCACCGACGGCAGCGCCGCCGAGACCTGAGCCGGCACGTCACCCGCTCCTCTGCGTCGCGGCCTACGCGACCGCCGGCCCGGCCGAGCGAAGCAAGCCCGAGGACAGGCTGTCCCGAGTGCTGCGTCGGCTTCGGCAGCAGCTCCCTGCCCTCCGCGGCGCCAAGCCCATCGAGCGGCCGGCGCCGCCAGCAGTCGAGTTGGGGAGCCGGGTGGGACATCCCTTGGTTCTGGTGGTGGCGGGGGGGAAAGGCGGCAGCGGGCGAACCACGCTCGCGATCGAGCTCGCCAGCGCGCTGATGGGTGGAAATTCAAGTAGTAGATGGCGGATCTTGGTGGTCGATGCGGACTCTGCGCAGCCCGACATGGACTTGAAATTGGGGACCACGGACCTCGAGGTGGACCGGTTCCCGAACGCCCGAATCGATCGGGTTCTTCTCAATCTTCCAGAGTTAGCGGACGGGCGCCTTCACATTGAGTCTCTGGTCTGGACCGATCCTAGGACGGGAGTCCGAGCGCTGCTTGCCCCCGAGCACGCAGGGCGAACCGAAGGGATTGGCCGTGAGCACCTCGACTACCTCTTCACTCACATGTTGGCCCCCGCCTTCGACGCGGTGGTGGTGGATGCCGGGCAGCTCATCGACTGCACGCCTTCACCGCTAATGGCCCCGGCCAAATTCTGGCTGGGACTAGCGGACACGGTCCTGGTCCCCCTGCGTCCTTCGGCGGCGCACGTCCGGGCCGCGCTTCAGTCGGTCCGGCTAGTGGAAGGATGGGGCGTTGCTACCGAGCGGTCTCGCTTGGTTATGGGTGTCGAGCGGTCGGAAGCGGCGATCGCGCTGGAACTGCAGCGCGGCCTGGGCGATCACGTGGTCGTGCGCTGGCCTTGGGTCGCGGATACCGCGAAGCGGGCAGCCCCCAGGCACCGTCCACTGATAGAGACTG
>Ga0307374_10010657_pt1 | contig 13255 bp, 11 predicted proteins | sample OX3MG_FD_202532 | JGI IMG/M metagenome (GOLD analysis project Ga0307374, IMG submission 202532) | Soil microbial communities from Risofladan, Vaasa, Finland - OX-3 | ecosystem: Environmental > Terrestrial > Soil > Coastal area > Acid sulfate soil | place: Finland: Risofladan, Vaasa | collected...
ATGTCCGCCAGCGTATGAGCGTCGGAGCCGGCGCCTGGGGCGGCCCCCAGCGCGTTGCAAAGCTGCATCGCCTGGCGGTTGATCCCCCGGTCCGACCTCCCATTCCACACCTCGACGATGTCGATCGAGTCGGCGATCTCCTCCACGGCCTCCTCGCGCAAATGAAGCCGGAACTGGTCGTATGGATGCTCCAGGTAAACCAACCCGCCCTGTGCCTTGATTAGCCTCACGGTCTCCTTTGCGGACAGTCCATCAGGCACGGCTTGGCTTAGGAAAAGGCCGATCACCTCACCCTCGGCAGTCCTCATTTCCTGGCCGACCACCACCGACGCGGGCGAATCTCGAAGCTGCAAGGCTCCTTCGATCGTGTTGTGGTCGGTGAGAAAGATGGGAGACAGCCCGAGACGGCGGCATCTCTCCCCCACCCGGACTGGCTCGACCGAGCAGTCGAAGGACGCGGAGCTGTGGACGTGCAGGTCGACCTTGACCATCGGACGAGGTTATCTCGCCTGAGCCGAACGGGACCCGGCGCGAGTAGGATGATCAGTCTTTGCGAGCTTTGACGGGAGACTTAACACCTCGGTGGAACTGACCCGCTACCTCCGTGTCCTCCGGCAGCGCCTGTGGATGATCATCGTCTGCCCCATCGTCGCCGCCCTGGCGGCGGGGATTGTCAGTTTCCTGCTTCCCCCTGTATACGAGGCGCAGGTATCCGTATACGTCAAGCCCGCACAACCGATTACGGGAATCGATCCGACTACGGGAGCCCCGGTCACGAGCGACACCGTCTTGCTCACCTACGCGAATTGGATGACCCAGGAGCCGATCGTGGACCAGGTCAATTCGCAGTTGCACCTCGGACTTCGATACGACCAGCTCACGAGCAAGATCACGGTGACACCCATTACGAACACGCTCCTCCTCAATGTTGCCGTGCGAGATACGAATCCAGCCGTCGCGCGCGACATCGCCAACCAGCTCGTCGTTGATTTCATCGACGCTGTCGGGCAGAAGCAGGCCGCAGCCCTGGCCGCCCAGCCCTCCGCCAGCCAGCAGACCGACAACCTGATCGTCACCGCCCCGGCGGTGCTCCCGGACAAGCCGGTATCGCCCAACAAGACCCTCAACGTCGCCATCGCGTTTGCCGCCGGGCTCCTACTCGCGGTCGGCCTCGCATTCCTGCTCGACTACCTGGATCAGTCGATCAAGGGTGACGACGAGCTGATCGAGCGGCTCGGCCTCATCCCGATTGGGCACGTCGCCTACGTGCCGACGGGCAAGGGCCAGCGAAGCGAGCTGGTAGCCTTAGACCCGCTTTCGTCGTCGTCAGAGGCTTTCAAAGCCCTGCGCACCAGCGTCCTTTTTTCGACCGTCGACCAGCAGCTGAAGGCCATCGTCGTCACTTCGCCGGAGCTCGGCGAAGGGAAATCACGCACGGCGGCGAACCTCGCCATCGCGCTCGCGCAAGCCGGTCACAGGACCCTGCTGATCGACGCCGACTTCAGGCGCCCCTCCCTGCATCATCTCTTCGGCAAGATCCGCAATATCGGCCTCTCCAACCTGATCCTTCAAGACGCCACCGAAGCCGACGCAATCACCGAGGTGGAAGCGGTGCCCAACCTCTGGCTGCTGCCTTCAGGCCCGACACCTCCCAATCCCTCCGAGCTGCTTGGCTCGGCGCGTTTGCGAGAGGTCATGGCCAATCTGTGGACGCACTTCACTTACGTGATCCTCGACACCCCGCCCGTCAACGCCGTCACGGACGCCTCGATCCTCGCCGCCTCCGCTAACGCGACGATCCTCATCGTGGAACAGGGGCGGACGACCTGGCCCGCCCTCACGCACGCCAAGCAGATGCTGGACCGGGTCGGCGCCAACACCATCGGAGCAGTGGTGAACAAGGTGCGCGCGACGTCCGGGTCCTACTACTACGGCTACGGCAACTACGGAGCGCCGTCATCGAACGGTCAAGCGGCGCGAGATCACAAGCAAGCCGATCAAGGTCTCGAGGAGCGTCCGGCCAAGGCCTGAAGGTGGTGGCCCCAGGGCGCGGACCCGACTGAATTCGATCCCGTCGTCGATGGCTCCGACCAGACTCAGGTAGGGTCTCCGCCATTCCTGCCAGTCGTGCCGGCTGGTGTCGACCTGCAGAAGCATGCCCGCTTTGGGGTAGCGGTCACGCGGGCGTCGGTGCCGAGGCGGGCGCCGCTTGCGCGGCGCCGGGACGCCGGCCGCGCTGAGGATGCGATGGACGCTGGGCCTGGATATGAAACCCGTGCTCCTCGACAAGGAGCTCGGTCAGGTGCTGCTGGTTGAAACCGGCATAGGTCGTGGTCGCCAACTCCACCACCTTGCGCGCCAGCTCAGTGTCGAGTGCGTGCACGGGACGGCGACCACGATTGCCGTGGGACAGAGCCGCCGCTCCCAACTCGGCGTAGGCAGCCTTCATCCGCTGCAGCTGACGCCCTGACAGGTCGAGCAGCCGGGCGGCTTCGGCGTTGACCAGGGCGCCCGACTCCAGATGGTTGAGGACGATCAGGCGACGCTGCTCAGACGTGGTCAAGGTGGTCCATTCATGGGGTGACGGAATCACAGAACTCTTCAGGGGTGACGTTTTCTCAGAACTACCACACCTCTTAACCGGTCGCTTGACAGCGGCAACTCGTATATGCCACCCTCATGGTTCTTCACCGGTTGGGATGGCGGCCTTCGGAGCGTCTGATTGGGATGAGAGTCAAATGCCTGCTACTCGTCTGCCTGTCGCGGACCACGAGCCAGTTGCCGCAGCTTTGGCTTCCGTTCGTCCAGCGTGGGGAGCCGCGCAGAAAGCCGCCCCCCCGCTCATAGGTATTACGCGCAAATGGCAACCAGCGGTCTAGCGGTCGTACGGCTGCCCGTGCGGGCTCATTGGACGGCCACGGCCAAGCGATCCATGGATCTTGGCGGCGGACTTGCACTTTTAATCTTGGGGCTTCCGATTATTGCGATCGCATCGCTTGCAATCCTGTTGGATGACGGTCTTCCACTCTTCTACCGAAGTGCCCGCGTCGGCCACCGTGGCCGGATATTTCAGGCACTCAAACTCAGAACGATGCGAATCGGTGCAGAAGACTGGTTGAAGTCCCACCCAGAGCTTGAGCAATCGTATGTTCGAGACGTAAAGCTAGTTGGCGATCCGCGCGTGACTCGGACGGGGTCCGTACTGAGGCGCCTTAGCATCGATGAACTCCCTCAGGCCATTAATGTGATCAGCGGCGACATGAGCCTCGTGGGTCCTCGCCCAGGCCTACTTCACGAGGTGGAACGCTGGGGACCGTTCGCCCAGCATCGTTCGCGAGTGAAGCCCGGACTGACTGGGCTGTGGCAGATCAGTGGCCGAAACCTATTGAGCTATGACGAACGACTTCTTCTCGACGCGCACTACGTCGCCAACCATTCTCTCCTGATGGATATCAGGATTCTGTTGCTCACATTGCCCGCCGTCCTCAGCGGCCGTGGTGCTATCTAAGTCTTAGTAGAGCCTGGTTGTCCCGCTGCCGCACGAATCCAGATCTCCAGAAGGATCCAGTCCAGCAGCACGTGGCGCCACGGATTCCATCGTGACTTCGGCACCAGTGACGCGCAGTTCAGCGCCACGGATTGCTCTTGTGCACGACTGGCTTGTGTCAGTGCGCGGTGGCGAGCGAACCTTCGCCCACATCTGCGATGCGTTTCCAAACGCAGATGTGTACACCCTCATCTATGACAGAAACCGAATGCCGCCGTCGATCCAAGCACGGAATGTCCGGAGCTCGTTTATCCAGCGCCTGCCCTTCTCAGCGCACTATCGGCGCGTGTGTCTACCGCTGTTTCCTTTCGCGGCTCGGAGAATGGATCTGACTAGGTACGACCTTGTTATCTCGAGCAGCAGCGCCTGGGCTCACGGAGTCAAGGTCAGCCCAAGCGCCGAGCTAATTTGCTATTGCCTTACCCCGTTTCGTTACGTGTGGAGCCACTACGACTCGCTCGTGCGTAATCGGCTGCCTGGGTTAGGTCCAGTCACAGATAGTCTTCGAGCCTGGGCGCGGAGATGGGATCTCGACTCAGCGGCGCGTGTCGACCGTTACATTGCAATCTCGCGTGTGGTGCAGCAGCGCATTGCGGACTACTACGGTCGCGACAGTGTGATTGTGCCCCCTCCAGTTACCTTGAACCTCTTTGCACCGATCCCGCGACCACGCGGCAACTACTTCCTGATTGTGTCAGCCCTAATGAAGTACAAACGTGTGGACATTGCGGTGCAGGCATTCAACCAGTTGGGCCTACCTCTGAAGATCGTGGGCGAAGGTGAAGCGGCTTCATCGCTGAGGCGTCTAGCTGGATCGTCGATCGAGTTCCTAGGCCATCTGTCTGACGTCGAAATTGCCGAACTCTATGCCAACTGCCGCGCGTTCGTATTTACCGCAGATGAGGATTTCGGAATCACACCGTTAGAGGCAATGGCTTGCGGGACGCCTGTCGTCGCCTACGCCGCTGGTGGCGCCCTCGAGACCGTTGTCAACGGAACGACGGGAGTCTTCTTTCACCAGCAAACCGCTGATTCGCTCGCCGAGGCAGTCCTCAGTACGAACTTTGGTGCCTTCGACGCACTGCTCATTCGACAGCACGCCGAACGATTTGGAGTCCCTGCTTTTCGCAACCGCATACGAAGCGAAGTGCTTCGGGGCCTCAGTCCCACTGGTACGTCAACCAGACGTGATTGATGTGTTTGTGTGCACAGGCCAGCGGGCCGACGACTCCCCGAGGCGGCGCGAAAAACGCCTAGCTCTTGCGACGGGTAGAGAAGCGACTGCGGCGCCCATTACTTGCTAAGGCGTCTGCGAATCTCACCATCACCCTCCCACCGCAAGAGCTTGTGTTATTTGACTCCTAACGGGCTTTATGGAAACGGTGGGGCGGATTAGTGCCAAGTCCGTTAATTACTCGGCCAAAGGCCGCAACGAGGGCGAGACGATCGGCTACCGCGGGCCCAGTGATCGATCGCGTGTCGCCGTTCAGGGAGTGCCTGTTTGCTACTGTACGTAACCTTCGTGTTACGACCCGCCACGACGATCTTGCTGCGCCAACTCGACTGTGATCGGCATGTACGCTGACTCTGCGATAGCTGCTCTCGAAGTTGGCGGCGAAGTCGACGTCTTCAATACCCAAAGACCCGAGGAGCTTGCGATCAACCTTCCGCGCCGATGTATCCGCCTGGCCTATCTGCCCGTGCAGCCAGATCGCTATCTCCGGCGAAACCTGTTCCTCCAACGTTCCAACGGCGACATCCGTCAGCAACGGCGCCCCTCATGAGCAATTCGCGTGGACGATTGCGACCGCCGGGATCGCCTGGGATCGATCCCCTAACTGTCCAGGGAGAAGTGAGCGCTGCGGCGCCGGCCCGTCACACTCTCGCTCGGAACTACCAAGCGACGGTGGCCCACGGCGCGGGGACAAAGAAAAGCAGCGCAGACCGACGGCTGTACGCGGTAATGATCGTGATGGCTCTCCTCTACTACTCGTACCGATGGTTTCTGAAATACAATGACGCAAGTACTTCACCGACGTACTCTTCGACGCCTGTAACGTTTGAGGTGGCAAAGTACGTCATTCTGCTCGCCGGCTTTTACATTATCGTCATTGCGGTCTTGGCGCTACGCCGGACTCTAAAACTTGATCGTACCGCCGCGCTGTTCTTCACCGGCCTACTGCTCCTGCTTATCTATCTGACCCTGGTAACCTTGATGAAGGTCGTCTTTGGCGATCCATTCTCGCGAGGATCCATTGGATCCCTCTTAGGTGCCCCGTCGGGTACATCCGCCGGGACGCTTAGTCTTCCGGCTAAGGCGCTAATTCCGTTGCCGTTCGCCTTGCTCTTTCCATTCGTGTGGACTAGCTGGAAGGAGTCCCGGACCCTTGCCCGCGCCTTGCTGCTCGTCGCGGTCATCCAGGTTGCACTTAGCGCAATCGAGGTTACTTCTTATATGTTGTCAGGACGCCTCCCGGCGCTCGGCTACGCTGGCGGGCTAGTCCGTTTTGGCGGCGCTTGGGACGACCCCAACGGATTTTCCCTTTTCGCTGATGCCGCAATACTCGGAACCCTAGCGGCACGAGAAGCCCACCTGATCGGAACCCGCCTCGCAGTCATCCTGTATGTCGTTTGGACGGCGCTCCTTGCAATCACCGTCTCATTTAGCGGGTGGTTGGCGTTGCTTGTTGGAATACCAACGTACTTGCTCGTCAGCGGACGCCGGGTTCTGCTAGCTGCAGTATTGGTTGTTGCAGGCTTACTTAGCATTATTCTATTCGCAGTTGAGCCCACCAATCCCTTGCTCGCATCCATTTGGGAAGGTAAACAGGCGAGTGCTATTGGTCACTGGCAGCTGGCTGTCAATGGCCTCCACCCTACGTCTCTGTCTCTAATGGACGCACTGTTCGGCAGCGTCAGTCCCACGTTCAACGAAGTCTCATACATCGCCTTCTTCAATTATTACGGCCTTGTCGGCATTGCTTGGAGTGCTGCTCTCGTGGCTATGACACTGCATCGGTCAATTCGCTTCGCTCGCACTTTGATTGGGGACCGCAGCGTGGCCTTTTACCGTTTCGGTGTCAGCTTTGCTGTGGCCTTCCTTGTTGGCAGCCTCTTCGTCCCCTACTTTTTCGTGTTCCCGATTAATGTTGTCTTTTGGTTGGTGGTCGCAGGTTTGTGGACGGCACCAACGTGGTCTCGCTCGTTCGCAGCCCTCCCGGTTGAGGTCCTGGAACGGCAATCAGGCAAGGACTCTCATCTTCAAACCAGATCACGCTAGCGAGCAGACGTGGCCGTACGTACACTCTGCTTCGACCTCAGGAAGATCGGCGACACCGGGATTGGGCGAATGATAACGACTAGCCTCACTCCTATCCTTGCCCGCGGCGATGACGATTGGCGATACGTGCTAATTGTGCGTGAGGGCGTGGAATTGGAGCAATATCTCGGGTCTGCACGCGAGCGCGTGACGGTCATTCGAGAGGATGCACGCAATTATTCTTGGCGCGAACTCGCGTACATACCCATCCTTGTCGCGCGCCTGAGGCCCGATCTCTTGTACGTTCCGCACTACACCGTTCCGCTCGTTACGCGGCGGTTACGGCTGGTTGTGACGATCCACGACGTGATCCACCTTAGACTCAACGATCGGCGACTGGACCTTGTCAGGCGGGCGTACGCGCATTCTATGATCCGCAGGGCGGCTCGCGCGGATTGCATCTTGGTCCCGTCTGTGGCAACCAAGCGCGACCTTCTCGAGATATTCAATGTTGACGAGCGACGGCTGAGGATTGTCCCTAACTGCGCTGACCCGCTGTTTCAACCGCAGACAGCTGAGGCGGCCTGGCAAACGTGCGCCCGTTACGGCATCACAGGCCCCTTCATCCTCTACGTCGGCATGTGGAAGCCGCACAAGAACCTCCCCACGCTTATCGAAGCGTTTGGCCAACTACGTAACCAATTGGGCTGGCGGGGCCAGCTAGTACTCATTGGAACGCCGGATCCGCGGGCAAGAAGTAGGATTCAGGACCTAATACAGCGTGCCGCGATCGCGCGTGACGTGGTGATACTTGACTTCGTCTCCGACACGCACCTTAGAGACATCTACTCAGCTGCGACTGCACTCGTTCAACCGTCCCTGTATGAGGGCTGGGGGCTTCCCGTGTCGGAGGCGATGGCCTGTGGAACGCCGGTGATCTGTTCGACAGCTGGATCCCTCCCAGAGGTGGCCGGCAGTGCGGCACTGATGTTTGAGCCAACCGACCATGTTCGCCTCGTAACCCACCTTCAGACTGTCACATCCAGCCCCGGCGAACGCACACGGCTAAGCAATCTAGGACTGGAACGTGCGCGCTTGTTCTCTCCGGAGCGAACCGCGGACTTGATGCTAGCAGCGTTCCAGGATGTCCTCAACGACGGATGGAGAGGATAAGCAGCCTCGTACACGCGACACTCTCAGCCTACTGCGTGCAATTGTGCGCAGGCTCGTCCGTCGGGCCTCGCCTTGACCTTTTCCAATCACCGTTGGAGCGCTCAACAATGAAGTCCCAGTGACCGAGTCGCCCACGTTATTCCTAGCGTCTCAACCGAGGCGCGTGGATGTCTCTTTCACGTCACCTCTGAACCAGCCCCACAAACTACCCCGACTTTTCGGCTGCAGATGAGCTCCGGGTTTTCGAGGCTTTCACCTGCGATTGTTCATGGCCGAAGGCAGCCATAACGGACCGTAAAAGGATAAGCTGTAGGACTAAGCCGAAAAGCTCCGCAAACGCAAGCGCCCATGCGGCACCGTGCATCCGAAAGAACAATGCGCCGATGATGATGGAGGGTATTCCGACAGACACGCTGAGCGCTGTTAACTGCGCCACCCTGACCGCGCGGCCTAACGCGATGAGGCACACCAAGCCTGTCACCTGGGCCATTAGCATGGAGCCGAGTGTGATGCCGAATGGCAGGGACAGGTCGAAGCCAGCCCTAATTTGCCCTCTGCTCAACAGCGTTGAAAATCGTGGCAGAGCTGCAACAAACAATGCGGAGGCCAATGAAATTGATAGACTCCCCAAAGTTAACGCGACGCGAATCCTTCTACGCGTCACTGCCAAATCGGAGCGCGGCACCCAGCCTTGCAAAACTTGAATAAACGGAGCGAAGGCCGTCATCGAGAACCTCAGCACCCGGTCGGCCAAAGCGTATGCGGGCAAGCCAGAGGGCGCAACGACGGCGACGATCGATATCGGCGCTGTCGTGTAGATCGCGGATCCTCCCGCGATCCACAGTCCGCGAGACTGTGCGCGAAGCAGTGGCCAGATTGAACGTCCGGGTCGCGCAATCGCCCGAACCCTCCAGCCGCAGATCTTGCCAGTGGAGGCGACAATGCTCGCCATAATTCCTAGCAACTGCAGTACGGGAAACGCAACCAGGCCGGCCCCCATCAGCAGGGCGGCCGCGCCGGCGGCCGTCCCCATCACGCGGGGAGCCGTCTCGAAGGCGAGGAGCGAATAGGGCTTCGCCGCGCCAGCAAAGTACCAACCGGCCAGAAGGCCCGTAAGAGTGAACGCCGCGGCAGCTATCCCGGCCTCTAACTTATAGGTACGAACTGCTACGTGCGTGAAAATGACAGCCGCGACCAGGATGGGTAGAACCAGCACCGACCGCGCTAGCAGTGAGTCAGAGTAGATTCGTACTCGCTCCCCGTGCGGACTTATGGCTATCTGGGTCGGACCAGTGACTCCCCATCCAAAGCCGACTACAATCGCACACCCCGTTCCAACTGCTTGCCCGAGAGCGATGCTCGCCCATGCAGTCGGGCCCGCCCGGTCAACTACTATCGGAATGGTTATGAGGGTGACAACGGCACTGGAGCCGACTGCCAGTGAGTAGCCGAGAAGCTGCCGCAAGTGACTGATCTGCAGTCCGGCTTTTGCTGCGACCGCATACACACGAGTCATTCAAGTCCCAATGCGCGCGGCAACATCGTCCGGTGTACACGGATGACACCGGTGGTCATGGAGTTCATCGTCTACGGCCCGTCGGCTATAGCGACGAAGTTTCGTGGACGCCCGACTTAGTCGATTGTGCCATCTCTCCTCATTTATGACTACTGGTTCCGTGACCGGTCAACGGTGCTCACTCCCCAGCCGAAACCTTCCAAGTCCGGGTTTGGCGGTCATATCGTCTTACGACCCGGCCGGGTGCACCTGCGACTATCGACTCCGCCGGTACATCGCGATTTACAACGGTGTTGGCTGCCACCACAACACCGTCCCCGATGCGGACAGGGCCAAGTATGACCGCGTTATCCCCGAACCAGCATCGTGTTCCAATTTCTACCGCGCCAAGGCTGATCAACTCGCGGCGAGCGGGAGCCTCGTCCGGCGTCGACTGTACGTGACCGCGATAACCTCCATGTGAGTGATCGCCAACAAATATACCCCTAACGCGACTGCCTGATGGGACATGGCCATTTTGCCAGCCAAGCAACCTAGCCCGAATTCTCGCTGACGAACGCGCAACAATCCAGGGTAGAATTCGCACGAAACCATAGAGCGTAGCTTCCTCCGTCCCCCAGCGCCTGAGCCGACGCACCATACTCACAGCCCGATCATGTCTGCCCGGTGGCTGCTGGCTCTCATCTTCGCATGCGCGACGCATCCAGCAGCATTACACGCAATCGCCGGAAAGGCCCCTTCGCTGACCTTCGAAACTGCTCATACTGATCGGGAAAGACATACTTCAAGGCAATCGAGAGATCGGCGATAATCGCTACGGTCCGAGATCCAATTGAACGCATTCGCCATTTGCGAAATGCGCCTGCGTCCCCTGGTAGAAACGGGCTCGGCAACGTGCCGCTCGAATTCCGCAGCAGTTCCCTTCTGTACGCTCGCCTGGTCCGCTTCGTCAGTCGTCGGCCTTCCGTATCCCTATCGAACCGGTAGCCGCTGACCTCCCCAAGTTCGGCGATCGCCTTCTGTAGCTCATCCGCATATTGTCTGCTTAGCACCGCTAGGCCCGTACTCTTCAGGCTAGTCTGCTCGAGAGCCATATTCAGGCGCTCGCTGATCGCGTCAGGATCGCTCGGCGTGAACCCGCTGAAGTGAAAAAAGCGCAACTCCTCGCCTGTGCGCTCCATCACGAGCCGACCGTCTTTCTGGGCAAAAGCGCGTTCGTGAAGATTCCACGGGCCCACGTTGTATCCATAGTGTTTTATGGAGTGCGCGTTGAATAACACAGCCCCCACATCCGTCCACTTCTGGTCCACAAACAGCCCCAACAGCGGGTACACCAGACACTCACGCTCCAAGTGCGACCACCACCAATTGAGGAATGGCACAGCAGCGCGGCTAAAGGCGCAGAATCCAAGATTATGAATACCAAGCGCCAGGCTGTGAACCTCGGTTATGTAGGACTCGCCTGGAGGTATTGCCTCAAGAAAGTGCGGGGTCAGCACAATGCCCTCATTCTTCATAAGTGGAGGCAGCTCCACGAGCGGAGACACGAGGTAGGTATCAGGATCCAAATACACGACATACTCGAATTCGCTCAGCAACGCTTTGACGAATAGCGGCTTAATCGCCGTCGCGAATTCGACCACGTCGTAAATCGCCGCTAATTCATGCACGGCCCTTGGCGTCAAGCTCAAAACTTCCGTCCCTACACACTTTAGATTCGGCCGTGTCGCCGCGAGATCCGATCGATCGGCATCGAGCACCAAGATCACAACTTGCCGATCTGGCTCCGTGGATCGGATGCTTGAATACAGCGCAAGTGCTTGTGACAGGTAGTTCTGAGCGACAACCGTGCAGTAGACGCCGCGATCGTGCTCGCGCCAGAGACTGTACGGCGCAATCAGAGGCACCAAGACGGCATCGGCGCCAGCCGACCCGCTCGTACCTTGCCTACCGGAGACCTGCTTCGGCCCCAAGCGTTGCGTCACCCGGTCTCCACGCCTCGTCGTCTGTGAACGGTCTCTTGCTCAGAGTGTACTCGTGCATACACGGCTGATCTTGCACGATCGGCAGTGACCGGGCAAACGATGGACGTATCTCCTCGCTACTACTCGCCAGCCCAACGCACTTGTGTTCACGTAGCGACGATTCGGACGAGTGGATCCAAACCAGGTGGGCTTGGCGGGCACCCCAAGAAGGTAATGCATAACCCTCCCAACGAGCGCAGCGGGCCGGAGGGGCCACCGTATCGCTCATGCCAGTGAATAATCTCGTTTCGGGTACGGCCACATCATTCAACCCGCAATAGACTCGATACGCTCCGAGGACTGACTGATGTCCAGAAGGCCCACGCTAGCCCAGGCTCAGGCTGGGAAGTGTCGCCTGCGCCGGCTGGCCGGGCGTGATCGAAACCCCGCTCGATGTGAGGTTGATGACCCGGTCCTGGTCGAGGCTGCCGGCGATCGAATAGGAGTGGCCCGCGCCGTCATTCCAGGTCACGGTGATCCTGTCGGCAAGAGTGCCCGGCTGCTTCTGCCAGTAGACCTGGTCGACGCCTCTGGCGCTCGGAGTCCAGGGCGTGTCGTAGGTGAACACGGCCTGACCCCGGCCGCCCCCGCAAAAGACGTCAGGCAGCCAGCCGTCGCCGGCACGCGTGCCGGCGGGCGGGGCCGGGTTGGGGTATCGCACGGCCCTCAGGTTGTCCGACACTGCGCTGGCCGAGGTCGCGACGAAGAGACGGAAGTTGGTGCGGTAGGAGGTGCGGTCTTCGCTGCCGCACACTGTTGCGTTGGTCACGCTCACGGTGACGACATGGTGCAGGGTGTCTCCATTCTTCGTCAGGGCAATCGAGTATGAGCGCGTGATGAAGTAGTTGGTCTTGTTGCCCCAGTAGTTGGCCTCGACTTCCATCATGAAGTCGCTCGCGGACGTCGGGTTGACCGTGGCGGACCACCCCACTCGATTGATCTCGGCTTCGACAGTAGGGTTGTTGAAGTAAGCCTGCAGGTGGCGCTGGGCGGCCAGGGTGTTGAGCGCGCTGATGAGGGCGGGCCACTGGTCGGACGGGAGCGAGGCCACGCGCTGCATTAGGGGGCCGGCCACGGCGGCCAGGGCTGTCTTGTGGTTGAGGCTGCCGACGACGTCCAGCTTGACGATCGTGGGCACGAAGTTGGTCGATGTGAGAGTGCCGATACTCGGGACGGCAATCGGGCCGGTGAGCGCGAGCATCTGGGCCACGGCGTAGTAGTCGATCGAGATCACGGCGTCGACGGTCCCGATGCGGGGCTGGGCGAAGTTCTCGGCGGTGGTGGCGTTGGTGGGGAAGTCGGGGTAGATGTTGGAGTCGACGAAGCTCCAGCTGGTGTCGGGGATGATCTCGCGATACGGGCTCGGGATCGGGATGAACCCTCGCTGCCCGGGCAGCGGCCGTGGATCGGCGAGGTTGTAGGAGTCCCCGCTCTGGACCACGCTCAGAGTGCCGGCGCTGGCCCGGACCAGGCTGTAGGTGCCGATGAAGCCGCCGCCAGGCCGCAGCTCGGCGGGGTTGACCTGCTCGATGAGGTAGTTTCTCGTGCCGTTGCCGCCCAGGACCTCGGTCATGACCGGCACGAGGCGGTCGAACTCGTCGATGCCGGATAGGGCGGTGTCGATCGTCGCCTTGGCTTTCACGAAGGTGGCCTGTTGAGAGGCTGGGAGCACCGCGACGTCGACGCCCGCGGCGGCGGTCTTGGCGGCGGCGAACTCCTGTTTTATGGTGACCATG
>Ga0307374_10010658_pt1 | contig 13254 bp, 11 predicted proteins | sample OX3MG_FD_202532 | JGI IMG/M metagenome (GOLD analysis project Ga0307374, IMG submission 202532) | Soil microbial communities from Risofladan, Vaasa, Finland - OX-3 | ecosystem: Environmental > Terrestrial > Soil > Coastal area > Acid sulfate soil | place: Finland: Risofladan, Vaasa | collected...
GCATATCGAGTGGGTATTGAACGAATGGGCGAAGACTCCCACGCATGTCTTGCAGGGAATCACGCGCACCCTGGACAACGCCGATACCGCACCGCTGCTGCCGCAAGTCAAAGTGCCAACGTTGATTTTAGCGCCGGCACGCAGCCCGATTACGCCACTGACTGATCAGATCGCGATGCGCACCTCAATTCCGAACGCGCGCATCGCCGTGATCGAGGGCCCCGGACATGAGGTCTACGTGGACGAACCCGAAGAGTGTATCGGCGCCTTGCTGAAATTTCTCGGCTCGTTAAGCTGACAAGCTGTGGGAGGCGAATTGAAAATCCGGGGCAGTGGAGAGCATCAAACGGAAGGCCGACGAGGAGCTTGACCGGCGCTGGGAGTCGTCTAGCGCAGGCGGGCGCGAAGCAGGCTCGAGCACATGGCGACATTGAACTCGATATTGGCCGAGATGCCGCGCAATTCTCTTAGATAATCAGGGAGAGTCTCCGCGGTAAGCGGCTGGCCGTTGGGTCTCACGAAGGCAAGATCGGAGCGCAGGCGCGCGGCGATTTCCCGGCGCGCCGCCAGGTAATGATCGCGCATCCGCCGGCCGGCGTCGTCGGTGATATCGAGTGCGGCTAGTTCACTCGCGCTGAAGCCAACCAGTTCCGCGGCGGTGAACTCCTTGGTCATGAGATAGCGCAGTATGTACGCCTGCCGGCGCATGAAGGCTTTGGCCTGGAACAGGCGGCGCAGGTCGTCAAGGTCGCCGGTCGCTTCGCCGGGGAAAGCCGCCGTGAAAGAATCGCGATCCGCGACCCCGCGGTTGATTTCGTTCCCGCAGAAGTGGTCGACGAGTTCGACGGTCGCGCGTCTTACCCAGCCGAGCTCTTCGATTCGAGCGCGGATATCATGCGCCATCATAAAGGCGAAGTTTGCCGCGCACCAATAGGTCGGTAATTTGAAAGTGACGCGGACGTCATTGTGCGAGTCGACTTCGACACTTTGAATGAAGCCGAGGTCAGGCAAGGGCTCGTCGAGTTCAGGATCGGTGACGCTTCCAAGCTGGCGCCACACTTCCTCGACAGCCTGCGGATTGGAAACCGCGGGCGCGGCGGTGATTTTCGCGGGCATAGCCGAAAGATTCGTCTATAATCGGCGACTTGGCAAGCGTGGCCTCGAGACCCCGGAATCTCGACGGGTCGTCACTCAGGCCAGGGACCATAACAACATTCCATTGAACCACAGCACCATCGCGGTGGCGGACACCGCCAGCGTGTTGATCAGCCAGCCGTTCGCATATTTTCCCATCACTACCGGGCGCGTGGTGAGGAAGACCAGTGGGATCAACGCAAATGGCAGTACGACGCTAAGAGTAATCTGGCTAAGGATCAGAATCCTAAAGGGATTGAATCCCATCGCGAGTATGGCAAGGGCTGGGACGAGCGTGATGGCGCGGCGCACAAAGAGGTTTGAGCCTATTCCCCAGAAGCCTTCGAAAACGATTTGCCCGGCCAGAGTGGCGGTCGCCGACGAAGAAATTCCCGCCACCAGCAATCCCAATGCGAAGGCGCCTGCGGCCAGCGGGCCGAGCAGCGGCAACAGGGTGAAATGAGCTTGCTCGATTGACAGGACTGTTCGGCCGTTTTTGAAGAACACGGCGGCGGCAGTGATCAGAATGGCGGCATTTATCAGCCATGAAGCGTTTAGCGCGATGAGCGAATCACCAGCCGTCGACATCAGTGCGAAACTCTTCTCCTCATCATTATTCTTGCGCACCAGCGCTGAGTGTAAGAACAGGTTATGCGGCATCACCGTGGCGCCGACGATGCCGGCGGCGATCGCCGCGCTGCCACGGTCCAAGCGCGGCAAAAAGGTTGATTTAAGGATCGCCGCCCACTGCGGCGGAGCCATCGTCAACTCGACCACGTAGCAGAGGCCGACCAGCATAATCATAAAAATGAAGACCCGTTCGACCGCGCGATCGCCATAGCGGTAAAGCGCCAGGATGCCGAAGGCGGCGAGCACGCTGAGAGCCGTGGCTAACAAGCTCCCGATGCCAAAGAGAAGTTCAAAGCCGAGCATCGCGCCCATGAATTCCGCCGCGTCGGTGGCAATCATGCCGACTTCGACGACAATCCAGAGAGTCACCCAGACACCGATTGGGAAATGGCGGCGGCAGTTCGTGGCATACGAATCTCCGGTCACCACCCCAAGCCGGGCCGATAAGGTTTGAACGACCAGCGCAATCAGATTGCTGACGAAGATCACCCACAGAAGCTGATAGCCGAAACGGCTGCCGGCCTCGAGGTCGGTCGCCCAATTGCCGGGGTCGATGTAGCCAACGGACACCAGAAAGGCGGGCCCAATATACGAACCGAAGCGCAAAAGAGCGCGAGCGCGCCGGGGTGCACGCTCGGAGAGTTCAGAAACTGCCATGCGCGCTGACCGTACCAGCTTCGACGTTGGCCGCAAACACCGGCGCTGGCGTCAGCCTCGCGTCGGGCGCAACGGCGAACGCAGCCGTGCTGCTGCCGTGATTTTCATTTGCAAGTTATCGATGAGTTTGCCAATGTCGGGGCCCCGAGAATGTCAGGGCGCCGAGGCTGTTAAAGCATGAAAGCGGCTGTGCTCAATGCCTATGATTCGAGTCTTCGACGGCCGGAGTTCGTCATCCATCAGGATGTCGCCGAGCCCAGGATAGACGCTCCTTACGACGTGATCGTCCGGGTCGGCGGTGCGGGTGTATGCCGGACGGATCTGCATGTTATCGAGGGGCTATGGCGCGACCGTGTATCGGTAAAACTGCCCTACATCATGGGGCACGAAAATGCCGGCTGGGTTGAAGCGGTTGGGAGTGCGGTCCAAAGCGTCAAAGTTGGCGATCCAGTCATTTGCCATCCTTTGCTCAGCAACGGCACGATGCTTTCCGCGAGGCGTGGCAACGATATGCATGCGGGCGGTGCATTCCCTGGGATCGATTGCAACGGCGGCTATGCCGAGCTGCTCAAGACCTCCGAGCGCGCAGTAATCAAGCTTCCCCTTACGCTCGCGCCTAAAGACGTTGCACCCTACGCGGATGCGGGGCTGACGGCGTATCATGCGGCCAAAAAGGCCGCCGCTCATTTGCTCCCCGGTGAGTTCGTCGTAGCGATCGGATCGGGCGGACTCGGCCATATCGGCATCCAGGTGCTGAAGGCATTATGCGCCGCCGAAGTTATCGCGGTGGACCATTCCGAGCTTGCGCTCAATCTTGCCCGGGAGTCGGGCGCCGATCATGTGGTCAAAGCGGACGCCCATTCGGTCGAGGCCGTGCTCGGTCTAACCGGCGGAATGGGCGCGCAAGCGGTAATCGATTTCGTCGGCGAAGGGGACTCTGTCGCCAACGGTTTCAAGATGACCCGAAATGCGGGCTACTATTATGTGGTCGGCTATGGAGGAACCATCGAGATCCCGACGATGGACATGATCGTCAGCGAAAAGACTATCGTCGGCAATCTCGTTGGCACCTACCCCGATCTGGTCGAGTTGATGGCGCTGGCCGATCGTGGATTAGTCAAGCTCGCCACCAGGGAATATCCACTAGCCGACGCGAATATCGCGTTGCACGACCTGCGCGAAGGCAAAGTCAAAGGACGCGCGGTGCTGATACCATGACTACCCGCCCTAATCGATTCGCCGATTATGCATTTCCGTCCAATGACCAATCAGCCCGGGGAATATAAATGTATCGCACGGCCAATGGCGACGAAGTCTTTGTTATCGACGGTCACGTTCATCTCTGGGATGCATGCCCGTCGAATCAACTCAACCAGCATGGCGCCGAATTCATCAATTGCTTTTACGACTACCACAAAGGGCTGAGTCCGGAGGAGTACTTGTGGACGGCTGAGAAGTTTCAGAAATACTCTCCTGAACTCATGTACGAAGACCTCTTTGTCACGGGCTACGCCGATCTCGCAATCTGTCAACCGACTTATTTGACCGACTTCTACCGTGAGGGTTTCAACACCACCGAGCAGAATGCGCTGATGAAGGAGTTGTATCCAGATCGCTTTATCCTCAACGGAGCGTTCGACCCGCGCGACGGTGAAGCTGGCCTGGAATACCTGCATTCGCTGGCCGAGAAGTACGCTATCAAAGGGGTGAAGCTCTACACCGCCGAATGGCGCGGCGAATCAAAGGGGTACAAGCTTTCGGAACCGCGCGCGCAGCGCTACCTGGAAAAGTGTCAACAACTGGGCATAAAGAATATTCACGTTCATAAGGGCCCAACGATCCTGCCGTTGAATCTCGACGCCTTCGACGTGCATGATATCGATGATGCCGCCACCAGTTTCCCGGAATTGAATTTCATCGTGGAACATGTGGGCCTGCCGCGGCTCGACGACTTCTGCTGGATCGCGACCCAGGAACCCAACGTTTATGGCGGACTCGCGGTGGCGATGCCGTTTGTGCACGCGCGCCCCAGATACTTCGCGCAGATTATTTCCGAGCTGCTGTTCTGGATCGGCGAAGATCGCCTGTTGTTCGGGAGTGACTATGCCATCTGGCAACCCAAATGGATAATCGAGAAGTTCATGGCGTTTGAGCTTCCCGACGATCTGCAAAAGGAAACCGGCAAGAGCCTGACGCTTGAGGGCAAGCGCAAAATTTTGGGCGGGAATGCCGCCCACCTTTATGGCATCGACATCGAGACGCAACGGGTCAAGCTCCGCCGGGAAGATCGTGCTTCACGCTGATCGCAGATTGCCGGACCTGCGGCTTCGAGGAGTGACAAGGCGCCGCGGCCGTAGCTGCGCGGGAGCGGGCTTAATAAGGAGATAAATCATGGCGAGCGGACTCAACGTTTCCAAGATCAAGGCTCAGCGCGGAATCGCGTTGAGCGAAGCGGCCCGATTGGTGTCCGATCTGGACTGGATTCCGTCATATGCCAAAGAAGCCGCCAAGTATCCTACTGACTATAAGATAACCAAGGCTCCGAAAGACCCGACCAAGTCGGTTCTCCGCTCGTATTTTCCGATGCAGCACGAGAAGAACAATCGGGTGTACGGCGCATTGGATGCGGGTTTGCGCGGAGACATGTTCCGCAATGTCGAACCGCGCTGGATGGAGTGGATGAAGCTGTTTTTAGGCATCATCCCCTTCCCGGAAATTTCGGCCGCGCGCTCGATGGCGATGGAAGCGCGGGTGGTACCGGGTGCGAATCTGAAGACCGGACTGACCATGCAGATGGTCGACGAACTCCGCCACTCCACTATCCAGATGAATCTCAAAAAATGGTACATGGAGAATTATATCGATCCGGCCGGCTTCGATATTCACGCCAAGGGCTTCGGCCGCTGCTATGCGAGTACCATCGGGCGGCAGTTTGCGGAAGGATTTCTGACTGGCGACAACATCACGGCCACCAATATTTTTCTGCAGGTCGTGGCCGAGACCGCCTTCACTAATACACTGTTCGTGGCGATGCCGTCCGAAGCGGCGCGCAATGGCGACTATGCGATGCCGTCGGTTTTCCTTTCGGTGCAATCCGATGAATCGCGCCACATGAACAACGGCCATGCCGTCCTGATGTCGGTGCTCAATCATCCTGAAAACCATCTTCTGTTGGAGCGCGATCTCCGCTACGCACTGTGGCAGAATCATGCGATCGTGGACGCGGCCATAGGGGTGATTATCGAGTACGGCACGAGAGATCGTAGCAAGAACAAGGAATCGTACCTGGAGCTTTGGCACCGATGGGTCTACGACGACTATTATCGCAGCTTCCTTCTGCCGCTGGAGAAGTACGGCGTCAAGATCCACCACGAGGACATCGAGGAGATGTGGAACCGGATGTCCAAGAAGTGGTACGTGCATGAAGTCGCACAATTCTTCGCGGCCGGATGGCCGGTCAACTATTGGCGCATAGGCGGAATGGACGAGCGGGACTTCGAGTGGTTCGAATACAAATATCCCGGTTGGTACCGGCGCTTTGGCGCCTGGTGGGAAGACTACCGCAAGCTTTCCAAGCCCAACCAGAAGCCGATCGTCTTCGAGGATACCGGGTATAAGTATCCAATCCGCTGTTGGAGTTGCCTGGTTCCCGCTTTGATTCGAGAGGATTTCGTCTATGACGAAGTGGACGGCGAAGTCTATGCCTACTGTTCCGAGCTCTGCCGATGGACTCACAAAGTTGCCTTCCAGGGCGAATATGAAGGCCGCCCGACGCCGGCGATGGGGCGCTTCAGCGGCAAACGAGAGTGGGAAACTTGCTATCATGGGTGGGACTTGGCGGACATTCTGAAGGATCTCAAATTTCTGCGCAGCGACGGCAAGACCCTGATACCGCAGCCCCATCTGTCCTGGGATGAAAAGGATATGTGGACGCTTGATCATATCAAGGGGCTGGAGTTCCGCAGTCCGCTGATCGATTTCCGCGCCATGACGCCGGAGCAACGCGCGAAGTGGGCTGAGGAATATCGCAAAGGATTCACGGTGCGGGCGATATAGAATCGCGCCTGGGCGTGGAAGTGCGGAATCAAAGACGTCCTGATTCCGCAGTCACGAAGCAAGCGCGCCGCCGGCTGATTGCGGGGTAAACGTGTCGAAGTCTTACAACGTGCGCCTGGAACCCGTCGGTGTCGAGATGGAGGTTGAAGAGGGCGAAACGGTGCTGTCCGCGGCTTTTCGTCAGGGCATTATGCTGATGCACGGCTGCAAGGAAGGACAGTGCTCGAGTTGCAAAGCGATTTTGCTCGACGGCGACATAGAATTACTGAAGTACTCGACCTTCGCGCTGGCTGATTACGAACGTGAGGAGAACTACACGCTGCTGTGCCGGACCGTGGCGCACAGCGACCTGACTGTCGAGCTGCTAAGTTACGACGAAGATCTCCTCACCCATTCGATTCCGGTCCGCAATTATCCGGCAAGGGTTGCCGCGATCGAGCGTTTGACGGCTGACATGACCAGACTTGGGCTTGAGTTGGAGCAGCCATTCAAGTTCTGGGCGGGTCAATACGTCGACATCATGGTTCCCGGCAGTGGGCTGGTCAGATCCTTCTCGATGGCCAATCCCCCCGGCGGCAATCAGCTTGACTTTATCATCAAGATTTATCCGGATGGGGCCTTTTCGTCGGTGCTCGACAAGGAACTCAAAATTGGCGACCAGCTCGAGATCAAAGGTCCATACGGAATCTGTTTCCGACACGAGAACCGGTCGGGCCGGATGATCCTGGTTGGCGGCGGTTCGGGAATGGCACCATTGTGGTCCATCGTGAATGACCTTGCGCGTAGCGGAGAGCAGCGTCAGCTGACGTTTTTCTACGGGGCTCGCACCCAGCGCGATCTGTTTTATCTCGATCGGATCGAAGCCATCGGCAAGGTTCTGCGGGACTTTCGCTTTGTCCCTGCGCTTTCACACGAGCCGGCTGGCACTGATTGGAAAGGCGAGTCCGGCTTTATTCATGAGGTCGTCGCCCGCCACCTGCGCGGCGCGGATCTGGACGATGAGACTGAAGCATACTGCTGCGGACCACCGCCAATGATCGAGGCGACAGCGCCGGTGCTTCAAGTCAGTGGGGTGCTGCCGGAGCGGATCCATATCGAGAAGTTTACTCAGGCCTACCATTGATTGTGGCGACAATGGAATTGAGCATAAGCAGCGCTGGCGTTGGGAAATCTGGCGAGACCTTTCGCCAACTAATAAAAATTCTTTGTGCGGCTGGAAAGCTGGCGCAAAGATTGTCGCGACCTGAAACAGGAGGCTCATATGGCGGGATTTGACAAAGAGTCGGCGGCGGCGGGCGCCAGGAAATTTCCTGGATCGGAGAGCCGTAACTTTGACTATTTTGAACCGCAGGGCCGGACTGCGACACTTTACGAAGATCTAACCGTCGATGTTCAGCCTGATCCCGAACGCTACCTTCTGCAGGGTTGGATACTCGAATTTGCCGATGGCTTGCCGACCTACACGGAAAAACGAACCGCGATGCAAAGTGCCGACTGGCATCGCTTTCGTTCGGTTGATCAAGAGTGGGACCGCACGCACTATCAGCGTCAATCCACTATCGAAGGCGCGATCAAGATGATCAGCGACAACGCCAGAGCACAGGGTGCCGCGGCGGCATTTGATCCGAGCTGGGTCACGGTGCTGCAGAATCACGTGGGTGCGCTCAAGCATCCCGAATACTCACTGGGAATAACCTTCATGCAGGCGCAGCGCGACGGCATGAGCCAGATGATCAACACGGCGATCCTCACGAATGCATCTTACAAGCTTCGGCTCTCCCAGGATCTGACACTCTATCTGGCGGAAATCGGCCTCGATCTCGCCAATTTTGATACCGCGGCCGGCAAGCAGCACTGGATAAGCGACCCAATATGGCAGGAAAGCCGCAAGGCCATCGAGACTATTCGAGGCGTATACGACTACCTCGAGGCGGTTTTTGCCTCGAATCTACTTTATGAGAATCTGGTGACCGGCCTGGTTCGTGATTTCGTCGCGCGCTTCGGCGCAGAGCACGGCGATTTTGCGACTCCCACCATCATCGGCTTCGCGCAGGCCGACTACCAGCGCAACCTCGCCAATAGCATCGAACTGTTCCGCGTTCTGCTCAACGACGACAAGCACGCCGATCATAATCGGGACCTGGCGAAGCGCTGGATAGGGATCTACGCACCGCTTTGTGCCAAGGCCGCTCATGCCTTACGACCGCTGTGGTCGGAACCCAGGATAAAGTGCGTTACGTTCGAAGATACCTTTGAGCATGCCAAACGCAACACGCTCGAGAGCTTATCCCAGATCGACCAGGTGCTCGGGAAGGGAGTGGAAATCTAATGGCAGCACGGCCGCAATCCAATGTGGATGTTCACGGTGAAAGGCAGGACGCGGTCTCCAACAAGTGTGGGGTGACGCTGAATGACAGCGTGCAGAGCCGCGAGATCGTCAAGCTGATGGAGAAGAAGCCCGGAATCACGGTCACCCACTATCCTTCAATGATCAGGATTGATGGCGATAACAAGCTCGAATTCGACATGAAGGAGTTGAGCGAGGCACTGGGGCGGGAAATTGATCCTTACGATTTTACCATCGAGATGGCCACACATTACGGGCGAATGGTCATGTTCGATGACAAGCTGATTTTTTTCGGCCGCCTTGAAGATGCGCTGCCGTACGAAATGGCCGACGAAGATTCCTAGCCGTAACGGATTGCAAGTCTTCGAGGATCTGGCTTCCAGCCTAGGCAGCCTCAAAGTTTTAATTCTGACTGGAGACATCGGTGCCGAAACTAATCCTTTACCAGAACGAGGCGCGAAGCGCGCTCGGCCGGGGAGTGGACAAGCTGACCCGGGCAGTCCGAGCGACACTCGGCCCGAAGGGAGGCAATACCATCATCGACCGCACGATCGGTCCGCCGATTGTATCGCGGGACGGCGTCAGTATCGCCGACGAGATCGAACTGGAAGATCCCTTTGAGAATGTGGGAGCGCAAGTTGTGCGCGAAGTCGCGCGCAAGACCAGCGAGACAGTTGGTGATGGCACGACCACGGCGACTGTGCTCGCAAACGCAATACTCCAGCGCGGGCTGGAGGCGCTCGCGCGCAAAGCAAATTCGGTCGACCTCGTGAGAGGAATCGAAAGCGCCGCCGAATTCATCATCGGCGCGCTCCAACGCTCCGCCAGGCCGATTGAGAGCGATAACGAATTGGAAGCGGTCGCCGCGATCGCCGCGGGCGAAGATTTTGCCGGCCAGTTGGTCGCGCAGGCCATACGGAAAGTCGGCGCGAAGGGCGTCATAACGACGGAAATCGGCCAGGCTCTTATCAGCACCCTGGAAGCGGTGGAGGGCATCGCATTCGACCGCGGCTTCGTCTCTCACTACATGGCTACCAACCCTCAGAAAACGCTGGCCAGGTTGGACAAGCCGTACCTTTTGATGACCGATCAGCGCATCGGTTCGCCGGAACAGATCGCGGGAATTTTGGAGGGCGTGAAAGCAGCAGGTGGCTCACTCCTGATTATTGCCGAGGATATATCCGGCGAGGTTGTTGCCGCCCTGCTGACCGCGAGTACGCCCGAGACTCCGATAGTGGCGATTCATCCGCCCGAGTATGGGAAGTGGCGGCAAGCCACACTCGAAGATCTCGCCATCATGACGGGAGGACGGGTGATTGCTCGCGAGACCGGAGGACAGCTTGAGACTGCGCGGCTCGGCGACCTCGGAAGAGCGGGCGAGGCCACAGTATCGGCCCAGCGGACAGTGATTACCGGAGGCGCTGGAGATATCGGGCAGATAGCCGCGCGCCGCGAGTTGGTTGGCCGGCTATTGGCTGACGCTTCTGAACAACCTGTGGAGATGGACAAACTCAAGGAGCGCTTGGCGAAGCTGTGCGGTGGCACGGCCGTAATTCGCGTCGGTGGAGCCTCTCTCAGCGAGCAGCGGCGGCGCTCTCAGTTGATTGAGAACGCGATTAACGCGGCACATGCCGCGCTCGAAGAGGGGATTCTTCCGGGTGGTGGAACCGGGTTGCTGCGAGCTGCGTCGAGATTGCAGGATCTCATAGATTCGTCATCCGGCGACGTGAAGGAAGGGATGCGAATCGTCCAGCGCGCCGCGGCAGAGCCGTTGCGATGCATCGCCGAGAATTGCGGCGTCGATCCAGATGAAACCGAACAGCGCGTCTCAAAAGCCGGCCGGGAAATCGGTTTCAATGCTCGTACCGGTACCTTCGAAAACCTGATCGCCGGTGGCGTCATCGATCCAGTCAGAACCTGCTGCACCGCGTTACGAAGTGCAACCTCCGTAGCTGGTTTGCTATTGACGACTAATACCATAATCGTCACCAGGCCGGATTACGTCGATGCCACGGCGGGTCCCGCTCTGGGCGGAGGCATGGAGCAGGTTATCGACGAGTCCTGAGAGCGGCTATACCGAAACGGCTACCAACTATCCGCTCCCAATTCTCTAGCCCGCCGGGGAGCAGATAGATGGGACAATTGAGACATGGTGCGGTCAAAAGCTTTTGAGCGCCACAGTTTGACTCGATATTCCGGTCGGAGAGCAATCCCGCTGCGGCCACCGAGCCCGCTATGACCGTCGAACACTGTGTCGACCTCAGGTGCCATCAGTCGACACGCCCCGAGGCGGTGCGCGCCATCCAGGTGCGCGTACGCCGCTCGGAAAGTGCTGAACTCCAGATGACCTTCCGCCTCGACGGAGATATTCCCCCAATCTGGGTCTCTCCGCCGGGCGTGTCGCGCTTCGCTACACAGCTCTGGCAGCACACCTGCTTCGAAGCCTTCATCGCCGTGGAAGGGCAGCCGGCCTACCACGAGTTCAACTTTGCCCCTTCGGGGGAGTGGGCCGTCTATGCCTTCTGCGGCTATCGCAACGGCGGTCCTCTCGCGAACGAACTGATGCGCCCGCACATTACGGGTCGCTCTGATGCCAGCGGGTTTGAGCTGGACGCTCTTGTCCGGCTCGATCGGCTGTCTGCCATCCACCCGCGTGCCGCCCTCCGTATCGGGCTCTCGGCAGTCATCGAGGCGACCGATGGGCTCTCGTACTGGGCGCTTCGCCATTTGGCCGACAAACCGGATTTTCATGACGCCGATGGATTCGCCCTCCTCCTTGAGCCGCCAGGTCCCGAGTGGTAAGTCTCGACCGCCGTAAAGTCGAAAGTGCGTGGTAGAGTGAAATTCTGATGAAGCACGCACAACCACTAGGTCTCAGCCGGCGGCGCGTGGAGCAGCTTCTATCCGAAACGAAGTATGATCGTTCCGCCGGCGGCCGAATTGATGTTCTTTCCCGCCACTTCGTTGGACATTCCTACAAAGCAAATCCGCTGATTGGATCTGCCGACACGGTCGAAGTGTTTACTGCTTCCTTCGATGGATTCGACTGTGTCACCTACATCGAAACAATTGTGGCGCTCGCCCGCGCTTCCAATGTTGATGACTTCACAGAGTGGCTGCGAAAGATTCGGTATGAACGAGGCCGCATCCAATGGGAACGGCGCAATCACTACATGATGCTCTGGATTCGCAACAATGTACGCGAAGGGATAATCAGGGCGGTTTCAATGCCGACTGTCCCGATAATCAGCAGGGAACGCGTTCTGAATGCTCTACCTGGACTGGCTGCACAGCGTACCCAAGTGAAATGTGTACCGAAGCCGGCAGTGCCACAGCTCGAACGATATTTGCAAACCGGTGATCTGATTTTTTTTGCGTCGACACGCAAGAATCTCGATGTGTTTCATGCTGGAATCATTGTGCGCGATGGCAAACAGGTCTTTATGCGTCACGCGTCGCGCAGCCAGGGCTTTGTCGTGGAACAGGAATTGAGCGAGTTTCTCAAGGCACATCGGATGGCGGGCGTCATCGTCGTGCGGCCGCAGGCGGTGACGCGGCGCGTAGCGGTTAGCAGCTAAGATGACGCGTTTATCAAAGAGGCGGATTCCCTCTTCGCAGAGGAGAGCGGGCGCGCGGTGGGGTGGAAAGTGAACCTCGTGTATCCAAAGGATTACTCATCCGTGAGTATTCAACGACTCATCGACGCTGCCGATTCTGATGTCCTCTTTCTCGGTGATCCGCGTGTGGACATCGAGCCCGAACCGCGCATGTTCGATCGGATGGCGCAAGTCATGCGCGAGACCGGCGGCGGCTGGGTTTATGCCGACGCAATGGGCCATCCTCGTATAGACTATCAACGCGGGAGCATCCGCGACGGTTTCGACTTTGGCCCGGTAGTGGCTGTGTCGGTACAGGCTGCGCGTCAGTCAGGAATCGAGCGCACCTGGAAATGGGGAGGACTATACGACTTACGGTTAAGGATTTCGGAAAAGCGCGCAATCGTGCGAATTCCCGAACCATTGTACAGCGCGTCGATGATTGATGCGCGGCCGACGGGTCAAACGCAATTTGACTACGTGGATCCGCGCAATCGGGATTACCAAATCGAAATGGAGCACATCGCAACGACGCATCTCAGGCGAATCGGTGCCTGGTTGCCGCCGCTCTTTGAGCCAGTTCCAGCGGCCGCGGAAACCTTTCCAGTAAAAGCCAGCGTCGTCATGCCGGTTCGAAATCGCGAGCGGACAATCCTCGACGCCGTTCAGAGCGCCTTGGTTCAGAGCGCGGACTTCGAATTCAATGTGATCGTCGTCGATAACCATTCGACGGATCGGACCACAGAAATCCTGCGTGGTATTAGCGATTCGCGCTTTAAACACATCGTTCCTGAACGCCGGGACCTGGGAATCGGCGGGTGCTGGAACGAGGCG
>Ga0307374_10010659_pt1 | contig 13252 bp, 11 predicted proteins | sample OX3MG_FD_202532 | JGI IMG/M metagenome (GOLD analysis project Ga0307374, IMG submission 202532) | Soil microbial communities from Risofladan, Vaasa, Finland - OX-3 | ecosystem: Environmental > Terrestrial > Soil > Coastal area > Acid sulfate soil | place: Finland: Risofladan, Vaasa | collected...
TTGTGTCCCTCCGCGCGAATTCCATTCTCCTGCAGCACCGCGAGCGTCTCGCGCGCAACAAAGCCCAGCGGCCGCGTGCCCGCGCTTTCCGCTTCGATTAAATCCGGCGCATGATGCCGCGCGATCGCTTCCGCCAACTGGCTGCGGCAGGAATTCCCGACGCACACGAAAAGCACCTTCGTCTGTCGCGGCTCTTGTTCCGGTGTATCCATGGTGTCGGTCAGTTATTTAAACCAATGCGACCGGCTTGGGCTTTCCGCGCGGTCCCCAGAATCCGCGAATGTAAAGCAGCAGCAACATGATCGGTCCCAGCACGAATCCGCAAATCGCCGCTACCAGTTGCCAGATCAAGCCGAATCCCAGCTCCCGCGTCCACTTCGCCGAGATCACGAAGCATATCAGCGGCATTATCATGTATCCGTATACGAGGTAAGGTCTGAACAGCATGTTTAGTCTCCCTTCGCGATTTCAGATGCCCTGCTTTCCGCTTATCACCGACTACGCCCCGGGACTGCTTCTGCGCCGTCCGCGCCTCCGCGGTAAAGCCTCTGATTCTCTCCGGGACTCTGTTTTCTGATTCTGTCTTCGATTCTTACTTTCGACTCTTAACTTTTGACTCTAAACCTGCCGCACTCATCACTGTTTTTACAAACCGTTCATGAATCGTCGTATCGGTCGTCAGTTCGGGATGAAACGTCGCGGCCATCGCGCGTCCCTGCTGAACGAGCACCGGCTTGCCGTTGCGCTCCGCGAGCACTTCGACGCCTTTGCCCACCGCCTCGATAATCGGCGCGCGGATGAACACCATTTCGAGCGCCTGATGGCTCAATTTCGTCGGCAGCAGGAACACGTCGCTCGAGAGTTGCCTCCCGTACCCGTTGCGAACGACCGTAATATCCATCAATCCCAGCGACGCCTGCTCCGGTGCCTTCACTTCGCGCGCCAGCACAATTGCGCCCGCGCAAGTCCCAAAAAATGCTCCGCCGTTCGCCGCCATTTTTCGAATCGCGGCATCAAGGCCCGTCTCCGCCAGCATCTTCATGTGCGTAGTGCTCTCGCCGCCCGGCAAAATCAGTCCGTCGATGCCCGCCAGGTCTTCTGGCGCGCGCACGTAAACATATTCCACACCCAGTTTTTCGAGCATGCGCGCGTGCGCTTCAAAATCACCCTGCATCGCCAGTATCCCAATCTTCATTTCGCGCTTTTCACTTTCGAGTTTCGACTTTTGCGGGCGCCTCATCCTGAACGTTTTTTGTGAAGGGTGGGAGCTTTTTGCTTTTCCCGTTTCGGGCTAACGCTGCGCCGTCTCGGCCACTGCTGCTCCCTTTTCCTGTGATGGCCCCTCCACCGGCTCGCGCATAGGAGACTTTTGCGGCGCCGCGCGCAAATATTGCGCGGGCCAGGACGCATCCTGCCCCAACTCCCGCGCCGCGCGCAGCGGCCAATACGGATTCCGCAGCATTTCGCGCGCCAGCAGGACAATATCCGCCTGGCCCGTGCGAATGATGTGATCGGCCTGCACCGGCTCCGTAATCATTCCGACAGCGCCCGTCAAAACGTCCGCCTCGCGCCGAATGCGTTCCGCGAATCCCGTCTGGTAGCCCGCGCCCACGGGAATTGTTACGCCCGGTACGACGCCGCCCGAAGAACAGTCGACCAAATCCACGCCGAGCGTTTTCACCGCGCGCGCCAGCGCGATGGATTGCTCCACGTCCCATCCGCCCTCTTTCCAATCCGTTGCCGAAATGCGCATAAATAGCGGCTGGCTCTCCGGCCATTCCGCGCGCACTGCGTTCGTCACTTCGCGCGCCAGCCGCGTGCGATTCTCGAACGCGCCGCCATATTCATCGCGCCGCTGGTTGCTCAAGGGCGAAAGAAATCCGTGAATCAAATATCCGTGCGCGGCGTGAATTTCGATCACGTCGAAGCCCGCTCCGCGCGCTCGCTGCGCCGCCGCCGCAAACGCTTTTGTGACGCCGCGAATTTCCTTCTTCGTCAACTCGCGCGGCATTGGATAATCTTCCTGGAAGGGAATCGCGCTCGGCGCAACGACGTTGCTCCAGTCTCCGTCGCTCTCCGAAAGTTTTCCTTGCCGCGCGGCCCACGGCCTGTACGTGCTCGCCTTCCGGCCCGCGTGCGCGAGCTGAATACCCGCCAAGGCGCCTTGCTCGTGAATGAAGCGCACAATTCGCGCCAGCGCTTCCGCGTGGCGTTCACTCCAGATTCCCAAATCTTCCGGACTGATTCGCGCCTCGGGCGTCACGGCCGTCGCTTCGCAAAACACAATCGCCGCTCCGCCCACGGCGCGGCTGCCGAGATGAACAAAATGCCAGTCGTTCGCCATCCCGTCCGCGCACGAATACTGGCACATCGGCGAAACCGCGATGCGGTTTCGCAGCGTCACGCCGCGGATCGTCAACGGCTCAAATAAATGGCCCATTCTTGTCCTCGACTTTCGATTTTTCGCTAGTCACTCACCACTAGCCACTCGTCACTGCCTTTCTCACCATCCGCGCGTCTGCATCAAATCTTTCTCGTCGATCTGCCGGACGTCGAGTCCCTTCATCGCCTCGCCCAATTCATCCGACGCTTCCAGTACTTTTTTCGCGTCCTGATAATTCGTCGTCGCGTATACAATCGCCTTCGCGCGCTTCGCCGGATCGCTTGACTTGAAGATCCCCGACCCCACAAACACCGCCTCCGCGCCCAGCTGCATCATCAGCGCCGCGTCCGCGGGAGTCGCGATTCCGCCCGCCGAGAAATTCGGCACCGGCAATTTCCCGTCCTTCGCCACCTGCTGCACCAAATCGAGCGGCGCGCCAAGCTCTTTCGCTTCGCGCATCAACTGCTCTTCTCCCAGTGTCGTCAGTTTTTTCATCTGGCCGACAATCGTCCGCATGTGCCGCACGGCCTCCACAATGTTTCCCGAGCCGGCTTCGCCCTTCGTGCGAATCATCGCCGCGCCTTCGCCAATGCGCCGCAGCGCTTCGCCCAGATTGCGCGCGCCGCAAACGAAAGGCACCTTGAACGTGTGTTTCCAGACGTGATTTTCTTCATCGGCGGGCGTCAGCACTTCGCTCTCGTCGATGTAATCCACTTCCAGCGCTTCAAGCACTTGCGCTTCGGCGAAATGCCCGATGCGCACCTTTGCCATTACGGGAATCGTTACTATGTCCATAATTTCGCGAATGATTCGCGGCGACGCCATGCGCGCCACGCCGCCGTCCTTGCGAATATCCGACGGCACGCGTTCGAGCGCCATCACCGCGCACGCCCCGGCGTCCTCCGCGATTTTGGCCTGCTCGGCGTTCGTCACGTCCATGATCACGCCGCCTTTCAGCATTTCCGCCAGCCCCACTTTCACGCGCCACAAATTCTCATGCCCGTTTTTCTTTTCTCCGTTTTTCATGGCTTTCCCCTTCCTGGTTAGATGAACTCCGTCCCTGTTCCGAATCTTTCCTTCGCACGCCTTTTAACGAGCGCTCCGGCCTTGTTCGGGCCCTGACCGCGCTTGCAATGTTTCGGACCTCTCTGCGTCGCCCGTTCCTCTGCGATCTCTGCGCCTCTGCGGTATTCTGCTTTTGTGTTTCGCTTTTCGCTGTCAACTCTCGACTATTAACTTTCGACTCTCGTCTCTCCACTACCCCACCACCACAAATCTCCCCTTGCCTCGCGCCAGCACTTTCCCCGCCGCGTTGCGAATCTCCCCGCGATGCATCAAATTCCGCCCCTCGCGCGATACTTCCTCTGCTTTCACCGTGATTGGCTCATCGACCGGCACCGGCCGCAGATATTCGACCGACAGCTCCGCCGTCACCGCGCGCACGTTGTGAAATCCATTCATCTTCCCCATCGCTTCGTCGAGCAGCAACGCAATAATTCCTCCGTGCAGCACTCGGTTGCTCCCTTGATAGTCCGCGCCGAGCTGAAATCGCCCGACGACGCGCCGCGCATCATTGTCCCTCTCGAACACGAGCTTCATTCCGCGCACATTCGCCGCCCCGCAGCCGAAGCACGGATTATCCGCCTTCGGTTCCAGCCTCTCGATCGTCATTCGCTCTCCCATTTCCGTTTTCTTGCTGTTGTCGCTTTGTCCAGCTTCTAATCTCCAGCTTCCAGCCTCCAGAATCATTCGTATCTGAGCGCCTCCATCGGAGCCACTCCCATCGCGCGCCGCGCCGGCACATAGCACGCCGCCATTGCCACAAGAATCAGCAGGGCAGCAGTGATCAAAAAACTCGGCGCGTCGAACATTCCAATGCCGTAGAGCAGTGCGCTCATGCTGCGCGCGAGCAACGTGGAAATTCCCAGTCCCACCACGACCCCCGCGACGACCATCGCCAGGCCGTTTGCCAATATCAGCCGCAAGACGTCTCCCCGCTGCGCGCCCAGCGCCATTCGAATACCGATTTCGTGAGCGCGCTGGCTGACGGAATACGACATCACGCCATACGTCCCAATCGCCGCCAGCACCAGCGCCAGCAAACCGAAAGTTCCGAGCAATTCCGCACCAACGCGTGGCGCTGCGAGCGATTGCACCAGCACTTGCCCCACCGTCTGCACGCGAAGAAGCGGAACACTCGGAATCAGGGATTGCACCGTGCTGCGCACGCTCGCAATCGCTTTGGTCGGATCTCCCTTCGTTCGCACGTACAGCGTGACGAACGCGGAATAATGCTGCTTCAGCGGCATGTAGACGATCGCCTGCGGCGGCTCGCCGAGCGTCGCATACTTCACCGTGTTGACTTCGCCGACAACGTCGACGTCCCAAGTCTCTCCGAGAAAATGCAGATGCTTGCCAATCGGGTTCTGCCCCGGCCAAAAGCTGTCCGCCAACGCTCGATTCACCACGGCGACCATCGCGCTATTTGCATCATCGCTCTCGGTGAAATCGCGCCCGCTCTGCAATGTGATTCCCGCGGCCGAAAAATATCCCGGTGCGGTCGCGATGATGGGAGTCAGCTTGCCGTTGCGCGGGTCGGAAGTATCGACGCCGTCGGTGAACGTGGTGCGCTCAAGGCCGCCGCTGAACGGAGGAGTATCGGCCATGCTCGCTGCAGCGACCATCGGCAGCGCGTCCAGGCGCCCAACCGCGTCGCGGTAAAACGCTTCCGCTTGTGGTTGCGCGTAATGCTGCGCGCCGAGGTTTATGAGCATCACCAGCTCGTGCTTCACTTCGAATCCAGGGTCAATTTGCTGCGCGTTCCGCAAGCTGTGGATGAACAATCCAGCGCCAACCAGCGCAATCAGCGAGAGGGCCACCTGAATCATCACCAGCACGCCACGAAGGCCGTACCAACGCGTGCTGCCCGTCGGCGCGCCCGTGCGATCCTTGAGCGAAGCGATGCGGTCCGGATTCGACGCCTGCAGCGCGGGAATCAACCCGAACAAAATCGTCGCGAGCAGCGCGAGACCGAACGCATACCCCAGCACTCGGGCATCCAGACTGAAGTCGAGCCTGCGCACCAGGCCGGCCGGCAACAGCGACAGCACTAACGACCGTCCCCAGTACGCGAAGAAAATCCCCAATACGCCCGCGATCAATCCCAGCATCAAGCTCTCCGTCAGCAATTGCCGGATCAGCCTGCCGCGCGACGCGCCCAGCGCCAGCCGAACGGAAATCTCCCGCTGCCGCTGCGTCGCGCGCGCCAGCAACAAATTCGCGACATTCGCGCACGCGATCAGCAGCACCAAGCCGACAATGATCATCATCAGCGCGCCCGCGCGCGCAAACACGTCATGAAACTGCGGCGGAATGGAAGTTTCGTTGATGGGCACCAGCGTTTCATTTCGTCCGGCATTGTCCTTCGGATATTCTTTCTGCAACTGCACGCCGAGCGCGTGCACTTCCTGCTGCGCCTGCGCCAGCGTCACGCCGGGCTTCAACCGCGCCACCATCGGCACCATTCGGAAGCCGCGTTGATACAGAAATGTCTTGGCTAGCCCCGTGAGCACCTCGTCACGAAGCGAGATCGGAATCCAAACATCCGGGCTTCCCAGCACGCCGACGTTTTGGAAACTGCGCGGCGCGACTCCGATGACCGTGTACACCATCTGATCCATCTGAATCGTTTTTCCCACGATTCCGCGATCCGCGCCAAATCGCCGATTCCATAGCGCGTAGCTCAGCACGGCGACCGGCCGCGGCGACGTATCTTCGTCCGGCGAAAATCCGCGGCCCAAAAACGGATGCACGCCGAGAACGTCGAAGAAGTTCGCATTGACCAGTTCGCAGAACAATCGCGCTTGCTTGCCGGAAACAATCAGATTGACGCCGGTCGGGATCGCAATCGCAGAACCGGAAAAGACATCCGTCTTCTCGCGGTAATCCACGGCGTTCGGGTACGGCGTCGGCAAATCTTCTTGCGGCGGACCTTTGCGGCTGGTCGCGTCCGAATAAAGGCTGACCACGCGCGCCGGGTCTTTCACCGGCACGGACTGAAGAAACACCGCCTTCACCAGCGTGAAAATCGTCGTATTCGCGCCGATTCCCAGCGTCAGCGACAGCACCGCCACCGCCGTGAACCCCGGCGCCTTCCCCAGCATCCTCACCGCGAATTTAATGTCCTGCCACATCACGTGCACCTCGGTGTTCGTTTTTCGAGTTTCGAGTTTCGCTTCTCGACTTTCGACACCCTGCTATCGACTCAGTTTCTCAAATAAGCGCCACGCGCGAGGTGGCTGCGGGCTGCTCCACCACTTCTCGCCTCGCGCCTCCGCGCTGCTTCTTGCGCATCTCCGTCTCGATCACTTGCCCGAGCGTCACCAGCCCCCGCACGATGTCCCGCTCTTCCAGCCCCGCGAATCCCAGCCGCAGCGTGTTCGTCTGCGGATGCTCGAAATAAAAATATCTCCCGGGCACGAACAGCACTCCTCGCTCGCGCGCATGGATCAGCAATTCGCCCGCGTCCAGTCCCGGAGGCAGCGTGACCCACACGGACATTCCGCCGTCGGGCCGCGTCCATTCGACGCCGCCGGGCAAATGCCTCTCCATCGATTTCTCGAACACGTCCAGCCGGCGCGAATACACGCGAATCATCCGCTTCATGTGCTTTTCGAGCATCCCGCGCTTCACGAATTCCGCGAGCGTTGCTTGCGCAAGCTGGTCCGTGTGCAAATCGCTCGATTGTTTCAGCAGGCGCAGCCGCTCGATCACGCGCTCCGGCCCCACGCACCACCCGACGCGCAATCCCGGAAACGCCACTTTCGAGAAACTGTCGATCTGAATCACGATTCCGTGGCGGTCCATCGCCTTCAGCGACGACACCGGATTCCCGCGCAGCCGCAATCGCGCGTAAATATGATCTTCGATGATGGGAACTTTGTGCCGCATCGCGAGTTCGAGCAGCTTCTGGCGTTCGCTCACCGGCAAAGTCGCGCCAGTCGGATTCTGAAAATCCGGCGTCACCAAAATCATTTTCACGCGATTCTGTTCCAGCACTGCTTCCACGGCTTTCATGTCCAGTCCCGCGTACGTTTGTCTCGACCGGTTGGTTTCCACAGCCGCCGGCAGGCAGCGAACGCGCGCCGCCGACAAAATCGAAAGCGCGCCCGGATACGCCGGATTTTCGACGAGCACCGCGTCGCCGGGCCGCAGAAACGCTTTCGCCAGAAGATCAAGTGATTGCTGGCAGCCATCGGTGATGAGAAGCTCACGTTCCTTCACGGCGATTCCTTCCGCGCGTAAAAGTTCAAGCAGCACTTGCTTCAACGGCCCGTAGCCATCCGACGCGCCGAGTTGCAAAATCTCGCGCGCTTCGCGTTTCAGCACTGCGTTCGCGCACGTGCGCACATCCTCGACGGGGAAAAATTCCTCCGACGGCCGCGCGCTGATAAATGCGATGGTGCCCTCCGGTACTTCCGGCATTAAGCGGCTCAGTCCGTCGCCGGCGCGCTCGTCCGCGAAAAGCGCTTCCCAGCGCAGCGCGCCGCCCTGCTCGCGCGGCGGCGGAGTAAATTCGCGCGGCGTGGCCGGTTCGCTGATGTACGTTCCGCGGCCGACAAAGCCTCGAATCAATCCCTCGGATTCGAGTTCCGCGTACGCCGTCGCTACCGTGGTGCGATGAATTCGCAAATGCACGGCGAGTTCGCGGCTCGCGGGAATGCGATCGCCCGGTTGCAATTCGCCAGAGTGCACGAGCGCGCGCATTTGATCGCGCAGTTGGGCGTAAAGCGGAATATCGCTTTCCGGCTGCAAATGCAGAGGAATAAATGGCCTGGTCATACAGTCCAATATAGACCCAAAAACAACCTCCAAAAGAGCCAATTTGGCTTTTTGGTCTCGATGGGCTATTTTCGCTTAGTTATAATTAAATCAAGGAGTTGTGGTACGAAGCCGAAATCGCTGGATTTTCCCGGTAGCCGTTTTCGGCAAATTTTCGACGAATTGGACTGTTTGCGGACACTTGTACGAAACCATTTTTGCGCGCAGCCAATCGCGAATTTCTTTTTCCATTCCGTCGCGCGCTGGCACTTCATTCTTCAAAACAACGTACGCGGCGGGATGAATCAATCCGTTTTCATTCGCGTGCGCCACCACCGCGCACTCCGCAATCATCGGATGGCCGAGCAACGCGTTCTCGACTTCTCCCGGCGACACCCACATGCCCGCGACTTTCATCATGTCGTCCGCGCGGCCGCAATAATGAAAGTAACCGTCCGCGTCGCGCGTGAATTTATCGCCGGTGACGACCCATTCGCCGCGTTTGGTGCGCGACGTAAGCTCCGGCTTATTCCAGTAACCCGCGAATGCGCCGCCGCCGCGCGCCCATAGATTGCCAATTTCGCCATCGGCGACAGATCCTTCGTTGTCGTCGACAATTTTCGCTTCGCATCCGGGCACTTCCGTTCCGCAACTGCCCGCGCGCGCGTGGCCCGGCCGGCACGATAAAAACATGTGCAGCATTTCCGTCGAGCCGATCCCATCGAGAATCTCCACGCCGAATTTCGCTTTGAAACGCTCAAAGATTTCCGCCGGCAAAGTTTCGCCCGCCGACACGGCCATGCGCAGCGACGAGCAATCAATCGCAAGTCCGCGCTCGGCTTCGCGGAGCATCGCCGCGAAAAACGTGGGCACGGAAAACAAAATCGTCGGCCGGTATTTGGCGAGCAATTCAGCGGTGCGTTCCGGCTTGGGCTTGCCCGGATCGAGCACCGTGCGCGCGCCCACAGAAAGCGGGAAATACATTCCGTTGCCGAGGCCGTACGCAAAAAACAATTTCGACACGGAATACGTGATGTCATCCGGCCGCAAGTTCATCACGCCGTGCGCGAATCCGCGGCTGGTGTGCCTCATGTCCGCGTGACGGTGAATGGCCGCTTTCGGAGTGCCTCCACTGCCGGATGTGTATAGGAAAAAGGCCGGATCGGCTGCGGCGGTCGGATGCGTCTCGCCATGCGTGGACGCTTTGATCCACGCGTCATCCCAGGCGATTTTGCGAACAGATTCGAACGCGGGACCAGTCGATTTGAGCGCGTCAGCAGCGCCTTCGCCGGAAATGGCGAGGAGGAGAAGCTCCGGCGCCGCTTCGATGCGCGAAAATTCCGGCATCGCGGAGGCATGCACAATCGCGATTCGCGCGCCTGTGTCCGCGGCGTAGTAGGAATAATCCGCGACGCGCGCCAGGGAATTCACCGGCACGGCAATCGCGCCGAGTTTCGCCGCGCCAAAAAATGCAGCGATAAATTCGAGCGAGTCAGGAAGAATAATCAGGACGCGATCTCCCGGCGCGCAACCGCATTCGCGCAGGGCGTTTGCCGCGCGGCAGACCGCTTCTTCCACCTGAGAGTACGAAAATCGCGACGGCTTGCCGAGAATCGCCGTGCGTTCGGGATGCTCGCGCGCGGGGCGCGAAACGAATTCGTCAGCGATATTCAGTTGCTCGGGAATATCCCCAGCCATGCCGGGATTCTACTCCGACGCACGCAGCCGCCCAAGCGCGGCACGAAAATCAAAGTCCTCACCCTTCGCAAAAAGCGCTCCCTTCCTGCGTCAGGGCGAGCAGGATGGGGCGCCCGCAAGCTCACTCCAGGACTTCCCGATTCTCGGATCAATGGGACCGCGTGATCCGGCGGGCGTGGCGCAGGCGCCAAATCGATGCACCGATGATGATGATGAGGCAAATCTCGACGAATACTTTTCCGCCGTCGAGATAATCGACGGACCGACCGCTCAAATTCGGGTCAGTCAAAATCCCGTGAAGAAAAAGGGCCGCCGCAGCGACATAAGTAAGGTAGTGAAATAGTTTCCAGATATGGCGGCCAAGCTCGATGCGATAGAGCGAAGTGACGATAATAATGACGAACAGGTAGAGCGCGGCAGCGCCGATCGTGTTTTCGAGCGGCTGAAGCGGCGACCACACAGGAAACGCGATGTCGACAACACGGAACCGGGGTGCTGCGTTCAGCAGCAATGGCAACGGATGAAGCAGTGTGAAGCCCAGAGTTCCATAACCGGCCCAGCGGTGGATGCGAAAAATATCGAAGCGGCGATGCGGCCAGTAGCGCACCGGACTGTAGCGTCCGAAAATCATCAGGCCAATCAGAATGTTCGCTGTGGCAAAGCCGACGGCGATCAGTCCCGCATCAGCAGATAAATCGAGCGGCATCACGCCGAGAGGCTCTGGCTCTCGGCCAACTTTCGTCCCATCCGCGGCTGCTCGACAAAGGGCATTGATTCTCGGACGCGGTTTCGCGCGCAAAGGTTTCATGGAGCGGCGACGAAAGTTCAACGATGGAATGAATGGCTCTGTGCCAGTGTCTCGCCAGTGGTTCCACCAAAACGGAAAGGGAGTAAAGAGCCGGTGCCTCGAAGCTCGGGGTAAACGGAACGCCCTTCGCGGCGCTCAGGACGAGCCGGCGCTGCGGAAACCCACGCTGTTTCGGGGAAGTCAGCGGAGCCAGATGGAATGCGGGAGAAGACACACTGCGAGCGTAATGAAATTATTGATACCGCAATGCGGAGGCCGGCGCAAGCGGTTGTGTATGTATGACAAAATGGTCCAAGGCGAATGGCGCGCGATGGCGCGAAACGGCACGATTTTGAGCGTGCGGATGCGGGTTTGGAATAACATGGCGAGATGACGCGGATGAGCCTGCGGATTACAGCGGCAGCGGCCGTTGCACTGGCGGCGATTGTGCCCGTGCGGAGATGGGACGCGCGAGCGGGTCACGCTTCGAGCGAAACTCGTGCTACTGCCGTACCGCACAGAGCGACGCGCACGTATCTGGGATTCGATCGCAACGATTATCCCGGCGATGCGGCGCTCGATTCGCTGCGGCGAACATTTGCGTTTTGCGGCTACTGGCTCAACAAGCCACCGGGCGCAAATTCGAACACGTGGCGGGGCAAGCGCGGCGTTTTGCGCGCGCATGGTTTCGGATTTTTGGTGTTGTTCAACGGACGGCTCGATAGGGAATTGAAATCGCCGAGCCGCGCGAAACTTTTCGGTGTTCGCGATGCCGCCGCTGCGGCCGGCGCCGCGAAACGAGAAGGATTCCCGCGCGCGACAATTATTTTTCTCGATCAGGAAGAGGGCGGGCGGATGCTGCCCGAGCAGCGCGCTTATCTCTACGCGTGGATTGATGGCGTGAATGCGGCAGGGTATCGCGCGGGCGTCTACTGTTCCGGGATCCCGGTGCGCGAGTCCGGCGGCGTGGAAATCACGACCGCGAATGACGTTCAGAGCAACGCGCGCGGGCGGACAATTCGTTTTTTTATCTACAATGACGCGTGCCCGCCGTCGCCGGGCTGCGATTTCAAAAGCCAGCCTGCTCCGCCAAGCCGCAGCGGGACGCCATCGGCCATTGCGTGGCAGTTCGCGCAATCGCCGCAGCGGCGCGAGCTCACCGCTTCATGTCCCGAGAAATATGCTGCTGATGGAAACTGCTACGCGCCTCTGCCTGCAGGAATGGCGCGAGCGTTTGTGGATGTCGATGCGGCGAAGTCGGCGGACCCGTCGTGCGGGCGGGGAGAAGGCAGTGGCTAGTGGCGAGTGATGAGTGGCTAGAAAAACTGGACAGTGGTCAGTGAAAAGCGAGAAAGCAGTGGCGAGTGGTTAGTGAAAAGCGAAACCGACCCAGCGATATGCGCAGTGGACTGTAAAAAAAACAGTACGTGACTCGCTATTGCGCGGCGGTTTTTTCGCCGAGCTTGCGCATGCGCTCGCGCAATTTCTGGCGCAGGCCCGCGGGCGCGTTGGGATTGAACGCGACCAGATACCAGAGCGGCTGCGTGCGATCCTTGCTGAGAGCCGTGAGCGTGGCGGAATCGGCGTTGGGATGGCGCGCGATATTTTCGCGAATCGCGGCGTACTCGTGCTTCGCCAGGCGGCGCAACGTTTTGGCGGAAACTTTGGGATGTTCGCTGATCAGGCGCAGCAGGTAGAAATCTTCCTTCGGAGTTTCGCGCGAAAGTTTTTCGAGCGCTTCGGGCTTGACTTCGGCGCTCAAAACGAAGCCGACTTTCTCGTCCCAGGAAGTGTTGATGCGATTGAGCTCCTGCGTGCGCGCGTGGATGAGCTGCTCGATGACGCGGCGCTCCTGTTCGAGGCGGCCGTGCGGCAGCGCGCTGTGCTCGACCGAATCGAGCACGCGCAGCAGATGCTGGCGTTCGCCGAAAACCACTTGAGAGGTTCGCGGCGTCTTGCCCTTCGCTGCGTTGTGTACCAGGTCCGAGCGTCTCATGATCGCCTCACGATTTTCCGCGTTCGAGTGACGCCGCAAAATTCCATTTCGGATTCGTGCGGCAATTCATCCGCATTGCGACAGGCCGCCCGGAAGAAACATGCGGGATATTTTCCTCCAGCGAGGTGCTTCGAAGGATGCCATCCCCAGGATTCTCGCGCGGCGGCGCCCATTTCGCAGACGATTATGTGTCGCGCGGCACGAGGTGTAAAGCGAGGGCGCGGAGGAAGTTCCTCGATTGCAATACCTGGTTGGCACTACACGCGCACTACGCGACGGACGGTGTACCACGATGCGGCTGCTTCCTCATGGGGGGCCCGTCTACGGACGGGCCGCGGCGGGCAACGCTCGCCGGTGGTTTTGTGCGCCCGCGACGAACACCTGACGCGCGTCAGGCGCGGGCCGACCTTCGTCGGCCCCTACAACAGCGCGCGCACGGTTGCTCGGTTGATGATGCTACGCGATGCGAGTAACGTGGAAGCGAAAACGTTGCAACGGAAAACGAGGAGCGATTGCTGATGACCGTGTTTGAAGAGCACAGCGAGGAACTCGAGCGTTTCGAAACAAT
>Ga0307374_10010661_pt1 | contig 13251 bp, 9 predicted proteins | sample OX3MG_FD_202532 | JGI IMG/M metagenome (GOLD analysis project Ga0307374, IMG submission 202532) | Soil microbial communities from Risofladan, Vaasa, Finland - OX-3 | ecosystem: Environmental > Terrestrial > Soil > Coastal area > Acid sulfate soil | place: Finland: Risofladan, Vaasa | collected...
CAAAGTCCCTTATGCGCGTTCCGGCCTTCCCGGCCTCCACAAAGACTCGCTTGGAATCGCGCGGATTCAAATCCTGCCGCTAGGCCTTTTCATCAACAAGGACGGCTTCGCGTCCGCGGTAATACCCGCAATGCGGGCACGCCGCGTGTGGAGCTTTGGCTTCATGACAATGAGGGCATTCGGAAATTCCGGGCGCGGCGAGCCGGTCGTGCGCACGCCGGCGGTTTCGCCGAGCCTTGGAATGTCTTCGTTTAGGATTGGGCATCTCTCTAGTTCCTTAATCTCTCGCAAAATGTACGGTGGCAAGGCAGCCGGCCATTCGCCACCTACCGCTGCCGCCTGCCAACTTCAATCAGCTTCGCCGCAAACGGAGATTCGGATGATGCCGCCTGCCGGCACTCGCACGTCTTTATATTCAGGTTTGACCCGCAGACCGGGCAAAGCCCGCGGCAATCCGGCCTGCAAACCCTTTTCATCGGCAGCGCCAATATCACCTGCTCCTTCATCAAATCGGCCAGTTCCACTCCCGCGCCGGAATAAAAACCAACTTCCAGCTCGTCGTTAGGAACTTCGGTCTCTCCTTCGCGTGCCATTGCGGCGACAGGGCGGTAGAACACGTCGAAGCCTTGCTCGACGGGAAGCTCCATTTTGGCCGTGCAACGGTCACACTCGATCCCTAACCGCGTGGTCAATAGCCCACGAATGCGGATGTCTGAATTCAGAAGCTCCGCGGCGGCTTGAACCCGTAATGGCGCACTTTGATGGTATTCGTACGCATGATCGTCAAACTCTCCCGCGGGGTAGGTGCGATCCACCGTAATCTTGCGGAGAGCTAGCTCTTCCCGCGTTATCAACATCGCGGCCTCCAGAGCGCAGATACGTTAGATTATAGCCCCTATCCGCCCTTGTCAAGGAAACCGCCGGAGTGGTAGTGACTCAGGTTGTCGTGGTGTCGGCCTTCCGGCCGGCATTTTGAAGGCTGTGCCGAAGCCCGGCCCTACTAAACTAAAGCATCCGCCTTAAAGGTTCATGCCATGCCATTCCGCTCCGGTCAAATTCTCAGAGCAACCAATGAACAGCGCTGCTGCCATCGGCAAAAAACAGTCCCATTTGTCCCATTTGTCTCCACTGTCTCACGCGGGGCTGCTAACCTGCCTGAAGGACAGCGCGCCCACACCACAGAACGTCGCGCCGGACGGGGAAAATCATGAAGATGCTTGCCAAAACGCTCGCCGTACGCTTTGCCCGATTGGAATTTAAGATGGTCTCCACAGCGAGCTTCAAATCCGCCGGGGAGCGGCATCCGCAAAAAATGCCCAAAATGAGTGATCAAAGCCATTACTTTCCTTTCAAATCTGTTACTTACGAAAAAACAAAGCCATTAGCAAAGCCATCGCAAAAGCCGCTAAGTGCTGCTGTTCGTAATTACGGTTGCGTATTTCCCCTCACCCGGCGCTCCGCGCCACCCTCTCCCGCAGGGAGAGGGCTGCGTTTCGAAGGAGGAAGACTACCGGCCCTCTCCCAGGGGGAGAGGGCCGGAATCTCCTTACTTAACTTATTGCCCTCGCCCTCTGAAAAGGGGGCGAGGGTGGCCCGCGTAGCGGGACGGGTGAGGGGGCCACGCTTCCGGCACAGCCGAAGCTATATCCCAACGGACTTATTTAACGAACTTATGAGACGTAACATGCTGAAAAAGCGTTTTTCACTGCTATTCTGAGCGAAGCAATGAATCTGCTTTTGCGTGCCATCAAAACTCACGAGATTCCTCGTCGCCTTCGGCTCCTCAGAATGAAAATATGAAAGCGCGACTCCGACCGTTGGCAGCCGCTGGCTCGTTGCAAACCCGGCACAGTGGTAGCGCTGGAAGCCACCGCGAATTGGTACTGGATCGTGGACGAGATCGAGCAGGCCGGTCTGGTGCTGAAGCTGGTGCATCCGCGGGCGGGAAAACCCCAAACCCCATGTTGCGACTCAAATAGACTGAGAAGATGGAAGTGGCTAATTGCTACGGGGATTGGGTAATATCATGGATTGTCCTAACGAGTCTGTGTGCCAACTGCGGCTGTAGCGGCGGTCTGTGACCGCCGGTCTTTATTTTTCAATAGCTTCGGCGCTCATAGAGCGCCGCACCAACTCAAAAACGGCAATTGTCACACAGACTCTAACGGGCGCCTTTGGGCCTACATGGTGAGCGCGGAATGATTGCAGAGCAGCGGCGTCTTGAAGAATCCCAACAGCGGAAGGTGAACTGGAAGCGCTGGGGGCCGTATTTAAGTGAGCGGCAGTGGGCCACCGTTCGGGAAGATTACAGCGCCAATGGGGACGCGTGGGAATATTTCCCGCACGACCATGCCCGCTCAAGGGCCTATCGCTGGGGCGAGGACGGACTTGGCGGCATCTCGGACCACCATCAACTGATCTGCTTTGCACCGGCCTTCTGGAACGGGCGCGATCCGATTCTTAAGGAGCGGCTTTTCGGCCTCACCGGTTTCGAGGGGAACCACGGCGAAGATGTGAAGGAGTGCTACTTCTATCTCGATTCCACTCCCACGCACTCCTACATGAAATATCTCTACAAGTATCCCCAGGCCGAGTTCCCTTATGAGAGGTTGAGAGAGGAAAATGCCCGCAGGGGAAAGCTCGACAGGGAGTTTGAGCTAATAGACACGGGCGTTTTTGATGAAAGCCGCTATTTCGATATTTTCATCGAATATGCCAAGGCCACTTTTGAAGACATTCTAATCCGCATCACCGTGTTTAATCGTGGTCCGGAGCCTGCGCCCTTGCGCGTGCTTCCTACGCTTTGGTTTCGCAACACGTGGGCTTGGGGGTGGGAGGATTATAAGCCCGTTCTCAAGGCCGTGGATGGCCCGCAAGGGATGGCCGCGCTCGAAGCGGAGCACTCTTACTATGGCAAGCGGTGGCTGGCATTCGAAGGAGCGCCGCCTTTGCTCTTTACCGAGAATGAGACCAACTTCAAGCGTCTCTTCGGCGCCGAGAACCGCGTGGCCTGTGTGAAAGACGCTTTCCACGATTACATCATTCACGGTGAACAGGCGGCCGTGAACCCTGAGCCGGAGGGTACGAAAGCGGCGGCCAACTACAACCTGATGATCCCATCGAGCGAGAGCGCGATCCTTCGCATGAGGCTCACCGACCAGCAGTCCTTGCCTGCAATGTTCGGCCAGGACTTCGAAGAGGTCTTCAAAAAAAGGTTGCAAGAAGCGGAAGAGTTCTACGCCCTGCGCTTGCCTGACAATGTTTCCGGGGACTGCCGGAACGTGCAGCGGCAAGCATTCGCAGGTTTGCTTTGGAACAAGCAGTTTTACTGCTACGACGTGGACACGTGGCTTGAAGGAGATCCGGCGATGCCGCCTCCGCCGCCAGAGCGCCGCCGCGGCCGGAACCACGAATGGGGTCATCTCTACAATTCCGATGTGATCGTGATGCCGGACAAGTGGGAGTATCCGTGGTATGCCGCATGGGACCTTGCTTTCCACTGCATCACGCTTGCCCTTGTTGACCCGGACTACGCCAAGGAACTGCTCATCCTATTCCTGCGGGAGTGGTACACGCACCCGAGCGGCCAGTTGCCGGCCTACGAATGGGCGTTTGGGGACGTCAACCCGCCTGTGCACGCCTGGGCCGCCTGGCGGGTCTACAGGATCGAGCAGAGAATTCGCGGCAAGGGCGACCGTGTGTTCCTAAAGCGCGTCTTCAACAAGCTGATGATGAACTTCACATGGTGGGTGAATCGCAAAGACCCTGAAGGCATGAACGTCTTTGAGGGCGGGTTTCTCGGCATGGACAATATCGGCGTCTTTGACCGCTCCGCCAAGCTGCCCATGGGCGGCCACATTGAGCAGTCTGACGGCACGAGCTGGATGGGAATGTACTGCCTGAATATGCTGGACATCGCGCTCGAACTCGCCACCGAAGACCCGGCCTACGAAGACTGCGCGAGCAAGTTCTTCGAGCATTTCGTTTACATCGCGCACGCCATGAATGACCTTGGCGGCGAGGGCATCAGCTTGTGGGATGAGGACGATGGCTTTTACTATGACGTGCTTCACATGCCGAACGACGTCCACTATCCCCTCAAGGTGCGTTCCATGGTAGGGCTCATTCCGCTCTTTGGCGTGATGACCCTGGAGCCTGAAGTCGTGAATAAGCTGCCGGGCTTTAAGCGGAGGATGCAATGGTTTCTGGACCATAAACCTCTGCTCGCGGCTCATCACGTGGACGAGAGCAAAAGGACGCCGAAGGGCTCGCGGCGGCTCTTTTCACTGGTGAGCGGGGAACGCCTGAAGCGCGTGCTGCAATATATGCTGGATGAATCCGAGTTTCTTTCTCCGCACGGCCTGCGCGCACTTTCCAAGTTCCATCAATCGCACCCGTACGTCCTCCAACTGGACGGCTTCGAGCATCGCGTGAGCTATGACCCAGCAGAATCCACCACCGGAATGTTCGGAGGCAATTCGAACTGGCGGGGCCCGGTCTGGTTTCCGTTGAATTTCCTGATGATTGAATCGCTTCAAAAGTTCCACTGGTACTACGGAGATTCGTTGAAAGTGGACTTCCCGGCGGGCTCCGGGGAATCCCTGAATCTGTGGGACGTGGCCACACAGCTTTCACGCCGCCTCATGGCGCTCTTCTTGTGCGGCAAGGACGGACGCCGCCCGGTTTTTGGCGGTTCTGAGCGGCTGCAAACGGACCCGTTCTGGAAGGACCTGATTTTATTCTACGAATACTTTCACGGTGACACCGGGGAAGGGCTGGGCGCCAGCCACCAGAGCGGCTGGACCAGTTTGGTGGCAAAACTCATCGAGCAGAGCGGAGGCGTCTGATTACGGCGCTGTCCGCACACCCTCCGCAAGGCCGCTGCTCGTGCGGCGCGACAGCAAGTATGCCTTAACGAAGGGACTGATGTCACCGTCCAGGACGCGGTCCGTATCGCCCACTTCCACTTTGGTGCGATGGTCTTTCACCATGCGGTAGGGATGAAGCACATAGGACCGCACTTGGTTTCCAAAAGCGATGTTGCCTTTCGATTCCTCGATCTTTCTGGATTCCTCGCGCCGTTTTTCGAGCTCTATTTCGTAGAGTTTTGAACGCAAGACTTTCATGGCCATTTCGCGATTGCGGTGCTGGGACCGCTCGTTCTGGCAAGTGGCCACGGTGCCTGTTGGCAGGTGGGTGATGCGCACGGCGGAGTCGGTGGTGTTCACGTGCTGGCCGCCCGCGCCCGTCGAGCGGTAGGTCTCCACCCTCATTTCGTCAGGCTTAATGTCAATCTGGATGTCGTCGTCAATCTCGGGACTGACGAAGACGGAGGCAAACGAGGTATGGCGCCGCTTGGCGGCGTCGAACGGAGAGATCCGGACGAGGCGATGGACGCCGATTTCTGAGGTGAGCAAGCCGTAGGCGTAATCGCCCGTGACGGAGAAGGTGGCGGATTTAAGACCCGCCTCTTCGCCGGCCTGATAATCCATGAGCGTGAACTTGAAGCCTTGGCGTTCCGCCCAGCGCCGGTACATGCGCAGCAGCATCTCCGCCCAGTCCTGGGATTCGATTCCTCCCGCGCCAGGATGAATGGTCACGATGGCGTTCCGGCGGTCATTTTCTCCTGACAGCAGTGAAGCGGTTTCGACGCGGTCCACTTCCTGGCCAAAGGAGCCTAGCTCCTGGCGCAGTTCACTCTCTACATCTTCTCCTTCGCGCGCAAGCTCGAAATAAGCGTCGAGGTCGGCAAGTTTTTGGGCCAGCCGGTTGTCGGTTTCCAGCCTTTCTTCCAGCCTGCGGCGGCCGGAAAGGATCTTCTGGGATGCTTCCTGATTTTGCCAGAAATCACCGTCTGCCATCTGCCGCTCGATAGTGGTCAATTCGGTTTGGAGGCGGTTTGCGTCAAAGAAAACCTCGCAGATCAGCAACCCGGCGCTTGATGGTTTCGTACTCCTTCTCCAGTTCTTCGGTCACGTTGTGTCCTCCACAAAAGCTCAGTTGGTTCGCGGATTGTCCCCAGGGGCGGCGCTCAGGCGCTGCGCCCGCGTCTCGTCAGCGCCAAACCAAATGCGGCAGCGCTTGCCGCCACTGAAATCCAGGCAAATACGTCGCCGTGGGCGTTATAAAACGTCCTGCCCGAAAGAAAGCTGAATCGCCCGTCGAGAATGGTGCGGCGATAAAGCGGGGCTTGAGCCGCGATGCGTCCGTAAGGATCGATCACCGCCGTAACCCCATCGTTGGTCGCTCTCAGCAGGTAACGCCGGTTTTCGATGGCCCGAAACCGCGCCATGTTCAAATGCTGGAAGCGCGCCGCCGATGCTCCGTACCAGGCGTCATCGGAAATATTCACCAGAACGCCGGGCCCCGGTGGAGTAAGCCGCCGCACCAATTGCGGGAAAATCGCCTCGTAGCAAATGAACACGGCGAGCGACCCTTGCGGGGTCTGCGCGGCAGTGTAAATCGAGCCGGGGATAAAGTCTCCGACTTGCGAGGTGACTTTGCCCATTTGGGTGAAGTGCAGCCACCAGGGCACGTATTCGCCCATCGGCACCAAATGTATTTTATGATACTCCAAAATCAGCCTACCCGACGGATTGAGCACGACTGCGCTGTTTTGAGGCATTTCCGCGTCCGGGTCCAGGAACGTGACGGTGTTTGCCACGACAAACGCGTGAGCCTCGCGGGCCAGGGTTTCGAGCGCGCCGCGAAAGACCGGGTCGCGGTTAAAGTAAAACGGCGCGGAATTCTCCGGCCAGATGAGTAAGGGAGGCGGAGAACCGGCGATTGTATTCTGCGCGACGTTCTGGGCGGAGACATTAACCAGTTCTTCCAGCAACTGCGGGTTTTTCCAAGGCTCCCATTGCTCCACGCGAGCTTCTGTGAGCGGAACGTTGGGTTGAAGAAGAACCGCCAGGTGACGTGGTTTTGCCAGCGGAGGCGGAACCAGGGCGAAGTTTGCAACAGCCAGAGCCACCAGCCATGCCACGCACACCCAGCGCGCGGCCCGTACCGTAGGTTCAAGGATTACCCAGGCGAGCAAAGCGCTAGTGGCCGCCGCCAAAAAGGACAATCCGTAGACTGCTGTCACGGCGGCGATCTGTTCCAGCCCTTCCGGCTGCACGCCATAGCCGAGCAAATTCCAGGGAAAGCCCGTGATCAGATACGTGCGCGCCAGTTCCAAGGCGACCCAGAGAAACGGCGCAGCGAGTAGCGCCAGCCGGAGAGACCGGCGGGCGATCCAGCTTTCCGCCATGGCCCACAATCCCCAAAACGGCGAAAAAAGAACCAGAAAGCCCAGCATGGCCGCGAGCGCTTCTGAGGCCGTGAGGTGGCCGTAACGCTGCATGACGCCGACGAACCAATAGAGACTGCCGGTAAGGAAGACGCTTCCCGTGAGCATTCCCCACCAGAAGGCTCGAACTGGACGAGCCTCACTCACGGCCACCAGCAGCAAAGGCAGGCACGCAACCCATACGAACAATCCCAGACTGGGCTGTGGGAAGACAAGTATAAGCAGGACGCCGCTCAGCACGCTCGTTGCAAATTTGGCGAGCGGACGTTGAAAGCGGCTTGCCGCTGTGGGTGTGAGTTTGGCTATCAAGGAGCCGATTTAATTACTCCGTGTGGGTCGGCCATGAAACGCGGATCACCGGCGCTTCCGGGTTCAACGCCACGGGAAGCTTTGCCGGTGTTTCCGGCAACCGCAGCCGATGCAGAATCTCACCGCGATGGTTTGATAAAGGATTTAAATCCTGCGCGCTTCAGCCTCTTCTGCGCCGCCAAAGCTTTCGAGCGCGACACATACGGTCCCACCCGCACGCGATACATCCGGTCGTGGGTTCCAGCTTCTTGTGGCGTCAGTAGCACGGCCGCAAATCCATGCACTTTTAACCGTCTTACTAGAGAGCGTGCCTCCCGTTGTGTGCGCAGCGCTGCCACTTGCAACATCACGCTGCTTCCCGCCTCCCCGGCGCGAGGTGGCGCTTGCATTGATACCGGCGGCGGAGACGCGTGGGCCGCGGCGCTAGCAGGCGCCGGAACCGGCGAATCTGGCTGCGGCTTTTGGGAAGGCGCGCTTTGCGGTTTGATATCCTGTTCGACGATCGGAGAACCGGCTCCCGCAGCCGAGTCCGGCGCGGGACCAGCGCTCTGCGAGCTTTGTAGCGGTGGATTCGCCACCGGTGGGATTTCTCCGGGTGGGGAGACCTGCTCCACGTTTGGGGCGGAGCCAGCCGATCGCCGGTTGTTTCCTACCAGAAAGCCCAGCGCGAAAAACATAGCGGAAACGCCGACGGCGCCCAGAAAAATCAGCGTAAGCTGCCGCACGGAGAGCCCGCCGGGTCCGGCTGCCTGTTCTGATCGTGATGCCATGCGTCTCCTGGTAACGAATGTCTTCTGCGGCCAGCCTGCCCGAAAAGCCCTCTACGGCGCTGGCAGAGCGGCCGTCTGCGTTGCAGCGCCAGACCCCGCAGCAGGCTTGTTTAAGATGCTCGCTGCTCCGCTGTGTGAAAACAGAGAGGTGAGCAAGTCGACGGGGAGAGGGAAGACGATCGTGGTGTTTTTCTCTGCGCCAATCTCGGTGAGCGTCTGCAGGTATCGCAGGGTAATGGCTGCCGGTTCCTGTTGCATCATCGCAGCCGCGTCCCGTAGTTTTTCCGCCGCTTGGTATTCGCCGTCGGCGTTTATGATTTTGGCGCGGCGTTCACGCTCGGCTTCTGCCTGGCGGGCGATGGCCCGCTGCATCTCCTGCGGCAGATCGACCTGCTTTACTTCGACCTTCGTCACCTTGATGCCCCAAGGTTCGGTGTGTTCGTCGAGGATGGACTGCAGCCGCAAGTTCAACTTTTCACGCTGCGAAAGCAGATCGTCCAGCTCCACTTCGCCGAGCACGGAGCGCAGCGTTGTCTGCGCCAGTTGCTCGATGGCATAGCGGTAATTTTCGAGTTCGATGACCGCCTTTTGCGCGCTGATCACGCGGAAGTAAACCACGGCGTTGACCTTCAGCGACACATTGTCACGAGTGATCACATCCTGGGGAGGAACGTCCCAGGCGACGACTCGCAAGGATATCCGGATGATCTTGTCGATGGGCCATAAGATGAAGATCAGGCCTGGACCTTTATCCGGACTCTGGATGCGGCCTAACCGGAAGATCACTGCGCGCTCGTATTCGCGCAAAACGTTGAGGCATGCTGTGGCCCACAACAGAATGATGATGAGTACAATGATCGTGCCTTCCATGGGATCTCCTCTTGGCTTTGCCGCCAAGCTTCGTGTCAGTTCTAAAGCCGGGGCTGGCAAGCCGTTTCAAGCGGAATGGAGGCGCGCCTCTGCGCTTCCTGCTTCCGTATACATTAGCGGGAGTCGCGCCGGGGTTCAACCAGCAGGGTTAACCCCTCGACTGCCCGGACGCGCACCTGTGCGCCTGCGGCCACGCTTTCTGTGGCCCGGGCGTCCCAAAGCTCTCCATGCACCAGGATTTTACCGAAGGGAGCGAGGTCAGTGCGGGCGACGCCGATCTCATCTAGCAAGCCTTCAGCTCCACTCACGGCTTTCTGCCGCTGGGCGAGAAAAACAGCTCGCATCAGCAACGTGACAATCAAGGCTAGCGGCAACGTCACAGCGAGCGAGGTGGTCCAATGAATGTGAGTGCCGGGCCACGGCGATTTGACAAGAATCAACGACCCGAATAGCATGGCCAGAATGCCTCCGGCAGCAAGCAAGCCATGGGCGCTGACGTGCGCTTCCAGGGCGAATAGAACGAGCGCGAGCACAATCAGAATAACACCAACGTAATTGATGGGAAGCAGGTAAAAGCCGAGCAGCGCGAGCACGATGGCGAGCGCTCCGGCAATGCCGGGCAGCACCATGCCGGGATGTGTGAACTCGAAGTACAGCAGCGCCGCGCCGAGGGCCGCCAAAACGAAGGCGATGTTCGGATCCGCCAGATGAGAGAGCAGCCGTTCGCGACCCGTCATGGTGTAGGTCTCGATGCGGGCGTTCGCAAGGTGGAGCGTCGTTGATCCGCCGCCGATACGCTTGATTGTCTTTCCGTCGAATTGCTGGAAAATGGCCTGTGGGCTGCCGGCGACAGCGTCGATCAGGTGGCCGCTGAGCGCTTCGCCGTCCGCATACGAGGCGCTTTGCCTGACTCCGTCTTCTGCGAGCTTGGCGTTGCGGCCGCGCTGCTCAGCGAGCGCGCGAATGTAGGCCGCCGCGTCGTTCTCCACTTTGGCGGCCTCCGCCTTCCCCACGTCGCCGCCGCCCAGCATTACCGGATGAGCCGCGCCGGTATTGGTGCCGGGAGCCATGACGGCCACGTCTCCAGAGAGGAGAATGAAAAAGCCTGCGGAGGCTGCGCGGCTCCCGCTCGGCGCAACGTAGGTGATGACCGGAACATTTGAGCTGACAATGGCGCGGATAATAGCCCGCATGGACGTGCCGAGTCCGCCGGGGGTGTTCAGTTCCAGCAGAATGGCCTGGGCGTGAATGCGGTTTGCATGGCGGATGCCGTTTTCCACATATTCGGCGCTGATGGGCTCGATCATGCTGTCTAGCCGGATTTCCACCACCGTGGGCTGGTTCGCGGGCGGGCTGGCGGAACCTTGCAGCGCGCCTGAACAGGCTATCACCGCGACAACGAGTTCGAAGATCAGCCAACGCATTTTCACGGGTCGGTTCGCGAGTTCTTCGTCTGACTTTGAATCGAGTTGATCAGACGCTGGGCGTCAACGTTGCCCGGATCAAGGCTCAGGGCGGCTTGGCCCTGTTCGAGCGCCTGGGAGGGTTGGTGGAGCGAAAGATAGGCGTGCGCCATCCACAGGTGCGTGACCGCGTTTTCGTCAAGGCCCAGGGCAATCTGGAATTGCGTAAGCGCCTTTTGGTGGTGACCTTGGAGTTCGTAAGCTTGGCCCAGAAAAAGGTGGATGACGGCGCTGCTGGGCAACAGTCTGGCGGCCTCTGTGAGTTCGCTAACAGCCTCGGGCAGTTGGCCCTGGCGGATAAATCGCTCACCCCGCAGCAGATGTACTTGGGCGTGAATTTCAGGCGGCTGGTTGGCTAGTTGGCTTTCGAGGGAATTGTGCACGGCCACGGCCAGCAGCCGGAAGGCGGCTCCGTTGTACGCCTTTTCCAGGCGCGGCTGGGGCAGAATGCTGGCGTTCAGGTCAGCCATCTCCTTGCCGTCGTGAACGGCGACCCACTGCAACTGCGCCCTGCTGCTTGCGGTGTCGCCCAGCTTGCTGAAGGCGTAGGCGAGAAGCGTCCGGATTCCCAGATCGTCAGGATCCTTCTTGAGCGCCCTCTGCAGGTAGCGAGCGGCCTCCTGATAGCGCTTAAGGTCACAGTAGCAAGCCGCAAGGTTGAAACTGTAGTCCGGATCGGTCGGGTCGCCTTGGTAAGCCCGCTCGAAACTTGCAAGCGCCGCCTTATAATCAGACCGCCGTACCTTAAGAACGCCGAGGTTGTTCCAAACCTCGTTGAGCGGCATCTGCTCGGACAGTTTCGAAAAATCCGCCTCCGCGTTCTTGTCGCGGCCAAGAAAGAAGTCGTCCACTCCGCTTAGAAAGAGCGAAGCGAGATAGTTCGGATCACGGGAATCGAGCTTGGAAAACCACAGCGCAGATTCCGCATAATCCTTGCTGTCGAAGTAATAGTGGCCGAGGGCGTAAGCCGCGCGGTGATCGGATGGGTCCAGGTGGTCCGCCGTGGTCAGAAAGTGGATCTTCGTAGCCTTGTCCGTGGCCAATATGCCGCGGATGTAGTTTTCGAGCGCATCGAGATGAAGGGCTGGAAACCGGCTCGCGAATTCCTGCTCGGTGACTAAAGTGAAATCGGGATCGTGCTCGGCGAGCAGCCGCCAGGCGAGCCGCGTCTGAATGGAAACCAGGTCCGTTAGAGCGCCGGATTCTTCGATCGCCGGATAAAGCTTGAGCCGCCGCAAATCAAGGAGTTGGGCTCGCGCCGTGAGCTGCTGGCCTGATACCTTAAAGTTCCCGACTACGGCCCAATCCACGCCGATCGTCTCGGCCACTTCGTATTCACTGGCCAGCGTTAGCGTGGTGTCCGGCGGAATGCCCAATTGCCCGTACGCGGTATTCCGCTCCTCCCGTTCAAGCACAAACCGGTGCGCTCCGGACAGACGGGCGGAGAGCACGTCGGCAAACGCCTCAGACATCCACCCGAGATCGGAGCTTGCGCTGCGATTTTCGAACGGAAACACTAAAACGGTGCGCGTCTGAGGTGAAGCGTAAAGACCGCACGCGCATAACATCATCAAGAACAGACCGGCAAGCCGTTTCATTCTTCGCTGAACCTTCGACGTATTATAGCACCGGGCGCAGGCCCGTCCCGGCTGCACAGCGGCTGGGGGTACAGCGCGGAAGTAAATGGCGCGTCAAAGGAAGGCAGCTTGGAATCGCTGGGGAAGCCTAAGGTTTAGGTTTGTGATGCTTGAAAATCGACAAGAACTTCTTGAGCAAGCCTTGTGGTTTGTTACCAAGGGGGGCGGACTTAGCCTGAGCGGTTTGCGAACCTTGATCCCCTGCGCTGGCCGACGGCTGCTGAGCCTTCTGCTGGCTTACTCCTGCTGAAGGTTCAGGGATGGCGCGCGGAGGCGCGGCGTCTGGCTGGGTAGCCGCATTTTGATGCTTTCCGAAGGGCAGAAGCTTGCCGATCCAGCTTGTTAAGCGCGATGCGGCGTTGGGAGAGACGGGCTGGGTTCCATCGATGTAGACGTCCTGGCTGCTTGCCAGTGGGTTGCTGGCGGTGAGCTGCAAGGTCTTGCTGTCAATGGGGGCGGCGATCACACCCAAAGGCTGGGGAAACTGCTGCATGTTCCGATAGGCGGGCAACTGGCTAGCCGACTTCATAAACGCTGTCCAGACCGGCAGGGCGGAGCTAGCTCCGGCAAGGCCAAGGTTCTGATCATTGTCGTAGCCTACCCATGCCACTGCGAGCAGGTTGGAAGTGAACCCGGCAAACCATCCGTCGCGCGAGGTTCCTGTTTTGCCCGCCGCGGGAGCCATGAAGCCGCGCGCGCGCACGCCCTCGCCGGTTCCATGCTCGATGACGCTCTGCATCAGGCTCACCATCAGATAAGCGACGCGCGGATCAAGCACGCGGCGGGCAATGCCGGGATTTTGCCAAAGAGTCCGGCCCGATTGATCCTTGACGGCCAGGATACAGCGCGGCGCTTCGTAGACGCCGCTATTCGCGAAAATCGTGTATCCGCCCGCAATCTGCAATGGC
>Ga0307374_10010663_pt1 | contig 13250 bp, 13 predicted proteins | sample OX3MG_FD_202532 | JGI IMG/M metagenome (GOLD analysis project Ga0307374, IMG submission 202532) | Soil microbial communities from Risofladan, Vaasa, Finland - OX-3 | ecosystem: Environmental > Terrestrial > Soil > Coastal area > Acid sulfate soil | place: Finland: Risofladan, Vaasa | collected...
CTGGCCGGCCAGCACCGTGCACGCCTTCACCGCACGCCCGTCGAGGTGCACCGTGCAGGCGCCGCACTGGCTGGTGTCGCAGCCCACATGGGTCCCGGTGAGGCCGAGCGGCCCGCGCAGGATATCGACCAGCAGCACGTTCGGCGCCGTCTCCAGCTCGCGGGCGACCTCGTTGACGGTGAACTTCAGCTTCAACGGCCTTCCTCCCTGCGCCATCCAGCCTCTAGCGCGAATAAAGGATCGCCGCGACGATGGCGACGCCGACGCCGACGATGAGCACCAGCCAGAGGCCCGAGGGCCCGCGTTGCGGCTTGGCTGCGGCGGACGGGGCCGAAGCCGCCGGCCCCGCTTCGGCCGGGGCCAGCTCGCGCGTGAACGCCGTGAAGAAGTCGTCGGCCAGCTTGCGCGCGGTCGCATCGATCAGCCGCTGCCCGATCTGGGCGAGCTTGCCGCCGACGCTGCCCGAGGCCTCGTAGCGCAGCACCGTGGCCGCGCCCTCCGCCTCCAGCGCCACCTGGGCGGCGCCCTTGCCGAAGCCGGCGGGACCACCCTTCACGGCGGCGGCGAGGGTGCAGGCGCGCGGCGGATCGAGATCGGCGAGCGTCACCTCGGCCGAGAACAGCGCGCTCATCGGTCCGACCTTCACCCTGACCTGCGCCTCGAACCGATCGTCGGCGAGGCGCTGCACGGACTGGCAACCGTCGATGCAGCGGGCGAGCACGTCCGGATCGTTGAGCGCCCGCCACACCGCCGCCACCGGCGCATCGATCCGGTATTCTCCGGATTGCCGCATCCCTGCCTCTTTGAGCGCGGCGGCGACTAGGCGCATGATCGTCGGCCGCGCGCAAGCGCCGGGCGGGCGGGCGTCAGGGGGACGCTCCACTGTTGGAGCGGACCGTATTCTCACCGATGAAAACGGTCGCCGAGCTGGTGCGGGGGTCGCGGGGCCGAGGGCCTGGCGACCGGCGAGGGCGCGAGCGCGTGCAGCGCTCCAAGCGTACCCGGCCCGTACTTTCACCGATGACAACGGTGCGGTCCGTCGCCGCGCCGCAATCGGGATGGCGCGAGCGCGTGCGGCGCTCCAGCTTCTCGACATGCGACCCTCCCTGAATCCCCGCCTCGCGCCGGGCTGAAGGCCGGCAGTCTAGCGCGGCGGCGGGCTGGATTAAGGTGGCGCTCATGAGCAAGCGCGCGGCGGCATGGGTCAGGTGGGCCCGCCACGACCTCGAAATCGGTCCGCCTGGCGCTTGCGGGAGCGGCGCAGGTTTCGTGCACCGTCACCGGCATACTCAGGTGAAATTGGCGATCTCGACCGAACGGTCGGGAAAGGTCGCGGTGATGTGCAGTTCCCCGCCCATCGCCGCGATCAGGTCGCGCAACGTGCTGACCTTCATGTCGGGGCGGCGGACCAGCTTCGAGATGGCCGGCTGCTGCACCTCCATGACGTTCGCCAGCTCCTCCTGGCTGATGCCGAGACCTTCGCGGAGTTGCTCTAGGCTGACCATTTCGGCCATCAGCTTCGCCTTGCGCGTTGCATTGGCGGCGAGACGTTCCGCACTCCAGCCCTTCTTGAGGTCGGCAAACGGGCGATGTCCGCTCATTTCAACAATCCTTCCTGCTTCAATTCCTTCAGATGCACGTCGTAAAGCTCATCCGCGACCGGGAGCAGCCGCTCATAGAAGCGGTCATCACCGGTTTTATCGCCTCCGATCAGCAGGATCGCCGACCGACGCGGATCAAAGGCGTAGAAGACGCGCAGCGGCCTTCCCTCGCTCTGAATCCGCAGCTCGCGCATGTGCGAGTGCCGCGAATTGCCGATCCCCGACGAGTGCGGAAAGCGCAGGTTCGGGCCTCGCGCGATCAGCAGGTCGACCGTGAAGTCGATCGCATCCTGATCGGTCTCGCTCAGATCGACGAACCAGCTTCCGAACTCATCGGTGTTCTCGACATCCCAGCTCACAAGTCCGCATATTCCATATATGGAATATAGGCCGGATCGCCTTCCAGATCAATAAGCCGGCTTCGCCCCCAAATCAGGATCGGTGGAAAGGCTCGCTTTGCAGTTCGCCCGACTCGCCGCAGGTTTCGTACAGCATCACCGAAACTTCTTCGCGAACTCGAGGAACGCCAGCAGCGGGAGCAACCACCAGAACAGATGAGGGCTTGCGACGGTCAGCGCGAGGCCTCCCGTTCCTTGGGCAAGCGTAATGGCGAAGTCTATTAGGTCCGCGCCAGCTCTTCGGGACCTGACTTTGGCTTGGTCGTCCATTCCGCCGACGAACTCTTGGCCGTATTTCTTCGCCAGTTCGCCAATCGACTTCAGTATGTTGCCCGTGGATTGAATCAGGTCGAACGCCCAACGCTTCGTGGCGGGGGTTATGACCTGCGGCAGGTGGCCTGGAATCGGGGTGAGATCGTGCTGAGATGCAAGTTGCTCTAACGCGGTCGGTACTGAGATGTCGATGAAGGCTAGCGCTTGGTCGGTGATAAGCGCGTCGGTGATGGCGTGCGCGAAGGCAGCCGCTGCCATCACCGTGTCGTCAGTGAGGGCCTGGGCTTCGGTGTCCGCGGTGAAGCGGTGCCAGGCCGGGAAATGGCTGAGAACGCGCTGGAGACGGGTGATGAGCGCCCGATACCGACCCGCGAGTGGAACCGGCCACTCGTCCTGCACCTGGGCGCCGCATTCCTGCAACTCCTCGACCCGGTGTCCAAGGCGATAGATCGTCGCCCGATCGGGGCCACCCGGCGGGACGAAATCAACGAGCCCTCGGACAAGTCCGACCAGACGCGCGTCAAGGTTGCCGTCGCCCTCTGCAGCGAGGTCTGCTGCCAGCACCTCCAGATCGGCGCGAAGGGCGGTAAAGAGGATCGGCAGTTCGCCGCCAAGATCGCTTTCGGCCGGCGCGGGAGGCAGCGAGAGGACACCATCGACCCACACTGGCGCCAGAGCGGCGGGCGCTGGTCCGGGAATCTCAGGCGGAACCGGGATTGCGGATGTGGCCGCGCTGAACGCGAGGGTGTTGTTGGGGCTTGTGCTGAGGGTGGCGCGCCCACCGGCCCCTACCGACATGTGCCCCGACAAGGCTACGGTGTTTTGGAGAACTTGGCCGGGCGGCAGTTCGACCGAATCAACCTGCCCATGGATTTGCTCGGTGTTTCCTTGACGGGTCGCCTCGACCGTGGCTGCGCCGGCAGCGGAGCCGGTCGCGTCTGCGACGCTCTCCCCCTCGCCGACAGATCGGCCCACGCCGTGAGCTTGTCCAGTCGCGGGCGAGACGAAACTGCCCACTTCGCCGCGCGCCTCCACGCCCCGGAGCGAGGAGCCTTCCGCGCCAATATGACCAGCTTCTGCCTTCGCGCTCACCCCTGTCAGCGCGACGGATACCTCAGGCGTAACTTTGCCGGCGGTCGCTTCAATGGCGTTGGGGCTCGCAGGGCCTAGCTCATGGATGCTCGCCGCTTGGAGGTCTTTGTCCGTGTCCGACATCCCAACTTGGCTGGGCCGCCCAGTCGGACCCAAGCTCTCTACGGGGGCGGATAGGGCCGCCGCGATGCCGCTCATGCTCTCGACCGGGGCGGCGCTGTCCGCTGCTACGCTTCCGGTCGACTCCACCGGAAAGCTCATCGTGGAGCGGACGACGGTGAGAGGCTGCCACACGCCAGCCCCATAGTCCCGCATCTCGGCTGCCAGACCTCCTTCAAGCCGAGCCTGTTCCGCGGCGACGAATTCTCCAAGACGATCCGGCGCCCCAGCAAGTCGCCAGTCACGTTGATAGAGCGCGCGCAGATGGTCGCCCAGTTTTGACGCAAGTCTCGGCGCTGTTTCCTCGCGCCGAATGGAGGCCGGGCCAGGGAGGCGATTGGCCTCGCCAAGCGCGACGTTCGTTGCGCGATGCATCTCGTCTTCGAGAGCGTCAAGCTGACGCTGGACGCGCGCCGCGTCGAGAGGCGTCGTCTCGACGTAGATTCGATCAAACTCCTGGGCCGCGTCGCGAAGAAAATTCCGAAGCATTCGATCCAGCCGTTCGTCGAATGCAGTGAAGGGGTCCACGCGCCGTCTCCCTCGAACCTTGACGGTGGGTCTTAGGCCCGGTCGGATCACGCCACAACGGCATGGTTCGCGCCTTGTTCTTCCGACTCCTGTCGATATCGCGGCGGCCACTCTCAACCGATGTACCCGGGCAACCGCACGGCGTCGCCGTTCGACGATCACCTCCCCCGCCTTGCGGGGGAGGAGGAAAGGCGTCCTCACTCCTGCCCCGCGTCGCGGGGAAGGGGGACCGCCGCGCCGCCAGGCGCGGGGGTGGAAGGGGCGTCTCCCCGGCCAGGCGAAGCGCGAGCCCGGGCCGTATTCTCACCGTTGACAATGGTCCCCACCGCTTCGCCGGCGACGAGGCGGGCAAGGGCGGAGATGTGTCTCGTCATGCGGCCCTCGCCGGAAGAGCGCCCCTCGAGCGGGGGCCGAAGGCCGGCAGTCTAACGCCGCCGTGGGGCTCGCTAAGGCGGCGTTCATGGCCGATGCCGGCGCGGCGCGAGCGCCTCCCTTGCGTCTCGAGGAGATGCCGCGGGCGGTGATCGCGATCCTTGCCGACGTGAGCGAGCGCGCGGCGGCGCGGGCGAGGCGCACCCATCACTACCACGAAGGCAGTGCACCTGGCGCTCACGGGATCGGCGCAGGTTCGTGCACCGTCACCGGCGCACGTCGGTGAAATTGCCTTCCAGGACGACGGCCAGCTCGGCCGCCGCGCGTCCGGCCCCGGCTCGCGCTTCGCTTGGCCGGGGTGACGGCGATGATGAGCGGCTCGCCCGACTCGCGCTCCTTGCCGTGGGGCGCCCGCGCCGCCTGGGCGCTCAAGTCTCCAGGAACCGCGCTATCCAGCCGGCGAAGCGGGCGTGGTCGTCTGGCCGCCTCAGGCTCTCGATGGCCGCATCCGCCTGGGCCTCGGGAAGGCGCGCGCCGCGGCGGCCCTCGATCAGGGCGATGGAATAGGCCGGCGTGAACTCGGGGTGGAGCTGGCAGGAGATCGCCGGCTGGTCGGCGTAGGCCAGAAGGCCGTTGGGGCAGAAATCGCTGCCGCCGACCGCAGCGGCGCCCGGCGGCAGCTGCACCACCTGGTCCTGGTGCGAGGCGGAGAGCTGAAACGCCCCGCCGCCATCCATCCAGGCGCGCCGCTCCGCGACGTCATAGGCGTGCAGGCCGACGCCCCAGCCCTTCGGCGACTTGATCACCTGGCCTCCGAACGCCTGCGCCATCGCCTGGTGGCCGAAGCAGACGCCGACCAGCCTGACGCGGCCCCTGGCGGCGCGCAGGAACTCCAGCAGGGCGCCGATCCACGGGTCGGGATCATAGACGCCCGCCGCCGCGCCGGTGACGATGTAGGCCGCGCACTCGGCCGGATCGGCGGGCAGGACGCCGGCGGCGACGTCGTAGGTCTCCCAGCCATAGCCGCGCCCGCCGAGCAGGGAGCGGAACATCGCCGGATAGTCTCCGAAGGCCGGCCACAGCGCCCTGGGCGGCGCGCCGGCGGCCAGGATCCCGATCTTCAAGCCGTCCCCTCCCTAATAGGCCATGCCCTGGGCCACCGCCTTCAGCCTTTCGATGAGGGCGAGCTTGTCGCCGGGAAAGTCGTTCTCCGCCCACCAGGCCTCGACCTCGCGCATCACCTCGCCAACCAGCGGCCCCTGCGGCACGCCGGCGGCCATCACTTCGTCGCCGGTGAGGGGAAAGCGCGGCGGCGTCCAGGTCTGGGCGGTGGGCAGGAGCGCGCGCCACTGGATCGCCGCCGCGGGGCGATCGGACGCCGCCCAGGCGAGCATGACCTTGTCGCAGAACGCCTGCACGCCCAGCCGGTACACCAGCTTGCGCGCGTCGCGGGGGCTCATCCAGGAGACGAGGCGCGGCTCGGGATCGAGGGCGGCGGCCAGACGGTCCCGCTGGGCGTTGGCGAGGCGCAGGCGCACGGCGAGGGCGGCGGCCGCGGCAGGCTCGTCCGGCAGCAGCGCGGCCAGGCGCAACAGCGCGTCCTGGCTGAAGAGGATGCCGGTTTCGACGGCGACCAGTTGCTCGAAGCGGCCGAGCGCATGGGCTTCGGGCAAGGCCTCGGCGAGCACGCCCGCCTGGGCCATCAGCCGCACGGCCGCGCGCGGATCCTCCGCGGCCAGCAGCTTCAGCAGTTCGGCGCTGACGCGCTCGGCCGAGAGCTGGGCGATGCAGCCGCGCAGCGCCGCGCAGGCCCCGAGCCCCGCCGCATCGGGCTCGCCGCGGCCGTACCAGGCCAGGAACCGGAAGAAGCGCAGGATGCGCAGCCCGTCCTCGCGGATGCGCGTCGCCGGATCGCCGACGAAGACGATGCGGCCGGCGCGGACGTCGGCGAGGCCGCCGGCGGTCGGGTCGTAGAGCCTGCCGGCCGGGTCGGCGTAGAGGGCGTTGAGCCGGAAATCGCGGCGCTGGGCGTCCTCGCCCCAGTCGCCGGTGAAGGCCACCACGGCGCGGCGCCCGTCGGTCGCCACGTCGCGGCGCAAGGTGGTGATCTCGAACGGCCGCCCGTGGGCGACGGCGGTGACGGTGCCGTGCTCGATCCCGGTCGGGACCGCCTTCAGCCCCGCCTGCGCCAGCGCCGTCGTCACCGCGTCGGGCGTGAGGGTGGTGGCGATGTCGATGTCGCCGACGGGCGCTCCCAGGATGGCGTTGCGCACGCAGCCGCCGACGAAGCGGGCGCAGGCGGGCCCGCCCGCCGCCTCCAGCGCCGCCATGACGGCGCGGGTCGCCGGATGCGTCATCCAGGGCCGGGCGCCCAGGCTCTCGATCATGCCACCGCGGCCCCGAACAGGCGGTCGTAGAGGGCCTTCAGCATGCCGGCGGTGGCGCCCCAGATGAAGCGGTCCTCCCAGGTCATGGCGTAGAAGCAGCGCCGGTCGCCGGCCGGAGTCTCGCGCGCATGGCGCTCGTGGTTCGCCGGGTCCATCAGGAAGCCGAACGGCGTCTCGAAGATGTCCGCCACCTCGTCCGGATTGGGCGAGAGCGTGAAGCCGGGCGCCACGAAGCCCACCACCGGGGTGATGTGGAAGCCGGTCCCGGCGGTGCGGTAGGGGGTGGAAAGTCCGGCGAGCTGCACCAGCGCCGGATCGAGGCCGATCTCCTCGCGCGCCTCGCGCAGCGCCGTCTCCCACGGCGTCTCGCCAGGATCGCTGCGACCTCCCGGCAGGGCGATCTGGCCGGTGTGGTTGCGCAGGGTGTCGGACCTGCGCGTGAGCAGCACCGAGAGCCCTTCGTCGCGCTCCACCAGCGCCACCAGCACCGCCGCGGGCGTCCAGGCCACCGGCGCGGCCGGGGCATGCGCGGGGTCGAGACTGAGGTCGGCGCGCACCTCCATGCCGCCGAGGATGGTCGCGTCGAGCGGATCGAGGTGGCTCGCGATCCAGCGGCGCACCTCGCCGCGCTCGCCCGTGAGGCTCATGGCCGGCCGAGCCGCGCCGGTCCGAGCGGGAACCAGGCGCCGTTCGAGGCCACGCCGAGCCGGGGCCCCGCAGGCGTCTGGCGCTCCTCGGCCATCTCCACCAGTTCGTAGAACACCGGCCGCGCGATCAGGGCCTCGAGGCCGCGGCGCACGTGCAGATAGGGACGCGGCTCGCCGGTGCGCGCATCCTCTTCGACCCGGATGGCGTGATCCGGCCCGGCCTCGACCTCGTCGCCGACGTTGGTGAGGAAGACCAGCGCATCGCCGCCGCGATCGACGCGGACGGCCACGAAGGGCGCATCCTCGACCTTGATCCGCATCTTCTCGACCGGCGTGACCAGACAGTAGCCGTCGGGATCCTTGCGCAGCACGGTGGAGAACAGCCGGACCAGCGCCTCGCGGCCGATCGGCGTGCCTTCATGCAGCCAATGGCCGTCGCGGCGGATCAGGATGTCGATGTCGCCGCAGTGGCCGGGGTTCCACAGGTGCACGGGCGGCAGCCCGCGGCCCGGCGACTGGCTTCTCGCCGCCTCGCCAGCGCCTTCGAGCCCACGCGATGTCGCCTCAGCCATGGTCAGTAGGTAAGTCGAACCGCCGGGCCGCTCAAGCGGGCGTCACCGCGCCGCCCAGATCCGCGTCCGCCCCGGGCGCCAGCGCGCGCACCAGCACGCGCCGCTGATCGACCGGACCGGGCATGAGCACCCTGGCGGCCGGCGGCGCGGAGAACCCCAAGGGGCCGTAATAGGGCTCGTCGCCCACCAGCAGGATCAGGGCGTGGCCCGCATCGCGCGCACCCTCGCACGCCCGGCCGATCAGCGCCGCGCCCACGCCCTGGCCCCGCCACGCGGGATCGACGGCGAAGGGACCCAGAAGGATCGCCGCCCGCCCGCCTATGCTCACGGCCCACTGGCGCACGCAGCCCACCGCCTCGGCGCCCGACCAGGCGACGAACGAGAGCTGCAGCAGCGGCGCGCGGCCCTCGCGCAGCCGCTCGGCGCTCTTGGCGAGACGGCCGGGCCCGAGCACGCGCAGAATGAGGCGCTCGACGCAGGGCGCATCTTCGCGCCGCTCGGCGGCGATCGGCGGCAGGGCGGAGGCGGCGGCGAGGCTCATGGAAGGGCGCGCACATAGGGGCAAGCCCGAGGATCGTCAACGCGCCCGGCTGGGGCGCTGCCCGGCATCCCTGCTGGGGCCGGGCGGCGCGCGCCATTGCGAAGCGCGGCAAGCTCGGGCATTCGGCCCCTCCCATGTCTCAGGCCACGCCCACCGCAGCCTCGGCGCGCGATCTCCTGCGCCACAGGGACTACCGGTTCTTCTGGGTCCAGCGCTGGCTGGGCGGGCTGGGCGTGCACATCCAGAGCGTCGCCATGGGATGGCAGGTCTACGAGCTGTCGCGGCGCACGCTGGACGTCGGCCGGTCGTCGTTCAACGTCTCGCTCATCGGCCTGATCAGCTTCGCGCCGCTGCTGCTGCTGTTCCTGCCCGCCGGCCACGCGGCGGACCGCAGCGACCGGGCCAAGGTGCTGAGGCTGTGCTATGCGGCCGAGCTGGCGCCGGCCGGCGTGCTCGCCGCCGCCGGCATCTTCCATTTCGCCTCGGTGCCGCTGCTGCTGGGCGTCTCGCTGATCTTCGGCGCCTCGCGCGCCTTCCTCTCGCCGTCGGCGACCGCGCTGGGGCCGATGCTGGTTCCCAGGGAGCTGCTGCCGCGCGCCATCGCCTGGAACTCCCTGGCGGGGCAGTTCGCGAGCATCCTCGGATCGGCCCTGGGCGGCGTGCTCAGCGCCGCCTCCCCGAGCGCGGCCTACGAGACCTCGTTCGTCCTCTACATCGGCGCGGCGCTGTCGCTCTCGATGATCCGCGGCGTCACCAGGCCGGCGGCGCAGCCTGGCTCGCGCTGGGCGCTGGTGAAGGAGGGGCTCGCCTACGTCTGGACCAACAAGGTCGTCTTCGGCGCGATCTCGCTCGATCTGGCGGCGGTGATCCTCGCCGGGGCGACGGCGCTGCTGCCCGCCTATGCCCGCGACGTGCTGAAGGTGGGCTCGGCCGGCTTCGGGCTGCTGCGCGCCGCGCCCACGGCGGGGGCCAGCCTGGTGGCGCTCTATCTCTCCTTCAATCCGATCCGCCGCCGCGCCGGGCTGAAGATGTTCGCGGGCGTGGCCGTGTTCGCGCTGGCGACCATCGTCTTCGGCGTCTCGCGCAGCGTCTGGATCTCGGTGCTGGCGCTGGCGACTCTGGGCGCGGCGGACATGCTGTCGGTGTTCGTGCGCCAGACCCTGGTGCAGCTGGTCACCCCCGATCAGATGCGCGGGCGCGTGGCCGCGGTCTCCAGCCTGTTCATCTCGGGATCGAACGAACTGGGCGAATTCCGCGGCGGCCTCGCGGCGCGGTTCCTGGGGGCGGTGGCCGCGGTCGTCTATGGCGGCGTCGGAGCGCTCGTCGTCACCGGGACCTGGGCGGCGCTGTTTCCCGCCTTGCGCACCGCCGACCGCCTCGAATAGAGCATCGGGCCGAAGCGGCTTCGCATTTCATCGGCAGGAGATAGACCCATGGGCATTCTGGACGGCAAGGTGGTGCTGGTCACCGGCGGCGGCAACGGCATCGGCCGCGAGTGCGCCCTGATAGCGGCCAGGGAAGGCGCCAAGGTGCTGGTCAACGATCTCGGCGGCGGCCTGGCGGGCGGCGACGAAGGCTCGGCCGGACCGGCGGAGACGGTCGCCCAGGAGATCCGCGCGGCCGGCGGCGAGGCCGCCTCCAACTCCGAGAGCGTCACCTCGCTGAAGTCGGTGCAGGGCATGGTCGAACAGGCGCTCGACACCCTCGGCGGCCTGCACGCCGTCATCAACCCCGCGGGCATCCTGCGCGACGGCATGTTCCACAAGATGGACGAGGCGGACTGGGACCGGGTGATCGAGGTCCACCTCAAGGGCTCGTTCAACGTCTGCCGCGCCACCATCGAGCACTTCCGCACCCAGGAGGACGGCGCCTACGTGCTGTTCACCTCGACCTCGGGCCTGTTCGGCAACATCGGCCAGACCAATTATGGCGCGGCCAAGATGGGCATCGCGGGCCTTTCGAGGATCATCGCCATGGAGGGGGCCTCGAAGAACGTGCGCTGCAACTGCCTGGCGCCGGTGGCCTGGACGCGGATGACGCAATCGGTGCCGGTGAAGGACGAGGCGGCGGCGGCGCGGCGCGCCCAGATGGCGCAGGCGATCCGGGCCGATCAGCCGGCGCGCCTTTCGGTGGCGCTGGTCTCGGCGGCGGCCAAGAACGTCTCGGGCCAGATCTTCGGCGCCAGCGGCGAGAACATCATCCTCTACAGCCAGCCGCGCCCGGTGGAGACCTTGACCAAGCCCGAAGGCTGGACGCCGCAGACGATCCTCTCGGAGTGTCTGCCCAAGCTCAGCGGCAAGTTCTTCCCGCTGTCGCGGCCTATGCCCAGCATGTCGCAGGCGGCCGAACAGGCGCCGGCGCGGGCGGGATAGCGCGCCCGCCTACACCCGCGCCGGCTGGGCGCCGCGCAGGACGAGCCTGGCGGCGATGTTGATGACGAGGACGATGCCGGTGACCAGCAGCGCCGCGGCGTAGGCCAGCCGGTTGGCCTGCACCGACGGCTCGTTGATGAAGGTCCAGATCGCGTAGGTCAGATAGCCGATCGGCGCATTGGTGAGCTGGCCGTTCCACAGATAGTCGGACCAGCCGGCGGTGTAGAGCAGCGGCGCGGTCTCGCCCACCGAGATCGACAGCGCCAGCAGGATGCCGGTGAGCACGCCCGGCAGGGCGCTGGGCAGGGCGATGCGCAGGATGACCGCCGCATCCGCGCCCCCGAGGGCATAGCCCGCCTCGCGCAGCCGCATGGAGACCTGGCGCAGCGCCAGTTCGGTGGTGCGGCAGATGTAGGGCAAGGCGATCACCGCCAGGGTGATGGCGGCCGCGGCCACCGAGAAGTGCCAGCCCAGCCCCACCACCATCATCACGTAGCCGGCGTAGCCCATCACGATCGACGGCACCCCGACGAGGATGTCGCTGAGGAAGCGGATCACCGCGGCCCAGCCGCTGTGCCGATATTCGGCGACGTAGATCCCCGCCGCCAGTCCGCACGGAACCGCGAGCAGGAGGGCGCCGAGCGACGTCACCGCGGTGCCCTCGATGGCGTTCAGCAGCCCGCCGCCGTTGCCCTGGGTGACGCCGGTGAAGATCGAGGGCGTGAGCGCGCCCGCGCCTCGAACCACCACGACCTGCAGGATCCACAGCATCGCCGCGGCGAGCGCGAGGAAGGCAAGGCCCGTCGCCGCCCATCCGGCGCTCGTGCCGAGCCGCCGCCACCACCGCAGCAGCGGCGACCGCTGCCTCGCGTCCGGCCGGGCCGCGGGGCTCACCGGGCGCCTGCCGGGCGCAGGGCGCCGACGGCGGCGAGCAGCAGCCGGGCGAGCGTATTGACGATCAGCGACATGGCCGCCAGCACGATGGCGATCTCGGCGAGCGACTCCACCGCCAGTCCCGACGGGTCGCCGAGCGCGCTGTCGAGCTGGGAGGCGATGAAGGCCGCCATGGTCGAGATCGGCGAATAGATGTTGCCCGGCAAGGCGCCCTGCGCATTGCCGCTGACCATCAGCACGGCCATGGTCTCGCCGAGGGCGCGGCCGGTGGCCAGGATGGTCGCGCCGACGGTCACCCGGTTGATGCCGGGCAGCACCACCTTCCACACCGTCTCGAAGCGCGTCGCGCCCAGCGCCACGGCGGACTCCCGCAAGGCGGCAGGCTGGGCGAGGATGGCGTCGCGCACCGTGGCGGTGATCAGGGGCACGATCATCAGACTGAGCACGAGGCCGGCGGTGAGGAGCCCATAGCCGCTGCCCGGCTCGCCATTGAAGAACGGCAGCCAGCCGAGCCGGCTCGCCATCACCGGAAACACCCACCGGCCGAGCAGCGGGATCAGCACCACGACGCCCCAGAGGCCGTAGACGACGCTGGGAATCGCCGCCAGGAGCTCGACGAAGAACGACACGAAGGTGCGGATCGTCCCGGGCACGGCCTCGGCCAGGAACACCGCCGCCGCGACGCCGACGGGGAGCGCCAGGGCCACCGCGACCAGAGTCGAGGCCAAGGTGCCGACGATCAGGTCGAGGATGCCGTAGTGGGCGCCCGGCTGGACCATCAGCGCGCCCTGCCGCACTGGATCGAGGTAGAGGTTGCCGGTGTTCCAGTCCAAGCCGGAGAGGAAGCCCGGTCCGTTGAAGCCGATCGCCGGCCAAGCGTAGGCGGTCAGGAACACCAGCAGCACCGTCAGCACCGCCGGAGGCGCGCCGGCGGCGAGCGCCAGCCCGGTGCGGAAGCTGAGCGCCCGGTCGAGCGGGCCGCGCCTGCGCAGCGGCGTCATCGCCGGCTCCCGCGGTCGCCTAGCGGATCTGGGCGATCTGGCGGGCGCTGAGGCTGCGCACGGCGGCGGGCAGGCCGACGAAGCCGGCCTGGCTCAGGTAGCGGGCGGAGCCGCCGCCCGCCGGGCTGATCACCCACCCCAGGAAAGCCTGCAGATCGCTCGCCAGCACCGGCGACGGCTGCTGCGCCTTCACCATGGCGTATTCGTAGTTGATGATCGGATAGGCGGCCGGACCGGGCGCAAAGACGAGGCTGAGGCGTTCGTCCGGCGGCGTCCTGCCCGCCGTGGCGGCGAGCGCGGCGGAGATCGCCCCGACGGTCGCGGCGACGAAGCGGCCCGAGCGGTTCTGCAGCGCCGCCTCGCCGAGGCCGGCGCGGCGCGCCTGGCTCCGAAAGCTGACGCCGATGTAGGCG
>Ga0307374_10010665_pt1 | contig 13248 bp, 9 predicted proteins | sample OX3MG_FD_202532 | JGI IMG/M metagenome (GOLD analysis project Ga0307374, IMG submission 202532) | Soil microbial communities from Risofladan, Vaasa, Finland - OX-3 | ecosystem: Environmental > Terrestrial > Soil > Coastal area > Acid sulfate soil | place: Finland: Risofladan, Vaasa | collected...
AGGCCGAGCGCGCTGTCGCCCGGCGGAACATGCACGAAGAGGACCTCGACTGGGTCGAGACACGCCAGGACCACCGCGCCGCGCTCGTTATCTCGCCAGAGACGGGCTTTCGGACCTACGGGACGACGACGATGGTCGCCGAAATCCCACCCGGCAGCCACACGGGAGCGCACAAGCACGGCGAGGAGGCGATCTTCATCGTCGAGGGCGAGGGCTTCAGCGTCATCGATGGTGTGCGCTATGACTGGCGCAGGCACAGCTGCCTGTTGGTGCCATTCGGTTCGGTGCACCAGCATTTCAACACCGGTCAGTCACCAGCGCGTTACGTCTCCGCGCTCGCCGTGCATCTCGAGCATCTCTGTGGAATGCATCGGACCATCCAGGTGGAGGACAAGGGCATCACCATGAACACACCGGAGGTGCCCATCTCCCTCGACGGAATGAACCCCGACGCGACCGGGCGCGTGGCCCTGTTTATCGAGGATGCGATCGTCGAGCAAGGAGAGGACGACGGCGTGCCCGTGATGCCCGACTCAATGCCCGATTTCGACCCCGAGCATCCGCTCGTGCTCGGCGACACCTATGACATGCTCAACGCGATTCCGGCCGGAATGCACAAATCGAAGACATACAACTTCATGCGGATCGGCAAGGAGTACAACGACTTCAAGCCCCAAGAGGTCGAAGTCTCGGGCCTGCTCATCGACCCGCCCCACGAATACGGAGGACTACACGCGCACGCCGAGGCACACCTCTATGTCATCCAGGGAAGCGGCTACACGACGATTGGGGACGAGCAGGTTCCCTGGAAGATGGGAACCGGCTTTCAGGTGCCTGGCCCCCAGACTCCGCACCGGCACGTGAATACCTCTGACGGCGAGGCGATCATGATCCGGATCGCGTTCGGCGTGCGCTACTTCATCGAACGGTCTGCCCGGAGAGAGTGGCCCTATCTCTACCTCGCTCCACGTCAGGGGATGCTCGAGCGGAGCGCGAACTCCAGCGCGGCTGATTGACACAGAGCCTCAGCGGCGATCGCAGCTGAGGGATTGGCAGTTGTGATTGTCGAGCAGAGAGTGGAAGCAGTTCTTGTAGCGGCGGATCAAGCATGTCTCGTTGGCTCCGGCCGCATGCTGCGTGCGGGAACTGCCCAAGCAATCTTCGAGGTTGTGCGCACAAATGGACCTTTAGCGGCGTCGGCAGCTGTGGATCTTGGGGACACATCATTCGATGTGTCGGGTTAAAAGAATGTCGTCGATTGGCCCGCGTTGCGCCCTTTCAATTCCAAGAAATAGATGGGGTTCACTTTGAGATTCGACGTATCTGGAAGGTCCACGTCAAGATCTTCGGGTTGAATGCGCGTAACGGTAGTGTTGAGAATTGCGAAAAATCTTTGCTTTGACAGTCAAGGAGAGACACCGTAACGATTAGGCGATGAATGACCATTGGATGCACGCACGAATGGTGGTCAAGTGAATGGCAGAGGACGCCGTAATAATGAAAGTCAGTTAATACTCAGGGGAAAGAAGGGTGCGAAGTGGGAAACACTCGTCTTGCAGTTGTAGGTCTTGGAGTGATTACCGGGACTCAGACCGGAAGGTCTCGCCGAATGCTCGTAAGTGAGGCCGCGCGTCTTGCTATCGAGGACGCTGGCCTTGATAAATCTCAGATAAACGGCGCGATAGAGATGCGGGCCGCACCGGGAGGAGGAGATCGCGTAAATTATTCGGACGGTTTCCCTCGAATTTTGAATCTGCCGGTAAATTTCTATTTTTCCATTGGCCGAGGAGGTGCTCTCGCATCGCTCGGAATTGCGGCGGCGTATTCGTTTCTTGACCGCGGCCTTGCCGATTATGTGGTGATTTCTGGCGCGACGGACGTTCGTTCACTCGCAGAGTCGGCGAGAGCGCGCGGTCACCGCGGGCGACCGCATGATCTCGCGAAAGAGGGGTACTGGGGATCTCCTGTGGGAGAGCTTCGAGCGATGAGCCATCACAGTTGGATGGCCGCCCGTCATATGGCGGTTTATGGCACAACCAGCGAGCAGCTTGGGGCGATTGCAGTTCAGATACGTGAATGGGCTCAGAGAAACCCTGAGGCGCAGATGTATGGCAAGCCAATGACGCTCGAGGACCACCAAAGTTCACCAATGCTCGTCGATCCTTATCACCTCTGCGACGTCGCTCAGGTCTCTGATGGTGCGTGTGCATTTATCATCTCGACTGAAGATCGAGCGCGGGATCTCAAGCAAGTACCGGTGCAGATCCTGGGTCAGGGGTTTGGTGACGTTGCGGCGACTCTTTGGTGGGACAAGCTGAACTACACACAAATGGCGATAAAGACGGCGCGCGATGCGGCCTTTTCCCAAGCGGGCATCACACTTGATGATCTAGATGCAGCGATGCTGTATGACTGCTTCAGCGCTGAGGTTCTCTTTCAGTTGGAAGGATATGGGTGGGCTCCTCTTGGTGAGGGAGGAGCTTTTGCTCAGACGGGTGCAATTGGCCCAGGGGGCTCCATCCCGATCAATACCTCTGGCGGACTTTTGTCCGCCTATCACATGGATGACCTGACTGGATTCATTGAAGCAGTCCGCCAGCTGCGAGGTGAATCGAAAGATCGTCAGGTCGTTGGTGCAAAAACCGTGATGTTCACCAGTCATGGTGGGGAGATGCTTTCACCGGGCATGTGTTCGATTCATGCATCTACCATTCTTGGAGTTGGTCGCTAGTACAGCGTAGTTTTGTCAGAGCGATCTCATCTGAAAGGCAGACCAGCATGACATCTGAATGGACCAAAGCGCGTCCCAATATTGATCTCGATAATCAGGAGTTCTGGGCTGGTCTTAGAGAACATCGGTTCCTTCTGTGGAACTGCGGCGGTTGTGGTGCTTGGTACTGGCCGAAGGCTTACTGTCGGTTTCACGAGAATCAACCGTTTGCCGCTCAAATGTCATGGGTGGAGTCGAGTGGGCGGGGGGTAATCCACTCTGCCAATGTCCATCGCACCGTTCTCGATCCCGCCTGGAAAGAGGACACTCCTTTTACATACGTACTTGTTGAGCTTGATGAGGGTCCGATGATCTCCTCGACGCTGCTTGACTACATCGAGGATCCCATTCTCATTATCGGCCGAAAGGTCGGTGTTGTCTATGAAGATCATCTCGACATAGGTGAAGGATTTGTCCTTCCGAAGTTCGCCTTGCTTGATTCTTGACAAGAGGAGTAATGCAAGAGAGGGCGCCGCTTCAAATCAGGAGGGGAAGTTCATGGTAGTTGCGGGGCACGATCTGGCAGAGCGTTTTCTCAGGGCCGACTCTGTTGCCATAGTGGGAGCCTCCGAGAGGCAGCATCACACGCTTGCATTGATGAGATGCCTCGTCGGAGCTGGAATGAACCCTGGGAATATCTTTCTTGTCAGTCTGACAAGTCCAATTGTCCACGGTATTGCTACAGTGCCGAACCTGAAAGATCTTCCGTCAAAGCCAGCACTTGTTGTTTCTTTGGTTTCGGCGAGGTATGTATCTCGCGTCCTTACAGATGCAGGCGAACTCGGAATCGGCGCGTTTGTCTGCATTACGGATGGGTTCGCGGACGCTGGCGAAGCAGGCCGAGAACTCCAAGATGAGCTCGTTGAGATTGGGAGGAGATTTGATGTAGCTGTCCTTGGACCGAACACGCTTGGTTACCTGGCACCGGGTTTTGGCATTGGTTCGTGGGTTGGCGATTGGTCGGCGATAGATGTTCCATCCATACAAGATGGCGGCGCTGTTATCGTGGCTCAGTCGAGCGGCATGTTGAATATTTTGTTACAGCTTGCGGCTTATCGGCGGATTGGAGTCAAAGCTGCTGTCTCGGTTGGAAATGAAGCCGTTGTCGATGCTGCACAGTTTATTAGTGCATTTTCAAGGATCGAAAGTGTCCAGGTAATCGGTGTCGTCCTTGAAAGTACGATGCGGCCACGCGCTCTCGTATCGGCATTTCTAGAGGCTCGGCGAAATGGGAAACGCCTTTGGATATTGAAATTCGGAAGTTCAGAGATCGGCCGCAAAAATGCATTGTCACACTCTGGGCGTCTAGCGAGTTCGGGACGGATCTGGGATGCAATATTCGCGAAACTCGGCGTCGGGATCGCGGAAGATTTCGATGAATTCCTTGGGGGTCTTGGACTTTCCACGTGCTTTGTTGCGGCGAATTATCAGGGCACCGGTGCTCTTGGATTTCTCACCGTTTCTGGCGGTGATGTAGGGCTTGTCAGTGATCTTTGTGAAAGGACCCGCATTCCGCTTGCGGCCCTGTCAAAAGATACCGAAGATCGATTGCTTGGCGTTGAGGGAAACGTTACACATGCGTGTTCAAATCCAATTGACTTGGGTCTCATCGGTCATCGCCTAGAGGTACTTGATGGTATCGCGGAGGCTATTTTCGCGGACGATCAGGTGGGTTATGTTGCGGGCCGACTTGCGCTTCCCTGGAAATTTTCTCAACGTGCTGCCGCCATGTATGAGGTGCTGCATAAAAGATCAGCTGAAGCGAACAAGCCGCTTGTGATTATTACTCGGGGGGCAGAGCCACTTGACCCGCTATGGTATGACTTTTTCGCGGCGCGCAATATCGCTCTCTTGACCTCGTACGCCTCAGGAATTCGTACCCTACGGGCGGTCACTTCGATGTTTGAGGCTAAAGGTCACATATCTGATTGGATGCCATCAGAGTTGCCCGAGTCTGTCGCGGTTGGCAACGGCGATGATCGAGTGCTTGGATGGCAAGCGACTCAAGCGATCATTTCTCGGTGGGGAATCAAATACATTGAAGCCGATATAGCGACACTGATCGACGAGGTGATCACGATTGCGAAAAGGATTGGCTTCCCGGTATGTGTAAAGGGACTGGTTCCGGGCGTAATCCACAAGAGCAACGCTGGATTGGTTCACTTGAATATTCCAGATGAAAGATCCCTGGTTGCGGCGTGTGAAGATATATCGCGACAACCCCTGGCGGCAGCGATCGATTCAGATCTCTATTTCGAAGTTCAACCGATGGTTCCAATTGCATGTGAGCTCTTTCTCGGCATGATTCGAGATTCAATAGCTGGTCCGGTGATTACCGTCGGATCTGGAGGCACCAATGTCGAGACCTTTGAAGACGTCGTTTGTATTCTTCCGCCAGCAACGGAAGAAGAAATTATTGGAGCTCTGCGTAAATTGAGCATCGGCGCACAGCTTTTTGGCAGATTCTCACAGCAACAAATTGTGAGTTTTGTCGATACCGTGCGCTCCTTTGCCTCTGCAGTGCTCGAAATTGGCGAACATGTGACACAAGTCGATTTCAATCCAATGGTTTTTACGGTCTCCGGTGAGGTGTTAGCGATTGACGCAGCGGTGGCTGTCTCTATTGCCCAAATGGGAGTGAAGAGGTGAAATACGACGACGTCAGCAATTTTAGAGATCGAGAGTTTCCACTCGTTGGAATCTCCGTGCTAGAGGTTGGTGGATCCCTGCCAAGCCGGATGCTCGCAAAGCTACTCAAAGACCAGGGCGCGGATGTGACGCACTTGGTAGTTGCCTCCCGTAAATTCCCGGTGCTTGATTTTGATGAGGCCACAGAGATCAAAGAGATTGATCTTGAAAGTGAACCTGGTATTGCAGCGTTGGTAGAACTCCTTGATCGAAACAGCGTATTGGTTGATGGCCTTGGCGGAGAGGGCCTTGCCGAGTTTGGTTTTGGCTATGAGCGTCTAAGAGATCAAGTGAGTCAGTTGTTGTATTGTCGCCTTAAATCGATGCCAGATGAAGGGCCCGAGGTTCCCTTCGAGCTCGTCGAATGGATTGTTGCCGGTGAACTCGGACTTCACCGAGCTGGGTTGGGCGAGATGTGCGAACCCCTATCACTTGCGAGCGCGTATGGAGCAATGCAGGCAGCCGTGTATCTCATTGCCGGGCTCATTCACCGAGAGCGATCCTCAGTCGGTTCTGAAATTCGGGTCTCACTTTTTGGTGCGGCCATCATGGTCCTGAATCGCCGTCTGTTGAAGGTGAAAGATCCGGCGTTTGGCGATCCTTTGGGCAAGTTTCGCCTACCCATTCAAGAGCGCTACACCACCTTGGATGGTCGAACCATTCAATGTCAGGGGGCCGTCGAGACGGTCGCTAAATCAGTGCTGCACGCCCTTGGACTTGACCAATGGCAAGACGAGGCGCTGGCAGGGATAACCGCGTTCGCGACTCAAGAGCAGGAAGAGCTTTGGCGAGCGCGGTTTGCGAAAGCCTTTGCAAGCCGTACTGCCACAGAGTGGGAATCGGCAATCGCAGGCGAGGGAGGAGCGGCGGCGATCTGTAGAAGTCGAGATGAATGGATACATGAACAGCACGCGCGCGATGCCGAAATCTTCGTGGAAACAGACAATGGTGACATGCGTGTTGGTCCTGGTGTACGAGTTTTTGCGGGAGAAAAGAGTCTGACAGCACCGAACGCGTGTCTGTGGCCCCCGGTGGCGCCATCGAATCGGTTGCCGCTTGCCGGCCTGAGGGTCATAGATCTGGCAATTATTCTCGCTGGACCGACGTGCGGTCGACTTCTCGGCGAGCTTGGTGCAGATGTAATCAAAATCGATGCTCCGGACCGCCTCGGCCTCCCCTGGGTCAGTCCGTATGGTTGGCTCGATGTAAACCGCACCAAGCGGAGCATTCTTGTAGACCTGAAAACCGAAGAGGGTCGCGAGATACTTTGGAAGTTGCTAGAGACGGCAGACGTGTTGTTGGAAAATTACCGCGCGGGAAAAATTGCGGAGCTGGGATTTACCTTTGAGAACATTGCCAAACGCAATTCGAAGATCGTTCATGTCTCACTGAACGCCTATGACTACGGAGGGTCCTTCACTGGTCGCCCCGGGTGGGAGCAAAATGCCCAGGCGATGTCGGCGATGCAGACCTCGCGGGCAAAAGATGGTATCCCGAAGCAGGTACCCGTTCCAATCAATGACTTTGGAACGGGTTATCTCGGTGCTTACGGAACTCTTCTGGGGGTCTTTGCCGCGCGTCATTCTGGAAAGCCACAGCGAGTGCTCGGCAGCCTCTCTCGCACGGGAACGTTCATTCAGGCTGTCGAGTATGGAAACATTCCGGCTATCGAGAATCGAGACAACGCTCGATCCACCGAGTCTCGGAGTATTCAGTTTTTTGCAGTCCCAGATGGAATGATTGCGGTCGAAGCATCGCCAAGTGACGCAGCTGCGATCTCCAAGATTATCGGTGCCAAAGATGTAACAGAGGCCGTCGCTAATCTAAGAACATCAGGTTTCACTGCACATATTGCCCGTACCCCGGAAGATCTCCTTGATACAAAATGGGTTCGCGACGTGGGCCTGCTCGATGACTGGAATCATCCGAAGTGGGGAATGATGACGAATGTATTTGCCCACGCGAAGGCATCTGCATTTGAAATAAGACGAGGATGGCCGGCTGAGAATCCAGGAGAGCGGACAGTGGAGGTGCTCGATGAGCTTGGGTACTCTGAACAGGAAATCACTCAGCTGATCAACAGTCATATTGTCTACCCGGAGCAATCACTCTTTCACACCTAAATTGTTCCGCCTTGAGGGCGACAGTTGCTCGGACCCTGCTAGGCATTTGCGTGCTGAACGCATTGAAAAAGTGTTCGTTTGTTCATTCTTTCGATGGTGCGAGTGACCTTTGCCGATCTCGTCCGTTTTGATCCCGAGGACACCCGTGAATGGGTCGAAGCGCATCGCCAGGCAGTGAATCCAAAGTAACAACCAAGCCTATGGAGCTGACCTATGGACGGAGGCAAAATGAAAAGGACTCCCCGGTAACCGGGACATCCCTAGCGGGAGTTTCCTGGCTATCTCATTGAGGTCCTTTTTCGGTCTCAGGACGAAGTTTTCAAATAATCGCATGACCAGCGCGCTTGTCATCTCGAAATACTCGCGGTTGACCTCGCGTTGTGGTGGTACCTAGTGCCGCGTCAGGCAACGTTTAGGGGTCGCGTCCACCACTTCGCGATTTGAATCGCGCAGACTGGATGTATGGTAGAACGCGTGCAGGTTCGTGAACTTACTGGGCCCGAGGGCAACAGACTCTTGAGCATCATCCGGCGTGGTTCTGGATCGGTGGTGAGATGGCGAAGAGCTCAGATCATCTTGTGGTCCGCCCAGGCAATGGACGTCCCAGCGATCGCCCGGATTGCCGTTACCTCTGAAGACCGAGTGCGCGAGGTGATCCACAATTTCAACACCGATGGATTCGATTCGCTCGCGCCAAGATACGCAGGGGGCCGTCCAGCCAAGTTCACCCTGCCTGAACGCCAGGCGATCAAGAAGATCGCGCTGTCAAGACCGCAGGACCACAACCTTGCGTTCTCGACTTGGAGCCTGTCGAAGCTGGCAGAGTTCCTCGTCGCCGAGGGGGTGGTCGACGACATCAGCCATGAGGGCCTCCGCTCTCTCCTCCGAGAGGAGGGCGTGTCGTTTCAGGTGATCAAGACCTGGAAACAATCGAACGATCCGGACTTCGAGGCGAAGAAGAACCGCATCCTCGAGCTCTACGCGATTGCCGACCAAAAGCTCAAGCCAGACAAGGGTGATCCAACCGTGATCATCTGCATGGACGAGTTCGGTCCCTTGAATCTCGTGCCCCATCCAGGCAAACAGTGGGCCGAGGTTGCATCGGGAAAGGGCGACACCAGTACTCCGCGTCGCCGGAGACGTCGTGCCACCTATACCCGTCCACATGGGGTCCGTCACCTGATGGCCGGTTACGACCTGTCCACCGACAGACTCTATGGACATGTCACCACACACAAGGGACGGACCGAGTTCCTCGCCTTCTGTCGTTACCTGCGCTCACTGCATCCAAAAGAGGTGCGTATTGCAATCGTGTTGGACAACTTCAGCCCGCATCGTTCGACCAAGGTCGATACGCGCGTCGGCGACTGGGCTTTGGCGAACAACGTCGAACTTGCCTACACGCCGACGTATTCGTCATGGCTGAACCGCATCGAGGCACAGTTCCAGGCGCTCAGGTACTTTGCTCTTGACGGCACCGACCACCAATCACATGCAGAACAGGCCTCGATGATCCGTCGCTACATCATCTGGCGAAACCGCAACGCTCATGACAAAGCGCTACGCGAACTCGTAAAGCGCGCAAACGTTGCCTGACGCGGCACTAGTTGTTGCCTATCTTGTGAGAAAGAAGCAGGGCGGAAAGACCTATTACTACCTAACCGAATCTGCCCGGGTAAACGGCAAACCGCGCATTGTCTCCCAGCGTTATCTCGGTTCGTCAGCAGAGATCGCCGAGCGTCTATCAGAGCGCGAACTGAGCGAACCCGACCGCTCGATGCAATTGGCCTTTGGAGACGTAGCATCCGCGTGAACGATGCTCGAACGTCTCGGTGTCATCGGTGTTCGTCACGCAGATGCAAAGGCCTCGGTCGGGACCTATAACGCCCTTGCAACACTCAACCGTGTGGTCGCTACATGATCCAAGCTGCAATTCTCCGAGTGGTTCGCAAAGACCGCCGGAGACCGTCTCGTCAAGCTCCCACTCGCCGCACTTGTCCATCAATGGTTCAGGGATGCGATGGATGACATTGGCGAAGAGCAACTCGTCGAGATCGAACGCCAGACCTTGGCAAAGTAGGTCGAAGGGTTCGAGCTCGATCAGTCCGGTCTGGTCCTTGACATGACAAATTTCGCCACGTTCATCGACTCTGCCAATGAACGCGCACCGATCTGCGCCTTGTCGGCCTTGGTCTCGTCGACACCACCGATGGAGGCATTCCGATCGTCAGCCATGCCAATGTGGGAAATCGCAACAATGTGACACAGTTCCAAGACGTGGTGGTTGAACTCGTTGCCCATTGGGGCGAGCTTCTCGGCGAAAAGGGGGGCCTCGCGGGTGATGGGCCCGAGCGGTTCGGGAAGGATGACGTTGCACCACAGCGTGGCTCAGCGCATCCGAGGGTGGTTGCGTCTGGCTGGTGTAGAAATAACATGGGATTTTTTGGGGAGGGAAGTTGAGCGAAGATAGCGTGGTTACCTTTCGTTCTGCCTGTTATCAACTGCCACGTGAGCTTTGGTGGCCCTATGAGCCGCCGCGACGCAAGCTCCCAATGAATGAAGTGTCCCTCGTCACCTTTGAGGTCGAGACCTCGTCGGGGATTACCGGAATGGGATACACGCAAAACAGAGGAGGCGGCAAACCGGTTCAGGCAGCACTCGACTACATCGTCGGCCCTGAGCTCATTGGTTGCTCGACGACACATCCCAATGTCATTTGGGACCAACTACAGTCCGCCCTCGCGCGTCTGGGTCCTGGTGGTGTCGCTGCGCTTGCACTCTCTGCTGCAGATATCGCGATGTGGGATGCATCGGCGATTGATGTCGGTCTGCCTCTTTACGAACACCTGGGATCGAGGCGCCAGAGTGTTCCGGCCTATGGAAGCTCGTTCGACCGACTCTACAGTGATGAAGATTTTCTCGAGACCGCGAAAGAGTACATCGCCGCAGGAATGACTGCCGTGAAGATGCGGGTCGGTCTCTCGCCTGAGCGGGACCGGCACAGATTGGGTATCTTGCGCGACGCGTTTGGGAGAGATTTACGAATCATGGTCGATGCCAATTCAAATTGGAATCTTCCTGAAGCATTGCTGCGACTGCCCATGCTCGAAGAGTTTGAAGTTAATCTGCTCGAAGAACCTATTACACCCTCTGATGCGGAGGGTTTTGCCGAGATTCAAAGTCATACGACAATCCCGATTGCCGGCGGAGAGAATCTTTATACAGTTGCCGAGTTTGTACGGTTTCTCCATCGGGGTTCGCTTCGTCTTGTCCAGCCCGACATAGGTCGAATTGGTGGCGTGACGGGATGGATGAGAGTCGCACAGCTCGCCGAAGCGTATAACTTGCCAGTATCGGGGCATCTCATGCAGGAGGTCTCCGTGCATGTCCTCTGCGCAGCAAAAAATGCGTCGATGCTTGAATATGCGCCAATTCTCGATCCCATCTTCGAATCTCCCCTAACAATCGGCTCAGATGGGTCTGTGGCACCACCCAATGTTCCAGGCACAGGAGTGAGGTTTCGCAAGGAACTCATCGAGCAGTATCGGATATGAATAAAAAGAAATTATCGCAGAGCACGTAAAGTCCCGTCTCCTGGAGGAGCTCGTCGGGCTGGTTTCGCCCGGGGGTCTGCGTGACCTCCTCGAACGCCACAAGGTCCGGAGCGATCCCTCTGAGTTCGTGATTGGACAGGATGAAGCGACCGACGTAGCCAGCGATGTTCTACACGTTGATCGCGAGGACGCGTAGGTGCATGATTTTCCACCACCCGTGGGGCGAGGCACTTCCACGTCATATTCAGATCGAACCGGCCGTTCCATTGCCACTAGGACAGCGCTGAAAGGCCGTGTCTCGGAGGCTCGTGACCCGACCTCTCCAGTCCTGTTCGGATTTCTCTAGGGCGCGCGTTCATTGTGGCGATTGGTTTTATTCAGGTGTGCTCGCTGTTAGACGGCGGCGTCAGAAACATTCAGTATGGAGATGAAGAGGTCAAGGATCTGTGGTTGAGGCCCTGATGAACGACTACGTCAGATTTGAGGCGCGTGTGAACATGAGTCGTGAGATCGTCATTGAGCCGGGGAGGTGCGACATTTTCGATGCTTCGTGACCTCCATGACATAGAGGCGGGGAATCGTCGAGGTAGATCTTGGTTCAATGCAAAGAGCACTTCGTTTTAGAGTTCTTGTCCAGTGGCGGACACATGGATCATGAGCCAACTGGATCGATTGCACGAGTTCGGCCTGTACCCACGGCGAGGACATCTGGTGCCGTTCCGTTCCGTTCGAACCAAAGGCGAGCGCGAGAGGAGCCGGCGTACTCTAAGTTGTCTTAGAACAAAAATTAGAAGGAGACGATATGGTGAGTAGCGATCCACTTTTTTTTGACGTCGTAATCGAGAATCAAGTAGCGACGATCAAAGTTCTCAACTCTGCAGGTCGCGAGGAGTTACGTGATCGTGGCGGCAGTATCCACTGGGAGTATGCCAAATTACTCAATAATCTGCGAACCGATAATGGCGTACGGGTTGTAGTGCTCACCGGAGTGAAAGATGGAGAGTTTTGGGTTCCCCCGCTCGCCAATGCGCAGCAATCGAAGACTTCGAAGCGACTTCGTTCAAATTCAGGCGCGCTCTGGAAGACTTTTACAGGTGTCACTATTGCGCATCAGGCGATGGCAGAGATGGAAAAGCCAATAGTCGCTCGAGTAAATGGTGATGCCGTAGGGACCGGAGCCTCGGTACTCTTTAACAGTGATTTATCGATAGCCGTCGAAGACGCGGTTATTGCCGATCATCATATGAGTATGGGAGAGCTGCCGAAATGGGCAACTACGTTCGGGATGGTACCGGGTGACGGAGGACTTGCACTTGCACCTCTTCATATGTCTCCAATGAAAGTCAAAGAGTTTCTCATGCTTGCAAAGCCCTACACAGCAAGGGAGTTTGCCGATCAAGGGATAATTAATTACGCGGTAAAGAGGGAAGAACTCGACGAAGTAACCGACGACATTGTGCAACGATTATTAAAGCGTGCCTCCTATGCCCTGGCGTGGACAAAGCGGGTTGCAAATCGACGACTAGTCGACCATATGAACTTGACCATGGATGCAGCCTCTGCCTATGAGCTTGTTAATTTTCTGACTCATGAGTTTCTTGACGAGGGCTCGAAGCAAGTTCTTGATTAGACCTGTAATTGAACCTGCAGCCTATGTAGCCGCAGCCTGTTTGATTTTCAATTCTCCAGTTTTCGCCGACGCCTGACGCATCTGGGCGATAAGGCGATGCTTACGCCGTTCATTCGCTATCTACCCTCAATAGGGCTTTGCATCATGCGCATTGAGTCGTCGGGTCCACTTCACACGGCAGCTTGCCATATCTGTGTTTCAGGATTAGAAAGAGGTCTGATGGTCTTCGCAATGATCTCGTTGACGGCGGTCAAGATAAGTCCGGAAGACTACAGGGCTACGTTTTCAAATTTAATGTAGATGGGATCTTCAGCAAGACAGATCTGAATATGGAAATTCAACCGTGGGGGCGCGCAGAGATGACGGTTTCGCTATCGAAAGACGAGAATTATCAGAAGTTATTTGAGCTTGGATATGGCTGGCGTGCGCGGATTGGATTCTTGAGTCCCGGCATTGTCGACGAGTCGCTTTCTCGTCAGTTCT
>Ga0307374_10010667_pt1 | contig 13242 bp, 10 predicted proteins | sample OX3MG_FD_202532 | JGI IMG/M metagenome (GOLD analysis project Ga0307374, IMG submission 202532) | Soil microbial communities from Risofladan, Vaasa, Finland - OX-3 | ecosystem: Environmental > Terrestrial > Soil > Coastal area > Acid sulfate soil | place: Finland: Risofladan, Vaasa | collected...
CTAACGCTCGGCATCGTGCCCGTCCAGAAGGGTACGGAGCCTGGACAATTCTCGGCCGGGCGAGGTTCGAAAGCGGTTGGTGTCCACCGCCATCGCAGCGGATTTGGGCAGCCCCGCATTGGTTGTCGACCCCCATTCCTGGGGCGGTGAATCGGGACCCACCTTCGGTACCGGGCGCCGCGGCCTAGGCCAGGGAGGAGTCGATGTAGACGGTCTTCCACTCGGTGAAGAACTCGCGCGCCGCCTTGCCCTGCTCTCGTCCTCCCGCCGAGCTGTCCTTGGCACCTCCGAAGGGAACCTGGAACTCGACCCCTGCGCTCTCCTGATTGACCTTGACCACTCCGGCCCGGATCTCGCGGGCAAACCGCAGGGCGCGGCCAAGATCTCTGGTAAAAACGCTGGCCGAGAGCCCGAATGGTGTGTCGTTGGCAAGGCTGACGGCGTCCTCGAACGACGCCACCGGCAACAGCACCACGACCGGTCCGAAGATCTCCTCGCGGGCCACCCGATTGCCTGGCCCGAGACCGTCAATCACCGTCGGAGGCACGAAATAGCCGCCCGCCAAGCCTTCGCTGGCGACGCCCCCGGCCAGGAATCGACCCCCGTCCGCACGGGCTGAGTCGAAGTAGGCGAGCACGCGCTGCAGCTGGTCGGCAGACGACAGAGGGCCAATCCGGGTGTCTGGATGTAGCGGATCGCCGACCCTCCACTCGCGGGCGATGGCCACCAGGCGCTCTTGCAACTCGGGCAGCGCTCCCTGCTCGACGATGACTCGGCTGGTCGCGGTGCATTTCTGGCCGGTGCTTAGGAAGGCGCCGCGGGCCACCATCTCGGCCCCCAGCTCAAGGTCGGCATCGGCGAGAACGACGGCCGGATTCTTTCCGCCCATCTCCAGTTGCACACGCTTGCCGCTGCCGATGGCTCGCATTTGGACTGCCCGTCCGACCTCATTGGAGCCGGTGAAAGTCACCGCCGCAACCCGAGGGTCTGATACCAGAACCTCCCCCACCACCGAGCCGCGCCCCAAAACCATGTTCAGAACGCCCGGTGGTAGGCCCGCGTCGATCAGGGCCTGGGTCAGGTGCGTCGCCGTCAGCGGAACCAATTCCGCCGGCTTCCAGACCACCGTATTCCCGTAAGCGAGGGCGGGGGCGATCTTCCAGGCCGGGATGGCGATGGGGAAGTTCCAGGGCGTCAGTACCGAGACCACTCCCACCGGCTCTCGGCGTGCAAAGAGGAGGGTTTCGGCGTTGTGGCTGGGGTAGGTCTCGCCATCTGGCTCCAGGGTCTGGCCGGCGTAGTAGCGGAGCACCGCCGCCGCACGCCTGGTCTCCCCTCCCGCCTCGGCGAGCGTTTTGCCTTCCTCCCGGCTGAACTCGCGAGCGATCTCATGGACGCGGTCATCGAGGAGATCAGCCGCCCGGCGAAGGATGTCTCCCCGCGCGGGGGCGGACATTCTGCTCCAAGCCGGGAACGCGGAATGCGCCGCCGCGATCGCCTCCACCGCCAGTTCCTGGTCGGCCAGGGCGACGACCGCGACCACCTCCCCGGGCGCAGCCGGGTTGAGGTCGTCAGCCCGGCTGTTGGTTGACCGCCAGGCGTCGCCAACATATGAGAGCAGGAGGTCGCGTGCCACTAGCGCGCCTCAGCCAAAGTAGCGCTGGAGCTCTTCGCGCCGCTGCTCGTAGGAGGCCCGTGCCTCCTTGGAAGCGGGGTCGGTGGAGACCTCTGCCGGTGCGATGTCCCACCACACCGTCGAGTCGGGCACGCGCCGGTAGAGCTCGGTCCCAACCACGATGACGCAGGTCCTGGCTTCTGCCCGAGCCTGCCCCAGCGCCTTGGTGAATTCCTCCTCGGTGTCCGCCCGAAAGGACCTGGCGCCGAGGCTGGCTGCGTTGGCTGCCAGATCGATGTCCAGAAAGGGTCCGTCGAGTTGGTGGCTTACGTGGTTGCGCATCCGGAACTCGTTGCCGAAGCTGATCCCCGTCCGCGCCCGCTGCACGCGGTGGACGGATTGGAATCCGTGGTTGTCGGAAACGATGACGGTGATCTTGATCCCCTCTTGAACCGCACTTGCCAGTTCGGTCGGATTCATCAGGTACGTGCCGTCCCCGATCATCACATAGACGTTGAGGTCGGGTCGCGCCATCTTGACGCCGATGCCGGCTGGGATCTCGTAACCCATGCACGAGGTCCCGTACTCAAGGTGACAGTGCCGGGCGTCGGTCGCATCCCAGAGCTGCAAGATGTCCCCGGGCGGGGTGCCTGCGGCGGCCACGATGACGCTGTCCGCGCCCACGAATTCGTTCAAGAGGCCAATCACCTGGGACTGGTTCATCTGCTCGCCGTCGACCTGCCGCAGGGCAACTGAGCGCTCCTCCAGCCAGCGGTTCTGCAGGTCCAGCACCTCGGTCCGATAGGCGCTTCTATCGGCCGCGGAGGCACCGGGTCCCGCCTCGGTCAGCACTCGCAGCGCGTCTCGGGCGTCGGCCACCAAGGCCAGCGCGCCCTGTTTGGCAGCGTCGCGGCCATCCACGTTGACGGCCAGGAATCGCACGTTGGGGTTCTGGAAAATCGACTGAGAGCCCGTGACCACATCGATCAAGCGGGTGCCGATGCAAACCACCAGGTCGGCTCGACGCACGACTTCGGCCGCCGCCGGGGTGCCGTGGGTTCCAACTCCGCCCAGCGTGAACCAATCGCGCACCTGAAGTGCTCCCTTGCCCGCGAACGTCTCCACGACCGGGATCTGAAAGGTCCGAGCGAAGTCCGCCAGTTCCTCGCTGGCGCCTGAATAGATGACGCCTCCGCCGGCCACGATGACTGGCCGGGTGGCGCCCCGGAGCAAGCTCAGGGCCGCCTCCACTTGCGAGTGCTCGGGCTGCATGCGTGCCACGTGCCAGCTGCGGGGCTGGAAGAAACGAGTTGGATAGTCGTGAGCCTCGGTCAGGACGTCCTGAGGCAGCGCGATGGTGGCGGCGCCTGCCTCGAGAGGACTGGTGAGTACGCGAACCGCTTCCGGCAGCGCCGTCAGCAGCTGCTCCGGCCGTGAGATGCGGTCGAAAAATCGGCTCACCGGTCGCAGGCAGTCGTTAACGCTGACATCGGCCTCGAAAGGGTGCTCCAACTGTTGCATCACCACCCCCTGGTGGCGGCCGGCGTAACTGTCGGCGGGCAGCAGAAGGACTGGTATGCGGTTGATGGTGGCGGTGGCGGCTCCGGTCACCATGTTGGTCGACCCGGGACCGATCGAAGCCGTGCAGGCGAGCATGGCCAGACGCTCGTTGGCGCGGGCGAATCCAATCGCCTCGTGGACCATGGCCTGCTCGTTGCGGGCTTGAAGGTAGGTCATGGAGTCGTCCCGGTGGAGGGCCTCGCCGATGCCGCCTACGTTGCCGTGACCGAAGACCCCGATCATGGCCGGGAAGAGGCGTCTCGTATGGCCATCACGCTCCGACGATTGCGCCTCCAGGTATCGAACGATGGCCTGGCTGACGGTCAGCCGGATGCGACTCGAATCGGTCCCGCTCAACTACGTTCCCCCTTTCCGAAAAATGCCCCATGAGAAGTCCCATTCGGCGGGCGCCGAGTGGTGTCACCAAGCTCAGTCGATCTCGCGAGTCGGGCCCGGAAGAGCCCGATTTCCAGCACTCCGTCGGTGCCGTGGCCCTGAATCGGCAAGACATATGATTATTGCTCAATGGGACCATCCGACCGTTGTCCGACAGTCGGGCTCCAGGTGTCAACCGATGTTTTCAAGCACGGGGCCGCCACGACTTGGCCACCACGGCCGGGGTGGAAGCCGCGCTCCGAGGTGGGGTGAGGCCCGCGTCGGAGCCGCGGTTGATGTCGGACGCGGTTGGGAGTATCCGAAATTGATGTCCGGTCCGCGGCGAAGGATGGCCTGGCTTGCACGGCGTATGGCCCCTTCGCCACAGCCCTACTCGGTGATTGAGGCTGCCGGGTGAAACCGCTGGAGCGGGATTTGGCCCGGCTTCTGGGCGAGGAGTCGATGCGTCACGGACCCGAGCAGGTCCGCTACCAGCACGACAGTACGGAGATGCAAGGCTTGAGCGGGAGGCCGGACGCGGTCGTCGCCCCGGCTGATGTCGAGGCGGTCCAGACGATGGTCGCGTGGTGCTATCGCAGGGGTGTCGCAATCGTGCCCCGCGGCGGCGGAAGCGGCTTCGCCGGGGGCGCGGTTCCCGTCAACGGTGGAGTCGTGTGCTCCCTGGAGAGGCTGACCGCCGTGCGCAGTTTTGACCCCGATCTCTGGCGGATCGAGGTGGAGGCGGGCCTAACCACGGCTCGACTCCAAACTCTGGCCCTCAAAAGCGGAGTCATGTTTCCGCCCAATCCGGGGGCGGTGGAGCAATCTCAAATCGGCGGCAACCTGGCATGCAATGCCGGTGGACCGCGGAGCTTCAAGTACGGGGTGACCGGGGACTTCGTGCTTGGATTGGACGCCGTGGTCCGCGATGGCGAATTGATCCGCCTCGGCGGGCCCGTGCGCAAGGACGTGGCCGGATACGATCTCTGCCACCTCATGGTCGGCTCCGAGGGGACGCTGGGCATCATCGTCAGCGCCTGGCTGAGGCTCATCCCCGCCCCCGAGGAGGTGCGGATCGTGGTGGCTGGATATCGAGGCATCGACGAAGGAGTGGAGGCGCTACTTCGGGTGCCGGGCTCGGGGCTGGTCCCGACCAGCCTAGAATTCTTCGATCCCGCCTGCATGCGTGCCTGCCGAATGGCCTTTCCGGGAGGACTCCCCGACGAGGCCCAGTTTCTGATCGTCAGCGAGTGTGACGGTGATGCTGAGTCCGTCGAACGGCTCACCCAAGACGTCGCGGCGGTGCTTGAACCGTCATCTACGTTGGTTCGAACGATTCGGGGTCGGCCGCTCCTGACGGAAATGGAGCGGTGGCGGAACGGGATCGCCTTCGCGGTTCGTAACCAGCGTGGAGGCAAGATGAGCGAGGACGTGGCGGTACCACTGGATGAATTGCGGTCGACGATCCTCGCCACCCTGGAGATTGGCCGTAGGCACGGCTTGGCCGCCTGTAGTTGGGGACACGCCGGAGATGGCAACGTGCATGCCACTTTCATGATCGACCCGCAGGCACCAGCCGAGGTCGACCGAGCCTCCGAGGCTGCAGCCGACCTGTTCGCGGGCGTTCTTGCCGCCCGGGGCTCGGTTTCCGGCGAGCACGGCCTGGGTTGGGTCAAGGCGGCTCAGTTTGGTGAGCAGTTCGGCGCCGTCGAGGCCGGCCTTCAGCGCGGCATCAAGACGACCTTCGATCCGCGGAACGTCTTTAATCCAGGCAAGAAGGTGAGTCTTGGTGCCCATCCCTTCCCGGCGACGGACGCTGGCGGGGTGCCGGCCTAGGCCGGGCGGCGTCGTCCAGAGCCCGGCTCCGATGGGCGCACCTCCGCCGCCGTCTGCCCCACGCACGGGGGAAGGAGAGCGGGGTGCCACCGTCCGTGATGGTATTCCCACCGCGAGGGCGACAACTCACGGGACGTTGCGACCTGAATCAAACCGCCGGTTGCGCCCTTCACAGTGCCTCCGACCAGCCCCAGGGCGCCGTGATGACTCGCTTATGCATCTGTGGCATAATCCACCTGTTTCCGGGCTACGAAACCATATTCCGCTAAGCGGAACCTATGCCCCGTGCTTGAAATGTTGAGGAGTGACGTGAAGGTACCTCGTCGAACCTGGCGGACGGATGACATCGGGCCGGGCCTGCGGCTCCGGAATGATGGAGTTGACGGGGGCGGCGGACCGTCCCCAACGTCGGTTGTCCGGCAATCGGGCTGCGGTCGGTCGGAATAGCGACAGATGTCTCCACTCACAACGGCGATCGGGTTCGGAATCGTCACAGCGGCCATCCTCGCGGTGGCGACTGTTGGTGTGACGCTGCAATACGGCGTGACCCAGGTACCTAACTTCGCTCAGGGCGACATCATGACGCTGGGTGCATACTCCGCCTACCAGATGCAGTTGTTCGTGCACAACCTCATTGCGGAGGCGGCTGTAGCGGTAGTCATCTGCGCTCTGTTCGGCGTGTTCATGAACAACTTTCTGATCCGACCGTTCCAGCGCCGAGGCTCCAAGAACATCATCATCCTGGTCGTCACTGCAGCCGTCTCCATCGTCCTCGAGAACGTGATCTTGGCGGTTTACGGCGGCGCTCCCGTCGACTTCAAGCTTCCCAACCCCGCGCCCCAGGATTACGGGCCGTTCCGGTTCACCCCGAACGACTTCTGGATCATCATCTCGGCTGCGGTTGTCTTGCTGAGCGTGCACGCCGTCTTGAGATACACAAAATTCGGCAAGTCGCAGCGAGCGGTCAGCGATGATCCGTCGCTGGCCCGCGTGTCGGGGATCAATTCCGATCGGGTCATCAACCTGACCTGGCTCTGGGCCGGGGCGATGACCGGCTTCGCCGGCTTCGTTCTCGCCGCAAGCGTGGGCGCATTCGACCCCACGTTGGGCTTCACTTTCCTGCTGGTGATCTTCGCCGCGGCGGTGGTGGGGGGGGTCGGGCAGCCCTACGGCGCGATGCTCGGTGCTCTCTTAATCGGAGTTGCCATGGAGGTCAGCGCGCTCTACGTCTCGAGCGAGTACAAACAGGTAGTTGCGTTCGTACTGTTGATTCTCACCCTGCTCGTCAGGCCCAGCGGTTTGATCCCCGCCCGGGCAAGGAATGTGGTCTATTGATCTCTTACCTCGTTGGACTGCTGATACTCACCCTAATCACCGGGCTCCTCGTTGTTGGTCTTAATGTGCGGTGGGGATGGGCGGGGGAGTTCGACCTTTCCTATTACGCCTACGTCGCCATCGGCGCCTATGTCGCTGGGGTTTTGATCGGGGGGCCCTCGGGTGGGCCCAACCCCTTGGTCCCGGCTCCCGATGGCTGGATCCTGGGCTTGCACTGGCCTTTTATTCCCGCCGTGATCGTCACGGTTCTAGTCACTGGTCTGCTGTCCGCCGCATTCGGCGCCATCGCCCTGCGTAAGCTGCGAGGCGATTATTTCGCGATCGCGACGCTTGCCTTCACCCTGATCGCGACCTACATTTTCAGCCAGGACTACACGCTTTTCAACGGCTTCCTCGGGGTGTTCAATGTCCCCAGGCCGTTTTATGACGCCCTTCACCAACCGGAGGTGCTGACCTATAACTTTGTCTTTGCCGGCATTTGTTTGGTGCTGCTACTGGTTGTGTACTTTGTCCTCGAAGCGCTCTTAAATAGTCCCTTCGGCCTGACCCTGCGCTCAATCCGTGAGGATGAGCAAGCGTCGGCCGCATTTGGCCGCAACGTTTTCAGCGAAAAGCTCAAGGCCTACGTCATCGGAGGCATGGTGGCCGGCTTGGGTGGCGCCCTCTACGTAACCTACCTCACCGCATGGAATCCGTCGGGTTGGTCTGCGATCGAAGGTTTCCTCCTCTTCGCGGGCGTCTTTTTGGGCGGTCAGGGCAACACCCGGGGCGTGATCCTCGGGGTCTTTATCGTCACCATCTTTATCCCCGAGGCGACGCGCTGGCTGCCCGAGTTCCAGAACAAGCCTGACCTCTATCCGGCTCTCCGAAACATCGTTGGTGGCCTCGTGATTTTGGCCGTTCTCCGCTGGCGGCCACGGGGCATAATTCCGGAACGCCACAGCAACGATGCTCGTATCGAGCGCTCGACCAGCGCATCGGTGCCACCCATGTCGGTGGTGGGAGCGGACCGTGGCTAGTCCCGCCCGGCCGCTACTTGAGGTGAGTCACCTGGCCCGGAGCTTCGGCGGGGTCCGGGCGGTCGTGGACTGCACCTTTGCGGTGCCCGAAGGTGCCGCGGTCGGCCTGATAGGGCCCAACGGAGCGGGGAAGAGCACGGTCATCGAACTGATTTCGGGCTTCTTGGCGCCGAACGCTGGAAAGATCATTTTCGGGGGCACTGAGATCCAGGGCAAGGCCGCCTATCGGGTCGCCGGATTGGGTCTAATCAGGACCTTTCAGACTCCTCGTGAGTGGGGCGGATTGACCGTCATGGACAACATGCTGCTGGCCGCAAATCCAACCGGACGCACCGCCGCCTGGAGGGCATTGTTCACGCGACGAAGGCTCAAGGCGGCGGAGCGGGACGATCGTGTTCGGGCTCGCCTGCTGCTTGACCGTTTTGGCCTGCTCCGTCTCCGCGACGAGATGGCGGGGTCGCTCAGCGGAGGCCAGAAGCGGCTGTTGGAATTTGCCCGCATCTCGATGCGAGCTCCGCGAATGGTTCTTCTGGACGAGCCCTGCGCCGGAGTCAACCCGGTCCTGCAAAGGAATATTGAAGAAGCGATCGTCGGACTCCAACGCGATGGGATCACCGTCCTTCTGATCGAGCACAACCTTCCCTTCGTGGAGCGGGCCTGCTCGAATGTCTACGTCATGGCCCAAGGCGAGACCATCGCCAATGGATCGTTAGCTGAACTCCGCCTGATTCCGGCGGTTGTGGACGCCTATTTAGGGGAGGTTCAGGCTCGTGTCTGAGGAGCAACATTCGCTGGAGGTTGCCAACCTGACGGCTGGCTACGGCGGGGCGCCGATCATCAGCGAGGTCGAGTTCAAGGCCAAGCGGGGCCAAATGACGGCCATAGTCGGTCCCAACGGAGCTGGGAAATCGACGCTGCTCAAGGTGGTGGTGGGAATTATCCGGCCCTCCCAGGGCAAGGTCACCCTGCACGGCAAGGATGTGACTGGAATGCCGCCAGAGAAGTTGGTGCGAGAGGGTATCTCGTATGTGCCGCAGGTAGCCAACGTCTTCCCCTCACTGACCGTGCGGGAGAACATGGAGATGGGTGGTTACGCGCTCCGGTCAGGTCTCAAGGACAAGGTGGCCAGCCTGTGCGACATGTTTCCCGACCTCAAGCTGGCGCTCAAGCGTCCGGCACGGAGCCTCAGCGGAGGTCAGCGCACGATGCTCGCCATCGCCCGCGCCTTGATGCTGGACCCCACGGTGTTGATACTGGACGAGCCGACCGCAGGTCTGGCTCCAAAGTTCGTTGACTTGGTGTGGGTACAGGTCAACAAGGTCCGTGAGATGAACGTGGCGGTCGTGATTGTCGAGCAGAACACGCGGCGGACGCTGACCTACGCGGATTGGGCCTACGTCATGGTGCTCGGACGCAACCGCCTCTCGGGGACCGGCAAAGAACTCCTTGAGGACCCAGAAGTCGTTGATCTTTACATCGGTAAGGACGTGTGAGAGATGGTGCCATCTCCGGTCCTGGGCGAGTTTGTCGGGCGTACGGAGAGCGTCCCCGCGTTGACGCCAGTTCAGTTCGCAGTCATGGCACCGGAATTAGGGAGGCAAAGAATCAATGGGATTTAGTCGTCGGCAAGATCAAGAACGGAGGTGCAAGCGTGAGCTTAGGTAGTCATCGTAAGCGACTCACTCTACCGCTAGCCCTATCGACCGCAGCGCTGCTGGTGGCGTCGTGCGGTGGAAGTGGCGGCACCGGTGGGAGCAAATCGGCCATACACATCGATGCCACGGGCAGCTTTACCGGGGTCCACATTGCGAGCGGATTGCCGATTCTGGAGGGTGACAAGGCCGGCGCCTATATCCTCAATCAAGCGGGTGGAATACTGGGCCACAAGGTGATCTTGGACACGGTCGATACCGTTGGCGACGTTGCCGACGCCGTGCCTGCGACCAACCGCGAGTTCTCCGTCAACCACCCCGTGTACATCGTCGGTTTCACCACAGACGAGATCCACGGAGTGCAGAGCCTCTTCGATGCCAATCACCTAGTCGATGGTTGGAACGGCGGAGATGTGGGCTACGACCACAACACCGACAAGTGGCTCTGGCGCTGCAATGCGTCGGACTCCCAGCTCGGGGTCGCGGTGGCTCAAGAGGCGTACGACAAGGGCTATCGCAAAGCGGTCATCTTCATGTCCGCAGCAGCTAGCACCCAGACGCTGACCCCGATCATTCAGAAGGCCTTCGAGGCGCTCGGGGGAACCGTTCTCAAGGTCATCAACGTTGTGCCCGGGCAGTCCTCATACTCGACCGAGGTACAGCAGGCGGTGGCCCTTCACCCGGACGTCTTCTTGACCCAGATGGAGCCTTCCACTGGTTCGGTCGCCATGGCCGAGTTCAAGCAGGCCGACAATCTCTCGATTCCGTTCATCGGTACCGACCTCACCGGAGGCAGCGACTTCATCAAGGCAATTGGGCCCACGGTGGCCCAGGCGCACTTCCTGTCGGTCGAAGGCAGCAACGCGCTGACGGCAGGTGGAGCCAAGTTTGTGAGCGCCTACAAGAAGGTCAACGGTCACGCCCCGCTGGGCGGTTCCGCCTTTGCCTACGACTGCATGATCGACTTTGCTCTGGCCATGACCAAGGCCAACTCGCTGGACGACAACGTGTGGGTAAACGACATCACCAAGGTGTCCAACCCGCCCGGGGTTGCAGTCAGCGACTACGCGACCGGGGTATCCGACATAAAGGCTGGTAAGAAGATCAATTACGAAGGGGCCAGTGGCCCGATGGACTTCAACCAGTATCACAACGTGTCTGGAGCGTGGGACATTGTGCAGGCGACGGGCGATGCCGCGGGCGACGTCCAAACCGTGCACACCATCAGCGCGACGGAAATCCAGGCTACCGTCAACAAGATGGGCGGCAGCTAGGCGCAACGAGCCCGAGCTTTCGCGGGAAGACAGTGGAGGCCCCATCGGGGGGCCTCCACATCTCCGTTCGACGGTTTGCCGGTCCGAAATCCACAGACGGAGGTGGGCGGACTACAGAGGGACTGACATGGGGGCTGCGATGAACGATTCGGCTGAGGCAATTTCGAACCGCCATGCGGCGCCCGTGGGACTGAGTCGATATCCGCGACTCTTCTCACCATTTCGGCTTCGCCACACCACCATCAAGAATCGCGTCGTCTTCCCTCCCACCTGTCCCAGTTGGGTCGCCAGCCCGCAACTGGCGGAATTGACGGACATCGCCACCGCCTACTACGAAGAGCGAGCCAGTGGCGGGGTTGGTCTGATCATCATCGGTGGCACCCACGTGCACGAGAGTTCGATGGCTGCACCTCTCTCGCAGCCGGGCCTTTGGGCCGACCGTCAGATCCCCGGCTTCGCCGCGGTCGCCGACGCCGTGCACCGGCACGGGGCCAAGCTCGCCGTTCAGCTCCGCCACACCGGAATGAACGGCACCGCCCAGTACAAGATGGAGCCCACGTACGATCCCGACTCCACCTACTACGTGTTGGGCCCGAGCCAGGTTCCCAACGGGGAGTACCCGCTGGCCCAGATTCCCAAGGAGCTGAGCGACGCTGAGATCGAGGAGATCCTCGACGCGCACGGGTCGGCGGCGGAACGGGCCATCCGCGCCGGGCTGGATGGGGTCGAATTTCACATGGCCCACGGCTTCATGGCCTGGCAGTTCCTCTCTCCCGTACACAACCAGCGAACGGACAAATGGGGAGGCTCTTACGAGAACCGCCTGAGGTTTTGCGTCGAAGCGCTGAGGAGGATGCGAGCGGCGATCGGAGATGAGCCATTTCTGGGCTATCGCATCACCTCCAACTCTTTCTGGCCCAACGACCTCACCATCGACGATGTGGTCAGGGTGGTCCAGGACCTGGAATCCATGACCGACATCGATTTCGTCGATGTGACGGTGGGCGTGGACCATCGTTTCATCCATACCCCGATGGAGTTCGAGCCGGGTTGGGAAAAGGGCTACACCAAAGCGATCAGGGACGTTTCCTCCAAGCCGGTTTTTCTGGTCGGGCGGATCACGACCCCGGAGGTGGCGGAATCGCTGCTGGAATCGGGACACGGCGACGCGATCGCGCTTGCTCGCCAGCTGTTCGCCGATCCGGATTGGGCCAACAAGGCGTTGGAGGGACGATCGGATGACATCCGGCGTTGCGTGGCCTCCAACTTCTGCTTCAAGAACGTCATGGGTGGGGGCAGGGTGCAGTGCATCTACAACCCGGTCACCGCCCGAGAGAGGTTCTGGGGTAAGGGCACGGTTGTCGCCGCCTCACCGGCCAAGCGCGTTCTGGTCATCGGCGGCGGTCCGGCTGGCCTCGAATACGCGCGCATCGCTTCGGCGCGCGGGCATCAGGTCGTGGTCCTGGAGCGGGAGTCCGAGCCCGGGGGCCATTCGCGGCTGCACTCCAAACTCCCCACGCGCAGTGAGTTCGGGCGCATCGGGGCCTGGCTGGCCGAGCAGGCAGTCAAGAATGGAGCTGAGCTGCGGACCTCCTCTGGTGTAACGGCGGAGAATCTGGCCCAGGTCTTGGAGGCTGAGCGCCCGGATCACGTCGTGGTGGCAACTGGGTCGCGGGTGTGCCGCGATGGTTTCCAGGGCTGGACCGGTGGCCCGCTACCCGGTTACGAGACGGCACGCTGTGTAGGTTGGGATGAAGTCGCCAATGGCAGCGTCGTCCCCGACGGCGACGTGCTGGTGATCGACGATCAGAGTGACGTGGTCGGTCCGTTGACGGCCGTCGCCATTGCCGAGAATGGCGTTTCCGGCGCGGTCCGGATCGTCACGCGATGGCCGTCCCTGGGTCTGGAGATGATGCGGGATTCCTACCTCGAATGGATCTTCCCGCGCGTCTACAAATCGGGGGTACAGATGATCCCCGATCGCTTTGTACAGCAAATTCAGGGCCGCCAGGTGTCGCTTTACAATTTGCACAACGTCGATGACGTGTTGGAGTTGCACGCGGACTGGATCGTGATGGCCACTGCGCGGCTCTCCAACAACACACTCGGAGATTTGGTTAAGGCGCAGGGTGTCAGCAGCGAAGTCATCGGTGATGCAGTGGCGCCCCGCGGGACGTTCGAGGCTGTCTTTGAAGGTCACCGGCAGGCTCGGAAATTGTGAGAGGAGCAGTTCGACATGAGTGACACGGTATCCCGGCCAGGCCGGCTTCAGGATCGGGTCGCGGTGATCACCGGCGGGGCGACCGGGATTGGTCGCGCCTTCTGCACGGTTTTCGCGGAGGAGGGAGCCGACGTCGCCATTGTCGATGTCAACGAGGCCGAGGGCAGGATTACCGCTGACGAGGTCCGTGCCCTTGGTCGTCGGGCGGAGCTCGAGGTCTGCGATGTTAGTCGACCGGAGTCGGTTCAGGCAATGGTGGACTCGGTGATCAACAAGTTCGGGCGCATCGACATCCTGGTCAACGGCGCCATCCTTCGCCAGGGCGGTCCCATGGAAACGCTCAGCCTGGAGGAGT
>Ga0307374_10010668_pt1 | contig 13241 bp, 15 predicted proteins | sample OX3MG_FD_202532 | JGI IMG/M metagenome (GOLD analysis project Ga0307374, IMG submission 202532) | Soil microbial communities from Risofladan, Vaasa, Finland - OX-3 | ecosystem: Environmental > Terrestrial > Soil > Coastal area > Acid sulfate soil | place: Finland: Risofladan, Vaasa | collected...
CAAGACAACCAGGAGCGCGCCGCCTTGCTAAACGCATGGCTGCACCGCTACAACTTCATCCGAACCCATACCGCCCTGGGAGGTCACCCGCCGATCTGGCGTGTCAACAACCTCCTTGGGAACTACATCTAGCGCGCGCCGCCGATGGTGAGGAAGAGGGTCGCCGGCTCGGCGAGAAGCCCGGCGACCCAGTTACGGACCCAGTCGATGACGGTGTTCAGGTCGCTGGTGGCGTAGGCGGGAACGGCGAGCGGGATCGTGAGTAGGATCGCCGCCCCGGCCGCCGTCGGAAGGGACCCGAGGCTGGCACGATGGAAAGTCTTCATGTACTGCGTATCCCCCTGGAGGAGGCGAAAACGCACGGTCTCGACCGCACTTTGTGCGCACGCCGTGCGCACGCTGAACTCAAGCTGACTCCTGTCGCCGCCGGATGGCTGCCAGCAGCCCGCCCCTACGCGCGATGGTTTTCGGCCCGCCGCGGCCGTCCGCGCTTCGCCTGCCATCCCTGTCATCGGGACTTCACCCACACCTCCAGCGGCGCCTTCTCTGGCTACCGACCCGGACAGGGCCCTCAGATCGGCCGAGCGGCGGCCGACGCCATTGCCGCTACGGCTTCATGAATCAGCGGTCGGGTTTTTCAGGGGGAGGAAGGGCTCTACAATGGCCGTCAGTCCGTGGCCTTCCTCATTCGTCGCAGCAACCGGACCGGACCTCTCAAGCGTGAAGTGCTGGAGCGTGTCGCCCCGTACCCGCGCGATGGGATTTGATGCGGAGCACGTCGCCAGCCTTCTCGGAATCTCCGATCGTTACGCCCGGCGGCTGGTCCGGCCGGGCGACCTGGCTAGCCCATTCCTTCGTGCCGCCTACCGCTGGGGGCCGCGAGAGGCTCGTCGCCTGGTGGCCGAGTTACGCGGTCAGCTCTGGGCCGAGGGATTCCACTTCCATCCAGGACGGCCGCGCCCCGTCTTCATGGTCAAGGAACTGACCCCGGAAGAGACGCTAGCGTTGGGGCGAGCGGGGCTGACGCCCGAGCAGGTCTTGGCGATCACGATGGTTGGAATGGGCTCCGACGAAATGAATGAACTCCTACTGCGCGGTGTTCGCGGATGACGCAACCGAGCAGGCGCGGTTGACCCGGCTACTTGTGCTTCCGGCGAAAGGACGCTACAAACGCGGGGATGACCGAGGCGTACACGTGGTATCCGCGCCTGGCTGAGATTCCCGGCATCCGCTACGTCCCCCCCTCAGGGATTGATCGCGGCAGACTTCGTGGCGTCAACGCCAAGCCGCGGATCGAGAGATACCGAAGTGTTCTCGACGGCACAACTCACGTCTCGGCAATGTGGGGCGATACCAGCCAGTCGCCGGCGGCGGCCCATGGCGACGCGGCGGCCGACGCTGGCCGTCCCCGGAACGAGGCCGAGTTGAACAAGCGACTGCGTGGCGCTTACGAAGCGCTTGAGCTCCCTGGGAGCGCCCACGACTACCATTTCAAGCTCCTGGGCGCTTACCAAACGCTCTGGTCGAGCCGAACTTTGGCGGCCTGGGCCCTCAACGAAGTTGAAAGGCTCTGCCTGATCGATATTGAGCTGATCGAGGCCCATCCCCTTGATCCCGGTGAGGATTTCGATCTACGGGAGGTTGGCCAGCCAGCGTTCAACCAGCTCATCCAGCTCTACCAGCGCGAGGGATATCTTCGTGAGGCGATTCAGATCGCCGAGCGCGCTGCCCACTTTCTTCGCCGTCGCCCAGGCCAAGGGGAGCCCGACGACCCGCAGCAGCACTACCTCCAGTTGGCGGAGGAAATCAGCGCCCGGATTGCGGCTATCGAGAGGCCGGATGGCAGTTGATACCTGGTCTATCGATATCCACTCCGATTCATACCTGGAATCGGCCTTCGTCCGCTGGGTCCTCAAGACCTCTTGCTACCCTGAAATTGCGGCGCGCGTTGTTCCCCAGTACGAAGTCGAGGTCAGCGGGCACCGATATCGAGTCGACTATGAGATACGCGGCCAGGATCACTCATTCGCGATCGAGCTCGACGGCTACGAGTTCCACGGCGACCGCGTCGCCTTCACGTACGACCGTCTGCGCCAAAACGACCTTGCGTCGACAGGGCGAATCGTCGTCCGCTTCAGCTACGACTCGATTCGTCAGGAGACGAAGCGTTGCGTCGAGCAACTCCAAGCGGTCCTCGGCCTTGACCCGGCCCTGGCACTACTGCTTGTCCCAAAGCCGGAAATCCCGACGCCCGACATGGATCCCGACCCCTTCGCTGCCATCCGCCCTGCCCGGCTGTCGGCCGAGATGATCGGCTACTTCGACCAAGCGCGCACCAAGATCAACTCGAAGACACTCCGAGAGTGCCAGCGGGAAGCGATGGGAGCGCTCCTCAATTACTTCCATTCGGGGGGAAAGAACGCAGCCTGCGTGATGGCCGTCGGCGCCGGTAAGACCGCCCTAGGAGTGGTCGCCTGTCTGACGTTCACACACAGCCGCGCCCTGGTGATCACGCCGGGACGAGTCATTCGTGGGACGTTCGATTTGGCTTTTGATCACCAAGCTGTCCGCAATGTCCTCTACGGGCTCCCGGGCGGGCCGTTGATTCCCGGCTGTCCTCCTCCGAAGGTGCTCACCCTCGACTCGGATGAGGCGGCTATCAAGTCCGTGAGCCGCGATGAGCTACTTAAGGCCGACGTCATCGTCACCAATTTCCACTCCCTCGGGAGTGGCGAGAGTGCGGACGATCTGCTGGCCAAACTCGAGCCAGGGGACATCGACTTTATAGTGGTGGATGAGGCGCACATAGCGGCGTCGGAGTCGTACCAGCGCGCCTTCAGGCACTTCGCCAGCGCCCGCACATTGCTGATGTCGGCATGCTTCCAGCGGCTCGACGGCAAGCCGATCGACGCGGACGTTGTCTATCGCTACCGGCTTATTGACTCCATCGCCGACGGCAACGCTAAGAACCTCGCGGTCCATCGCTTCTCGCCGGATCCCACGCAGACGACCTACGAAATGGTATGGCCAGACGGCAGCCGCGAGGAGATCGTCGGTCGGGATGCAATCCTCGAATTGCTCAAGGACGAGCGCCGCCTCGCCCAAATCACAGCAAAGTCCACGGAGCCTATCCGCCAGGTGATGACAGTCGTTCGTGACCTGCTCGCCCGCCAAGCCGAGCTTCTTCACCCCGTCAAGCCGCGGGTTCTCTTCGCCGCCCTCGGCGAGAGACATGCCGAGCAGATCGCTGAGATTGCGAGCTCCTTCGGTATTCCTACGGAACATCTGCACCACTCAATGACCGACACGAGGATTCGCAGCATCCGTGATCGCTTCGAGAAGGAGTCTGGCAGCCTGCAGGGCATAGTGCAGCTCAAAATGCTGGCCCAGGGCTACGATTTCCCGCCCATCTGTGTTGTCGTGCCGATGCGTCCCTACGGCAGCTTCGCTGAGTTCTATCAGTTTGTCGGTCGGGGGATCCGAGTAATCACTCATCCTGCGCTGGTGGGCCGAGTCGGACCGGGGCAGCAGATGCTCGACATCGTCTACCACGCTGAGCTTGGCCTGGATGAGCACATTGACACGATCTATCGCGAGAACGACATGGATCCTTTAACAGCGCACGAAATTCCGGGGAATTGGGCGCCAGCAGGCAGTGCTTTGGAGCTGGCCGGCTCGACCGGGCGCGAAACAGCGGAGCATCCGGACACCTTCGTACTCTTCGAGCGCGGGGCCATCGAGCAACACGTCGTACATGACGAGGCTCGAGTCGAGCAACGCCGGCGCGAGCGCCAGATGGATGCCCTTGCTCAACGCTTCGCGGAATACGCGCAAGCCACCGAGAACCCGGTGACCTTCGAGCAATACGCCCGCATCGTTGAGCAACTGGCGAAGTGAGCGAACTTACCTTTGGCCGCCAGCTAGCGGCGGCCTCTACCGTCGCGATTGCGGTCAGCGTGGAGCTCACGGCAACGCGGGCTGAACCGTTTATTGCTCTCGATGCTCTTCTGGATGGGGTAGCGACCCGCCTCCTCAAGGGTGAGCAGGTAGCCGAGGTGACCACTGGCACTGCCCAGTTCCAGAGCTTTCGCATCGTTGGTCTGACCTCACGCGAGCGGCTGTTAGTCGATGAGACCTACAGCCTTGGAAAGATGGAGGCGCGCGGCGCGTGGTTCGTCCCGGAGGAACTCACCATTCCTGCCGGCATCCTCCAATTCCCTTTTCATTTTCACCAAAATATCCGGTTTGCGGTTCGCTCAGTCGCGGACGACGGCGCCAAGTTGGGCGTTCGGGGATGTCCAGATGCGCTCTGCGCTTGGAGTCTCATTGAGCCCCTGGCCCGCCTTCTCTACCGGCCTCTCGAGCACAACGGGTTCTTCACGACGACGAAGGTATACGAGGAGCGCAGGCAGACTTGGGATCGCGACTGCGCGCTGCTCAAGGCGCTCGGCTTCGCGACATCGGCCCTCGATGGGGAGACTCCACCCCGAGTGCGGAGCGCTGCCGAGCAAATAGAGAGGCGCGCTTCCTTGTTGGCAACGCTCGCCGCCGTGTCAGGGCAAGAGTTTGCAGCAAGCTTCAGAGCAAGTCGCCTCATCGAACTGGCGAACTTCTACTACGCGAAGGCTGACAGGCAGGGTCGCGCGCTGCGGCGGCGAGTCCTCGGCCGAGGCGTTCAGCCCACTCTAGTCGCGTACTTCGGTGGCGATTGGCTCTCGTTCCTAGACTATCTCGGCGAAAGCCCTCACCCGGATGACGACATCGTCACCGGGCTCCCGAAAGTCCATCTGTTCATCGAGAGCAAGCCCATAACTGAAGTCGCCGCCGCCGCCGGAGTCGAGCCGAGTCAGGCGCAGGGCGTTCTCTCTTCTTTCTTTCGGAGTTCGCCCCAAGAAGCCGGGTCGCCGGTCGAGGAGCGCCTGCGCCTTCTCAGGGCTTACTGGTCAGCCTTTGACGAACTGCACGCTCGCCAAACAGCCGGAATGCCATCGCTTTGGGGACTAATCGATGATACGGGCCAATTCCTCTCCGGCAATGATCCTGACCAAGATGCGAGCCTTTACGGGCCGACGCGATATCTTCGCCTTCTTCCACCACACATCCTTTCCGAGGTGGCCCGGCTTTGGAACTATGCAGTCATCCCCGAAGCCCCCGAACGAATCGTGCTTTCGATCTCCCCGCACCTGTTAATGGCCGAGGCGTTTGGTCCCGCTCTTGCGTTCTGGCATGGCATCGGCCTGACTGCCTGGTTCATTACTCAGGGCCCATACTCGCGAACTGAACTCCCAGGCCTCCGCGACTACTACGCCCGTCAGGCAGCGGCGATGGCTGAGTTGGGTGCGCCAGTGGCCGAATCATTCTTTGGCGAGATTGCCGCGGCGGAGAAGCTGCTCGGGCCGCCCGAGCAGATCATGGCGCCCGTTAGCCACAGCACAGAATCCGGCCTCAGTATCTCGATCAGCACATCTCAAGGCGTCCGACGGTCAGGCTACGAGAAACTGCGTGACCTGCTCACCAGGGAGCGTCGGGCCTGGGCTGAGCAGTACCTGGATACCTACATCAGGCGGACGTGCGAGGCCGAACTGGAGGCTGCGGTGCATTTCTATTACCGCCTTGCTACTGATCGAGGCAAGGCTCCGACAATCGCCCGATTCGCTAAGCACCTTATCGGCCCCGCGAACCATTGGTTCGGCGGCAACACCGCTGACTTCTATGCCGCCTTCGGCGAAAGGTGCCCGATCAACCCGAGGGTTGTGGCTTATCCGATAGATCGGCCAAACTTCGTCGAAACCGCGTACCGAGGCTTCGGCGGCGGCAATGCGCAGAGCAGTAACGATGACCGCACTCACTGGCGTGCAGCCATGCTTGCCAATTCGGCACTGCGTTACGCCCAACTCGAGCAGGCTCTCGCCCGTCCTCCGACCGTTAAGGAATTCGGCTCCAACGCGATCGAGTACTTTGCGCGGGATACCGAAAGCGACCCTATCCAAGTGTGGACCTGGTATCAGCAGGTCATAGGGTGGGTCAAGGCGCAACTCAACCTGCCCGCCGCTTCGGTCAGTCCATCCACCTAAATTTAGGCGTGATCCTGTGCGCCGCTCGACGTAGGCCAGGGTGGGAGCATGCCATCGCATCCGCACGACGACAGCGCGGTAGAGGGCGGCGTTGGCCTGGCGATTGCCGCCACGGTTGAGCCGGTGGCGCCTGGTCATGCCCGACGAGGCAGGAATGGGACAGGCGCCACAGAGCTTGGCAAAGGCCGCCTCGGAATGGATGCGGGAGCTTGTCTCCGCCTGCGGTCAGGAGCAACTCGGCCGCGATGTCGGGCCCGATCCCGAAGGCCTGGACAAGGTCGGGCGCTGCCGCCCAGGTGAGCTCCTTCAGCACCTTGGTATGTTGCTTGACCTCGTCGTGCAGCTGCAACCAACGCCGGGCGAGGGTGCCCAACACGTGGCTCACCGCGGCGGCGACATCCGCCTGGCAGCCACCGTCGAGGGCCGCCGCTGCGCTCACCAGCTTGCAATCATGCAGCCCCTCGAGCTCGCCTCGGAGTTCGTCCGGAGCCGTCACCAGGACCGACTTGAGAGTGATCATGGTCTGGCTCTGAACTCGTACGGCGCTGTCACGGGTCGGGTTCCTGCGGGGGACGCGCGGGCCCCGCGGATCGCACCGCTGTGAGCATAGTTGCCATTTCGGATTGTCTCCTTGCCGCCCTCTCGACTCATTAATTACGGCCGGGCGGGGGTCTCGCTAAAGGTTGACACGGAGGGTGGGCGATGGAGCGCTACAACCTAGGTCGAGTCTCGGTCGACTGGCTCGCTTACTGGTTCGGCGTCCTGGCGGGCGCCGTGCCCTGGATCGCGATCGGCATCTACCTGTTTGGTGCCGGTGCCGGGAGCAGCAGTCGCCCCCCCACTTTTGTCTATTTCATTTACGCATCGCTCTTCATCTTCTTCAACGTCTTCGCGCTGAACATGGTGTTTCAGTACCGCCGCATCGGCCGATGGAAGAATGTTCTGTACGGTGAGCGCGTCTACATCGTCCTGAGCCTGGTTGCGAAGTCTGCACTAGCGTGGCAGGTGTTCGCCGGTACTCTGCGCCCCAAGTAAGGGCGGTTGAGCGAGCATTTTCGGACCTCGAATCAACGCCGCCGCTATGCCTGGACGGGCGAAGGAGAGTTCTATGCAGACGATGAAGAGGGCAAAGACAGCGGTTGTCCCCTGAGCCAGGCCAGACGGAAGGATAATGACTTGATTCGAGATGCTCAGCGTGCAGGACTTGGACTACTACATGATCTGGTCGGGCTACGCCCCGCAGTCTCGCGAGGCGATGCGACCTCAGCTCCAGCGCGGCGTCCGATGGCTGGCCAAGATGGGCGTCACCAGATCGCCGCTGCGGCCAAGACTCCCATGGCGGTCGCCGGAGGCGGCTCGGAGTCACGACCTCATCAACCTGTGGCTGCTCGAACATCGGCCCGTGCGCGATAAGGCCGCCGAGCACAAGATGCGAAACCTCCTCGCGGGACTCGGCACTGGCGTCCGCCCGTACAAGGCATAACCGCGCAGCCTCGGCTAAGAAGTCAAATGTCTGACGACGGAAAGTTGACGGAGACTGAGGCGCGGGTCGCAGGCGTCGCTTTTGGCTACTTGACGAGATGCACGTCGGCGGGATCTGCTTTCTTCGCGGAGATCCTGACTCGACCGCGAGCTGGGTCACAAGCCGAATCGGCACTCCGAGACAAAGATCTTATGGAGCCCATCTTGATTGCGGGGATGTATCTGCACGTCGCCCTCGATCACTATCTGAGTCTGCGGACGATGTTCATTCCCGGTGAGGTGCCACCGGGCGCACCTGCTTCGGAGGTACGGAATTACGCGCCCTACACCATCGTTCGGGCGGCCTTGGAGGGAGATGCATGGGCGTGCTGGCTTCTAGACCCAAGCGTAGAACCCGCCGAGCGGCTCGCCCGGGCCATGACGGTTAGAGCTAAGAACCTGCACGAGGTGCAACGCCTCGGTCTGACAGACGACAACGGGAAACCGATCGACTATGAGGAGCGCGCCGCCAACATCGAGGCGGTCGCAGATCGTCATAACCTCAAAAAGAAGTTGAACGACCAGAAGGAACTAGAGTGGGTCGGCGCACCGCCGACGACCATGACGAGGTTGCTCGACGAGCTGCTGCCCGAGAGAAGCCCGGATACGAACGGAAAAATCCTGGGACGGCATACATATGGCCTCCTCTCGGCTCGAGCTCACGGGAATCCCTGGGCCGTGCTTCACAACGCGAAACGGGCAGGCAGCATGGGACCGCACGTAGGCATCGCCGAGGTGGTGATCGACGCGGTGGAACTGATGCGCCTCCTCTCGATTGCCCTTCGTCTGCATGGCGAGGCGTTTCGCCGTGCGGGCAGCTTGGATGGAAGGGAACCTCGCGAGTGGGAGGCCCGCTGTGGTTCAATCGTCGAAAGCCGCTTGGCCGACCCTACGCGCTAAAGCCGGGCGGTCAGACCTACGACGGCGACCCGATGAGCCGTTCAGCCTGGCGTCGGATTCTTGGGGCTCGAGCAGCTTCGCGCACGATGCTCAGTCCAGAGCAGCAGCAAAAGGATGCTCTCGACCATGCGGCAGTTCCGGGAACGTGGCGTTCGAGTGCTCAGCCTGCAGGAGAGCTGGACAGACGGCCCGCCCGAGATGCAGGCCGTCTGTCGCTCTTGACCAATTGCTCCACGGCGGCTGTCGCCACTCGGCGAAGTGAATCGAAGACGTTGTCGTCCAGGGGTAGACGCCCGCCGGTGAGCCGCCCAGCGGCCGACCGCCAGCCTAGGATCAGCCGCGGGCTATCAGATGGGTTGATTTCGAAGGTATGGGGGTCCCCATTTAGCCGGAGCTGCGTCGATCCGCCCCTCTGATGTTGTGCCCAATGCGGGCAACCATGATGGTTCAGGCACAAGATGTGGCCGGACGATCCAGCGAGCGGATGAAGGGTTCGTCGGAGGCGAGGTTGATCGTCAGAGGGTCGTCATGATCGGCGACATTGAGGCGCCGGCCCTCGGCCTCAGCGATCAGCTTCACGTCATCGGCAAGACGGAGGCGATTCACCAGCCGCGTCTCTGGGTCGGCGGCCATCTCGTCAGCCGGGGTCATCGCGGATCGCCACAACCAAGCCCCTGAAGGCGTCCGCCTCGCAGGCTCGGTCAAAGGCTTCAGGCGGCACGAACGCGCTGATCATCCGAACTTGCGAGGCGCTGCGCCTCGAGCCAGATAGCTCTAGCCGAAAGACCAGCTGCGTCCGCGAGGTATTCGGCCAACTGACTTCGAAGGAATTCGGCGGCATCCGGTTGGAATCTGTCATTCCCACGCTTGGTAGGGGCTGGTTCGTCGTGGCCGTACCAGACGCTTAAGTAGTCGGCAACGGCCAACCTGAAGATCGCGAGGATCAGATCCCTTGTTCCAATGGAGCGGCCCTCCTCCATTCAGGCCACCTCCAACAGACGCGCGACATCGGTCGGGGCGCCTTGCTCTAGCGCCTTCGCCAGCTTCCAGGCTGTCCGTGGACGTACCGGATGGCCCTTCAGGGCGGTGGCTAGCGTTGGACGGGAGATTCCGGCGCGACGAGCGAGTTCGGACAGGCTCCAGCCGCGTTCGGCGCACGCCTCTTTGACTGCCCGCTCCGACAGAAGCACGACTAAGCCTCCGCGACCGACCTGAAACGTGGTCCGCCTATCCATGCCGGCCCCCTTCCTCGTGTCGGTTTTCGGGGCCCTGGAGCCTGGGCTCCAGAGATACGAAGCCCAGGCGGTCCAGTGAGCGAATGAACGGTTCGTCGGAGGCGATATTGATCGCCCCCGAGTCGTCATGGTCCGCAACCTCGAGGCGCCTGCCGTCGGTCTCTGCGATGAGCTGCACGTCGTCGGCGATGCGAAGGCGATTCACCAGCCGCGTCTCGACGTCCGCCGTCTCGTAGCCGGGGTCATCGAGGATCGCGGCCACCAGGCCCCGGAAAGTGTCCGCTTCGCACGCGCGATGGAACAGCCCGCCGCCCATCGGCTGGAACAGCATCCGCAGCGGCAGTTCGCGCGGCGTGTCGGGATTGACGCGTCGGTACATCAGGCGGCCCTCCTTGCCGGCTGCCACGCGGAGCGCTGGAACAGCCAGTACAGCTTCAACTTGTCCTGGGGCCGGACGAAGACCAGGTCGGCGAACCGTCGGAGAAGACGATCGCCAGAATCCGCCACCTGACCTTCGGCGTGGCTGCCGAGGCGGACGCGCTCGCTCGGGATCGCAGAGTCGGGCAGCGTCGAGGCCCGCTTGGTGATCCAGCAGGCAAGCTTGATGTTGGCCTGAAGGCGGGCGGGATCCAGGCTGGAGTCGAAGTAGCGATACTCGATGGTCCGCCTGGTGTCGAGGATGTTGCCGTAGTTGAGCCCGACCCCGTGGCTCGCGCCCACACGAGTTGCCAGCTCGCTCAGGCTCTGCGCCTGCTCGAACTGGCCCGATCCCATCGGCCCACACCAGCGATAGCCGTTGCCCGCTCCCCGGTGGCGCCGGCCACCGCGTCCGGTCGATGCTGCCAGGCGGTACATCAAGTCCTCAGCCCAGGCACAGGTGTTGGCGACGCGGCGGAAGCGCCCGACGTCGTGGTCCATGCCAGCGGAGTCAGCGCCGACGTGGACGTGGCCGCCCGTTCTCGCCGTGACCCGGGCACCGTTCTCGCGCAGGATTGCGCACGCCCGCTCCAGCTGCGCCCAGGTCTGCGGCGTGTCCTGCAGTACCGGGCTCACGACCTCGCCGGTGACCGTGCTGTCGCGCTCGACCACCCACTTGCCGGGATCGTGGCGTGAATGGTAGCCCTGCAGGGTCGGCGTGGAAGAAAGACCGGCGGCGTGGAAGGCGCGGGCCACGGCGCTGGCGTCCGCACCGTCGAACTCAATCTCAACGCCGAAGGTCTGGTTGGGATCCCCGATCACGTCCACCGTCTCGTACTCGCCGCCGGAGGTCCGTGCGAGCTGGAGCAGCTGCCGGTGCAGTTCGTCGTTGGCAGCCAGCGAGCGCTCGCCTTCTGGAACCTCGGAGCCCTGGGCGGCGAGGAACTCCTCCCACAGGCGCTGAGAGTCGGCCTGCTCGCGGTCGATGCGATCGCGCTCATCGCGGTGGCGCTCCACCGACCGGGCATAGAGGTCGGCCCACTCCGGAGTGTCAACGGCCGGATCCTCCACGAGCTCCTGCGCGCCGGCGACCGGCGCCGGCTCCCGTATGGCCGCCATTGATCCCGGCCGGCCGACAGGTACCGCTGCGCCGACGATCGCTCGAATCGGTTCGGCCTCGCCGATCGCCGGCGGCTCCGAGGGATCGAGCACCGCGGGCCCGGCCACCGGCGCGATCGCGGATGCTGGTGAGCCGGTCCGGTTGTTCGTCCGGCTGCCGCCCTTGCTCGGCATCAGCTGGCCCTCGCCAGGCGACGGCGCAGCGTCTGCTGCAGGTGCGCATAGAGGCTGCGCAGCGTCGGCTCGGACATCCCGGGCGCGGCGTTGGCCTCCAGACAGTAGGCGCGCCCTGTTTGCCGATCGACGACGACATCGACCCCGGCGTAGTCGAGGCCAATGCGGCGGGCGCCTTCGCGCGCCACGGCGACAACGGAGGCGGGGAGGGTTTGGAGTAGCTCGTGGTGCCAGTCCGGGCGCAGGTTCTCGGGCTGCGTCCCGGCCGGTGCACGCTTGGCGAACGCCGAGATCAGAGCGCCGTTGAGGACTCCTACCCGATATTCATCGCGGTCAACGACCAGGGCCTGGAAGAGATCGTGGTGCACCAGGTCGCTCGGGGGCGAATCGGCTGCGATCACCGCCTTCCCGCTCCCGCGAGCGCCCTGGCGTTGCTTTGCCACCACGCGATCCGAGCCGAGCAGGTGCAGGTCCTCCGGTCGGAGCACGGTTCTCGGTGCCAGCTCCCCCAGGCGGCGCACCGACTCCACCTGGTCGGAGGCGATGCGCACGGCGTCCGGCCGGTTGAGCGCCACCAGGTCAGCCGGCAGCGACTCGCTCCCGCCCCAGTTGAGAACCAGCGCTGGCATCTCGCCCTCATGCGGGATTTCGGACACATCGTGGACGACTCGGAGGTTGGCGCCCTGATGGGCGACTGCCTCCACGTTTTGGGTGAGAGCCGCGGACGGCAGCGATCTTGGGGCCAGGATGTACACCGGCACGTCGTCAGGAGTGGCGCGGAAGGCGACCACCGGCAATTGCACGGCGCCGGATGGCGGGGCGGGAGGAGGGTCGGCCCCGGCCACCAGACCGGGTGGACGGCTTCGAGCGAGTTCCAGCAGCTGATCGATCGCAGCCTGCCTCTGGTCCAGCTCGTTGAGCTGATAGCCGACCGCGAGACCGGCGCCGCGGCGCGCCTCCTCGACTCCCCGCAGCTCAGCCAGGCGCGCATCGAGATCCTCGAGCGCGGCCCGGATCGACTGCTCGTCTCGGCGCGTTCGCGCATGGGCCAGCTGACGCAATCGCGCCATCACCCCGCGGATCCGAAGGCGATAGAGCTCCTCGGCGTCGGCAGCCGAGAGCTGATCCTCGCGCGATGTGAGGTCGTTGAAACGCTCGACCTCGACCCCTCGCCGAAGCGGGCGGGCCAGCTCCGCGGCGGTGAAGCCGGCAGCGTCCCATTCCTCGCCTGTGCGCTCGATCGGGGCCCCGCTGACGATGGCCGGTGATGCCATCGGGTTGGTCGAACCTCTCCGGCGGCCGCCTTTGGAAGGCATCTACGCCACTCCTGAGTTCGCGAGATCGCCGATATTCGGGTCGGCGCCATGTTGCATCTGATGCAATTCCGCCTGATGGAGAATCCGGTGGTAGGCGCGGTCGTTCTCGGCGCAGTTCAGGAGGAAGCAGTCACGAGCGGAGCGTGCGGCGAAAGGGTGTGTTCCGAGCAGTCGCCTGCGCTGTGCGAGCGCATATGCCATCCCGTTGCAGAAGACGAGGCGACGGCCTGGCGCCGCCTGCCGGTAGGAGTTGAGGCGATCTGGCGCATGAACGCCCCCGAGGATGAAGGCGACATCGGGTCGGACGGCATTGTGAAAGAGCGCGATGTCGTCGACGGTCTCGCGCAGGGCCCGTTTACTGGCATGGATCTTCTTGCCGCCGCAGAACAGTGAAACCGCCCGCACCTCGGGGTGGTCGTTGACCCATCTGGCCCAGAGGCGACCGTCCGGTTCGAAGAAGTAGAAGCTGATGTCCGGCACTGCCG
>Ga0307374_10010669_pt1 | contig 13240 bp, 9 predicted proteins | sample OX3MG_FD_202532 | JGI IMG/M metagenome (GOLD analysis project Ga0307374, IMG submission 202532) | Soil microbial communities from Risofladan, Vaasa, Finland - OX-3 | ecosystem: Environmental > Terrestrial > Soil > Coastal area > Acid sulfate soil | place: Finland: Risofladan, Vaasa | collected...
CAGCGGTGGTGGCGGTGGTTCCGGCGGCGGTGGTGGCGGAGGCGGGAAAGCGTTCTTCCTGTTCCTCATTTTCCGCGAAATCATCGTGCTGACGATTGCGACGCACGGCATCTTCCTGCTTGTGCTGATCGGGTTGTTCGCCGCCTGGTGGATCGCGAATCGAGGCGTCCCAACCTTCCTGATGTTCTGGAGAGCGCACGAACAGCAGGGTCGCGCGCACCGCCGCGAAAGCCGGAAACGCGAGCGTCGCGTCGAGCTGGCTGCCGCCGAGGCCGAGGACGAGAACCCGATCTTCGGACCCGCAGCAGTGCGGGACGGGGCCACGCAACTCTTCGCGGACATCCAAAGCGCCTGGTCGGCCGACAATCGCGTTACCCTGCGCGGGCTTATCACACCGGAGTTACTGGTCGAGTGGGAGCGGCGCCTGGACGACTTCGAACGCAAGGGCTGGCGCAACATGGTCGAGCCCGTCGGACCGCCCAAGGTCGAGTACGTCGGCATCCTGCGCCGCGAGCGCGGCGACGACGACTTGGACCGGGTCGTGGTGCGAATCGAGGCAAAGGTGCGGGATTACGTCGTCGACTCCAGCGGCCGGCACATTAAGCGCGACGGCCAGTTCACGGAGTCGATGCGGATGCGCGAGTACTGGACGCTCGAGCGCCGAGGCGAACATTGGGTGCTGGCCTCGATCGAGTCGGGCGCCGAGGGCGAGCACGCGCTCAAGGACAAGATCGTCCAGACCCACTGGTCCGACGAGCAGGCGATGCGTGACGATGCGCTGGTCGAGGGCGCGGTCGCAGACGCCGCGCCCGCAGGCTTCAAGGTCGCACAGCTCGCGGATCTGCAGTTCAGCGGCGACGCTCGTGCGGCGGCACTGGACCTGAGCCTCGCCGATGCGCGCTTCGGGCCGGACATCCTCGAGGTCGCGGCGCGCCGCGCAGTGGCCGCCTGGACCGAGGCTGTCGACGGCTCCGACGCTGAGTTGCGCAAGGTCGCCACCCCCGACGCGATCCAGGAGCTGCTCCATCCAGGCGACCCCAGCGGCCACACGCGCGTGGTCGTGCGGGGCGCGCAGGTCCAGCGCATCCGCATCGTCGCACTCGACGCCGGCGCAGATCCGGCGACGATGACGGTCGACGTCGACCTTCGCGGCCGCCGTTACATCGAGGACCGCGACACCACCCGGGTGCTGTCCGGCAGCTCTGTCCGGCCTGTCGGCTTCACGGAGCGCTGGACGCTCGCCGTCACCGGCGAGACTGACGAGCCGTGGCGGATCGTGTCGGTGCAGACGCCGGCCGTTCGGGCCTGACCCGTTCCGCCTGACCCGTTCCGGCCTGACCGTCTCCGCAGCCGACGCAGCTCGCGAGTTCGAACGCAGCGTCGCGGCTACTGCACCACGAGCGCGTCGTCCGGCGGCGTGACATCCGCCAGCGAGGCAGCCGCCTCGGCCCGGGCGCGGAGCGTGCGCACAGCCATCATGCCCGCCGCCGCGACGACAAAGCAGGCGACCGCTCCGACCCCGAGCCCCGCGCGAGCGCCGTACGCGGCCATCACGGCGCCGACGATCGGGCCTCCGATCGGCGTCGAGCCCTGGAAGGAGACGAACCAGAGTGCCATGACGCGGCCGCGCATCTCGGGCGCTGAACGCAACTGCAGGGTGGCATTCGTCTGCGACATGAAGGCGACGCTCGCGCCGCCGACAAGCCCCAGCGCGACCAGCTCGAGCGCGAGATTGGGGGCGATCGCACTCAGTGTCATCGCGATGCCAAAGGCGAACGCGGCCAGGATCAGCGGCAGCGCGCCGACCTTGCCCCGGGTCGCGACAGCCAGCCCGCCGACCACCGCGCCCGCGCCCATCGCCGCCGTCATGAAGCCGTAGCCGGCAGAGCCGACGTGCAGTCCGTGCGAGGCCATGTACGGGAGCGACACCTGAAACTCATAAGCAAGGCAACCGACGAGCGCCGCCATCACCAGCGGCAGCGCCAGCCCGGGCTCGTGGCGGACGTAACGGAGACCGTCACGGAGCTGGCCCTTGGCGCGCAGCGTGGGCGTCACAGGACTGAGCGCCGTCCTGTCCATCCGCGTCAGCGAGCTGATCACGGCGAGGAAGCTGACTGCGTTGAAGAGGAAGCACCAACCAGTTCCTACCGCGGCGATCGTCAGGCCTCCGATGGCGGGGCCCACGACCCGTGCCACATTGACCATCGTCGCGTTGAGGCTGACCGCGTTGCGCAGGTGCTCGGGACCGACGAGCTCGAGCATGAACGACTGGCGTGCTGGGTTCTCGAACGCGTTGTTGATTCCGAGCATGAACGCGAGCACGCCGATCTCCCAGACGTGCACGAGATGCGTGACCGTGAGCAGTCCGAGAATCAGCGCCTGCACGCCCATCAACGCCTGAAGGGCGATCATCACCCTGCGCTTGTCGACGCGGTCGGCGATGACGCCGCCGTACGGTCCGAGCACCAGCACCGGCAGCGTCTGCAGCGCGACGATGACGCCGAGCATCGGTGCGGAGTGTGTGAGCGTCAGCACCAGCCACGACTGGGCGGCCATCTGCATCCAGGTGCCGACCAGAGAGGTCGCCTGCCCGCCGAGGTAGAGCCGGTAGTTGAGAACCTCGAGCGCCGCGAAGGTGGTGCTGGAGACGCGCCGTATCAGCGGGCTCACGTGCCGCGCCGACGGAGGTGCTCAGCGAACTGCTCGAGCGCCGGCAGCGCCTCCTCGATCAGCTTGCGATCCTCGTTCGGGAGTCGCGCGAGCGCCGCCTCCACGGCCCGCGTCCGCTGCGCGCGAATCTCCGCGGCCAGCTCGCGACCCGCGGCGGTGGCGTCGAGCCAGGCCGAGCGGCGGTCAAGGTCGTCCGCTGTGCGCGTCACCAGGCCATCCTGTGCGAGGTTGGCGACCGTGCGCGACAGCAGCGTCGGGTTCAGCCCCTCCTGCTCGGCAACATCCGACAGGCGTATCGGTCCATTGCGGACCGTGTTGAGCAGCACGGCCACGCGGGTCGGGGTGAGGTCGGCCGCGAGACCGGCCTCAGTCGTGCGCAGCACACGAGCAAGGCGCCCGAAGACGATCCGCAATCGCTGTGTCGTCTCCGTGTCGAGCCCTGCCGCCATTTGCCTGCCTGTTGATACTTGCTTGCCAGCAAGCATCTTAGCAGGCCGGTGGATCAAACCGCGATGCCCGCTTCGTGCGGTTGCTCGGACATGGGTGCCCCGGCCGCCATCGGCGAATCGTGGAAGTCACGCTGCCGGATCGTCGTGAACGCGATCACCATGCCCACAAAGGCGATACCGGCACCGACGAGCAGGATCGTGTTGAGCGCGTCGACATAGCTGACCTTGGCGGCGCCGATCAACAACCCCCGTGTACTTGCGGGCACGCGGCCGACGGCACCGCGCAGCCCGCCGGCGCCGATCGCAACCGCGAGTGCATGGGAGTGCGCGGCCAGTGGGGTGCCGCTGAGGTGCGCCACCACCTCTGACCTGATCCTGCTGATGAGGATCGTGCCGAGGCTCGCGACGCCGGTGGCGATCCCGACCTGACGTAGGGTGGAGTTGATGCCCGAGGCCATGCCGGCGCGCTCGGGTGGAACCACCGCGACCGCCGTCGAGGCCAGCGGCACGTTGATCAGCCCGGAGCCGATGCCGGCGAGGATGAAGCCCGGGAGGAAGTGCGTCCAGTGGTCCGTCGCGGTCAGCCCGCGCATCAGCATCAGCCCGGCGACCACGAACGCGAAGCCGACTCCGATCAGCGCCCGGATCGGCACTTTGGTCGTCAGCCGCCCCGCGACGCCGGCGATCAGGAATATGGCGCCGGTCAACGGCAGGAAGCGCAGGCCCGCAGCCAGCGCCGAGTAGCCGAGCAGGTTCTGGAAGTAGATGATCAGATAGGTCAGCAGCGAGAAGATGGAGGCCGACACGGCCCAGGCGGCTACCAGGCCGCCGTTGAAGGCCGGAACTCGCAGCAGCTTGAGGTCGAGCATCGGCTCGCGCACGCGCAGCTCGATCACCACGAAGGTAACCATCAGCACGGCGGCCGCAATCAGCGATCCCAGGACCTGCACCGAACCCCAGCCCTCCGCCTGACTGCGGATCAGGCCGAACACGAGCCCCGCGAGCGCGAGGCTGAAGCTGATGAAGCCCGCCATATCGGGGCGCGGAGCACCCGGCAGCTTCGATTCGTCGACGCGGCGCAGCGTGACCGCCAGCGCAAACACGCCGATCGGCACATTGACGAAGAAGATCCAGCGCCAGCTCAGGCCGCTTGTGATCGCGCCGCCTAGCACCGGACCCACGGCGATCGCAACACCGGTGATGGCGCCGAACACCCCGAATGGGACCCCGCGCTCGCGCGGTGGGAACGCCTGTGCCAGCAGCGCGAGCGCCGTCGCGAACATGATCGCGCCGCCCACTCCCTGGAGCGCTCGCGACAGTGACAGGAAGACTGAGCTCTGCGCGACACCGCATAGGGCCGAGCCGAGCGTGAACACGACGATCCCGGTCGCGAACACCCGGCGCCGGCCTGCTAGATCCGCGATCGAGCCGGCGGTGAGCAGCAACGCCGCCAGGGTCAGCGCGTAGGCGTCGATCACCCACTGCAGATCGGAGAGGTTCGCATTGAAGGCGCGCTCTATCTGCGGTAGCGCCACGTTCACGATCGTGACGTCGAGCAACAGCATGAAGACACCTGTGCACACCGCCATCAGCGTCCACCATTTGCGGGCCATGGTCACCTCTACGGGTCCGAGTATTATTGAGTGCGCGCTCAGAATATCATGGTTACTGAGTATGCGCTCAAGAATTTCTTGCCCTCAGAGGCTACGCTTGCCAACCTCGAGATGACAGCTACCGAAGAACCACCCAGACGTAGAGGGCGCCCGGCATCAGGCGCCCACGAAGCCATCCTCGAGGCCACCCTCGCGATTTTGCGTGAGCACGGCATCGCCAACCTGACGAGCCGCGAGGTCGCGGCGCGTGCGGGCGTTTCGGACGCGAGTGTCTACTACCACTTCGGCGACCGAGCCGGGCTCCTGCAGGCGGTCTTCGAGCACGGCATGAAGCCGCTCAAGTTCATGTTCGGGTTGGACTCCGAGACGATGGATCCGCCAACGGTGCTCCGCGGCGCATCCGGCGCCCTCGAACGCTTTTTCGATGAGGTCCTTCCCGTTCTGCTCGCCGCCCAAGCCGACCCTGAGTTGCGCGCCGCGCTCGCCGGCTACGTCGAGGCCAAGGACCTCGGTCCGCACAAGGGCGTGCAGATGCTGGGCGCATACCTGCGGGCAGAGCAGGCTGCGGGCCGTGTCAACCCTCACGCCGACCCGGACGCGATCGCCCTGCTCGTGATCGACGCCGCCTTCGGCCGAGCCGCCCGACGGCAGATGCTCCTGCACCACAGCAATGAGCCACTGCCATCGAGCGATGCGCTGCTCGCCGAGATCAACCGCCTGCTTCGCTGATCAACCGCCTTGCTTCGCTGATCAACCGCCTTGCTTCGCTGATCAACCGCCTTGCTTCGCTGATCAACCGCCTTGCTTCGCTGATCAACCAACCGCCGAGTTCAGGCGATCGATCGCGGCATTGAGCGTCGCCGATGGCCGCATTGCCGCCGCAACGAGATTCAAATCAGGGTGGTAATAGCCACCGATCTCGACCGGCTGCCCCTGGACCTCGGCCAGCTCGGCGACGATCTGCTGTTCGTCGGTCGCGAGTCGCTCGGCGAGCGGCTTGAAGCGCTCAGCCAACTCGGGATCATCAGTCTGCGCCACCAGCTCCCGCGCCCAGTAAAGGGCGAGATAGAAGTGACCGCCGCGGTTGTCGAGCTCACCGACTCCGCGCATCGGCGACCTGCTCTCCTCGAGCACACTGCCAGTCGCACGATCGAGCGTGGCCGCGAGCACCTTCGCGCGGGCGTCGCCGGTCTTCTCCGCCAGCAGCTCGAACGACACCGCCAACGCCAGGAACTCTCCGAGCGAGTCCCAGCGCAGGTGGTTCTCCCTGACGAACTGCTGCACATGCTTGGGGGCGGATCCGCCGGCGCCCGTCTCGAACAGGCCGCCCCCGTCCATCAAAGGCACGATCGAGAGCATCTTTGCGCTGGTGCCGAGTTCGAGGATCGGGAACAGGTCCGTCAGGTAATCGCGCAGGATGTTGCCGGTGACGGCGATCGTGTCCAAACCCGCGCGAGCACGGGCCAGCGTGAAGCGGGTCGCCTCGGCCACCGGCAGGATCTCGATCTCGAGCCCCTCGGTGTCGAGCGCGTCGAGCGCGGGGCGAACCTTCTTGAGCAGCTCGGCATCGTGCGCGCGGGTCTCGTCCAGCCAGAATACGGAAGGCGCACCGGTGGCCCGAGCGCGCGCCACGGCGAGGCGGACCCAATCCTGTACGGCTGAGTCCTTGACCTGGCAGGCGCGCCAGATGTCACCCGGAGCCACCTCATGCTCGATCAGCACGGGGTGGGTGGGGTCCGCTACATCGACGATGCGCACCCGTCCGGAGCCCTCGACTTCGAATGTCTTGTCGTGCGAGCCGTACTCCTCGGCCGCCTGCGCCATCAGACCGACGTTGGGCGTCGTGCCCATCGTCACCGGGTCAAAGGCGCCGTGCAGCCGACAGTCGTCGAGCGTCTCGGCGTATAGGGAAGCGTAGGTGTGGTCGGGGATCACGTACTTGGTGTCCTGCTGCTCACCGCGCGAGTTCCACATCTGTCCGGACGCGCGGATCGCGGCCGGCAGCGACGCATCGATGATCACGTCGCTGGGCACATGTAGGTTCGTGATCCCGCGGTCGGAGTCGACCATCGCCAGGCCGGGGCCATCCACCGGGTAGGTGATCTCGGTCCCCTCCGGCAACGCGCCGAGCCCGTCGTTGGGGTTCCAGCCCGGTGCGCTCAGGCCCGGGAAGAACGCCCTGACCGCGTGCCCGAACAGGATCGGGTCGGACACCTTCATCATCGTCGCCTTCAGGTGCACCGAAAACAGGACGTCCTTCGCCTTCGCGTCGGCAATCTGCTCGGCCAGGAAGGCGTCGAGCGCCGCGGCGCGCATCACGGCACCGTCGAGGACCTCCCCCGCGAGCAGCGGGAAGTCCGGCTTCAGCACGGTCACCGATCCGTCCTCGGCGACGTGCTCGATCCGCACGGTCGTGGGCGCGGCGACGGTCACCGCCAGCTCGGTCGAGCGGAAGTCCCCGTCGTTCATCGTCGCCACGTGCGAGGAGGAATCAGTCGACCAGGCGCCCATCGAGTGCGGGTGCTTGCGGGCATAGGCCTTCACCGACGCCGGAGCGCGACGGTCCGAGTTGCCCTCGCGCAAGACCGGGTTCACAGCGCTGCCCTTGACCCTGTCGTAGCGGGCGCGGACGTAGCGCTGCTGGTCGGTCGCGGGATCATCCGGGTAGTCAGGGACCGCGTAGCCCTGCTCCTGGAGCTCCCTGATCGCCGCCTTCAGCTGCGGGACCGAGGCGCTGATGTTCGGAAGCTTGATGATGTTGGCCTCGGGCGTCTTGGCGAGCTCGGCGAGCTCTGTGAGGGCGTCGGCGGTGAACTGCTCAGGCTCCAGCCCCTCGGGAAACAGAGCGAGGATGCGGCCCGCCAGCGAGATGTCACGGGTTTCGATATCGATGTCCGCGGCAGCCGCGAAGGCGCTGACGATCGGCAGCAGCGACGCGGTCGCAAGCGCCGGCGCCTCGTCGGTGTAGGTGTAGATAATTTTCATAGCTAAGCGGGACGTTAGCTCGCGGGGAATAATCAAGCTCCGATGCTCGCGCTCACACAGCCAATCGTGCATGCTTCCGGCGCCCGTCCGCTGACGGGCGCCATCGTCGGGATCGATCCCGGGCACAACGGCCGTAGCTACAGCGATCCGACCTTCATCAACCACCTGATCTGGAACGGCCGCGAGCTCGAGACCTGTGACACAACCGGGACGGAAACCGACGGGGGCTACACCGAGGCGCAGTTCAACTGGAACGTGGCGGGTTACCTGACCGCTGATCTTGAGGCTGAGGGCGCGAAGGTCGTGCTGACGCGGCACAGCAATGACGGTGTCGGGCCCTGTGTGAACACGCGCGCCCGCATCATCGACAGGGCGCACGCGAATGTGGCGGTCGACATCCACGCCGACGGCGGGCCGCCGTCCGGGCGCGGGTTCGCGATCCTCGAGCCTGTGGCCGACAAGACCAACGCGAAAGTCATCGCGGCATCGGATCGGTTTGCGCGGATCCTGCGCTCCCGCTTCGAATCAGGCACCGCGATGCCGGTCTCCACCTACGACGGCGTCGACGGCCTGCAGCCGCGCAACGACCTCGCCGGGCTCAATCTGACGACCGTCCCCAAGGTCCTAATCGAGTGCGGGAACATGCGCAACGCCACGGACGCAAAGCTGCTGGTCAGCTCGTCGTTCCAGAAGCGGGCGGCGGCGGCGATCGCCGCCGCGATCACGAAGTTCCTGGGTCGCTGACCCGAACTTTCGACGTACGGTGACCGTCCTGCGCCCTGTACGTCGGAAGTTCGCCCGCGACTGAGACAAACTCGCGCACGCGTCAGAGCCGCGCAACCATCGACCGGCCCGCTTGCCGGCCGCTGAACAGGCACCCGCCGAGGAACGTTCCCTCCAGGGCGTTGTACCCATGCATGCCGCCGCCGCCGAAACCGGCGGTCTCGCCCGCCGCCCAGAGCCCGGCGAGCGGCTCGCCGTCGGCGTCGAGCGCGCGCGCCTCGAGGTCGGTCGCCAGACCGCCGAGCGTCTTGCGCGTCAGGATGTGGAGCTTGACGGCGATCAGCGGTCCGGCCGCGGGATCGAGGATCCGATGCGGCGCGACGACGCGGCTCACACGGTCGGGCAGATAGCGGCGCGCTGCGCGAATCGCCATCACCTGCAGGTCCTTGCCGTAGGGGTTGGCGACCTGACGATCGCGCGCGACGAGCTGGCGCTCGAGCTCCTCGTACCGGAGCAGCGGCTCCTCGGTCAACCGGTTCATGCCCGTCACCAGCTCGCGCAGGTTGTCGGCAACGACGAAGTCCTCGCCGTGGTCCAGAAAGGCCTGGACCGGCCCGGGCACATCCGGCAATAGCCGCGAGCGCACGGTCGCCTCGACGTCCTTGCCGGTGATGTCGGGGTTCTGCTCCGAGCCCGACAACGCGAACTCGCGCGCGATGATCCGGCGGTTGAGCACGAACCAGGTGTGGTCGTAACCGGTGCGCCCGATGTGGGCGAGCGTGGCGACCGTGTCAAAGCCCGGAAACAGCGGCGCCGGCAGGCGCCTGCCGGTAGCGTCGAACCACATCGAGGACGGCGCCGGCAGGATCCGGATCCCGTGGTTCTCCCACACCGGGTCCCAGTTGCGGATGCCCTCGGTGTAGTGCCACATGCGGTCGCGGCCGATCCAGCTGGCGCCGGCGCGCTCGGAGATCTCGAGCATCCGTCCGTCGGTGCTCGCGGGCACACCCGCGACCATGTCGCGCGGCGGCGAGCCGAGCCGCTCCGGCCAGTACCTGCGTACCAGTTCGAGGTTGCCGCCGATGCCGCCGCTTGAGACGAGCACCGCACCGGCCCGCGCCCGGAAGCGTCCGACGACCTCCCGCGAGCTCGCCTGACCCCGCCCGGCGAGCGACCGCGCCAGGACGGCGCCGCTCACGCCGACAACGTGACCGTGCTCGACCAGCAGCTCGTCCACGCGGTGGCGAAAGGCGAGCTGCACGAGCCCCCGTTCGACAGCCATGCGCACGCTGCGCTCGAACGGCTCGACGACCGCCGGACCAGTGCCCCAGGTCAGGTGGAAGCGAGGCACCGAGTTGCCGTGAGCGAGCGCATCGCCGCCACCGCGCTCGGCCCATCCGGGACTGGGCATCACGCGCAGTCCCAGCGAGCGCAGCCAATCGCGCTTCTCGACCGTGGCGAACTCGACGTATGCGCGCGCGAACCGCCGGCAGTGCTCATCCTCGGGCCGGTCGAAGCCGGCACTCCCCAACCAGTCCGACCAAGCCAGTTCGAACGAGTCATGGATTCGTGCCCTTCGCTGCTCCGGCGAGTCCACCAAAAACAGACCGCCGAGCGACCAGAACGCCTGCCCGCCGAATGATGCCTCCGGCTCCTGCTCGAGCAGCAGCACACGCTTGCCGGCGGCCACGAGCTCGGCCGTGGCCACCAATCCCGCCAACCCGCCGCCGACGACGATCGCGTCGGCGTGCAACTGCGAGTCGCTCACGCTCGCGAAGTCAACCGAGCAGGGCCTACAGCCCGGTCGGGTGGAGGATCCGGTTGAACGTCTTCAGGTAGCCGCGGTTGGGGTCCATGATCTGGTGAACGTCGGCGCCACCGCCGTTGGCCGTGCTGCCGCCGCTCTCCCACCACTGACCGTCGAGGTCGATGATCACGTGCTCGTCGTTATTGGTGGTGTCGGCGCTGGGGACCAGCTTGGTGAGGTGCACCGTCGTCCACTGCCCGACCCACCTCGGCAGCTGAATCGAAACTGTGTTCGCGTTGGCCTGCCTCCCCCTGACCACGTGCACGCCGGCGGCGTCAGGGTTCTTCGCCTGCTTGATCGTGATGATCTTCTTCTTCTTGACCCAGACCCTGACGGTGGCGATGGTGCGGTCGTAGATCGTGACGTACTTACCGCGGCCATTGGCGATCCCGGCGAGCCCCGGCAACGTCTGGGTCGTCTGCGGACCGCCGAGGTAGCCGGCAGCGTGGAGCACCTCCGACACGAAGCCGGAGCAGTCGTACCCGGATCCGACGACCCATGCGGGACTTCCGTGGCCGCCGCCCCACAGGTAGGGGATGCCGTTGAGCAGATGCGCCTCGGCGCGCATGGCAACGAGCTTGACCATCGGCCCGGCGGTTGGAGTAACCGCGGAGCTGCCGATTGACTGCGCGAGCGTCAGCACCGCCTGCTCTGAAGCGGCGGCGTCCCCCATGTACTTGTAGACGGCCGCGGCAGGGCTCTGGGCGACACCGTCGGCCACGAGCTGCCTCGCGTCCGAGACCAGTGTCGCGCTGGGCTGTGAAGCGGCGACGAGCGCACTCGAGAGCACGTTGCTGTTGACGGCCCGCTGGCCGTCAACACCCGCAGCCGCAGTGGCGGTCCGGGCAGCCGGCGCCGATGCGCCCGCGAACGCGTTCGTGTAGCTGCCCTGGATGTACTCGAGCGCTGCCAGCATCGGCCACGGGATCGAATAGCGGTTGCCCAATCTCCGATACAGAGCAGCCAGATAGGTCGGTGGCACGTACGGGGAGCTCCCGTCGGCGACCTGCGTGACCTGGGCGGGCGTGAATTCGTGCGCGGAGGAGTGCGGAGCCCGGGCAACGTCGGCATGCACGCGCCGCAGGACGATCGCGCTGCCACCGCCGGCGACGGTCAGCCGCACACCGGTGTGCGTGACGGCGGAACCGGCGCCTGTGAGCGTCGGGATCGTGCGCGACCGGACCCGGGATGGGGCGCTCAGCGCCACCGCCGGCACGTTCAACGCCACGGCGTGATGGCCCGAATCGCGGGTGAGGGCGAACGCCGGCACCGCGACCAAGACCGCGACGGCGAGCGCGATCAGGCCGACGCGCAGGCCCGGCCAGGTCGCGAAGCCGACCCACGCGCGGGCGCCGCCGGAGGCAGGCCGAAGCTGCGGCAGGATCTGCAGCGACGGGACCGGAGGGCCGTCAGGTGGCTGGCGTGTCGATGGCTGGCGCGGCATCGCGACTTTCAATCTCGGCGAGTTGGTCGCCGATTGCAACTCCTGTACGTGAAATTTCTCCGGCCGCCAGCTCGAGGATGTTGCGAGACCCCTTGGCGGCACGCGCCCGCCATGGCGGGATCCGCTCGGCCAAGCCCACTACCCGCAGATCCCTGTCCATGAACACTGCATCGAACTCGAAGCGCATAAAGGCACTGTGAATTGATGACTCACCGCGCAACAGCATCCCGCTTCCCGCGGACAGGGAGGCGCGGCCCAGCAGGCCGCGCATGCGGCGCCAAAGCGTGTCGGCCACCTCGGTTCGCCCACACAAAACACTGTCGCCGCGGGAGCGGTTGACGATCGTCAGGCTCATCGCTCAGCGGCCCGCGAGTTCCCGCTTGAGCACTTTGCCGGTGGGGTTGCGCGGCAGCTCGTCGATGAACTCGACCTCACGCGGAACCTTGTAGCGAGCGAGGTTGTCTCGCACGTATTGCTTGACTTCCTCCTCGGTCAGCTCGATACCCGCGCGTCGCACGACGAAGACGCTCAGGCGCTGGCCGAACTTCTCATCGGGAACTCCGACGGCGGCCGCCTCGAGCACCCCCGGGTGTGAGTGCAGGAGGTCCTCGACCTCTCGCGGAAACACGTTCTCGCCGCCGGAGATGATCATCTCGTCGTCACGGCCGTCGATGAACAGCCGCGCCTCCGTGTCGAAATGGCCGACATCACCGGATGAGATGAGCCCGCGGATCCGCTCCTTGTCACCGCCGCCGGTGTAGCCCTCGAACTCGATCATGTGGCCGACGAAGATGCGTCCGGTCTCACCGGTCGCAAGCTCCTCCCCCTCCGTTCCGAGGATCTTGACGACCGCGCCGCGTACCACGCGGCCGACGGACGCGGGCGCCGCCTCGAGGTCAGCCGGGGTCGCAATCGTCGCGTACGCGATCTCGGTGGAGCCGTAGAGGTTGTAGAGCACCGGACCGAAGGCGGCTTGCGCGCGGCGGGCCAGATCGCTGCCGAGCTGCGAGCCGCTCAGGTAGATGATCCGCAGGTGCGAGAGGTCGCGGCTGCCCCACGGCTCGGGTGTGAGCGCGAGCACGCGCTGCAACATCACCGGCACGATCACCCAGGTCGTCACCCGGTTCCGGGCGAGGCTGTCGAGCGTTTCGGCGGGCGCGAAGCGGCGCTGCAGCACGAGCGTCGCGCCAAGCCCGACCTGCAATAGGCCCTGCGTGAAGCCAAGCGCATGGAACATCGGCGCCGAGATCTGGGCGACGTCGCCGGAGCGAAACGGAACCTTACTGAGCGGACCCCCGATCGGCGATAGCGAGAACGGCACATCGCGACCGGCGCCCTTCGGCGTGCCGGTGGTGCCGCTCGTGAGGATCACAAGGCGCGGGGCTCGGGCGGGCTTCGGCGGCAGGCGGGCGGGCGTCGAGGCGATCAGCGCGTCGAGCGTGTCGCTTTCGTCTTGACGGCTGTCGAGCCACGCGCGGAAGCGCCCGCGAGGCAGTTCGAGGTCGGCCATCAGCGGTTCGAACTCCTCGTCGTAGACGAACAGGTCCAC
>Ga0307374_10010674_pt1 | contig 13237 bp, 12 predicted proteins | sample OX3MG_FD_202532 | JGI IMG/M metagenome (GOLD analysis project Ga0307374, IMG submission 202532) | Soil microbial communities from Risofladan, Vaasa, Finland - OX-3 | ecosystem: Environmental > Terrestrial > Soil > Coastal area > Acid sulfate soil | place: Finland: Risofladan, Vaasa | collected...
GCTGGTCGTAGGCACGCTGCAGGAAGGTCGAATAGATGGCGACGACGGGCTTCAATCCGTCGCAGGCCATGCCGGCGGCCACCGTGACCGCGTGCTGCTCGGCGATGCCGACGTCGAAGTATCGCTGCGGAAAGCGGCGTGAGTATTCGACCAGACCGGATCCTTCGCGCATCGCCGGGGTGATCGCCACGACCCGCTCGTCGGCCGCCGCCGCATCGATCAGCCATTGGCCGAACACCTGCGAGTAGCTCGGCCCGGTGCTCTTTTCCTTGTACACCACCCCGGTGCGCGCATCGAACGGCCCGGGCCCGTGCCAGGCGATCGGGTCGGCTTCAGCCGGTGGGTAGCCCTTGCCCTTGGTGGTCACGACGTGCAGCAGATGCGGTCCGCGGCGCTCGCGCAGGTTGCGCAATGTCGGGATCAGCGCGCCCAGGTCATGGCCATCGATCGGGCCGACGTAATGCAGGCCCATGTCGTCGAAGATCGTCTCCGGACGCATGATGCCGCGTACGAACGCCTGTGAGCTGCGCGCCAGCGCCAGTGCCGGCGGCACCCGTCGCAGCAGCCGCTTGCCGTGCGCGCGCAGGTCCTCGTAGCGCTTGCTCGACAGCAATCCGGCCAGGTAGTTGGAAAACGCCCCAATCGCCTCCGAGATCGACATATCGTTGTCATTCAGTACCACCAGCATATCCACATCGAGCGAGCCGATGTGATTGAGCGCCTCGAACGCCATCCCGGCGCTCATCGCGCCGTCGCCGACCACGGCCACCACGCGTCGTGGGGTCGAGGTGCGCGCCGCGGCGATCGCCATCCCCAGCGCCGCGCTCAACGAGGTGCTGGAGTGGCCGGCGCCGAACGCATCGTACGGGCTCTCGTGACGGGCCGGAAAAGGCGCCAGGCCGCCCATGTGCTTGATGCTCGAGAGCCGCTCGCGCCGGCCGGTGAGCACCTTGTGCGGATAGGCCTGGTGGCCCACATCCCACACCAGCCGATCGTGTGGTGTCTGGTAGATATAGTGCAGGGCGACCGACAGCTCCACCACGCCCAGCCCGGCGGCGAAATGGCCGCCCTTCTGGCTGACGGTCTCGATCAGGTAGCTGCGCAGTTCGACCGCGAGCTGCTCGAGCTGTGCTTGCGGCAGGCGCCGCAGGTCCCCCGGCGACTCGATCGTGCGCAGCAGCGGGTAGGCCTCGACGACTTGCATGGCTTGCGCTCCGTTAGTTGCGACGTGCCAGTAACCAGTTCGAAACCCACCGCAGCGGCTCGGCCGAGCTGCCGAACAGTACCAGCGCATCGCTGGCCTGCTGGTGCAATACATTGATGCGCTCGCGCGCCGCCAGCACCCCCGACAGCGTTGCATAGGTCGGCCTGGCCTGGCGCACGTCCGATCCTACGGCCTTGCCGAGCGTGGCGACATCGCCGGTCACATCCAGCACATCGTCCTGGATCTGGAAGGCCAGTCCGATGGCCTGCGCATACGCTGCCAGAGCGGCCTGCTCTCGCGCCGACAGTGTCGGCACGCACGCCGCCGCCATCAGTACGCTGGCGCGGATCAGCGCGCCGGTCTTGCGCTCGTGCATCGCCTCCAGTTCCGCAATGCTCATCGCGCGGCCCTTGGCGGCCAGATCGATCGCCTGCCCGCCCGCCATGCCCAGGCTGCCGCTGGCATGGGCCAGCAGGCCGATCAGTTGCAGCCGCACGGTGCTCGATGCCGGCAACGAGGGGTCGCGCGCCAGCAGCTCGAACGCCAGCGGTTGCAGCGCGTCGCCCACCAGCACGGCGGTCGCCTCATCGTAGGCACGGTGGCAGGTGGGCCGTCCGCGCCGCAGGTCGTCGTCATCCATCGCCGGCAGGTCATCATGCACCAGCGAGTACGCATGGATGAGTTCAATGGCGCAGGCGGCGCCCTCGACCCGGTCCTCGTCCAGGCCCAGCGTCAGTGCGGTCGCGAACAGCAGCGCCGGACGCACCCGCTTGCCGCCTCCGAGCACGGCATAACGCATCGCTGCGTGCAGCCGCTCGGGCACCAGCTCGGCAGCCGGCAGCCGCGCGGCCAGGCCGCGCTCCATGCGCTGCTGCCACGACTGCAGCGTGCGCACGAAGCTCTCGGGGCAGAGCGGAACTGCGGTGGGGCAGTCGGCTTGCATCGCTACAGTCAATGCAGATCCGTGCCGGCCGCCTCGCGCGAGCGCGGCGGGCGTTTGAGCGAGTGCAGCGGTACGGTAGTCTCGGCGACCGCGGGGCTGACGCCATGGGCCTCGATGCCGCCGGTGGAACCATGCGCATGCGCGCGCACGCTCTCCTCGTACACGAACGGCACCTCGGGCGCCATCGGTCCGGAGACACGCGGGCCGCGCAGTATCACTCCCAGCGCCTTGAGCGGGTGATGCAGCGTGTCCTCGACCGCCGTGCCCTCGAAGCCGCAGTGGGCCATGCAGTTATCACAGCGCGGATCGCGGCCCACGCCGTAGCGCTCCCAGTCGGTCTCATCGATCAGCTCGCGATAGGTACGCACGTAGCCCTCGTCGGCGCGCAGATAGCACGGCCGCTGCCAACCGAAGATGTTGTAGGTGGGGTTGCTCCACGGCGTGCAGTGGTAGGTCTGGTTGCCGGCGAGGAAATCCAGGAACAGCTTCGACTGGTTGAACTGCCAGCGCCGCTTGCGCTGCGCGCCGCGGGCGAAGATATCGCGGAACAGCTGCTTGCTGTCGTTGCGCCCAAGAAAGACGTCGTGACGCGGGGCGTGCTCGTAGTGATAGCCCGGCGAGATCATGATGCCCTCGACCCCCAGCCCGGTCGCGTAATCGAAGAACTCGGCCACCTCGTCCGGGTTCTCGTGCGAGAACAGCGTGCAGTTGATGGTGACGCGAAAGCCACGCTCGCTCAGCAGCTTGATGGCGGCGACCGCCTTGTCGAACACGCCCTCCTCGCACACCGACTCATCGTGACGCTCGCGGTTGCCGTCCAGGTGCACCGAGAAGGTCAGGTACGGCGAGGGCTGGTACTCATCGATGTGACGGCGCAGCAGCAGCGCGTTGGTGCACAGGTAGATGAACTTCCTGCGCGCAATGATGCCCTGGACGATCTGCGGCATCTCCTTGTGGATCAGCGGCTCGCCTCCCGGGATCGACACGATCGGTGCGCCGCACTCGTCCACCGCGCGCAGCGCGTCCTCGACGCTCATGCGCCGCTGCAGCGTCTCCTTCGGGTAGGCGATCTTGCCGCAGCCGGCGCACGCCAGGTTGCACTGGAACAGCGGCTCGAGCATGAGCACCAGCGGATAGTGCGTATCACCGCGCAATTTGCGCGTCAGAATGTACTGGCCGACGCGATATTTCTGGATTAATGGAATGCTCATGCCGGCATGCCTCCCGGTGTCAGAATGTCCTCGAGGTGATCACGCCGGATACGCTGCCACTCGAGCTTGAACCAGGGCGTATAACGCTGCGCAGCGCCGTCGATCTCGCCCTGCAGATCCTGCAACGGCAGCCAGCGCACCGCGGCGATTTCCTCATCGTTCGGATGCACCGGCGTGCTGCAGCGGCCGTAGAAGACCGAGCACAGCTCGTGCTCGGAGGCCGCCGCATCGTATTGCGCCTGATACCTGAACTTGAACAAGAACTCGAGCGTACAGGACAAACCCAATTCCTCCATCAGACGCCGGTGTATTGCCGCCGTCATGCTTTCTCCCAATCGCGGATGGCTGCAACAGCTGTTTGACCAGTAGCCGGGCCACAGCCGCTTGTGCGAGCTGCGCTGCTGCAACAGCAGCTCGCCATGAACATTGAAGATGAACAGCGAGAACGCCCGATGCAATACACCGCCGCCGGCGTGACAATCAGCCTTGCCCAGATGACCGACTTCACGATCAGCCTCGTCGACCAGGATCAACTGGTCGCAATCCACCGGGTCGACCAGCTGACGTTTTCTCCCTACAGTAGCGCGCAACTCGGCCGTCAAGTGAGTGTTCTCCATTCGTATCGGTAGACAACGTCGGCGCTTCGGTGCAGCCTTTCGCGCGCAGCGACTCTTTCTACCAGAACGGCGCAGGCGCACAGATAATACACAGTCGCTGAGCGTTGGCCACTGATTTTATCGCGATGCACGAAACGCGCCTTTGGGTCGGAATTGCACTGGCGGCAATGGGCTGCGTGTATGCCGTGATCACCGCGGCGCTCATGTGGCGTGCGCGCCGGCGCTGCTCCTACAGCGCAGCGCCACCACGAACGCACGCCGCCCCGCAGGCGCCGGCACAATCGGCCGTCACGAGGATGCCGGCCGTCACCGTGCTCAAGGCGCTGTGCGGGGCCGAACCGGGGCTCTACCGCCAATTGCGCTCATTCTGCGTGCAGGATTATCCGGCCTTTCAGCTGGTATTCGGGGTACGCGAGCCGACCGATCCGGCCTTGCAGGTGGTACGCCGCCTGCAGCAGGAGTTTCCCGGCCTTGACACCACGGTGATCATCGACACAACGCTGCACGGCCCGAACCGCAAAATCAGCAATTTGATCAACATGCTGCCTGCCGCCCGGCATGCCCTGCTGGTGATGGCCGACAGCGACATCGTGGTGGCGAGCGACTACCTGGCACACGTGACCGCCCCGCTGGCCGATCCCGGCGTGGGACTGGTCACCTGCGCCTATTTCGGCCGTCCCGACAGCGACCGCCCCAGTATCGCCTCCGAGCTCGGCGCCATGTTCATCAACGAGTGGTTCACGCCATCGGTGTTGCTGGCTGCGCGCTTCGGAGCGCGCTCGTTCGTATCCGGAGCAACCATCGCCATGCGCCGCGAGGTGCTCGGCTCAATCGGCGGGTTGCGCAAACTGGCCGACCAACTGGCTGACGATTACAAGCTCGGCGAGCTGGTGCGCGGGCACGGCCTGCGCATCGTGCTGGCCGATATCGCCGTCGAAACCACGGTCGCGGAGCCGGACCTCGTCACGATGTGCCGGCACGAGCTGCGCTGGCTGCGCACGATCCGCTCGGCCCGCCCGCTCGGTTATGCCTGCTGTTTTCCCAGTTTTGCGGTCCCCACGGCCCTGGTGGGCGCGGCGCTCGCCGGCTTCGGTGTAACCGCCTCGGTGCTACTCGGCATCGCTGCCGGCGCTCGTCTCGTGCTACATTCTTCCATCGGCAACGGTGGCGTGCGCGCACGCCTACAGCGACTGGCGCTGCTGCCGCTGCGCGATGCGCTGCTGGCAGCGTTGTGGGGCTGGAGCTTCTGCAAACGTGAGATCGTATGGCGAGAGCAGCGCTATGGCATCGGCCAGGATGGCTCCCTGCATCAGGTCGGCTGATTATCTGCTGTGATCATCGTCTAGCGTGTAAAGTGTCATCGATGAAGCCGCTCTTTCTGCATCCGCCCTCCTACGACGGATTCGACGGCGGTGCCGGTGCACAGGTGTCGCTGGCTGCACCCTATCCGGGCACCGAGCTGTACCGCCAGGCGGTGGCGAACGGCTGGCTGGCGCAAAACAGCGCCACCGACCTGGTCAACGAGCGCGGCATACAGCTCTCGCCGATCAGCTACCCGCACCTGTCCGCGCAGGACATCTTTCACGCAGTGCAGACCTTTTGTCGGCGCTGTTATTTTCGGCCGCGCAAGCTCGGCGAGCTGCTCGCCGAGATGATGGGAAGCTGGGATCTGGCCAAGCGGCGCTTGCGCGAGGGTGTGGAATTCTTTCGCTTCCTGCGCGCGCATGAGGCCTGAGCGCTTCCTGATCGTCACCGCCGACGACTTCGGCCTGCACGAGGCAGTGAACGAAGCGGTCGAGCTCGCCAGCCGCGTCGGCACGCTGTGCACCGCCAGCCTGATGATGGGTGCTGCGGCCACGGAGGATGCGGTACGGCGGGCGCGCGAGCTGCCCGGACTGCGCGTCGGGTTGCACCTGGTGCTCACGGACGGCAGCCCGGTGCTGCCACCCGAGCAGATCTCCTCGCTGGTGGACGTGCACGGACGCTTTCGCAGCCGCCTGTTTACCGACGCGGCGCGCTATTTCCTCTCACCGCGGGCGCGGCGGCAGCTCGAGGCGGAGATTCGCTCCCAATTCAAGGCATTCGCCGCCACCGGTCTGCCGCTTGATCATGTCAACGCCCACAAGCATTTTCACATTCATCCGACCGTGCTCACGCTGATGCTGCGTGTGGGCCGGGAATTCGGTCTGCAGGCCGTGCGGCTGCCCTACGAGCCGGCGGCGCTGTTGAGCGAGCGCACGCGCACCACGCTGGTGGACGCGCTGGGCGCCTGGGGCATCAAGCCTTGGCTGCAGCTGATGAAGCGACGCCTGCAGCGCGCCGGGGTGCTGTGCAATGACCAGCTGTTGGGCATTCACCACAGCGGCGCGATGAACGAGACCACGCTGCTGGAATCATTGCAGCGGCTGCCGGTCGGGGTGACCGAGATCTACCTGCATCCGGCCACGCAATCGGGCGCGAGCATCGCACAGTCGATGAGCGGCTACCGTCACACCGACGAGCTGGCCGCGCTGCGCAGCCCGCGCATTCGGGCCGCGCTGGCGCAGATGCGCGCCACCTGCGGCGGCTACGGCGACCTGGTGCGACTGCGCAGCCAACGCTACGCCGCGTAAGCGCCAACCCTCGGGCAGGGTGCCATGAAACACCTGACTTACGCTCCTGGCGAGGGCGCCGAGTCGCTGCAGCTCGTGGATGGACCGCGGCCCGAGCCCGGCCCCGGGCAGATTCTGATCGAAGTGCACTATGCCGGCGTCAACCGTCCGGACCTGATGCAGCGCCGCGGCGTCTATGCCCCTCCACCGGGAGCCTCGCCGATCCTGGGGCTGGAGGTGGCCGGCATGGTGGTCGCGCTCGGCGGGGGGGTGAGCCGCTGGCGCATCGGCGATGCCGTCTGCGCGCTCGTCCCGGGCGGCGGCTACGCCGAATACTGCGTGACCAGCGAACACCATGCGCTGCCGATCCCCGCCGGGCTGAGCTTAGGCCAGGCGGCCGCGCTGCCGGAGGTGTGGTTCACGGTATGGGCCAACCTGATCGATCTGGGCCATCTGAGCCGCGGCGAGCGCGTGCTGATCCACGGCGGCGCAAGCGGTGTCGGCCTGGCGGCGCTGGTGCTGGCGCAGCACCTCGGTGCGCAGGCTTTCGTCACCGTCGGCAGCGACCAGAAGGCGCAGTTCTGCCGCGATTACGGCGCGCAGGGGGCGATCAATTACCGCACCGAGGATTTCGCCGTGCGCATCCTGGAACTCACCGGCGGCGAGGGGGTCGACGTGGTGCTCGACATGGTGGGGGCGCCCTATGTCGAGCGCAACTTGCGGGTGCTGCGGCAGGACGGAAGACTGGTATTCGTCGCCTTCCAGCAGGGCAATCGCTGCGAGCTCGATCTGTGGCCGGTCATGGCCAAGCGCCTGCGCATCACCGGTTCGACCATGCGTCCGCGCAGCGTGGCGGAGAAGGCCGCGATTGCCGCGGCGCTGGTGCGCAACGTGTGGCCGGCGCTCGCCGCCGCGCCCGACAAGACCCACCTGCACGCCACTTTTCCCTGGCAGCAGGCCGCACAGGCCCACCAGCTCATGCACAGCAGCCGCCACATCGGCAAGATCGTCCTGGCCGTACGGCCGTGAAGCGGCGCTACCGCGGCGGGGCGCCGCCGTCGCTCTGAAACCAGCGCACCGCATCGGCCAGGGCCTGCTGCGGCGCTCGCCACTGATAGCCGAGCTCGCGCGCCGCCTTGGCGCTGGAGAAATACATCCGATGGCGGGCCATGCGCGCGCCATCCACCGTGATGCGAGTCTCGAACCGCCCGATCCGCGCGCAGGCTTCGGCGGCATAGGCCAGCGGCAGCACCAGGGCATGCGGCAGCCGTACCCGCGGGGCTGGCCGCCCCACCAGCGAGGCAATGATGGTCAGGATCTGCTTGAGGGTGAGATCGGTGCCGCCGAGGATGTAGCGCTCCCCGACGCGGCCGTGATGAAACGCCAGCAGGTGGCCCTGCGCGACATCATCGACATGCACGATGTTCAGGCCGGTATCGACGTAGGCCGGCGTGCGCCCACGGGCCGCGTCGAGCACCATCCGCCCGGTGGGTGTGGGCTTGACGTCGCCGGGCCCGACGGGCGTGGATGGGTTGACGATCACGACCGGCAGGCCCTCCTGCGCCTGCTGCAGCACCCACTGCTCGGCCAGGAACTTGGAGCGCTTGTAATGGCCGATGATGCCGGCGAGCGTGGCGCGATCGCTCTCGTCCGAGGCCGCGCCGTCAGCTCGGGCAGCGAGCGTCGCCACACTGCTGGTATAGACGATGCGCGCGACCCCGGCACGCCGCGCCGCCTGCAGCAACGCCCGGGTGCCCTCGACATTGCTGTGATAGAGCCGCCGCGGCTGCGCGGTCCACAGCCGGTACTCGGCTGCCACGTGAAACAGCGCCTCACAGCCCTCCAGTGCCCGCTCGAGCGAAGCCACATCGCCCAGATCACCGACCGCACAATCCAGCGACAGCCCCTGCAGGTTGCGCCGATCGGCGGCGGGGCGCACCAGCGCCCTAACCTGCCAGCCCTCACGCAGCAGCGCGCGCGCGACCGCCGCGCCCACGAAGCCGGTCGCACCGGTGAGCAGCGCCTTCACGGCGCCAGGGGCGCCGCGGGAGCGGCTGGCCCCGCCACGCAGCCGCAGCGCGCACAATGGCGCAGCACCCGGCGGGCGATGCGATAGCGCTTGCCCATATGCAACAGCCCCGGCCAGGCTGCCGGCGCGCCCAGCAGCGACAGCCATGCCAGCGGATCGCCCCGATCAGCGCCGATGGCGCGCTGGAGCACGGCCGGCAACGCGTCGGCAGCGGTATCGGCGATCACCCGCAGCGCCATGAACGGCACGCCATGCAGGCGGGCGACCACGCCTACCGCGGCGCTCTCCATGTCCACAGCCACGGCCGTGGTGTCATGAAACAGCTTCGACTTGAGCACGGCGCCGCAGACCAGCTCCTGGCTGGTCAGCACCGCTGCCTGTACCACCGGGCTGTGGCGCACCAGCGCCGCCTCCATGCGGCCGCGCCATGCGGCGCTGGTGCGCAGCCTGGCACGCGCCGGTAAGGCGGTCGGACGCATCGAATCCAGGCGCAGGTGCAGTGGCGTATCGCTGATCACCTCGGTTGCCAGCACGATATCCCCACAGCGCAGCGAGGGGTCGAGCGCGCCTGCCACGCCCCAGCACAGCAGCGCGCGCGCCCCTGCGCGCACCAGCTCATGGGCCGTGCGCGCCGCGCGCTGGCAGCCGATGCCGCCGGCCTGCACCCGCAGGCTCACCGCCGGCGTGCCGTCCGCGCTCAGAGCCTGCGGCAGCGGCAGCAGTGAGCGCGCCTCGGCGCGCAGGGCAGCCACCACCCCGACGCACTGGACGGCGTAACTCGCTCGTTGTGCCACGCTAGCGATTGGCGGGCAGCGCGGGGGCCGGATGGTCCTGCAGGCAGCGATATCGCGCCAGTGCCCACAGCGGGAAGTAGGCGCAGTAGCCGTGGTACTTCAGGTAGAACACCCGTGGAAAGCCGGGAGCGGTGAAGCTCTCGTGCTGCCACAACCCATCCGGGCGCTGCGAGCGCAGCAGGTAATCGATGCCGGCGCTTACCGCCTCGTCGCGGCAGCCCATCGCCATCAGCGCCAGCAGCGCCCAGGCGCTCTGGTACGGCGTACTAGCCAGACCGCCACCGGCCAGCGCCGGGTCCTGGTAGCTGCCGTTGCTCTCGCCCCAGCCGCCGTCGGGGTGCTGGCAGGCCTTGAGCCAACCGATGGCGCGTACCACCGACGCATCATCCGGGCCGATACCGGCCGCCGCAAAGGCGACCAGCACCGACCAGGTGCCATAGATGTAGTTGGTACCCCAGCGCCCGAACCAGGCACCGCCGGGCTCCTGCACGGCGCGCAGGTAGGACAGCGCTCGCTCGAGCGCGTCGCGATCCTGTGGCCGCTCGACATGCGACAGCGCGGTCACCACCCGCGCGGTGACGTCCGCGGTCGGTGGATCGAGCAGTGCGCCGTGGTCGGCAAATGGAATCTCGTTCAGATAGTAGTGTGTGTTGTCGACATCGAACGCCGCAAAGCCGCCGTTCCTGCTCTGCATGCCGGTGAGCCAGTCCAGCGCCGCCTCGATGGCCGGGTCGGCAGCGGGCAGCGCCGGGCCGCGCCGGCCGGCGTGCAGCGCCCACACCACCACCGCGGTGTCGTCCAGGTCCGGATAGTGGCCGTTGCCGTATTGAAAAGCCCAGCCACCGCCGCGCAGGCGCGGCCTGCGCGCACGCCAGTCGCCATAGGCGTCGTTGATCTGCAACGGCCGCAGCCACGACAGGCCACGCTGCATGGAAGCGCGGCTGACCGGGGCACCCTCTTCGTGCAGCGCCAGCGCCGCGAGCGCGGTATCCCACACCGGCGAGAGACACGGCTGGCAGTAGGCGCTGTGCTCCGAGCTGACCACCAGCTTGTAGATGGCCCGCTTGGCGGTCACGCGTCGCGGATCGGTATCCGCGTAGCCGAGCAGCACCATGACCTCCAGCGCATTGACCATCGCCGGAAAGATCGCGCCCAACCCGTCCTCGCCGTTGAGCCGCTCGTTGATCCATAGCTCGGCCAGCCGCAGCGCCCGGCCGCGCACGGCGCGCGGCACCAGCGCATCGGCGACACGGCCGATCCGATCGAACAGCAGGAACAGGCGGTTGATCGCGCCACGGCGCTGAAAGTAGTGCCGCTCCTGAGCGGCCGGAATCGTGAACAGCTCGCCGATGCCGATCGCGTGCGGATTGACCGCCCGCGCCTTCAGCGTGCACAGGATCAGCAGCGGCACCATCACCGTGCGCGACCAGTACGACACCTTCTCCAGATGGAACGGGAACCAGCGCGGCAGCAGCATGATCTCGACCGGGATGTAGGGCACCGCGCGCCACGGGACCTGCTCGAACGTCGCCAGCAGGATGCGCGTGAACACGTTGGCGCGGGCGGCGCCGCCGCGCTCGAGGATGGCGCGGCGGGCACGCAGCATGTGCGGGGCATCCGGGCTGTCACCGGCGAGCTTGAGAGCGTAGTAGGTCTTGACGCTGCAGCTCAGATCGAAGCCGCCGCCCTGGTACAGCGGCCAGCCGCCGTGCTGTTCCTGGTGCGCGCGCAGGTACACCGCGAGCTTGCCGACCAGCGCCGCGTCGATCTCGTCGAGGAAGTGCATCATCAGGATCAGCTCGGCCGGGATGGTGCAGTCCGCCTCCAGCTCGAACCACCAATGGCCATCGGGGCGCTGCAGGGCCAGCAGCCCCTCGCGCGCGCGCGCGGTGGCGCAGCCCAGATCGTTCGCGCCGATCCCGCCCGCCGCAAAGGCATCCAGTGCTCGTTCCACCGCCACGCCGGCCCTCCTCTAACCGCTCGGCGCGGAGTGCAGGTCCGCTTCCCGCTCACGCTCCCATTGCTGGCGTATCGGCGCATGTAGCTCGGCACCGCCGCGGGCGCCGGTCTGGGTGATCAGCGGCAGACCCTTGGCGGCATATTCGAACAGGCGCGTCAGCATGCGGTCGCTGTGCACGGTCAAATTGGAGCAGATCGTCACCATCATCACCTCCCGGCGCGAGATCTTAACCTGTGCGCCGGCGGTGAAGTGCGGATTGTCCTGGATCGAGCGCAGCGTCAGCAGCGCCAGCCCGACCGACCACGAGCAGAAGCGGCGGATGCCGGCTTCGTGCGAGGGAATCAGCAGCGTGAAGGCGAGCGCGTTGCGCAGGTGCCCGTGCGCGATGCCGATCAGCTCCTGCAGGCTGTCGCCGAAGCTCTGCTGGTCGCGCGAGCGCAGCAGCTTCAGATCGAAGCCACGCCGCTCGAACACCTCCTGCGGCAGCCAGCAGGCACCGCGGCGCCGGTCCTCCCACAGGTCCTTGAGGATGTTGGTCATCTGCAGGCCCTGGCCGAACGAGGGCGCCAGCCGCCGTAGCACCGGCCCGCGCGCGCCAATCTGCTCCGAGTAGGCGCAGAACAGATCGGTGAGCATCTCCCCGACCACGCCGGCGACGTGGTAGCAGTAGCTGTCCAGATCCTGCAGCCGCTCGAGGCCGTCGGGGCTGGCGCTGCGCTGGAAATGATGCATGCCCACGCACATGATCTCCACGCAGCGGCCGATGGCCTGCTGCGCACGCGGATCGAGTCCCTGGCATACGCGCATCACGCTCGCCATGTGTCCGACCAGGTCGCGCTCATGCGCACTGGTCTGATGAGACAGCAGCGGGGTCAACTCGGCCGCCAGTGCCGCGGCATCGGCCGTACCGGCCACCACGCGGCTGAACTGCGTGAGGTAGTGCAGCTTGTCCGGCGCGCACAGCGTGGCCTCATCTTCGATGGTGTCGGCAATACGACACAGCAAGTATGCGGTCGTGACCGCCTCGCGCAACCCGCCCGGCAGCTGCGGAATCGTCAGCGCGAAGGTACGTGAAACGTGTACCAGGATCTGCCGCTGGTATTGTTCATCCGCGCCATTGGTGGATTGCGTGGACTCTCGGATCATGCTCTCACCACAATTGCAGTCAGTTCAATGTCCGATGACCGTGGGCGTCCAGCCCCCGGATCGGCCGCTCGGCTGTACGATTGCGCCTACCCTTCATATCAGCGCCAAACCGCCGCAAGCCGGATGCCCGCAACCAACAACCTGACCTCCCATGCAATTCCTGGTCTGTTCTAATCCAATAGCCTACAGGAGTCCAATCGAGTGCACAGTCTCAGTACCAGCAGCCCAACCACGGCACGCATCGGCGTACGCCCGGCCAGTATCGCCTGTCTGGGGCTGGTCTGCAGCCTGCTGCTGCTGGTGCTGCCAGCCGCCCCGGCGCAAGCGTATGACTGGCAGCACTGGCTCAACCCCCGGACCGCCCCCTTCATCCCCGTCCCGGAAATCGATACCGACCCGGACAGCGGCCATACCATCGGCCTGCTGCCCACCTTCCTCGGTACTGACTCGCACGGCGACATCCGCACGATCATCGCCCCGTCCATCTACAAGAGCAGCTTCTTTGGCTGGGGACTGGGCGCAAGCTGGTTTGCCTATCCCTCGTCGGATACCCAGTGGTCGGCGGACGGCAGCGTCGAGCAGCGCGTGGAGCGCCAGGCCGAGGTGAAGTTCCAGACCGGGCGCGCGCGCTTGCGGCCCTGGTCATTGCGTACCTGGCTGATGTACGAGCGTATCGGGACGCCGCGTTTCTTCGGGATCGGCAATGACACGCCCCTGCGCGATGAGACCAATTACACCAGCG
>Ga0307374_10010675_pt1 | contig 13237 bp, 12 predicted proteins | sample OX3MG_FD_202532 | JGI IMG/M metagenome (GOLD analysis project Ga0307374, IMG submission 202532) | Soil microbial communities from Risofladan, Vaasa, Finland - OX-3 | ecosystem: Environmental > Terrestrial > Soil > Coastal area > Acid sulfate soil | place: Finland: Risofladan, Vaasa | collected...
TCGGCGTCGCGCCCCTGCTCGCGGTGGGTGGGGTGAGTGCCGCCCCGCCGGCCAACGCGGCCTTCGAGCGCACCTGGGCCCGCACGGACAAGCCGGTGGCGGACCTGGCGGTCAGCCGCACCTGGATGTGGGGCCCCGAGGCCAACACCGACGGGATGATCGAGCCGTATGCCGAGGCGCCGGGCGGCATCCGCACCGTCCAGTACTTCGACAAGTCACGCATGGAGGACAACGCCTACCGCGCCGGCGCGCCCTGGGACGTGACCAACGGCTTGCTGGTCGTCGAGTTGATGACCGGGCAGATGCAGGTCGGTGACAGCGCCTTCGTCGTCCGGCCCCCGGCGCAGGAGAACGTGGCCGGCGACGCCGACGACCCGACCGGGCCGACCTACGTCACCTTCGCCGGGCTGCGCGGCGCCCCGCCGTACGCGGACGGCGCGACCATCACCCAGCGGGTCAACCGTGCGGGCGCGGTGACCAACGATCCGAGCCTGGCCGGCCAGGGGGTCACCGCCGCCTATCGCGTCAGCGTCCCCGGCATCAACCACCAGGTGGCCTCGCCCTTCTGGACCTTCATGAACTCGACCGGGCTGGTCTACGAGAACGGGTCGAACACCACCGACTCGCTGTTCGAGAACCCCTTCTACGCGACCGGTTACCCGGTGACCGAGGCCTACTGGGCCAACGTCAAGGTCGCGGGGACCTATCGCGACGTGCTGATGCAGTGCTTCGAGCGGCGCTGCCTGACCTTCACGCCGGGCAACCCTGCGGGCTGGCAGGTGGAGGCCGGCAACGTCGGGCAGCACTACTACCGCTGGCGCTACTCGGGTGCCGCGCAGCAGACGCTGTCGGTCGCCAGCGCCGCCAACACGGTCACCACGACCGCGGCGATGGGCTTTGTGAACATCCCCGGCATGAGCACCAGCATCGCCACGACGGCGACCGGTGACCTCGCCATGACCTTCAGCGCCGAAGGGTCCGTCACCGGCGCGGCAGGCCTGTATGTGCAGGCGGTCGTGGACGGCACGCCGGCCACTCCGACGCCGGTTATCATGGTCGTGGGTGGGTTCTCGGGCACGCACGCCTTCACATTCACCATGACGGGCGTGGCTGCTGGGAACCATGTCGTGCAGCTCCAGTGGCACACCGCGCCCGGGCAGACCGCCACGCTGGCCCGCCGGACGCTGACGGTGCAGGCCACCCCAGCCAGTGCCGCGAGCGGCGCCATGGCCGTCTCGACCTCGCCGCCCGGAATGGGGGTGGCAACGAATTCCACCACCTTCGTGCCGATCCCGGGCGCGAGCACCTCGATTCAGTCCTCGACGGGCGTCGATCTGTCGGTCACGTTCAGCGCTGAGGTCTTCACCACGGGCGGCGGACAGATGTACGTCGGTGCGGCGGTGGGCGGCACCCAGGCCACTCCGACTGAGATCATCTTCGCCCACGGCGACTTCAACGGATCGCACTCGTTCACGTTCACGCTCGACGGCGTGCCGGGGGGCACGCACACCGTCCAGTTGTACTGGCGCGTGGACAGCGGTACCACTGGCGCCGTTCATGGGCGGACGGTGGTCGCGCTGGCTGCGCCACCGGTCGCCGCGCGTGGGGCGCTGGCCGTGGCGGCGGTGAGTGGAACGGTCGTGTCGACCAACTCCACCAGCTGGGCGGACATCCCCGGCCTGACGGCCACCATCTCTACGCCGGACGACAGTGACCTCGCCGCGACCGTGAGCGCCGAGGCGGCCACTACCGCCGGCGGTCTGGGCGACGTGCGGGTCCTGGTGGACGGCGCCTCGGCGAACCCGTCGGACGCCATCCTCGCCAACAGTACCCTCGCCGACTATCGCGGCACGCAGTCGTTCACGTTCGTCATCGAGCACCTCACGGCCGGCTCCCACACGGTCGAGGTGCAGGCGCGTGTCAACACGGGGCAGACCTTCGCCATGAACGACCGGTCGCTGAGCGTGGTAGCCTGGCCGCGCCAGTAATCGGCACGCAGTAGTCGATCGGGCGGGGGCGGCCGACGCCGGCCGCCTCCGCCGCGCTGTCAGTGGCAGGTCGCATCCCCGGCAGGGCCTGACGACGCCGCGCCAACACTCGGCGCGGCCCGCTTCTCAGCCACCTCCAAGTCGCCGCCGTTATCGTCAATCGCGAGACCTCCTCTCGGCGGGAGCATCTCCCCCGGCGCCCCTGCGCCGGGGTATTGGCAACCCCTCGTGAAAGGAGAACGGAATGCAGCTTCGGCACTGGCTCATGGGCGCGGCCGCGGGCGTACTACTGCTGCTCGGCGGCTTGCTCGCCGGGCCGGTCGCCTCGTTCGCGGCGGCACCCACGACGGCCACGCCGTCGACTACGGTCACCACCCCCGGCGCCGGGAGCACGACGCAGCCCGGCTCCGGAACGCAGACGACGGCGGGCGCGCAGCACCCGTGCGACCGGACGAACGGCGGGTAGAGCCGCCGGTTTCCTCCCAACGGTGCGCGGCCCCGGTCGGAGTGCTCCGGCCGGGGCCGCTCGCGTGCTGGACCGGTGGAGTGATGTGCCTCCGGGCGCGCTACCGACCGGTCACACCGTCGAGCGCGGCCACCAGGCGCCGCGGAGCGACCGTTCGGTAGGCGTCGACGATGAGGTCGGCGATCTCGTCCCAGTCGACCGGCACGTCCAGGTAGATGCCGAGCCAGCCGCGGTGCCCGACATACGGCGGCACGAAGAACCGCGCGGGATCGGCGCGGACCAGCGCGTCCTGCGCGCCGGGCGGCGCGGCGCACCAGAGGGCCAGCCGGTCGTCGTGATGGTGATCGGCACAGGTCGCGATGGTCTGCTTGCCCCGCACGAACCAGCTGGGCTCACCGTGGCTGAGGCGTTCGCTCGTCTCCGGCAGCGCCAGGCAGATCCGGCGCAGCCGCGCGAGCCAGTCGTCGCTGAGGACGAACTCGCCGTCTGACCCGGAGCGCAACCCGCACGGCGTCACGACGCCGCGTCGGCGCCTGCCCGCTGGCAGTCGGGGCAGCAGCCGAAGAACTCGAGCCAGTGGCCCTCGATGCGGAAGTGGGTGCGCCGCGCCAGATCCTCCGCTAGCGCTCCCAGGTCGCAGCCCTCGAACTCGGCGACCGCGCCACAGGAGGAGCAGGTGACGTGGTGGCGGTGGCCGGGATGGTGCAGCACGTAGCCGTGCGCCCCGTCGGGCCGGTGGACGCGGCCCAGCGCCTCGGCTCCGACCAGGACGTCCAGGGTCCGGAATACGGTGGCGCGTCCGACGCCGGCACCGGCACGCTCGAGGGCGTGGTAGACGTCGTCCGCGGAGAAGACGCCGGCCCGGCGACAGACCTCGGCGACGACGGTCCGGCGCGGCTGGGTGACGCGGATACCATAGGCCCGCAGCGCCGCCAGCACCTCATCCGGTGCGACGATGGGTGCCCTCACATTCTCCCGACGGACCTCCGTCACGCTCACGCGCTCGCTCCGTCCGCTGTCCGGCCCGCTCCCGCAATTCTCAGCCGGATCGGTCAAATCATACTCGCTCCGGCCGCGAGACAGCGCCGGTCGCCCGCGCTCGCTTGACCGCTTAGATGATACCATGTATCATCTCCATCGCGGAGCGTGCGGGATGGCGAACCCGCTCGTGGGAGAGTGGACGAGGGATGAAGAGACTGTGGCGGCTCGGTGGCATCCTGGCGGTGACCCTCGTGTTGGCGGCGTGCGGCGGCGCGATGACCGGCCCGGGCACGACCGGCGCCGGGACCGGGGCGAGTCCCGCCGCGGCTGATGGTCGGCTGCAGGTCGTCGCGGCCGAGAACTTCTGGGGCAGCATCGCCGCGCAGCTCGGCGGCGACAAGGTGCAGGTCACCAGCCTCATCGTCAACCCGAACACCGACCCGCACAGCTACGAGCCGACTCCGGCCGACGCGCGCACCGTCGCCGACGCCCGCTACGTCATCCTCAACGGGGCGGGTTACGACCCCTGGGTGCAGAAGCTGCTGGACGCCAACCCGGTCGGTGGGCGCAGGGCACTCAACGTCGGTGACCTGGTCGGCAAGAAGGCGGGGGACAACCCGCACCTGTGGTACAACCCCGACTACGTCGACCAGGTGGTCGCGCGCATCACGGCCGACTACCAGGCGCTCGATCCGGCCGACGCGGCCTACTTCGCCCAGCAGCAGACGCAGTTCACCACCAGCGGGCTGAAGGACTACCACGACCTGCTGAGCACGATCCGGCAGCAGTACGCCGGCACGCCGGTCGGCTCTACCGAGAGCATCTTCGTCTACATGGCCGGCGCGCTCGGACTCAACCTCACCACCCCGCCGGGGTTCATGAACGCGGTCAGCCAGGGGACCGACACCCCCGCGGCCGACAAGGCGACCTTCGACCGCCAGGTGACGCAGAAGCAGATCGACGTGCTGATCCTCAATCGACAGAACGCGACGCCGGATACCGACGCCGTCAAGAGCGAGGCCCAGGCCCAGGGGATCCCGGTGGTCAACATCACCGAGACGCTCGACCCGGCGAACGTGACCTTCCAGGCCTGGCAGGCGGGGCAGCTCACCGCGCTGAAGCAGGCGCTGGCGCAGGCGACCGGCAAATGAGACAAGACGCAGGCGAGGGCGACGGGAGCCCCGCGGCACGCAGCGCCGGCAGCGACGGCCGGCATCGAGGAGCGGTCATGGCTGATCGACCCATACGCGTCGCCCCGCCAGCCGGGCCCGAGGACCTCGCCGCGGGCTGCCGGCCCGCCGCTGCCCATCACCCCGCAACGGCCCCGGTGGTGACCTTCGAGCATGCCGGAGTCTCCCTCGGTGGCCGCGCGCTCTGGAGCGACGTCGATCTCCGGATCTGGCCGGGAGAGTTCGTGGCCATCCTGGGACCGAACGGGGCCGGCAAGTCGACCCTGCTGAAGGCGATCCTGGGGCTCGTGCCGCTCAGCACAGGCCGCATCGTCCTCATGGGGGAGTCGGTGCTGCGCGGGAGTCCTACCATCGGCTACCTCCCACAGCGGCGCAGCTTCGACGTCGACACCCGCATCCGCGGCCGCGATCTCGTCGAGCTGGGCTTGAACGGCACCCGCTGGGGGTTGCCGATTCCGGGGGTGCGACGGCTCTGGGGCGGCGCGGCCACCGCGCGGGACGAAGCGCGGCGGGTCGCGGAGGTCATCGACCTGGTCGACGCCGCGCCCTACGCCGACCGGGCCATCGGCGAGCTGTCGGGCGGCGAGCAGCAGCGGCTGCTGATCGCCCAGGCGCTGGTCACCCGGCCGCGCCTGCTCCTCCTCGACGAGCCGCTGGACGGCCTCGACCTGAACAGCCAGCACGCGGTCAGCGCGCTGATCCACCGGATCAGCGACGAGTTCGGGGTGGCGGTGCTGCTGGTGGCGCACGACGTCAATGCCATCCTGCCCTACCTCGACCGGGTGGTCTACATCGCGCGTGGCCAGGTGGTGACCGGGACGCCCGAGGAGTGTATGACCGAGGAGACCCTCTCGCGCCTCTACGACACGCCGATCGAGATCCTGCACACCCGCGACGGCCGCATCGTGGTGGTCGGCCAGCCCGAGGGGGTCGCCTACCATCACCACGCCGACGGGGCCGGCCATGGTGCCTTCTAGCACCGCGATCGTCGTGCCCGGCCTCTCGGCGCGCCTGCCGCTGCTCGGAGACCTGTTCGCCTACCACTTCATGGTCAACGCCTTCCTGGCCGGGACGCTGATCGCGTTGACGGCGGCGCCGGTGGGCTACTTCCTGGTGCTGCGCGGGCAGAGCTTCGTGGGGCACGCGCTGTCGCACGTCGGCTTCGCCGGAGCCGCCGCGGCGGTACTGCTCGGAATCTCACCGGTGCTGGGACTGCTGGCGGTGGGAGTCGTCGGGGCGCTGGGCATCGGCACGCTCGGCGGGTCCAGCCCGCGCCTCGGTATCGCCAACGACATCGCCGTGGGCACGGTGCTGGCCTTCAGCCTGAGCCTGGGACTCTTCTTCATCCGGCTCTCGTCGTCGTACGCCGCCAACGTCTACGGCTTCCTGTTCGGGACGATCCTGGGGATCAGCGATCAGAGCCTGCGCCTGATCGCCGTCCTGAGCGCCGTGACGCTCGTCCTGATCGGCCTCGTCGCCCGACCGCTGCTGTTTGCCTCGGTCGATCCCAGCGTGGCGGCGGCTCGCGGCGTGCCGGTGCGCGCCCTGTCGTACGTCTTCCTGGTGCTGCTCGCCGTCGCCGTCGCCGAGGCGGTCCAGGTCGTGGGCGTGCTCCTGATCTTCGCCCTGCTGGTCACGCCGGCGGCGACCGCGCAGCAGATCACGGCGCGGCCGGGCCGCGCGGTCGCCCTGGCGACGGCTCTGGCCCTCGTCGTTACCTGGGCGGGGCTGGCCGTGGCCTACTACAGCGCCTACCCGGTCGGGTTCTTCGTGACGACCTTCGCCTTCGGCGTCTACCTGCTGACCCGAGGGGCGCGCTCGGTGTGGATGCGCGGCCGCCGGCAACCCTCGGCGCGACGCGTGGGAGCAGTCGGATGATCGGCGTCGTCCTGGACGCGGTGGACGGGATGCCGGTTGGTCTGCCGCTGGTCGTGCCGAACCTGGCCGGCGCCGTGCAGAGCCTGCGGACCATGCTGGAGCTCGACTTCATGCGCCAGGCGTTCCTGGCCGGAACGGCCCTGTCGCTGGTGGCGGGGCTCGTCGGCTACCTGGTCGTGCTGCGGCGCCTGATCTTTACCAGCGACTTCCTCTCCCACGTGGCCTTCCCCGGCGCCCTGGGCGCGATTCTGCTCGGAATTAGCCCGCTGCTGGGGGTCTTCGGCCTGTCGGCGAGCGTGGCGCTGGGGCTAAGCGCGCTGGGGGAGCGGGCGCGTGCGCGGGACGTTACCACGGGCACCGCACTGGCCTGGGTCTTTGGAGTCGGCGCGCTGCTGTTGAGCCTCTATACCTCCGGATCCAGCGCCCGCAACAGCACGGTCGGAGTCAACGTCCTGTTCGGCTCGATCTTCGGGCTCCAGACGCGCCAGGCGCAGCTGGTGGCGCTCGTGGGCGCGCTGGTCGTGGTGGTGCTGCTGGTGGTCGCGCGGCCGCTGCTGTTTGCCTCGCTGGACCCGGACGTCGCCGCGGCCCGCGGCGTGCCGGTGCGCCTGCTGAACGCCGTGTTCCTGATCTTGCTGGCGGTTACGACGGCCGAGGCGGTGCAGGCCGTCGGCGCGCTGCTCATCTTCGCCCTGCTGATCACGCCCGCGGCGATCGCCAGACGGCTCACGGTGCGGCCCTATGCGGCCTGGCTGCTCTCGGGGCTGCTGGCGATCGGCTTCACCTGGGCCGGCCTGGTACTGGCCTACGAGCTGCCCTACCCGGTGAGCTTCTTCATCACCGGGCTGGCCTTTGCCGGCTACGTAGCCGTGGTGGCCGTGCAGTGGGTCGCGACGCTTCGCCGCCCCGCCGGCCGGACAGCCCCGGGCCCCGCCGGATGACTGCCAGGGGCTGCGGCTCCAGTCGCGGATGTACCGGCGATCCGGTGATCCGGCACTTCGCCGAGCCACGATACCGGACGAGGTGTATCTCCGTGTGCGCGCGGTGGCTCGTTGGGCGGTCGCCGGTTTCGGCGCCATTGAAGCCTATCGCCACGTCCTGGCCGGCCGGCTGGTCGATAAATCGGACAGGGGGCTCGACGTGAAGGTGTCGGTAAACGAGGCAGCCGACGTTACGGAACCGGGTGCGGGCCTGTGTGGCGAACCCGAGGGCTCCCGGTGCTGATGGGTAGCGTCGGGTTCGCCGCGATCGCCGGGTTGCTGGTACGCACTGACGGGCTGATGCTCTTGAGCATCCCCAGCCCGCCGGGTAACGGGTTCTGGCTGGGGCCGCTCTATATCCACGTCTACGGGCTGATGTACGCCGTCGGCATCGCCGCGGCCGTCGTGATCGTGCGTCGCCGCTGGCAGGCGATGGGTGGCGACCCGTCCCTGGTCGAGCAGCTCGTCCCCTGGGTGCTGGTGGCCGGGATCGTCGGCGCGCGCCTCTACTTCGACCTCACCACGCCCGCGGTCATGCCGCATACCTGGTGGGGACCGTTCGCGGTGTGGGACGGCGGGCTCGGCATCTGGGGCGGGGTGGCCCTGGCGCTCGTCGTCGGAATCTGGCAGCTGCGCCGGCGGGGGATCGACGCCGGGGCGTTCCTGGACGCCGTCGCGCCGGGACTGCTGGTGGCGCAGGCCATCGGGCGGATCGGCAACTACTTCAATCAGGAGCTGTTCGGCCGGCCGACGTCGCTGCCCTGGGGGCTCGCGATCGCGCCCCAGTACCGGCCGCCGGGCTACGGCCAGTTCGCGACGTTTCAGCCGACCTTCCTGTACGAGCTGCTGTTCGATCTGGCCTGGGCGGGGGTGCTGGTGTGGCTGGGACACCGGGGACGCGTGCGCCCGCCGGGGCTGTTCGCGCTCTACGTGACCGGCTACTCGGCCTTCCGGATCTTCGAGGAGTCGCTGCGGGTCGACTACTCGCAGTACTTCTTCGGGCTGCGCCTGAACCTCTTCGTGGCGACCGGCATGGTGCTGGTAGGACTGGGCTGGTTCGCCTACTCCCAGCTCCACCACCGCGACCGCGGCCGACCGCTGCCGTCGGAGGAGGAGACGGTCGGAGCGGGTACCGCCGCACACTGAGCACCGCCGGCCCCGGAGCATGCCGCTGTCCGGCAGGCGCTCACCACCGGCGCGGGCACTGCTGGTGTCGGCGGACGCGCCCCGGGGACTCGTGGGCAGGTTACCGCCGCGTCCCGGCACCGAGCGGGCGACTGGGCCGGAGCAGCGCCGGGTGCCGGGACGGAACGTGGCGCGTGCGAGAATGCGTACCGGTGCATGCGGGCACGTGCGTCGCCGTGGAAGCGTTGGAGTGATGCTCGAGCAGGTCGTGCGTGTGATCCGGATCGGACTGGCGGCGGGGCTGACGCTGTTGGTGCTGGGCTGCAGCGGGAGCGGCGCGCCGACCGCCGCGCCGACCGCCAGCGGGGCGGCGTCGCCGGCATTTCCGGCGGGCGCCTCGACGGCGACCACTATCCCATTGAGCTCACCGGCGGCAGCGAGCCCGGTGGCCGTCGCCAGCCCCTCGCCGGTCGCCGTGCACGACGAGGACGTCACCTTCACCAGCGGGCCGGACACGCTCTACGGGTCCTTCATGCCGCCGCGGCCCGCGCCGTCCGGGAAGGTCCCGGCCGCGCTGATCATCTCGGGTAGCGGGCCGACCGACCGCAACGGCAACGACGCGCAGTTCCCGGTGATGGACGCCAACCTCAACTTCGCCCGCACCCTGGCCGCGGCCGGCATCGCCTCGTTCCGCTACGACAAGGTCACCTCGGGCAAGACCGGGCTGGCGACGCACCCCGGCGGCCAGGGAGTCGACTTCAACCTGTTCCTGCAGGAGGCGCGCGACGCCTACGATCTGCTGGCCAGCCGGCCCGAGGTCGACCCCCAGCGGATCATCATCCTGGGACACAGTGAGGGCGGGCTGTTCGCGCTGGTGCTCGCCCAGCAGCTCCAGGGGACGGCGCATCCGCCCCATGCGCTGGTGCTGGCGGCACCGCTCAGCGTGCGGTATCTCGACCTGATCAAGCGGCAGCTCGATCAGCAGTACCAGGCGGCCGTGTCGGCCGGGCAGGTGAGCAGCGAGCAGGCGACCGCGGCCACCCAGGAACTGGAGCAGATCGTCACCAGCGTCCGCCAGGACGGGAAGTTCCCGGCCACCATCACCACGCCCGCGCTGCAGACGCTCTTCAACCCGATCAACCAGGTGTTCTTCCTGCAGACGGATAAATATGACCCGGCTGCCATCGCCGCCGCGCTCCCGCCGACCCTTCCGGTACTGATCCTGCACGGCGAGAAGGACCAGCAGGTCGACACGGCCGACATCGACCACCTGATGCAGGGGTTCCAGCAGGCGGGTAACCAGCACGTGGTGCGGGTCGAACTGCCCAACGTCGACCACATCTTCAAGGTGGTGACGGGGACGCCCAATCCAGCTCGGGACTACGCCGACCCGAGCCTGCCCTTCTCGCCGGAGGCGGCAGCGCGGCTGACGGCCTTCGTCCGGCAGTACGTAGCCAGCCAGTAGGGGCGGGTTTCAAACCCGCCCTCGATTTCCCGACGGATACCCTGCCCTGTAGAGGCGCGATTCATCGCGCCCGATCCTTGCGTTCACCCGAACGCGCCGCTCGCGACGCGTGGTTGCCGGTCGCGGCCGCGCCCTCGAGGGGCGTCCCATACGTTGTCCGGCGCGGGGCGGCACGAGCGTTCCGGGCGCCGACACGAGCAGGCGAGTCGGCGCCGTGCCCCTCGCGATCCATCGTCCGTCCTGCCGCAACCCTACCCTCGCAGCCGCCCGGACGACCTGCCCGTTTTCGTTGTCCCGGCGCGGAAACCGATCGTCCGGGCTATCGTCCGGTCGCGGTTACTCGTCGTCCTCGTCCGAGGCGGCCTCCTCGACGGCGCCCCAGCCCTTCGGGCGGCGGGCGGCCTGGGTCTCGCTCAGCAGCCCGCCGTAGCCCAGCCCCCCCATCAGCCCATGGGTGATTGGCTCGCCGGCCAGCGCGTACGGCAAGAGCAGGTCGAGGACCGACACCCGGCCGTAGAGCTCGCAGGACGCCAGGCCCAGCAAGGGCACCGGCCCGATGTAGGCCAGCCAGAACATGGTGCCGGGGTCGACCGGCGCGCCCCGCGCGACGAAGCGCCCGCCGATGCGTCGCGCCGCCAGCATGAACGGGTCCCCGGGGTCGAGCACGATCGACCCGGCGACCAGCACGACCTCGGCGCCGGCCTCGAGCAGCAGCCGATAGGCGACCGCGATCCCGCGCGGCTCGTCCTCCTCCAGGTGGCGCACGCCGGTGACCGCGGCGCCGTAGCGCGCCAGCGACGCCCCCAGGCGGTCCACGGCGACCGCCAGGTTGGCCGGTCCGACGCGGGTGCCGGCCAGGATGCCGACGCGCGTACCGCGGAAGGGCGCGACCCGCAGGACCGATTCGCCACCGAGCGAGACGAGCGCCCGCTCGATCCGCTGGCGTGGCACGAACAGCGCCGGGGCCTTGACGATCGCCAGCGTCTCGTTGGCCTCCACCACCCGGCCATCGAGCGCGGTGGCCAGCAGCACGACCCCTGTCCGATTGAGCCGCGCCACCTGATCGGCCCGCACCCGCAGCAGGCCCGGCCCGGCCGCCCGCACGTTGACCTGTCCCTGGTGGGGAGGATTGAGCAAGAGGCCCGGGCCGGCGACGTGCCGTGCCAGCAGAGCCGAGGCGTCGGGCTGCGCGACGTCGCCGGGCGCCGGGACCACGATCGCGATCTCCAGCCCGTCGAAGCCGTCGGGCAGGCGCGCCAGGGTGTTATCGAGTGGCGTGCCGCGGCGCACCGTGAGGCGCGGTGCGGTGCCGACCAGCGACAGGTCGCGGCAGAGGAGGGCGCCCGGCACCGTCCCCGGATCCTCGCCGACCCGGAAGGTCCTCCGCTCCACCGCTGTCACCTCCGTCGCCGCTGCCCGTTGCCGTCAACGCCCGGCCCGTTGACGGCAACGCCGTGCGCCCCGGCCGGCATTCCCGTGACGCCAGCGGTGTCGCGGCGATGCCGGTACGTGCTACGCCGGGGTTCCCCGGCTGCTGATCAGGAACAAGATGTAGTCGACGTCCGGCACCTTGACGCCGTGCTCACCCAGCACCGATAGCACCTGCGCCCGATGCTGCGCCGAGTGATGCAGCACTTGCAGCAGCCCGTCGTGCTTCGTCAGCGACAGGTCGAACCAGGGCACCGTCAGCGGCTCGTCGTAGAACTCCGGCTCCGCGGCCGCCAGCAGTTCGCCGTACCCGGTGCTCAGCTGCGCGGCACGCTCGGAGAACCAGCCGAGCTCGCGGCGGAAGTACACCTCCTCGTCCCCGGCGCGGTCGATCGGCTCGCTCCGCAGCATGAAGAGGTAGACGTCCTCCACGCCCACCAGGTGTTTGAGCGTGTCCTCGATCGAGCCGTATGTCCCCGCCGCCTGCTCCTCGAGCCGGGCCCGATCCACGGCGCGGCAGACCCCGAAGACCTGGTCGTTGGCCCAGCCGTTGTAGGCGTAGAGGTCCCGCAGCGTCCGCGCGGCGTCCATGGTGCCCTCCCCTGCTGACCGCTCCGCATCCGCGCACGCGCCCGCCGCACGCGTCGGATACGCCGGACCAGCGATTGTACGCCATTCAGCCCTGCCGTCCGCTCCGTCCTCGGCCGACCGTCTAGCGCGACGCCGGGCGCTGGCCGGAGAACTCGGCCGCGCGGACGCCGTCCGGGTCGACCTCGCGTAGCGCCGTCAGCTCCGCCTCGCTCGGCGGCGCGGTCGACGGCACGCCGCTCGTGTGGACCGGGAACCCGGTCTCGCGAGCGACCTCCCCCGCGGTGCTGGACGGGTGCACGCTCTCGACCTCCAGCCGGCCGCCGTCCATCCGGAATACGCAGAGGGGGGTGACCACCCGGTCGAGCCGTCCGGACGCGGTGACGAAGTCCACCCGCTCGACGAAGACGCGGCGCGAGTGGGACGCCCGCCAGACGACCGTCCGACCGGCGAGCGGCAGGATGAAGGCCGCCCCGCCGCCGCCCGGAAAGCGCACCGTCGGCCGCTCGTGCGGGCCGATGACGCTCGTGTTGAGGTGGCCCGCCGCGTCGACCTGAGCGGCACCCAGGAAGGCGAGGTCGATCCCGCCGCGTGCCACGAAGTCGTAGAAGTCGGCGTTGTCGAAGATGCTGGCCGAGCCCTCGGCGAGCCCCGCCGCGGTCGTCGTCGCGCTGAGCCGGGCCGGGGTGGCGTTGACGCCGCCGGCGATGGTGATCAGCGTCGCGTCCGGCGCGTGCAGCCGCCGCGCCAGCGTCGCCGCGACCAGCGGCAGCGGCGAGTTGACCCCCACGAAGACCGTCTCGCCGTCGCCCACCAGCCGGGCCAGCGCCACTGCCATCATCTCCGGTGGCCCCCAGCCGGTCACGCCGGCCCGCCGGACGCGGCGTGGTCGAGCGCGGCCGTCTCGGCCAGGTAGCACGCGAGTCCGTCGGGCGTGCGGCTCAGCTCCAGGTAGCGCCAGACGGCGGCCTCGTCCACGCCGTAGAGCGGGTAGCAGCTGGTCGGCCGCGCGCCGCCCGGCAGGTGGACCACCGCCTCGACGAAGAGCTCGGGGATCGCGGTCAGCTCGGGCTGGCGCGCCAGCTCCGCGCTGGGGACGATCTCCTCGGCGACCACGATCACGCGCCGCGCCGCCCGGGTGATGACGC
>Ga0307374_10010677_pt1 | contig 13233 bp, 11 predicted proteins | sample OX3MG_FD_202532 | JGI IMG/M metagenome (GOLD analysis project Ga0307374, IMG submission 202532) | Soil microbial communities from Risofladan, Vaasa, Finland - OX-3 | ecosystem: Environmental > Terrestrial > Soil > Coastal area > Acid sulfate soil | place: Finland: Risofladan, Vaasa | collected...
TGTGTCATTCCCGCTAGCGGCGAAACGTCCACCCAGGCGTTCCGTACTTTGTTCGTTCCAGTACGTTGGCCCGCTGAACCTCGGCAGCGGTCATCTCCGCATGCGAGTCCGCATCTCCAAAGACTGCAACCGCTTGATCGATAAACGCAGATCTGAATTCCTCAACGCTTATGTCTCGTCCCGACTCGCGTCGCAGATCGGTTGTCCGCAGAGCGAGCTCGTGTTCCAACTCCTCCGGTGAGCGCGGGCCGCGCGGCAAAAGGCGCACTGTTTTCGCTGGTTGAAATGAGCGATACACCATGCCTTGCAGGGCAGTCGCGCCGCCACGCTTTACCTGAGCAAGTCCCACCAGTTTCCGTCCATGTGCCGTGATTTCGTATGGAGCGAGCGACGAGAAACATATCGGCGCCAGGCCGTCCGGTGGCCGGTCGTTACGTGCCTCCTCGAGCGGCGTCCAGGTCGATTCAATTCCCAGCTTCATGAGCACGGCCACAATCAACTCCGCCATCCGCCGGTAATTGACGTGGATATCGTCAGAAACAAATGGGTGCGCGGTAGGCAACGTCAGTTGAAAACTGATGGTCGTTTCGTCGTGGAGCACTGCCGTACCGCCCGATATCCGCCGCAGCAGAGCGGTGCCATACGCTTGACAGGCTGCGAGATCGATTTCTTCCGCACGCTGCCCTGCTCCGAGGATCATCGACTCGCCAAGCCAGGCATAGAGCCGCAGCCGCGCAGGGGCGAGATTCCGCCCCACCTCGTCGATGATCGCCTCGGTCAGCGACAATTGCCGAACGGCGCCGAGCCGCTCGAATGGAAGATACCTCAACTCGGCCAAACCTGACCCGCTGCTGGTCAATACATCAGATCCTTGTCGAGCACATTGCGCATCTCCTCCACTCGCCCGTCCAAGTAGCAGCGAAGATTGTGGCAGAGGATGTCGATGATCTTTTGATTCTCGCTGAAGGCGGTGCTGGCGGAGTGCGGGTTGATCATGACGTTTGGCAGATCCCAAAACGGGCTATCGGCTGGCAGTGGTTCGTGCTGGAATACATCGAGCCCGGCAAAGGCGATGCGACCTGACTTCAGCGCCTCCAACAGCGCGACCTCGTCGACGACCTGACCGCGCGCGATGTTGACAAACATCGCCCCCGGCTTGATCGCGTTGATCGCCGCCCGGTCGATCAGCCCCTCTGTCTCTGGCGTGTGCGGACAACTGAGCACGACTGCATCGGCAGCGCCCAGCATCTCGTGCATCTGATCCTGCGTGTAGACCGCATCGACGCCGAGTTCGCGTGCGCGTTCCGGCCCGCCGCGTCGTCCCATGACGGTTACGCGCATATTGAAACACCGCGCGATTTGAGCAACCTGTCCGCCAATCTTGCCCGGGCCGACGATCGCCATCGTCTTGCCGTCGAGTTCATCCGAGCAAAAGCGTTGCCAAACGTGTGCCTCTTGATCGCTTCGCAGACGGGCCAATTCTTTAACATGTGACAAAAGTGCGAGAAAGACAAATTCGGCCAGCGGGCGCGCGTGGACACCGCTCGACGTGGTGATGATGAGATCGGAGTCCTGCAGACCCATACGTACGACCTGCTGGCCAACTCCAGCGCTGGTCGTCTGAACCCACTTTAACCGTGGCGCGAGATCGAGCACGGTCTTCCCGGCCGGTAACCCTGAAGGGAAGTCGAGTAGAAAGTCCGCCTCACTCAGGCGCTGATTCATGATCGCGTTTTGTTCGGTCGACCGCGCGAAGCCTGCCGGACCGTGATGGTCGGCCACGTACTGCATCGGAGGATAGATCTCAGGTTCGTAGATCACCGTTACGCGGTCTCGATCGACTGCACGAATCTGTTCGACGAATTCTGGTTCGATCGGTGATGTGATGAAAAGTCTGAATTGGGTTTCCCCGTTGCTCGCCAATTCTTCCCCCTTTTTAATGCTGCCCCTCGAACACGCACCGTTCGCAATCGTCTGGAGATTAGCACGAAACCTCGGAGTATCCCATGCGCTTCACAAGAATTGGCGCGTACGGTGCTATACTCGCGCTACGGTAATTTTGGCGGTCGATCGCGATTTCGAGAGCGGTGCTCGTAGTGTTCGCCGCCAGGTGAAAGGTCACGTGAGTTGAAACGTTCGGCCGAAGTCGTCATCATCGGTGCCGGGATCACCGGTTGCAGCATCGCGTACCACCTCGCATCGCGGGGGGTGAAGGATGTCGTGGTCCTCGACAAGGACGAGATCGGTCGGGGAGCAACGGCCGATGCGGCCGGAGGCATTCGGCTCCAGTTCTCAACGCGCGCCAATATCGAGCTATCGCGCTACAGTCTGTCGATCTGGAAAAATTTCAAAGAACTCTTCGGCATAGACATCGCGTTCCACCAGCAAGGCTATTTATTCCTGCTCACCACGCCGTCTGAGGTCGCCACGTTTGACGAGAATCTTCGCTTCCAGCAAGAGATGGGTGTGCCAGTACGTTGGGTTAGTACAGACGAAATCCACGAGATTCACCCGACCTTGATGCTCGATGATGTCCTCGGGGGCACCCTTTGCGCCAGCGACGGTTGGGCCGATCCATATAGCTCTACGATGGGTTTCGCGCAACGAGCGCGCGCGCTGGGCGTCGAAATCGTCGAAGAGGCGCTGGTCACTGGACTCCGCTACGACTCAGACAAGATCACCGGAGTCGAGACTCCCGCTGGCAACATCGCGACCTCCACCGTCGTAATCGCCGCTGGAGCGCACGCCGGTGAGGTCGGAAAGCTTGCAGGTGTCGACATCCCGGTCGCGCCGTTTCGTCGGATGAGCTTCGTGACCGAGCCATTCTCCACGATCCCAGCGAGCGTCCCAATGACGATCGATTTTTCGACCTCGCTCTATTTTCATCCCGAGAGCGGCGGTTTCCTGTTTGGCATGTCCAACGCCGACGAGCCGAGCAGCTTCAACCGGACTGTAGACGACGACTGGATGAACAAAACGGTTACCGAGCTCTGCCGGCGTGCACCAGTCTTCGGCGACGCCAGGGTCCGACGCGGCTGGGCTGGTCTGTACGAGATCACGCCCGACGACAATCCGGTGCTCGGCTACGTCGATGGAATTGAGGGACTGGTCGTCGCCTCAGGGTTCAGCGGACACGGATACATGCAAGGTCCGGCTGTTGGACGATGCATCTCGGAACTAATCGTGGACGGTCAGGCGACGACCGTCGATATCAGTTCTTTCGCACCGAATCGCTTTACCAGCGGACAACTCGCACAGGAGCACAACGTCATATAGCGTGCGTTACCCAAGAATGCTCCAATACGGGCCGGAGCCGGGGACTACCTTCGCGGCGGCTCGGGACGTCCCCGGCCCGTAGTTGTCGTTTCGCCCGTGAACGGCGGAGCGACTGCACTCCATCGCTCGGCCGACGCTTTTGCAGAGCGCGAAAAACGCTCACTAACGTGAATGCGTGAAGACGATGGCGATGATCATCGGCACGGCGCAAATGTCGATCCAGATTCCAGAAGCGCGATCGCTGAAGGATCGGCGTCGTGTCGTCAAGTCACTCGTTGAACGCGTGCGCGCCCGCTTCGATGTCGCGATCGCCGAAATCGACGACCAGCAGTACTGGCAATCTGCCAGAATTGGGGTCGTCGCGGTGTCTAACTCGAGCAAGCATGTCGACGAGGTGATTCAACAGGTGATCAGCTTTGTTGAGCAGAACGTCCGGGATGGCTACTTGGCCGACGTCCACACCGAGATCCTGCACGTCAACCAATAGATTCGACCTGAGATCGCCGCTCGCTATTCTATCGCCGGGCATGTACATTGCATTTGAATTTGGTAATGCCCTGATATACGATCGTCCGATGCTTTGGCGCGTTTACTGAGAGTCAGGGAGAGAATTCCTACGGACGAGAACACAAACCGTTCGCCAGACGACCGGGAAACGGACCCACACGAACATCACACGTCGACGGTAAGAGGAAAGAAACCAGGCGATCGTTACGTACGCCTGGTCCGGTCGACCGATGTTCCCACAACTGCGAAGGACTCCTACTACTACGTCGCCGAGCAAACGATGCCGCAGACGATGGTCGGTCGGTTCATGCGCCGCGCGCGCCGGATTCTCATTGGCCGACCGCTGGAGACGTCTCAGGCAATCCACCAACGGCTCAGTAAAGTTCAGGCACTGGCAGTATTTTCGTCAGATGCGCTCTCCTCGACTGCCTATGCCACGGAAGAAATTCTTCTTATCCTCGTTCTGGCAGGATCGCTCGCTTACAATTACGTCATCCCAATCGGTTTAGCGATCGCCGCGCTCCTCGCCATCGTCGTCTTTTCGTACCGGCAGACTGTACACGCCTACCCTCAAGGTGGCGGGGCCTACATCGTTACCAAAGACAATCTAGGGCGCTCACCAAGCCTGTTGGCCGCTTCCGCGCTGTTGACCGACTATATATTGACCGTTGCGGTCAGTATTTCTGCCGGAGTCGCGGCGATTACGTCGGCGTTCGAAGGTACACGCCCGTATGCCGTCGAAATTGCCGTTGCCGCGATCATTTTGATCACCACGGCTAATTTGCGCGGCTTGACAGAAAGTGGCCGCATCTTCGCGATACCGACGTATCTCTTCATCTTCGGCATGGCCGTCCTGATCATTCTCGGATTTGCCGGTTGGCTTGGTATCGGAATTACTCCGCATAGTGTCGTCGACAATTTTCCGCCAGCGACTCACGCGCTAACGCTTTTTCTGATTTTGCGTGCCTTCGCTTCCGGTTGCGCCGCACTAACCGGGGTTGAAGCAATCTCTGATGGTGTCCCAGCGTTTAAAGAACCGCAGGATCAGAACGCAGCGAAGACGCTCGTCGCCATGGGACTGATCCTCGGCTCGATGTTTCTCGGCGTCACGTTTCTCTCGCAGCACTACCACCTGATTCCGGTTGCGAACCAGACATTGATTTCTCAACTCGCACGAGTCGTCGTGGGAAACTCACCGTTTTACTACTTCATCCAGGTCTCAACCGCGGCGATCCTCCTGCTCGCGGCGAACACGAGCTTTGCCGATTTCCCGCGTCTCGCCTACTTTCTTGCGCGTGATCGCTTCTTGCCGCACCAATTCACCTTTCGCGGCGATCGTCTCGGCTACTCGACCGGGATCGCTGCACTGGCGCTCACCTCAAGCGCGCTGGTCATCATATTCGGCGCGAGCGTTTCCCGGTTGATCCCGCTTTACGCGGTCGGAGTCTTCATCTCGTTCACGCTCTCGCAAGCCAGCATGACTTATCGCTGGTGGAAAACAGAACCAGCCAAGCGCAACAAGCTGGCGATGTTCATCAACGGGCTTGGCGCGTTCACCACCGGAATCGTGGCGATAATTATCATCACCACTAAGTTCGCCGGCGGAGCCTGGATCATCCTGTTGCTGCTCCCAATCATTATCGTCAACTTGTTGGCGATCCGGAACCATTACGACAGCGTGGCCAACCAACTTCGCCTCTCGATTAATCAAATCCGCAATCGTCCTGTCACCTGGACTCGCGAAGCGGCCACGGTCGTGGCGGTCGACCGGCTTAATCGAGCGGCGATCCGTGCAATCGACTACGCGCAGAATGTCTCGCGCGATGTCACGGTCGTCCACGTCTCCGACGATCCCACGGATGCCAACGAAATGCGCGAGAAATGGAATGAGTCAGGGATTCAGCTACCGCTCGTGATTATCGAGTCACCGTATCGCGAACTGCTTGGACCATTGGTCAACTACATTGAGGAACTTCATCGAGAAAAGGGCGGGAACACGCTCACCGTCGTGCTGCCGGAATTCGTCCCCGCCCATTTATATGAGCTCTTCTTGCACAACCAAACCGCCTGGCGCCTACGCACGGCCCTCTGGAGTCATCCAGGAATCGCCGTGACGAGTGTTCCTTACCACTTGAAGCGCTAGCCCGGGTGAACTCCGCCTGAGGCTTTACCGCCGCGCGGCACGGTCGTACAGTGATTCAGGCCGTAGCGTCAGTCTTATGTTCAGGCGTTCCCTCGGAAACGAACTGAGCAACTAGTACATGCGCCAGGTCTTTCATCTCTGACCGCAACTCGCGGGAGGCTTCGGCCGAGCGCAGCAACATATCGCCCGCGGGCTCCTTCGGGTGCGCCGGAATTTCACCGATTATGTCGATAATTCGTTCGCGAAACTGTCGATCAAGCGCCGCCCGAACCAGCCTGACCATTTTCCGATCGTCACCTGCTCCAGCCGCTTCGACCATCTGACGAATCTCGCTCATGCGGACCGGCAGCGACATGACTTCCTGCAGAGATTTACGGTTTCGCGTCACCACTTCGACTTCCTCATACCAGGAAGATACCAGTTGAAAGGCCGATTCCGCCGACTTCGCGCGCTCGTCAACCTCGCCGGACAGTGCAGCTGGGTCGACTTCGGGAGCGGCGTTCCGCGATAGCAGCGGCGTGCGATCTTCGACCCACATCCAGGAACACGCGCAGGCAACGCGAAAGTAATACATCGCCGCGAGCAGATGCGTCCGCGGAGAGGCAGGAAGACGGTCAATCCGCGCGAGTGGTCCGATCAGTCGCGCTGGCACTAGCCCAGCGAACAGTTTCGCCGGGTCGGCGTCGATAAGCTCGATCTGCGATCGGTCGACCGCCTGGCTCGGACTATCGAGCAGGCGCGGGAGAAAGAAATCGGTAAGCGGGCCGAGTGGGCTGACAAAGACGCCGCGTGTCGCGACCGCGTTGACGACATCGTGGTCCTCGATTGACTGTTCGAGGGCGACACGTACGAGTCCGTTCTCGACGTCAAGTAGTGCCTGCAAAGCCTCGGCGCTTACCTGCGCAGGCTTGATCGTGTCGACAGCAAATTTCGCATCTGCCGCCTGCAATATAGGCGTGCCGTCGAGCCTGCGTCCAAAGAGCACGAAATCGGGGTTCGTCAGCTTGTGGCGCCCTGCCTGCTCGGCGATGCGCGAATCATCGTCGAGTCGAACAACCGCTTCGAGACGATAGAAGACGTCAGTAGGAAGCGATCGCTCAGTGCCGATCTGCTCCGTCAACGCGTCGCTAACGCGCTCCGACCACCGATCGCCGAACTCTCGACTAGCGCCGCCTCGGTCGCTCCACATCATCAACTGCCGATCGAACAACGCCATGATCAGGTTGCCACCAGGAACGCTCTCTGAAAAAATGTTGCCCTGAATCTGGCGTACCGTCGGTCCCTTCCCTCGTGATCGAAACAAACACGAACCCCAATCGCGAAAAAGGCAAATGTCAGCGCAATTATGCCCGGACCATCATATCCGACGACGAAGCATCTGAACGCCTCGCGGCCAGGCAACGAATCGGCGATTCACCATTACGGCACAAACACCAACGCGCCCAGGCTGTGGCAACTCGCCATCGGTCTCCGAACAGTACCATCGGTCCATTCTTGCAGGACCCGTACCGGTCCATACTCGGCCCAACGATGAGTGTACGGCAACGTCAAATCTCGGGGAGAACAATGCGCGAGACGAGCAACCTCGTTCGAATCGACCCTCGCAACGATCCACTCTGGGGCCGCCTCTTAGAGCGGCAGCGCGACAGCCTTTTTCATTCTGGACTCTGGCTTGATGTGCTACACCAGACGTATCAGATGGACATTCAGGCGAATCTACTGCTGAACGACGTTGGGCAGCCGGAAGCCGGAATTCATTACTGCACGATATCGGATATCCGCGGAGAGCGCATTATATCGCTCCCATTCTCCGACTACTGCGACCCGCTCTTGTCAACCGGCACGCAATGGAACGCGCTGATTGCGCCACTGTTAGACCTCGGGCAGCCGATGAACATGCGCTGCCTACACAATGAGATCCCTCTGGACGATCCGCGCTATCAACAGGTGAAACACGCAAAGTGGCACGGTGTCGATCTTGAAGGTGATTCAGAACTGATTTGGTCGCGCATAGAGAGTTCGGCCAGGCGAGCAATACGTAAGGCGGAAAAGTCCGGTATCACCGTCCGCCTGGCGCAGGACGAACAGGATCTTCGGGCGTTCTTCAAACTCCATCTCGGCATTCGCAAGTACAAATACCGGTTACTTGCCCAACCGTACCGCTTCTTCCAGAATATCTGGGAGATCTTCTCGAACTCGGGCCGTGCGGCGTTGATGCTCGCCACGGTGGGAGAAGACGTCATCGGCTCGGTGATGTATCTCGGTTGGGGATCGACGCTCTACTACAAGTTCAGCGCGTCGTCGGCCGCCCATCTTGAATATCGCCCGACCGATCTGCTGATCTGGGAGGGAATTAAATACGCCAAGGACCACGGCTATACATTCCTTGATCTCGGACTAAGTGATTGGGATCAGGACGGGCTCGTCCGCTACAAGCGCAAGTTCGCGACGTCGGAGAAGACGATCACCTTCTTGCAGCATCAAGTCGATCGACCGATGAGTGTGCAAGAACAGGCCGTTCCGCAACTGCTCTCGACGTTCACCGACCTGTTGACCGACCCGACCGTGCCGGACGAAATAACCGAGCGAGCCGGAGACGCGATCTACCGCTACTTTGTCTAGGTCCCTGAACAGGTTTCCCAGGTCTCGGGGACGATATGGTGCTGAAGTCTCGAATTCAGCCAGGGTCACGTCATCGACTCAACGTGGACAACCGCACGTGGCTACTGCCCTCCGGGTACGTTGAGGCCCCGTCGGCGCTCATCCAACTGCCGCAGCACCCGGCGACGACGCAGGCGAAACGTCGCGAGTTCGCGTCGCAGGCGGACCTCCTCGTTTCGCAAATATTGCCGGATTTCCGTTTCTCCGCGCCGCAACAACAGACCGTACGAGGTTAACCGCGACTGGGCCAACTGCCGCCGCAATTCACCGATCTCGACACGCTGCTGGGCCACACGCGCTCGCAACGCTTCGATCTCGCGTGGCCGGGGCCCATCGTCGGCGCGCGCCCAAATCGCGAGCAATCGACGCAGTTGTTCCACGTCCCCGGCGTCTCGTGCGGCGTTCGCCATACGCATCAGCGTTTCGCGCTGGGCCCGATCGCGCAAATCTTCAGCGAGGTCGGGATGCACGAGCCGCGCCAGTGCTTTGTAGAGCTGCCGTAAGGTGATATTGTCGTCGCTGCTGCGGTTGACAACCTCACCGCGAAGCTCTTGCTGCGCGGTGCGGCGGTGGCGCCACTCGGCCCACCACGCAGCCTCATCGGCTCTGCTCTTTTCTTCTTCCTTATCGAGTTCATCGTCAGATAATGAGCGGCCGACAAACGAGAGACGCTCCAAACGCGCTTCCATTCGTTCGAGCTCTGCCTTGAGTCGATCCGCTTCGCTTCGCAGTGATCCGAGCCGTTCGTCGATCCGGCGGCGCAGGCCCTGCTGTTCGGTTTCCTCTTCGGCGAGTAGCTGGCGAACTTGCGTCGACATTCTAATCGAGCGAAGGATTTCCAGTTCGAGTTGAACTCGTTCGAGTTCGTCAATGCGCGCTGGTAGCACTCAATCCCCACGGTCAATGTAATCCAATGCCAAACGTATCCGAACAATTCTACTTGCCGCCTGTTGAGCAGACCACCGCTGTATGGACAGGGGGCGTGTTCAACTGGAGAAATTGAGTCTATGGTTGGCCGTCACCGTACCACTGCGCATGGGTGGGAGATCCGCCGAATGATAAGGAGGCCGCTTATCCTGGCGATTACGGCCTGCGTGTTTACTTCACAAATTTCGCGAACGCGGGACGACTACGAGAAATCGGACGGGCGGGCCTAAACGTCGCGAGTCGCAGCATTCACAGCGAGCCGTTGCTCACGAGGTGATCATCCGCGTAGTTATCGACACACCATGAGAAGTCGAGGATTGAGTCGCCCGGCCACCATCGAATCGGCGAAGGGGGATGGGCCGGTGACGCGATGATCAATCAGCTTGACCGGCCGCAGGTGCGAGAAGTCTAAATTTCGGATTGGCAAAGCTATCTTCTTCGGACAGGAGAACGTTGGTTGCCGCTCCCTCACGTGTCGTCATCGTCCGCCAGTTCAGTACCACGATCATCACCGCCACTGCCGCGAAGAGGTAGTTCTCCCACGGTTGGGCTTCGGGCCACATCGGACCATTCATGAGAAAATGGAACACCATCGGAATCAGGATGCTCCCACGTGCTGAATTGAAGATCGGTGTCAGGATGATCGCGAGCGCCATCACACCAATGATGTAGGGGCCGAAAGACCAGGCACTTTGCGGCGTCCCACTGACCAGGAAGGCTGGGGCATGCCAGAGGCCCCACAACGCTCCCAGGATCAGACTCGAACCGAGAGGCGCGAACCGGCGCTGGAGTAGCGGCAGGGCGACGCCCCGCCACCCGAACTCTTCGATTGGACCAATAAAAAGTGCCGCGACCAGTGCGGGCAGGAGGTCGTACCAGGGGGAAAAGGGGAACTCAGTCATCTTGCCGTTGAAGGCCGCGCCCAGATACTTGACCGCAGGAATGCCCAGGAGCATGAAGAACCACCACGCGCTTGGGAGTCGCCACAAGGTAAGTCGCCGAAAGAAGCTGCCGAGTGCGCTGAAGCCGTAATGGTGCCAGACCAGGGAGATCCCCGCGATAGCGGGCGAATAGACGACCAGGATGAACACGGGGTTGGTGTAACCGATAGGGCCGAAGATGGCCTCGATCTTGTCCGTGAAGAGCATCATCAGCGATGCAACTCCCCAACCCAGCCCAAATGTCAGCGCGAAGAACCACTTGAGGCTGATTGCGTGGCCTGTTGGACGGGGCGCGCTGCGGTCCTGCTCGGGACCGGCGGCTACGACAAGGTCGGTACGCGAACGGGTGGCGTGCATGCGGCACCTTCCTGAACTCGCTTGTCCCGGTGCGACACCTGTCTAACACTGCACCGCTATTCAATGACGGAACGCTGCGCGGTGGCAGCGCGAAAACCTCAACGCGGACACCCGCCACCACCGGACGTGCGCCTCCAATTGAGTCAGGAAGTCGCGACGTTCCATGAACAAGGTATATTGAGCGCCATTACAGGCGCACAACAGTGCGACCAAATGCCGTGTCAAAGTAGCGTCAGGCTGTGGTGAAACGCTAAAAAGTGTATGAGTGTTGTCAGGCCATCGTTGGCATTTCTGATCCCACCGGCTGCCTGGATTGCGCCGGTGCATCCATGTTTCCCGCAGAGAACGGCAGCGACTTTGCGTCGAAACCAGCACCCAGTAATTCGTCGATGAGTTCGTCGGTGAACAGCCGAACGGCGTTGACGGTCTCGACGCCAACTATTACCCGATCGCCTGCAAGAGCCTGTGGGGCACGCCTGAGACGGTCACCACCTCCCAAACGGTGCCGTCGGACGTCACGGAGGTCTGCGTTGACGTCACCTGTGGAAATCGTCATCATTCAATCCGGACTGGCTCCGGATATGGTGGTGCACCAACCCTTACGTCAATTGGTCGATGGCGAATGTCTCGGGGCGATCGGTCGCGCCGACGCCCGGCTCTCGCTGATCGCGATATCAATGTGGGGCAGTCCCTTGGGTTGGTGATCGGCGTATCTCAACGTCGCATCCGGCAAACGTTGGGGGTCATCGCTATAGCCTCACCGACGAGCATCGGTCATGCCCGGGTATGGTGATTCCGTCCCATGCGTTTCGAACGGCGACGACTCCATCGCGGCCCGAATGCGGCGCGCGACGCCAACGTTGCGTTCTGCTCGACCAGGATCAGCCTGATAACACGCGACACCTGGAAGCAGTCACCTGATCCGTAGGTTGTCTTCAATCTGCGGCTGACGGGACCGAGCGGGGCATTCTGGCGTCTTCTCCGCTCGATTTGCCCACATTGGGGCTACCGTGTCTAAGACTGCCGGAGCCGCCGGCTTGCTTGACAATCCGGACAATGTGCTTTCTCGCACGGGAAACGCTGACACTGTCCGCACGAGGAAAGGCACTACCGTCGGCGAACTCGACCTCGCCCTCCGAAAATGCCGAGAAACGGTGACCCGGTGCCGATCAGGAATCCAAAGTCATACCAGTTCTCTGCGCGAGCGCCGTCAAAGAACGGATATTTCCCCCAGCCACCAAATACGTGGACCACGAGGATCACCCAAGCGGTCAGGCCATTCCAGACGCCCCACAGCAGATCATGCCACCACACGACACCCTCCTGTTCGCACGCTCGCCGCGCCCACTTCGAGTGATCCGCATGAGGCTGGCGTAGCGCTGATTTCTCGTGGACCAAACCCGCGTCACGATTGGCGAAGGCCCGAGTCGATCTCGCCTTCGAAGGATTACGTGCGTTCATTCTCGCACATGAAACGCGTCATCACCCAGCAACTGCACCAACCCTTGAGCAACTTTGTCCGATTCATTCGCCAGATTCCAGTTATGCGGGCGTTCTTCGTGCTCGATTACGCGAAAAGATGAGACGCTTGCACGGAACGCGAATGGGATGACTGACCGACTGATTGGCTGCCTTATGCCGCCACTGGTAGTGCCGCGACGTACCGTCATCGTCGCCCGCGTACTTAGCGTTTTCGATGTGCTGGGGGATCTGACCCACCTCGCGGATAACTGAGCATCGGACGAACGAACGTTTTCGCGATTGACCACCATCCGTAACTACATGTGCTCTGTTCTCGGCGAGATCAGTGTGTACCGCGACACGTTTTAGTAAATCATCGCAGTGACCGTGACCGCTCTGCCACACGATCGGCGAATGTAATTTGTGCGCCACCAGAGACTGTACTCTTGATTGGAGGTACGATTCACAGCAACAAATCGGCGCGACCGCGTTCGTTTTTCGGGGGTGCCTGACGCATGGTTGACCACATCTGTCGGGTGTGGCGGTCTCGGTGCGTCGTCTCCACATCGCGCGACGATCGCAAGGTCACCTCCTAGAGCGAGATTTCGCGCTGATCGATTTCAAACCTACCCTCCCCGCAATCGATGCCTTCCGTCGCACGTTCGTGGTTCTAAAACGAGATCACAGGGCTTGCCGTTCGGATCCGCGGACATGCGAACTGGATCTTACGCAACCGCTCGACCAGATCCGCGTCGCGGACTGCCGTGTTCAAGTCGATCTCGCAAAAGAACCTCAAGGTTCAGCGCAAGATGTAATACCAATTCGCCACGCTCGGATATGCATTCCCAGGTCATTCAAACTTCCGTTCAGGTCGCGCCTGCGGCAGTATGCTGGGCGACTCATTTCAGCGCGGCGGCGGATCTCCGCCCGCTGCTATTAGTGGCCCAACCGGCGGTCGTC